>Ga0194132_10001334_pt1 | contig 49898 bp, 53 predicted proteins | sample TA2KigOf80mmetaG_FD_148612 | JGI IMG/M metagenome (GOLD analysis project Ga0194132, IMG submission 148612) | Freshwater microbial communities from Lake Tanganyika, Tanzania - TA2015054 Kigoma Offshore 80m | ecosystem: Environmental > Aquatic > Freshwater > Lake | place: Tanzania: Lake...
CCACGGTGAAGAAGACCTACACCAACGTCACCATCAATCCCAAGCTCGCCACCCTCACCGCCACCGCTCCGGGAAACCGCGTGCGTACCGCGAACTGCTCCGTCACGGTGAAGACCGGACCAGATCTTATTTCTAGCCTTACCCTTTCAGGAACGAAGCCAATTGCCGGAGGAGCCGACACGTATTACGACGACGGGACCATTACGCTCGGAGGGACGCTCACCAATATCGGTACGGCGCCCACCGCAAACGGAGGGTTCTACAATCTCTACCAATACAGGATTGGAAGCGGACCGTGGGTAGACCTTGACGCTGTCGGGCTCGCTACGGGCGGCGCGGTGCAAACCGGTACGGAAGGAACGCGACCGTTAAATCCTTCTTCCGTTTTGTCCCCTTCTAGTACCAGTGCCGGTATTTCCTATACGTATCGCATCTGCGCCGACCAAGACACGCACTCGGGGCCTGACAAGAATTATGTTGCCTCCTCCGTAGTTCCCGAAGATAACATCGCTCATACCGCCGAGACGGAGGCGAGCAACTGTGCGCAAAAGACAATTATTCTTAAATCGTTCCCCGATCTCGTCATTTCCCGCGACCCCGCCCCCGTGCAAGCCGGCAGACTGACCGATGGACAGACGTACACATTCAACGGCGAGGTAAAAAACGCCGGAAGCTATCTCATACCGAGCACTCCGAGTTTCTTCAACCGTTTCCAGATTGTCAAAAGCGCCGATGCCGGCGGCGGGACAGTAACACTTCCAAATAGCCCGACGATATCCGGACTTTCCGTAAATGCAGTGCAGACAGTTACGTCGGGAAGCTGGACAGGCATCGTGGGCAGGCACGCGCTCACCCTCTGCACCGACCGGTCTGATACGTTGGCCGACAATAACAAGATTGCTGAGTCGGATGAAACAAATAACTGCTCTCCCGCGACAGTTACCATTGACGTATATCCGGCGACCCCCGGAGTTACAGCGTCCAAAGGTAGCTGTCCCGTGAACGGAAAGATAAACTTGACGTACGCGCCCGCAAGCGGAGCCACAACCTACGAGCTCTACCGCGGAGAGGGCTCGGTAACTCCCACTTTTGTTGAAGCGGCTCCGACAGTTTCCGGCCTCCGGCAATCGGACAGCGGCCTCACTCCGGGAGGCACCTACTCTTATTATGTGAAGGCAATCGGTGCCGACGGACTTTCCACGCAGTCTCCAACCTCCAGCGCACAGTCGTCGTCCGGCTGTACGAGTACCAGGCCCGATTTGGTAGCGATGAGCATTATTCCGAACGGCACGCTCACGGTCGGTTCCACGATAACCTTTACCGGCGTCGTGAAGAACGGCGGCGGGGAGGATGTCGAAGCGGGAACAACATTCCAGAACAGCTTCACGCTTACGGGACCTGGGACGCCGCCGACGTTCCCTGCCGTCCAGACGACAGGGCTCGCCATACAGGAGAGTAAATCGGTTACGTCCGCCGCGTGGACCGCGGTGGCAGGCACGTACACCATTAAATTCTGCGCGGACTCAACAAACGTCATTGCGGAAACCGCGGGGGCGGACAATGACGCGAGTAACTGCAAGGACACCGTCTTCACGGTAACGAGCGGGACAACGACGCATACGCTCACCGTGAATGTGGTCGGCAACGGCACGGTTACCGGCTCCGGTATTACGGACTGCACGGCCGCCGTCTCTCCCTGCACGAGCACCATTGCCGACGGAACGTCGCTCACGCTTACTGAAGTTCCCGGCACCGCCACCTTCTCGGGATGGAGCGGTAGTACCTGCTCCGGCACCGCCACGACATGTGTGTTCACCATGAGTACAGACCGCAGTGTGACGGCGACCTTCACCGGCGGAACACCACCGGGAAGAAGAACCGGAACCAACCCAACGGTTACCTGTTCCGCCTCACCGAGCACAAACATTACGCAGACTGTCACCAGCGTCAGCTGGAACGCTTATCCCAGGGGCGGTTCAGGCCTGTATCGCCAGTTCAGGTATGAGTTTGATAACGACAATCTCCCGAGCGGAAATCTGGATTACGAAAAGCATTTTGACACCGCGGTGCGGGGAACGCCGAGTTCCGAAGGATACAGCTATGAAGAGACCTACCCGACAACCGGCACCAAGCGCGCTCGGGTGAAGGTTATAGACAGCGATATGCGCGAGTCGGCGTTTGCGGACTGCTCAACCATCGTGGTGAATGAGCTCTGTCCCGCGTCCGAATCCAATTTCACGCTCTCGGCAACCAAGTCGGTACTGCGGATGGCGTGGGACGGAAGCAGTTCGGATTCGGCGCTCCTCACCCTCACCACAGCCGGTAACTGCCCGACATTCTCTTCAACGGTCAATCTCACTTCACGAGCGGCTCATACCGGAAGAACAGACGGTGATTGGCTTGAATTTGTACCACAGTACCTCGGACAGATTAATAGCAGAAGGCAGGCGAATTATCATAGTAAAGCACCAAACTCTTCAGCAAGGCGCAACTCACTCGATCCCTCTACCTATTCAGAGGGTGCGGATATTTCATTCACTCGGCGCGGGTCAAATGAGAACTCCATAGAACCCAATTCTGTGAATACGACTCCCGAACGCACGTATTCGTTCCAAGTTTGTGGTGTTGCCAGCGGGCGGCCCGAATCCTGTACTTCTTTGCAACTTCAGGTTGGAGGAACACCGTCGAGTGCGCCCCCTTCTTCCGGCGGCGGCACGAAGCCGATTCCTCAGTTTGAGGAGTTTTAGCAATACGAACTACGAAAAAGACGTGCCGAAAGCAAGTATTAGGAAAGATATTCTCCATCCTGAATTAAGTTACGAAATTATCGGAGCTTTATTCGATATGTTCAGGGAGTTAAGCTTTGGGCACAAGGAGAAGTATTACGAACACGCTGTGGCCGAAGCGCTTGAAAAGCGAGGGTTACGCTGTCAAAGGCAAAAACGCGTCTCACTTTTTTTGCGGGAAAGAAATCGGTTATTACTTTCTCGACTTCTTAGTTGAAGACACGGTTGTGTTAGAATTAAAACCAGGTAATTCTTTTTCCAACAAGAATATTGACTAAGTACATTCTTATCTGGGAACACTCAACCTTAAATTGGGTATTATCGCTCAGTTTACATCTGAGGAGGTGAAGTACAAACGCATTGTTAATCTCTCTTAGGTCTTTTATTTTCGTATATTCGTCTTTAGTTCGTAAGTTCGTATTGTATGTACATAGAAGAAAACCAACTTCGGGATTTCATCAAAGACTCTGGGCTCGTGAATCGGGCCGATTTCACCGCGGCGGAAAACGAAGCTAACGCGAGCAGGCAGAGTATCGGAGTGGTGCTCACGCAGAAGGGAAAGGTGAGTGATGACGATTTGCGTAAAATGCAGGCGTACCTCCTCGGCATCCCGTTCGTTGATTTAAAGCAACAGAAAATAGAGTTTGAGACGCTTTCCCTCATTCCCGAGCCCGTCGCGCGGACTCATAATATCGTTTCGTTCAAAAAGAACATGGATCTGTCTGGCGCGACAGGCGCGTCGCAGGCAGGCACGCTTGAGGTCGCGATGCTTGATACCGACGACCTCGCCGCCATTGATTTTATCAAGAAAAAGACGCAGCTTAAGATTCTTCCCCGCCTCTCCGACACCGCGTCAATCAAGGCGGCCCTGCTTCAGTATCAGAAATCGCTGAAGGCGGAATTTGGCGACCTGATTAAAGAAGAAACCGACGCGCTCCGGCAGATTCCGGAACGGGAAGGGGAAGAGGTAATAAGCGCGACCGACCTCAAGAAGCAGGCCGAGGATCTGCCCGTTATCCGCATTGTGGATACGCTCCTCAAGCACGCGGTCATCCAAAAGGCATCCGACATCCATATTGAAGCGCAGGAAAAGGAGCTCGTGGTGCGGTACCGCATAGACGGGCTTCTCCACGACGCGATGATTTTGCCCAAGCACGTTGCCCCCTCCATCGTGGCCCGCATCAAGGTGCTTGCGAGCCTCAAACTTGACGAGAAACGTCTTCCGCAGGACGGCAGATTCAAAATTGAAATCAGCGGGGAGAGAGTATCGCTCCGTGTTTCCATTCTACCGACTTATTTCGGCGAAAAGATCGTGATGCGCCTCCTTCGGGAGGGCGCATCCGGCTTCACGCTCGAAGCGCTCGGTTTTCACGGTGAGGGAATAGAGCGCATTCATGAAGCGCTGAAACAGAGCACCGGTATGATACTCAACACTGGTCCCACGGGAAGCGGTAAAACCACGACGCTCTACACAATGCTCGACCTCCTCAATACGCCAAGCGTCAATATCTCAACGGTTGAAGACCCGATTGAATATCAGATGCCGCGGATAAATCAAACGCAGGTCAAACCGGAAATCGGATTCACGTTCTCCAACGGGCTACGCGCGCTCGTCCGGCAGGACCCCGATATCATTATGGTCGGTGAAATTCGGGACAATGAAACAGCCAGTCTCGCCGTCAATGCCGCGCTCACCGGACACCTCGTGCTCTCTACCTTGCACACGAATTCGGCCGCCGGAGCAATTCCGAGGCTCATTGATATGAAGGTTGAGCCGTTCCTCATCGTGTCCACGGTGAACGTCATTATCGCCCAGCGTCTCGTGCGCAAGCTCTGCGACAGTAAAGAAAGGTATTTTCTGAACAAAGCGGGTCTTGCAACGCTCGGGAAATCGGTTGACCTTGATCGCGTATTCCACGCGCTCAAAGAGGAAAAGATTATTTCCCCCTCCGATACGTGGGAGAAGGTTCCGTTCTACCGCCCGCGTCCCGCGGAAGACGCTCCAGACGGTTTTGAAAGCCGAATCGGCATCAGCGAAGTGTTGAAAGTGACCGCGACCATCCGCGACATTATCATCAAGGGCGGCACCAACGCCGACATTGAAGCTCAGGCAAGAAGAGAAGGAATGCTCACAATGCTGGAAGACGGGATTTTCAAGTGCGTGCAGGGAATGACCACAATTGAGGAGGTACTGCGGGTGGTATCCGAGTAACCTATTACCGACAACCCACAACCAACCACGAAGAAAACTGCTATACTTTCTCTTGTAGTAGGTAGTAAGTTGTTGGTATGAGATTTAAATACAAAGCACAACGAAAAGACGGAACGCTGTACGAAGACGAGCGCGACGCGCCGGATAAATTCGCGCTCTCTCGTCAGCTTCGTGAAGAAGGTGAAACGCTCATCAGTGCCGCTCCTACTCCCGCTTCGCGGCCGTTTTCCACGCAGGACGTCCTTGCGTATATTCCCCTGCTTGGACGCGTCTCCACCCGTGACAGAATTATTTTTACGAGGAATCTCGCCGGTATGCTCGCGGCGGGACTCACCGTGTCACGCGCGCTCGGAGTGCTCCTCCGGCAGGCACATTCCCAGAAATTCAAGACGATTATTTCCGGACTCATCAGCAGAATCAGCACCGGAGAGAGTTTAAGTCAAGCTTTCGGTGCGTTTCCCGACGCGTTTCCGCCACTTATCGTTTCCATGATAAAGGTGGGAGAGGAAGGGGGGAATCTTTCGTCCTCGCTCCTTTCCGTTTCCGAACATCTTGACCGGACCTACCTGTTGCAGCGGAGAATACGAGGCGCGCTTATGTACCCCGCTGTCGTCGTTACTGTGATGATAGGCGTGGGCATCATTCTGTTCCTAAAGGTTGTCCCGCCGATGGTAGCCTCCTTCAAGGATTTCAACGTAGCACTCCCGCTTTCCACGAAAATCATCATTGCCATCAGCGACTTTATGCAGGCACACTACGCGCTTTGCCTCCTGCTCGCCACGGCCGTTATCCTCGCCTTCTTTTTCACGGTTAAGAGTACGCGGGGAAAACGGCTCGTTGACATACTCCTCTTGCGCATTCCGGTCATCGCGCCGATTATCAGAGAGGCGAACGCCGCGCGAGTCGGGCAAACCTTGTCCTCCCTCCTTTCCTCCGGCGTTGAAGTCGTGCAGGCGCTCGGCATTACGGCGGATGTCCTGTCCAACCACCTGTTTCGCGAGGTGCTTCTCTCGGCACGAGTGGCAATAGAGAAAGGAGAGCCGATGTCGGGTATTTTTCGGGGACACGAGGATATTTTTCCCCCGTTTCTTTCCGAAATGGTCGCGGTAGGGGAAGAAACAGGGAAGCTCGCGCCGATGCTCAAAGAAACAGGTTTGTTTTTTGATGGGGAAGTTGAACAGAAGACAAAAAATGTCTCCGTCCTTATTGAGCCCGTGCTCATGGTCATTGTCGGCATCGTCGTCGGCTTTTTCGCCGTCGCCGCGATTTCCCCGGCATATTCAATAATGGACACTATCTAGCTTATGAATACTAATCAGTCTAAGATACGAATCTACGAATATCTACGAATGGGAACACCCTGCGCTCCTGCGCAAGGTCATTCGGCGCGGCCCGCAGGGCCTGACGCCCTGCGGTGCGACTCTTCGTCTTTATAGCGGTTAGCTGATAGCTTATAGACAGACCAATGCCTACGACCCATTTTTTGCTAAAAGCTGAGAGCTATAAGCTAAAAGCTTTTTCTGGGTTTACTGCGATTGAATTACTTCTCGTCCTCGCCATTGTTGGAGTTATTTCCGCCATAAGCCTCGTCTCCCTTTCTTCGATTAATACGGAAAGGGCCCTTATCGCCGAAACGGAAAGAGTTCTCTCCCTTGTCGTCAAGGCGCGGTCGCTGACACTCGCCGCAAAAGACGGAGCGGCGTACGGCATCCACTTTGAAGCGCGCGCGGCAACCATCTTCAAGGGGCCGACGTATAGCGCTGGCGCGGCAGGCAACGAGACCCAAGCGGTGCATAATGAAGTAAACATATCTGCCATCGCGCTTATCGACGGCGGGTCGGATGTTCTTTTCAAGAAACTTTCCGGAGCGACGGCGCAAAGCGGCACCGTAACGCTTGCGGCGATTAGGGACGCGAGTAAGACCAAAGTCATTACGATTACCGCGACGGGGAATGCGTACTCAAACTAGCTTTCAGCTTCTAGGTGTTAGGTTCTAGTATGAAATTCAAAGCAACAACTCGCTTTGCCCCTTTCCTAGAAGCTAGAAGCTTGAAGCTTGAAGCTGGAATTAGTTTGGTGGAGGTTGTCATCGGCACGGCGCTCATTCTGCTTTCTCTCGTCGGTCTCGCGTCCGCGTACTCTTTTTACCTGAAGGCAGGTCTCAAAAACACGGCCAATCTAAAGGCAGCGTTTCTCCTGCAGGAGGGAGTGGAAGCGGTGACACTCCTTCGGGATACGAGCTGGAGCTCGTTTTCCGCGCTTACGGCCGGTGCGGCATATTACCTATATTGGAATGGCAGCGCGTGGGTAGCAACCACGACTCCCGCTCTCGTTGACGCCATTTTTACGCGGACATTTACGCTTGATACCGTGTATCGCCGCACGGCCGATAAGGATATCGTCGCAAGCTCCTCGCCCGACGCAAAGAGCGAGGATGCGGGCACCAGACTGCTCACGGTCCGCGTTACGGCAAGCTCCTCGCCCGCACTCAATAAGCAGGTACAGACATATCTCACTAATTTGTTTGAATAAGAATTCAACGAGCTTATAGCTGATAGCTTATAGACATGAAGAAGGAAAACAAAATCAGAAGCCTTTTCCTAAACGCTAAAAGCTATAAGCTAAAAGCTGGCTTCAGCTTGGTGGAAATGCTCTTCTACGTCGCCATTCTTACTCTCTCCCTTATCGCGGTGACGCAGACGCTACTTGTCGTCACGCGTTCATATGGAGTGCTCCGGAACGCGCAGCATATAGAAAAAGAATCCGCATTTTCTCTGGAGCGGATGCTCCGAGAGATTCGCGATGCCAGCGATATTGACGATGCCGGAAGCACAGTGGGGTCGCATCCCGGCGTGCTTTCCCTCAGAACTACCGACGCTTTTGGCGCCGCGCGAACCGTGGAATTTTCGCTTGTTTCGGGGAAGCTCTCACTCAAAGAAAACGGCGCAATGACCGGCGCTCTTACAGGCACGAGCACCTCTATTTCCAATCTCGTGTTCAGAAAAATAACCACTCCGCGTTCAAAAGGCGTTAAGATAGAGATGACCATGCAGGCGGGTAGCGGACACACGGCGCGGAGCGAGGACTTTCACGGAACCGCGGTGCTTCGGGATTCGTACTAAACCAATGGACTATAAACTATGTACTATGAACGATAATAGAAAGAGACAAGAAACTAGGATATTCCATAGTCCATATTTCATAGTCCATCATTCCGGCGGTCAAGCTATCACCATCGCCGCGTTCTTCTTTTTGGTCATCTCGCTTACGGTCAGCCTCGGCGCAGTGGGTCCGGTGCTGAATCAAGTGGATTCCGTGCGGGGGGTGGAGCAGGGAGCGCGGAGCCTCTATGGCGGGAGCGGCGTGTCAGAAGATGTACTCTATCGGCTGAAAAAAGGAATGACTGTCGGGACTACGGAAACCGTTTCCTTTGGAAATTACAGCGCGACGGCGACGACGACGAATGTATTTGACGGCAAGGACGTAGTCGCGGCGGGGAATCAAAACAACTTCATACGGAAAAGCAAAGCGCATCTTACGACGGGAAGCGGAGCGTCATTTAACTTTGGGTTGCAGTCTGGAGAAGGAGGGGTCGTACTTGAAAACAGTTCTTCAGTACTGGGTAACGTGCATTCAAACGGTTCAATTATCGGAACCGGGTCAAATCTTATCAAAGGCGATGTGGTATCGGCCGGTCCGGCAGGAAGAATAGAGGGCATCCACGCGACCAGTTCCGCGTACGCCCATATGATCGCTGATTCCACTATAGATAAAGACGCGTACTATCAAAGTATCTCCGGCACGAGCGTTTCAGGGACGCTTCATCCCGCGAGTCCCAACCAAGCAACATCTACTCTGCCCATTTCCGACGCGCAGATCTCGCAGTGGGAAGCTGACGCGGCGTCGGGCGGCACCCTCACGACGCCGTGCCCGTATGAAATTGATGACGATATCACCATCGGGCCCAAGAAAATTAACTGTGACTTGGAAATCAATGGTTCTCCCACAGTAACGCTTACCGGACCACTGTGGGTGTCCGGAAACATTACCGTGAAAGATACGGCAACCCTTGCCGTTGATTCATCGCTTCCGGGAAAGAGTGTCGCGATTATCGCTGATAAGACCACCAACAGGGTAACCAGCAGTCAAATTTCGCTTGAAGACTCCGCGGTATTTCAGGGGGTGGGGACGAACTCGTTCATTCTGTTCATTTCTCAAAACAACGACGCGGAAAACGGGGGGAGTAACAAAGCAATTACTATGAAGGATTCGGTAACCGGGAATGTCCTTGTGTACGCGGGGCACGGGGAAATCTCACTGGAAGACTCAATTAGCGTGAAAAAGGTTACTGCGTGGCGGGTTCGTCTTAAGAACAGCGCGAAAGTCTTGTATGAGACAGGACTCGCGAATGTACTCTTCACGAGCGGGCCGGCGGGAGGATATGTGCTGGATAAGTGGAGGGAGGTGGAGTAAAGAAACTGAATAACTCATAACATATAACCGAATGACTGAATAACCATAGTTTGACATTTTCCCTTAATAAAGAGAGCACTTACTGTCTGCGGCACGGAGGGATTCTCTGGTTACCTAAAGACAGCTTCTCTTGTTATAATCTTTGAATGGGAAGAAAGAAACTTATTGTCGCCAACTGGAAGATGAACCCCGCGAGTGCCGCGGAGGCGCGGGTGCTTTTTTCGCGGACGAAGCAGGCAGGAGCACGGCTGGAGAATGTGGAGACGGTGATTTGTCCGCCGTTTTCCTACATCGGAATCTTTGCGCACACAGGGACGATACGAGTGCGCCTTGGCGCGCAGGATGTGTTTTGGGCGAACACAGGGCGAGCGACTGGAGAGGTGAGTCCGGAGATGCTGAACGATATCGGTGTTTCGTATGTTATTGTCGGCCATTCAGAGCGGCGCGCGCTTGGCGAGACCGACGAAATCGTCTCAAAAAAGCTTAAAGCGGTACTCGCGGAAGGCATGATCCCAATCGTGTGTATCGGTGAAAGAGAGCGTGACACAGAAGGAGCATACTTTGAGACGCTAAAGTCTCAAATCGCGGCATCGTTTTCAGGGCTCACCAAAGCGCAGTTTCGTGACATCGTAATCGCCTATGAACCGCTCTGGGCAATAGGGAAGAGCGCGCGCGACGCGGCAGAGCCGCGCGTGATTCGTGAGACAGACATTTTTATCAGAAAGGTGCTCGCTGACCTCTTGGGCGAAGAAACTGCCAAGCTCCCGCGCATTTTGTATGGCGGTTCTGCGGAGGAAGCGAACACGACTGCGATTCTAACTGCGGGGGGAGTTTCTGGGCTGCTCGTCGGGCACAAGAGTTTGGATGCGGAAGAATTTGCAATGATGCTGAAAGCGGCAAACGTTGTCTAAATCATCAAGTATCAATCAAGTTCAATTCTCAAATAGAAAAGTAAAAGCTAAATACTTAAAGATTTCGTGAACCTCCCTCTCCTAAAAAACGCCGGTTCTCTTCACGGGAAGCGAATACTCCTTCGCCTCGACCTCAACCTCCCCGTTACGGGGGGTAAGATCCGGGACGAATATCGCCTCGAGCGCAGCCTGCCGACACTGGCTTTCCTTCGGGAACAGGGGGCGCGGACGACCATTGTGAGCCACACCGACAGCAAGGAGACTGACTCTCTTGAATATGTCGCACGGCGCCTCAATGATTTCTATCCCATTCGCTTCGTGTCTGAATTTAGCAAAGCCGCAACTGCTGTTGACGAAGTCGAGAATGGAGCATTTCTCATGCTGGAGAATATTAGACGTCACCCCGGAGAAATAAGTAACGACCCCGTTTGTTCGCAAATGCTGGCCTCGTTAGGGGATGTGTATGTCAATGATGCATTCGCCGTGTCTCAGCGTCCGCACGCGTCAATCATTGGCGTACCAAAGCTTCTCCCCAGTTACGCAGGATTACTCCTCGAGTCTGAAGTCGAGAACCTTTCAAAAGCCTTCGCTCCTTCTCGGCCATTCGTGTTCATTCTTGCCGGTGCAAATAAGAAATTGACCAAGGGTTCAAACGTTTCCGCGACAAAGTTCCCCCTCATTAAGAAATTCCTTGAAAAAGCGGACACGGTCGCGGTATGCGGCGCTCTCGCGAATGATATCTATAAGGCCCAAGGGTACGAAGTGGGTGTTTCTCTCGTTTCTGAAATACCCCTCAACCTCGCTCCTATCGTGCACCACCGAGGCCTGTATGTTCCCGCCGATGTGGTGGCAAAAAAGACGGGCATCTCTAGAATATGCGGCGCGGACTCTGTTGAAGCAGATGAGAAAATCGTTGATGCCGGGGAAGAATCCCTAGAGGACCTTCGAGAATTTATTTCGAACGCATCCCTTGTTGTGTGGAACGGACCGCTCGGGGAATATGAGTCCGGTTTCGAGAAGGGAACCGTGGCGCTCGCGCAGATGCTTGCGGAGTGTGATGCGGAGACCATAATCGGCGGGGGAGATTCGCTCGCGGTTGTTTCAAAGCTGGGCCTCCTTGAACGTTTTTCCTTCGTTTCAACTGGCGGCGGCGCGATGCTTGAATTTTTGGCGAAAGGGACACTGCCGGGAATCAGTGCGCTTCAGCAAGCTCAGAATCAACCCTCCTCTGTCATTTCAGCCCCCTATAATCCCAGTCAGGGGTAAACTCCAGCAGGAATCAAGAAAGTAGTCTTACTTATTAGTACTATAAAAGATGAAACAGTTTCTTGTTAAAGTGGCTCATATTTCTTCATGTGTCGCGGTATTCAGCGGCGCATTTATATACAGTTTCAACTTTTTTAACCGAATACCGCTTCAACCTAGTCTAGACGCACTTGGAATACAGAGAACCGATCAGATTTTCAGTTTAAGCTCTTTTCTTTTCTTTTCTATTTCGTAGTACCGTTTTTCTTATCATAGCTACTCGCGCACACAAACCACCTGTGTTGGCAGATGGCGTTTCTTCCGATAGCGGGTTTGTTGTACCAGCACAAAATAGCGTGGGGCACATTATGATAGTTATTGCCGTACTCGTTTTCTCGGGGTTGCTACTCGGGTACCTCAGTTCAAAGCTCCTGATTTTCAGTGCCTTTAGCGGCTGACGCCAACCCATCTTTCATTGTTTTGACTAACGGGAACTTACTTTTGAAACAGCAAGGCGAGTCTTATTCTACCTTTTATAAAGGGAGCACTGCTCTTCGCAGAATGGATTTCTTTTTCATGGATAAAAGATTAAAGATTAAGTCCCGATTTTGATTTATCAAAACCGAGGACCCCGACCTCACGTCGGGAGATTGAGTTGCTTTCGGATTTTCGTAGCTACTTCCTCCCGCTCATTGCCGTCATACTCTTTCCCGACCCAGTGAGAGAACGAGTCGTTCCCGTAGCGGGGCATGACGTGGACATGCGCATGAAAGACAATCTGCCCCGCGTACGCGCCGTTATTCATCCCGATATTCACCCCCTTGGCGCCGATCTTCAGGATTGCGTCGGCGACCTTTTTCGCAGTGACGGCAACCTTGGCAACCAAACTGTCCGGCATGTCGTGAATGTTCACGTAATGCTGTTTGGGAATAACAAGCGTATGGCCGGGGTTGATCGGCTTAATGTCCAAAAACCCAAGCACGTCCGCATCCTCATAGACCTTTGTTGAAGCAAGTTCTCCCCGTATGATTTTGCAGAAAATACAATCCACCATATTCACACAGTATATGGCGGAAGCCTTCAATTTTCAATTCCTATTTTAAGGACAAAAAGAGACCTGCAAGCGTGCGGCTTGCAGGTTTGAGTCCATCCAGCCGTTCGCGGAAAACCAATAGGGCTAGACCTTTGTTGTACTCTCGCATTTTTCGTGACAAGTTCCGCGCGGCGTGTATTTTGCTTTTCCGCTTTTGAATTCGTCGGGCGTTAGAGTGTCCTGACAAACGGAACATTTCACTGGCTTTCCTCTTGCGAACGCGACAAGAGTTTCGATTATTACCGCAAGAGTCTTTAACGCGATAACGCCACCGATTGCAGTCGCAGTCCCGCCCCCTAGGGCGGCGGCTCTTTCTCTGGCCATCGTCGCCACTTCCCTGTAGACATCGCCGTCATCTCTTTGCATATGTTTCTCCTTCTCGTTGTTTTGTTCTGAATCGAACCTCTTTATACTCTCTACTAAAAAACGATGCAACTGCCATGCTACAATACGCCCTATGTCAAAGTACGCCGTTCGTAGCGCGCCGCCGTCCGAAATAGAGCAAGGTCTTTTGAATCATTCGCCGCTTGTGCGGCAGCTTTTGTACTCCAGAGGGCTCACCACCCCGGAGCTTGCCGAGGGATTTCTCAACCCTTCATACGAGAGCCACTCGCATGACCCGTTTTCTATGAAGGATATGGAGAAAGCGGTTGAGCGGATACTTCGCGCTGTCAAAAACGACGAGCGCATCGCGATTTTTAGCGACTATGATGCCGATGGTATTCCGGGGGCGGTCGTCCTGCACGATTTTTTCAAGAGAATTGGTTATCTGAACTTTGAAAACTACATCCCTGATCGGCACGGGGAAGGATTCGGCTTGAACAACTCGGCGATTCAGCAGTTGAAGGCGTCTGAAGTGAAGCTCCTCATCACGATTGATTGCGGGATTACCGACATTGAAGAGGTCGCACGGGCAAATGAGCTTGGGATGGATGTCATTATTACGGACCATCACCTTCCTTTAAGAGAAGGAATAGAGAATACAGAATATAGAATAGAGAATAATCAACAGAGAAAAGAGCTCCTACCGCCCGCTTTCGCGATTCTCAACCCCAAACAATCCGACTGCGCATACCCCGAGAAAATGCTCTGTGGCTCCGGTGTCATCTTCAAACTCATCCAGGCACTCTGCCGTCGTCTTCGTTCTGGCTTGGAATTTGGAAATTGGAATTTGGAAATTCCAAAAGCCATCCTCACCACGGAGTGGGAGCGATGGCTTTTGGATATGGTTGGCTTGGCGACGCTCTCTGATATGGTTCCTTTAACCGGAGAAAACCGCGTATTTGCGTACTATGGGCTCAAGGTGCTGAAGAAATCACCACGCAGGGGTCTGAATGAGCTCCTCTCAATTTTGCGGCTAAACCGTGCCGACCTCACCGAAGACGACATTGGTTTCTCCATTACACCCAGAATCAACGCCGCTTCGCGCATGGGACATCCGATGGACGCGTTTCGGCTGTTTGCGACGGTGGAGGAACACGAGGCGGTTGAGCTCGCAAAGCACTTGGACAAAATAAATACGGAGCGCAAAGGAAAGGTGGCTTCGCTTGTCAGAGAGGTACGGAGACACGTGGAAGAACGTGGCCAGTGCAAAGTTGTCGTCGCCGGAAATCCAAACTGGCGTCCCGCGCTCCTCGGACTCGTGGCAAACTCGCTCGCGGAAGATATGCGATGCCCCGTGTTTCTCTGGGGAAGGGAAGAAAGTATAGAACTAAAAGGGTCATGCCGCGCAGGCGGCTCGGTAGACCTCTCGCTTATGATGCATGAAGCCCGCGCGGTATTCAGCGACTTCGGGGGACACAAAGAGGCGGGAGGATTTTCCACGACGCTTGAGAAAGTGCATTTGCTGGAGAGCGAGTTAGAGCGGGCGTATGAAAAGCTCCGACAAACAAGATCGGACCTTTCCCAGCCCGACCTTATCGCCGATGCGGTGCTGTCCTTTGATGACGTGAACGACAGGACATGGCAAGACATCGCCAAACTCGCGCCGTTCGGCATCGGGAATCCTAAACCCGTTTTTCTCTTTGAAAATGCGCGCATTCGCCGCCTGGAACAGTTCGGCAAAGAAAAGCAGCATCTCAAACTCGTGTTCGCAAAAACAGACGGCGTGTGGGTGAACGCGATACGGTTTTACGCGAAGCCCGAAGATTTTCCTTCCGCGCTTATGGAAGGTCGTCCGGTGAACCTCCTCGCGCATCTGGAGCGCTCCACCTTCGGCAACAAAACCGAGCTCCGCCTCCGGATTGTTGATATTATCTGATTTTTGTTCATAATTCATACTTTATGCATCGTGATTCCGTCATCGTCTTCACCGACGGCTCCTCGCGCGGGAACCCCGGGCCGGGCGGCTGGGGGGCAATCGTCGTGAAGCACGACGATTCGCGGAACAATGTAGAACGTACGCAGAACGATGCGGAAGTTGTTGAGCTCGGAGGCCGAGAAGAGCATACGACCAATAATCGTATGGAGTTAGTGGCCGCGATTAAGGCATTGAAGTTTGCATCTTCACTAAACGCTAAACGCTTAACGCTATATGCTGATTCCAGTTATCTTGTGAACGGCATCACGAAATGGGTGTATTCGTGGGAGCGTCGCAACTGGGTCACGATGGATAAAAAGCCCGTGCTGAATAAAGATTTGTGGGAGAAACTTTTGGAGCTCTCCAGAGGAAAACAGATTGAGTGGAAATTGGTGGGTGGTCATGTCGGTGTTGCGGGAAATATGCGGTGTGATGAGATAGCGACGGCGTTTGCGGACTTGCCCGTTCAAACTTCCGGAGGAAGTTTGCGTGGGTTCGAACCAGTTAAGCTGTATACCGGCCCGTTGTCGAAATACCCGATAAAGAATATTTTGGATATCAACGAAGACTCACTTCTTGCAGAGAAAAAAGAGTCCGGCCGCGCACACAGCAATGCAAAAGCCTATTCATATGTCAGTTTGGTAGACCGTGTGATCCAAACTCACAAAACATGGGCCGAGTGCGAAACGCGGGTAAAGGGGAAAAAGGCTAAATACAAAAAAGTGCTGTCCACCGAAGAAGAAAAGAGCCTCATTGAAGAATGGTCCCGACACTAGTTGATAGAATTTTCTATTTTTCAATCGCCGGTTTTGTCGCCGGTATCTTCGTGCGGTCGTTTGTGTTCGTTGGAGTCGGTTTCTCCTGGTTTCTGATGTTCATTTCGGTCGTTCTCCTCCTTTTCCACCTCCTCTCTGTATCCTCTTTTGCGAACGAGAGCCAAACCAGCGTGTTAATCGCGGTTTTACTCCTCGCTGCAGGCTTGGGCATGTGGCGATATGATGTCGCGGACACACGCGCTCTGGAGACCGGCCTCAATTCCTCGGTGAATCAAACAGTTGCTCTTGAAGGAGTTATCGTTGACGAACCCGATGTGCGCGAAGGGAATACGAGGCTTGTGCTTCGTGTTGATACCCAAGATGTACAGACAAACATCCTATTGATGGCTTCACATGAGCCACAGTATGCCTACGGCGATAGGGTGCAGGTTGAAGGGATGTTGGAGAGGCCGAAGAATTTCACAGACGAAAAGACGCTCCGCGAGGTCGACTCTGTATCGCATCTGGCAAAGGACGGCATTTACTATGAGATGTTCCGACCGAAGATAACGTTTGTTGCACGGGGGGAAGGGGACCCGATTTTGGAAAGGCTTTTCCTCTTTAAGAATGCATTTATAAAAAACATCAATGCGCTTATACCGCAGCCCCATGCCTCGCTTCTTGGCGGGCTGGTAGTGGGGGCAAAACAGTCACTGGGAAAAGAATTGCTCCATGACTTTCGCCTTGTCGGGGTGATTCATATCGTCGTGCTCTCCGGCTACAACCTCACCATTATCGCCGTTTTTATTGAGTGGCTGCTATCGGGCTTGCGGAAAAACCTCCGTCTGACACTGGCCGCGACGGCTATGATACTCTTCGCGCTTATGGTCGGCGCCTCGGCGACCGTGATACGCGCCACGGTGATGGCGCTCCTCGCGCTCCTCGCGCGCGGGTCGGCAAGGATGTATCAAGTCACTCGCGCGCTTCTTGTCGCGGGAGTGATTATGCTACTCCATAATCCGAAAATACTTGTGTTTGACGTTTCGTTTCAACTCTCCTTTCTCGCGACACTCGGCCTCATTTATGTTTCGCCGTTTATCGAGCCAAGGGTGAAGTGGGTGACGGAGCGATGGAAAATACGGGAGATTGTGGTGGCGACCATTGCGACCCAGCTATTTGTTCTTCCATTCTTGCTTTACAAAACGGGTATATTTTCTGTCGTGTCGCTTCCCGTCAACCTTCTTGTGCTCGTTGCGGTGCCGTTCACGATGCTGTTTGGCTTTCTCGCCGGCATGATTGGATTCGTATCAACTATTTTCGCGCTTCCATTCGCTTGGACGGCCTACGCGCTTCTCTCATACGAACTCGGAATAGTTGAGTGGTTCGCGCGGCTCCCATTTGCGGCCATGAACCTCCCCATATTTCCGCTCTCATTCGTCATCTTCTGGTATGGGACCTATGCAACGCTCTATATTTTGTGGTACAAAAAGCAATCAACAGGAGCTCCGCAAAGAAACTTGCTATCATAAGACCTTGGAATGAATACAATCGAATATAAGGGCAATGCCCTTGCGGCAGCACTCCGAACACACGTCTTGCAAGCTTCGTCGCAAAACGCGATATGTGGAACACACTCAAGTGTGTATTCAATTGAGACCCCCAACGAGACTTTCTACTTCGTGAAGATTATCCGCGTCTTGGATTACCACACAGAGTGGGGGCGAGTTATCCAGATTCGCTTTCACGGTCATCCCAACATGAGAGGCCCCAAAATCTTTTCCTGGCCGACTGCAGACGTGGAGTCCCTTCTCGTTCAGAGTGTGAGCATCACCACGCGTAGCCCTTGGAACTCAACCTCCGAGTGGCCCCACAAAGCTGGCTTGCATTCACGGGTTCTTTTCAAACCAAAGAGAGTTCTGTAAAAACAGATTCTTCCGCATGTTATACATCAAGCTCTCTTCGCTCCGCGCGATTAGAGCTCGCTTTTTCCCCGCTATTTCTGAGTTTCCTCAAGATTTTTCTCAATCACGCTCCAGTTCAAATTACTGAAGAAGTCTTCTACGTATTGTTTCTTCCCGCTCGGCTGATAGTCGGCGACATATGAGTGTTCCCACATATCAAGGCCAAGGATGAGGGCGCAGTTTTGAAGTTGCCCGAGGTGCTGTTCATCTATCCATGCGTTGAGGAGCTGTCCCGACGCTCTATCGTAATAGAGCATTGCCCAGCCGATGCCGCGCGTGAGCGCAATTGCCTTAAACTCCGCGAGCCAGTTTTCAACTGAACCCCAGTTCTTTTCAATCGCACTGTACAAAGAACCATCCTTTGCAACGGGGTGTGCTCCGCCCTCAAGAGAGCGAAAATATATTTCGTGATTTCGCATCCCGTTGAACTCAAATCCAAACCGTCGGTTCACTTCACCAAGAGCGTAGGCATTCTTCTCGGAGTCCTGCTTTAACTCCTTAATCTTTTCCAAAATCAAATTCGCATGCTTCACATACCCCGCATAGAGTTTGAGATGCTCCTCAATATTTTTCGCGGAGATGCCTTTAAGAGGCGGGATTGAGAACTTCTGTTCGGTGAATAACATGGTGGTATTATAGCATGAATGGAGAGATTCCGACAAAACGTCCATTGGTACGCGCTCGGCGCGCTCCTTGCGGCGACAGTTTTGATTTGGTACGCGGTTTCGTGGGAGGACCGGTCCGGCCTCTTAACCATTGCCTTTCTTGATGTGGGGCAGGGGGACGCGATTTTTATAGAATCGCCGACAGGGACACAACTCATGATAGACGGCGGTCCCGGCGGAGTCGTACTTCGTGAACTCTCAAAAGTGATGCCGTTCTATGACCGCTCGATTGATATGCTCGTGGTCTCAAATCCTGACAAAGATCATATGGCCGGTTTCCTTGATGTACTTCGCTCATTCAAGGTTGCCGCGGTAGTGGAGCCCGGAACAGTAGGTGCATCCTCCGACTACAAGGCGCTCTTGGTTGAAACTGAAAGAGAAAAAGCCACTCATGTCATCGCGCAGCGAGGACAGCGGTTTGGTCTCGGCGGCGGCGTCTATTTCGAAGTGCTCTTTCCCGACCGTGATGTATCGGGTTTGGATACGAACGACGGTTCTATTGTGGGTAAATTGGTATATGGAAACACCGCTTTCCTTTTCCCCGGCGATGCTCCGTCGGCAATTGAAGAATATCTTGCCCATATTGATAAAGAGCATTTGGACGTGGATGTGCTCAAGGTCGGTCATCACGGTTCCAAGACTTCAACGAGCGAAGCGCTCCTAGGCTTCGCCTCCCCCGCGTTCGCGGTGATTTCCGCCGGCCGCGACAACCGCTACGGACATCCGCACGCAGAGGTGCTTGACCGGCTCAAACAGTTTGAAGTGGAAACACTCGGCACCTACGAGCGTGGCACGATTGTCATGGAGTCGGATGGAGAGACGGTGAGAATTAGATAAATTCTTTTGTCATCCCTGTGAGAGCGGGGATGGAGGAAAAGAGAGAAACTGGATTCCCGCTTCCGCTCGCCTCGCTGAAGCTCCGGCGAAGCGGGCGGGAATGAGAAGTGACCGGAAAGTTTGGTGTGGGAGTAAAAAACTAGCCGAAGCGATGCTTCGGCCGGTGTTGCCCATGAACCCTGACATCTCTGCAGAGTTGTTTACCAAACACTGCGTGTTAAGCACAACTCTTGCAAATAGCGACGATACCGCACGATGTCACAATGGCGAATGTCGTCAGGGTGAAACCATATATGTCTTTGCAACTCCATTTCCAACGTATTCCTAAGAGCGGCGCACTTCTCTGCGTCAGGTCCTTCAAGTGAGTGTTGCTCGAAGTGTGCGTAAAGTGCATGGTACGCATCGGCGCATATCTGACGCGAACGACGTTTCGCCGAGGTAGGACGTCCCGTCCAGATGCAATACCCAGCAATACAGACGAGAAAAGCTATCAAAAAGAATTGTTGAGCCGCTTGGAATGCTCCAGAGAGACCCGCACGGGACGAAGCAGAGAGAAACGGAAACACCATTATTCCACCGACGCCGACTATGAGCCAGGCCAATAGCAAGTATCGAACCACCGGGATTTGGTTTTTCATTGGTCACCTTCTCCACACAGCATACCCACCGCGCGCAGAAGCGCAAGGTGGGTACACCCCCCGTCTTTCTATCAGCTAAAAGCTATAAGCTCCTCAAATAAGTCCTGCCTTTTTCAGCGTCGCAAAGGCTCCGTTCTTGTTGAGTGTCTTGATAGCCTTGGTTGAAAGCCTGAGCGTCAAAGTTTTCTTCAGCTCGGGGATATAGATGCGCTTCTTCTGCAAGTTAAGCTGGCGGCGGTTGATTCCCGTCGGATTGAATTGCGTGGCACGCGTACGGTTGGAATACCCTCCAGCCCGCTGAGGACCGCGTTTGGTGATGGGACAGACCTTCATAGCAGTAACATCAAATTTCGAATACCTAATATCTAAAAATACTCAACTTCAAATATTCAATATTCAACCTTTCTTCTTTTTCGATATTCGAGATTTGGTATTCGATATTGGGCTCAAAGATGTTATCATACACGTACGCATATGTCCATTGATGTCATCTTCTCCATCGCCATATTGATTATGTCCGTCGTCGTCCACGAAGTCTCCCACGGCTTTGCCGCAAATTATCTTGGCGACCCGACGGCGCGTCTCGCGGGGAGGCTTTCCCTCAATCCTCTGCCACACATTGACCCTGTAGGCTCGGTACTTGTTCCGCTTCTTCTCTTTTTTACCAACGCCGGCGTGATGTTCGGGTGGGCGAAGCCGGTGCCGGTGAACCCGTACAATCTTCGCGGAAAGTACGGCGAAGCGATTGTCGCCGCCGCTGGTCCGCTTTCCAACATCGGCATTGCTATCATTTTCGGGCTTCTGATACGACTCGCGGGGGAACTTCCACCTGCAACTTTTCTAAATATCACGATACTTGTCGTCGTCATCAATATTATGCTTGCGATTTTTAACCTTGTGCCGGTACCGCCGCTGGACGGGTCCAAGATTCTTTTCGCGTTTCTCCCGTACCACCTCGCAAACATCCGCGAATCGCTGGAACGCTGGGGATTTTTCATCGTTCTCATTTTTATCGTCTTTTTGTGGCAGTACCTGACACCGGTTATCGGGGCCGTTTTTACCTTGCTCACGGGAATACGATTCTAACTTGCTTTTTTTCGCATTTCACGATACAGTAGTGTGGCTCAAATATCGAATATCAAATCTCGACTATCGAGAAATATTGAGTATTGAATATTCAATACTTGAACTTTTTCAAAATTAGGTATTTGATATTCAAGATTCTTTCTTTATGTCTACCATCAACCAACTCGTCAAGCGCAAGAGAAAGAGCGCACCCCACAAGTCCAAGACCCCGGCGCTCACGAAGAGTTTCAACGTCCTCAAGAACAGGCCGGTTTTTTATAGTGCGCCGTTCAAACGGGGTGTGTGCACGAAAGTCACGACCAAGACACCTCGTAAGCCGAACTCGGCTATTCGCAAGATTGCTCGTGTCCGCCTCACGAATGGTATGGAAGTCACCGCTTACATTCCCGGTATGGGACACAACCTGCAGGAACATGCGGTGGTGCTCCTCCGCGGCGGCCGCGTGAAAGACGTCAACCTTCGTTACCAGATTGTGCGGGGCGTGCTTGATGCGGGTGGCGTTGAGAAGCGAATGAAAGGGCGCAGCTCGTACGGAGCGAAGCGTCCCAAGAGTTCATAAAGTAGAAAGTTAATAAAGTTTATAAAGCAAACCACGTCTTTTTCCGCTTTAAGAACTTTATGAACTTTATAAACTTTACAAACTAATCAGCTATGCGTCGAAAGATAAAAAACCGAAAAGAGCTTCAGCCAGATCCGATATACAACTCGGCTAAGGTCACCAAACTGATCAACTACATCATGGAAGACGGCAAGAAAGAGGCCGCGCGTAAAATCGTGTTCGGTGCTTTTGATGCTATCAAGGAACAGGCGAAGGTGGAGAACCCTCTTGAAGTCTTCGAGAACGCGATGAAGAACATCACTCCGCTCATGGAAGTCCGCTCACGCCGCGTCGGTGGTGCGAACTATCAGGTACCTGTTGAAGTACGGCCGGACCGACGCACATCGCTTGCCTACCGCTGGGTGATTGAGGCAGCCCGCAACAAGAAGGGGAAGCCTATGCACCTCAAGCTCGCCGAGGAGTTCCTCCTTGCGGCGAAAAATGAAGGCGATGCGGTGAAGAAACGCGAGAACGTCCACAAGATGGCCGAGGCCAACAAAGCATTTGCCCATTTCGCGTGGTAGGCAAAAAGTGGAAAGTTGAACGTGTAAAGTCAAATGCAAGAAAGCGGGGCAACCCGCTTTTTCGATGCTTTGCTTTTTTAGGCCACATACAGTAATGTATGGGCACGCTTCGGCGGTTTTCTTTTTACTCATTTCGTTCGTAATTTCGTATACGTTCGTAGTTCGTATTGTATGAACCGTGACTATCCGCTGGACAAGGTAAGGAATTTTGGCATTATCGCGCACATCGACGCCGGCAAGACCACCACGTCCGAGCGCATTTTGTACTACACGGGGATGATTCATAAAATCGGCGAGGTGCACGAAGGCGAGACCACGACCGATTGGATGGAGCAGGAACGCGAGCGCGGTATCACCATCACTGCGGCCGCCATTACGTGCTTTTGGAACCCGACGTACATGCCGAAAGGCGACAACTCGAGGAAGCACCGTTTCAATATCATCGACACCCCCGGACACATCGACTTCACGGTAGAAGTAAAGCGCTCCCTTCGCGTGCTCGACGGAGCCGTCGTCGTCTTCGATGGTGTCGCAGGCGTCGAGCCGCAGTCAGAGACAAACTGGCGCTATGCCGACGAGGGTAATGTCCCGCGCATCTGCTTCATCAACAAGCTTGACCGCATGGGTGCATCATTTGAGAAATCTTACGCCTCCATCCTTGACCGCTTGAACAAAAACGCCGTGCGGATGCAGATACCGGTCGGCCTTGAAGAGCATCATGAAGGCGTCATCGACCTCCTCAAGATGAAGTCCTATGACTTTACGGGGGAGAAGGGCATCGATGTCATAGAAAAAGAGATTCCGGCCGAGTACCTCGACGAAGCGAAGAAGTACCGCCACGAGCTGGTGGAAAGAATCGTGGAACAGGATGACGCGCTTACAGCCCAATATCTTGATGGGAAGGAGCCTTCCATAGACGTCCTTAAGGCGACGCTCCGCAAAGCGGTCATCGCTAACAAAATCTTCCCTGTTTTCTGTGGCTCGGCACTCAAGAATAAGGGCGTTCAGTTGGTGTTGGATGCCGTCATTGACTATCTCCCGTCGCCCTTGGATATGCCGCCCGTGAGGGCAATTAACGTAAAAAGCGGCGAGCAGACAATACGCCACGCGAGCGATGAAGAGCCGTTTTCCGCACTGGTCTTCAAGCTCCAGACTGACCCCTTCGTCGGCCAACTCGCCTTTTTCCGCGTGTACTCCGGAGTAGTGGAAGCGGGCTCCTATGTGTACAATTCCACGACCGGCAATCGCGAGCGCCTTTCCCGCATCGTCCGCCTGCAGGCCGACAAGCGCGAGGAGGTAAAGAAAGTATTCGCGGGAGAAATTGCCGCGGCTGTTGGGTTGAAGGAAGCACGAACGTCCCATACGCTCTGCGCCGAAGCGGACCCCATCGTCCTTGAAGCCATTAAATTCGCCGACCCCGTCATTTCACTCCGCATTGAGCCGAAAACCAAGGCCGACCAGGAGAAAATGGGCTTTGCCTTGAAACGTCTTGCCGACGAAGACCCGACGTTCAAAATAAAATCGGACCAGGAAACAGGGGAGACCGTCATCATGGGCATGGGCGAGCTCCAGCTTGAAATCATGGTAGACCGGATGAAGCGGGAGTTCGGCGTGGAAGCGAAGGTCGGAGAGCCGCAAGTCGCATACCGCGAAACCATTCAAGCGGAAGCGGAAGCGGAAAACAAATACATTCGCCAGACCGGAGGCCGCGGCCAGTACGGTCACGTCAAGGTAACCGTGCGCCCGATGCAGCCGATTGACCCGGTGGCCAAGGTGAAGAAGAATGTGAGTCGTTACGACCACTTTGAGTTTATTGACTCCATTAAAGGAGGCGTTATCCCGCAGGAATTTATTCCAGCCGTTGAAAAAGGCGTGAAAGAAGGACTTGAACGCGGCGTGGTCGCCGGCTTCCAGCTGGTTGACGTCTCGGTCGACCTCACCTTCGGTTCGTACCACGATGTGGACTCCTCTGAAATCGCCTTCAAGATTGCGGGTTCGCAAGCGGTACAAGACGCGTGTAGGCGCGCGCGTCCGGTCATCCTCGAGCCCATCATGAAGGTCGAGGTCGTGACCCCCGACAAATTCATCGGCGATGTCACAGGACACCTCGCCTCGAAGCGCGGCGAAGTGCAGAACGTTTCGGAGCGCGGTATGAACAAAGTGGTGGATGCGAAAGTGCCACTCGCCGAGATGTTCGGCTACATTACGACTCTCCGCTCCATGACCGAAGGCCGCGCCTCGTTTACGATGGAGTTCGACCACTATGCAGCCGTTCCTCCGAATGTGGCTCAAACAATTATTGAGGCTCGTAAGTGATCTCTCTCCATCTGTTTCCCCATTTACTGTTGCCCTACGGGCCACGGTGTTATACTTATGCAATGAGTCGGCTTTACCCAGCACCTTGCCGGGCAACGTCCTGCGCTTGTGCGCAAGGTTCTAGGGTCTTCCTTGTCACAGGATGGAACACCCTGTGGTCAAGGTGCTGGGTTGGCGTTTTGTTTCTCGCCAGCTTGCTTTCTGTCGCTGTTTTTCCTGCTCCCGCCTCGGCTCTCGCCGCGAGCAGTAGAGCGCCCGTGCTTTTGCTTCGACCTGCGCCGTGCCCTCCGCTCGGCGACCTCACCGGTGACGGGCTCATTACCACGGATGATACTGTGGCTATAAATGATATTCTCTCAAGCGTTCGCATTCCCACAGAAGCGCAGGTCTTTGAAGCTGATGTAAATGGCGACGGAAAGATAACCGCCACCGATTCCGCGGAAATTGCGGCATATCGCGACGGCAGTATTACAACCTTCTCCGGTTGCGTACCCTTCGCTCCAGTCCTCGCGCGCGCTGAGCGCGACGCGCGGCGGCTCGCTGACCTCTCCCTCATTGCCAAAGCGCTCGCGCGATACTCTCGCGACACCGGCACGCTTCCTACCTATCTGCTCATCGGCACGCCTTCAAGCGACGCGAATTGGAAAAGCAACTCCGCGAGCAGTGATTTTCGGAAAAGATTAAGACCCTATCTGTACCCGCTTCCCGTTGACCCGCTCAACAGCCAGCTTGAACATTACCGCTACGTCTACGCGGCTCTACCTGCTTCACGCTCCGAGTGGGGGACATGCGCTGGAAAGACGATTCTCTATGTTGCTCGCGTGGAGACGAGCATAGCCGGCCACGAGGAATGCGATATGGGCGATGGAAAGAACCACTTTACGCGCGTCATCGTGTATCCCAAAGCCGCGGTCGCGGATGATTTCTTTGCGTCGGCTTTTCTGTCTTTGTGGAGACTTTTCTCTCCCAAAGGACCAGCACAAGAACTCTTTTAGCCGGCTGCCTCTGTCTGTTCGTTTCCCACTTGCGGAAATTAACGCCACTTATGGTACAATTATTCCCACTGATGAAATCTTTTTTGGTGTTTAAAAGTATGAAGCGTTTCCTTATCATTGGCATCCTCTGTCTTAGCATTGGCGTTGCCGCGGCACTTCCTCAGTCGGTGTTCGCGAAGGCCGCCACGCTTTCCACTCAGCAGATTAGCGCGATTGTCGCGGTACTCCGCTCGTTCGGCGCGGCCGATTCGCTGGTGCAGGGAGTGAGCGATGTTCTGAGTGGGAAGGCCATAGTAACGCCAGCCCCTGTGTCTTCCTCGGCTGAAACATCATGGGTTGACCCGACCGCCACTACTTCCGTGACAGTGCTCTCGCCGAATACAGCCGCGAGTTTTTTGCCATGGCAGACAATCGGTCTTTCGTGGCGCGGCGGGACAGGCAATGTACAACTTGGACTTATTGACGAAACGTTTGAAACCAGCCATACGGTTCTCGGCTGGATTTCTCGGGGCGAGAAGCCGAACAGCTCATACAATTGGGACGGCCGGAGCGTTTCGGATATTACGGGGACGTTGAGCCAGTCGGTAACCGCGCTTTCCAAAGGTCCATATAAAGTGATCGCGGTTTCCGCCGCCGCGAACGGAAGCTTTTGCATCTTGCCAAATAGCGGCTGCAATTACGACGTCAGCGCCGAATACTTTTCCATCACTCCGCTGCCTGCTTTGAGCGGACTCCCGGTTTCCTGTTCGCCAAGCATCGTCACGGCGCAAACCGGAGAAATCGTGACATGGGAAGCGACGACGACAAGCGGGAAAGCCCCCTATGTCTTTAGCTGGGCCGGTACCGACGGGCTCTCGTCCCTTCCCACACGGACATCCAGCAGTACGTCAGACAATAGATTTCTTGATGTTGTGTACTACTCGGCCGCTCCTTCGCCGGAAAAGACAGCCGTTGTGTTTATTCGCGACGGAGCGGGGGAAACAGGTTTTGCGCCGTGTACCAGAGCGGTGAAGGTAACCCAGGCCCCGCCGACGATATCGCTCCTTTCTCCGGTGAGCGGAGAGAGCTTTGTGATGACGCGGGCAGCTGACCCAAGCCAGGCCATGGTGGTGTCGTGGCGTGCGGATGGCATACCGAAAACGGGAAAAGAAAAGCTGCACATCGCGCTACTCGATACCTCGGGTCGCGAGTGCCTTATGGGAAGCGTGCCCCGCCAAAGCACCGAGGCGTTCGTTGAGCTCCTTTACGGCTTCTCATGTCCCAGCGGCACGATGACGTTGCTTCCCGGCTCGTATCGGGTAAAGGTGTATGTAGAAGGCAAAGAGGCGAAATTCTCTGATGTGAGCAATGCTCCCATAACGCTGACCGCCCCGATTACCGCTGACGTTCAGTCAATCACGCCGTCTTCAACGTCCATCAATTCTAACAGTAGCGTCAGTTTCCGTTTTTCCTTTCCCCCGAACGCGTTCAAAGGTTCGTTGCATATCTTCTGTCCCGACGGCATTACGGCGTCGGTTCCGAACACGTGCAACCGGTACATCAATGTCACTCCCTATCTGGCATCAAGCACCGACTATTCCCTCGCGCTCGTCAATTCGTCTTCAGGCACCAAGACGGTCGTTGCCAACTTCTATGTGTATCTTCCGAATAATCCGAACTATGGCCGGGGCGTATCGGCGAAGGTGGCTGTGCTCTCTCCAACCGCGGCGAGCAGCGATGCCATAAGCGTTGTGTCTCCAAACGGCGGGGAAACGGTCCCGCTCGGCTCTCCGTATCTGTACAAATTTACCGCGAGATTACCGGGGGTGGTTGACCTCACACTTGTGCCCTATCCCCCGATTGACGCGGGGCTTGTATGCAGAATTGCTACAGGCGCGAACGGCAGCGCGGGGCAGGTTTCAGTGACGATTCCGCTTTCGGGCATCTGCCTGAATGGTCCGGCTAAAACCGTTTCCGGCAATTACAAACTGCTCGCGACACTCCGAAGCGACGACTCGGTGATCTCTTCAGACTTAAGCGACGCGATGTTTACCGTCGGGGCTACAACGACTCCATCGCAATAGCACACGAAGACGCGGGTCGGTGGATTTTCGGAGCGTCAAAAGGGAGCGTGGCATAGCGTATTTGGCGATGCGTCCATATCTCGGAACCCACATCTTCTTCCTCTTTTGTTTCGCGCTTCTGTGCGCGGGAACGCCATTTTACGCGCGCGCGCAACATACTCCCGCTTCAAGCGCGCCTTCACTTACGGTTACGGTAAACGGTTCGGCCGGTACGCTCGCCGTGCCCTCTGGAAGCCGTTTGGAAATCCGCTGGTCGGCAGTTGGTGCTTCGGCTTGCGCTGGAGACTGGACGGCCTCGGCGCTGAAAACCCACGGAACGCAATTCGGACGAATCACCAAACCCCGCTCGTTCACCGTGATGTGTGTGGACGGTAAGGGACGTACGGTAAAAAAGTCGGTGACGGTGCGTTTCACCTCAGAGTTGCCGCAACAGCTCCCTGCTTCGGAGTGGCCGGGAGTGACGGTGATGTCCCCGAACGGAAATGAAGTGTGGACGCAAGGAGAAGGGCGCACCATCATATGGAGGGCTGTGGACGTTCCTCTACTTAAAAACGGCATCATCATTGACCTCGTTGATGCACGCGGCGCATCATATGCCATCGCCTCTTCCACGCTTTCGGGAACCGAACGGAATTTCCTCTGGCTCATTCCAAGTAGCCTGCCTGCCGGAAGATACAAAGTCCGGGTAACCGTCCAAAATAGTACGGAACACGATACCAGTGACGAGTTTTTCAATGTCGTGAAAGCTTATGTGGGACCAAGCAAGGCGCTTGTGTGTGGCGTACTTGGAGACGCGAACGGCGACGGCGTTATCTCTTCGGCTGACGCTGACCGAATCGCGGTATTCGAGGCGAACCCGCGGATAATGACCGGCGACGACTTCAAGCGCGCGGATGTAGACGTGAACGGTATCATCGCGTCGGCGGATATCGTGCAGCTGAATCAGTATCTTGCGGACACGATTAAAACTTTTTCCGGTTGTTTGGTTCCCGGCGTTTCCGTTTCAATACGCGCGAACGGGTCATCTTCATCGCTTGTTTCCGTTCCCATAAGCAGCACAGTCACGCTTTCATGGACATCTTCCGGCGCCGGCAGATGTCTTCTTGAAGGCGCGGCTGTTCCCGTAAACGGGACGGCTCTGCGAAGCGTGAGCGCGTTTTCCAGCACTACCTATACGATCCAATGCTTTGGAGCAGGGAACAGCCAAAGTGTTTCAAGCGCGGTAACGATCGTTGTAGAGGATCCGAACAAAATGCCGATCATAACCTCGGTAGACGCTCCACCCTCATTCCTCGCCGGTGTTCGCTCGCTTTGGTCGGTTATCGCTCTGGATCCAGACGGGACGGAACTCACGATCACGGCGAATTGGGGAGATGGGAAGCAGGATGTTTCCGTCGCGTCCACTACGCAAACCGGCGGGAGTATTGTGACCCCTCTCTCGCACCTATTTACCGTGACGGGGAACTATACGGTATCCGTGACCGTGAAAGACAAAAGGGGTGGGGAGGTGACCCGCTCGTTCCTCATCGTCGTGACTGAAGCTCCAAGAACCTCAAGAACCGCTCCGCGGCATCAATTCTCGGCCCTTTTTGAGGGATACAAAGCGCTCTTGCCGTTTTAGGCCGCGTCCTTTGTATTTGCGCATTTCGGTTGTTTTTGATAGGATACCCCCACATGCTTTTCGCGTTTTTCAGCGCACATGTTTATGAGTTAACAAGCCTAATTTCCAAGCACAAAGCGCCAAATCACAAACAATACCGAATTCCCAATGCCGCCTCCTTTCATTGAATTTGGGATTTAGGGTTTGTTTGTAATTTGGAAATTGTGATCTGGGATTTGCTAAAAATATGGCAGAGGAATTTAAGAGAGACAAGCCGCACGTCAACGTCGGCACCATCGGTCACATTGACCACGGCAAGACCACCCTCACGGCGGCTATTACGGCTGTACAGTCAAAGAAGGGGATGTCAAAACCAATCTCCTACGACCAGGTAGCCAAGGCTTCCGAAAAGGAAGGACGCCGAGACCCGTCAAAGATTATCACCATCGCGATTTCTCACGTTGAGTATTCGAGCGACGCGCGCCACTACGCCCACGTTGACTGCCCCGGACACGCGGACTATGTGAAGAACATGATTACCGGCGCCGCGCAAATGGACGGAGCCATCCTCGTCGTGTCGGCCGTTGACGGCCCGATGCCCCAGACCAGGGAGCACATACTCCTCGCGAAGCAGGTCGGCGTACCGAAGATTGTCGTCTTCCTGAACAAAGTTGACCTTGTCACGGACAAGGATCTTCTTGACCTCGTTGAAGAGGAAATTCGCGAACTTCTCACAAAGTACGGCTTTGACGGCAAAGCAGCCCCCATCATCAAAGGCTCGGCGCTTAAGGCGCTAGAGGGCGATGCCGAAGGCGTTAAGAGCATTGAGGCATTGCTTGCCGCTTTGGACACGTATATTCCGATTCCGCCTCGCGATGTGGATAAGCCGTTCCTGATGCCGATTGAGGACATCTTCTCCATTGAAGGACGCGGAACCGTCGTCACGGGCCGTATTGAGCGAGGAAAGGTGAAAGTGGGCGAGGAAGTTGAAATTGTCGGTCTCAAACCGACCACCAAGACGACCGTTACCGGCATTGAAATGTTCAACAAGAACCTGCAGGAAGGCATGGCAGGCGACAACGCCGGTATTCTCCTTAGAGGAACCAAGAAGGAAGATGTGCACCGCGGCCAGGTCATCTCGAAGCCAGGCACCGTTACGCCTCACACCGAGTTTGAATCGGAAGTCTACATTCTGAAGAAGGAGGAAGGAGGCCGCCACACGCCGTTCTTCGCGGGCTACAAGCCGCAGTTCTACATCCGTACGACCGATGTGACTGGCGAGGTGACCCTTCCCGAGAAGACCGAAATGGTTATGCCGGGCGACACTATCCAGTTCAAAGTGAAGCTCGTCGCGCCGGTCGCTCTTGAACAACAAATGCGCTTTGCCATCCGCGAAGGAGGTAAGACTGTCGGTTCTGGGGTGGTCACGAAAGTAGTGGCATAGCCACGGCTTAAATATCGAATACGGAATTGAGAATCCCGAAAAACAAGAAAAATACTACCAAACAGAATTTTGTTTCTTTCTTGCTCGATAGTGGACATTTTTAGGCATTCGGTATTAGATATTCGATGTTAGTCTTATGGTCGTTAAATCCACAAAAGAAAAAGCAGTCAAGCCGATAGCCAAGCGGACGCCTCGCGTGCGTAAATCTCCCGCGAAGGAATCAGTTATCCCTAAGCTCCGCATCCGGGTCCGTGCCTACGAGCACAAAATCCTGGACGCGTCCGTCAAACAGATTCTTGACGTGGCATTCCGTTTTGACGCAACCGTGCAGGGGCCTATTCCGCTTCCGACCGAAATTAAGAAGTACACGGTCAATCGTTCGTCGTTCGTCTACAAAAACGCGAGAGAACAGTTTGAGATGCGAGTGCACAAGAGGCTTATTGATATCGTGAATCCGACCCCGAAACTGATTGAAGCGCTGACCAATCTCTCGCTCCCATCCGGCGTGACGGTTGATGTGAAGATGTTGTAGAAAATAGGGAGCCGTTCTTACGGCGACCATATTTTCAAAATCCAGCACCAATTTCACTGCATTCACAAGAACCACTATACGAAGTTTCCGGCACAAAATGTGGAAACTATAACAATCTCTCAACTCTTAAATTTGGTGCTGGGCTGTAAACAATACGAACTCTGAACAAGGTACGAAAGTACGAACAAGACCCCGCCCCGACCAAAATTGGTCGGGGCGGGGTTGCGTTTTGGTCACTTTTGCGTAGAATGCCCCCTAGAACGAAAGGATTTGTATGGCTATCAAGGTTTCTGCAATCGGATTCGCACCTATTAAGTCAACAAAATTCAACTGGGTAGAGTCCACCGATATTATAGAGCGAGGTATCAGATATGACCGTGAGTGGTTAGTCGTTGAAGGAAGTATGTTTGTTGCTCAACGTCACGGCTCTTTGCCAGTTCCGCTCCCGAATGTCGTGACCAGCGCTCTCGGTAAGCTCGGGCTTGGCATTGAGGTAAAAACTATGTGTCAGGTTTCTGCTCGGCTTGAAAGTGGCAATCTGGTGGTCACTGCACCGAATATGCCTCTTCTCTCTATTCCGCTTAACGCCTCTAGACCACCTAATGAATTCGTCCAAGTGTGGCGAGACAGTGAGCTTGCTGCTTTAAGCGAAGGAGTCGAAGCTGAAGAATGGTTTACTAAGTTTCTGTCCCGCGAGCGAAAAGGAAAGTACCGTCTTGTTCGCATGGCATCGTCGTGTCAGCGGCGAAGCAAAGGTGGTAGCGCTATTCAGGCATTTCATGACGGATTTCCGTTCATGATGATTGGCAACGCGTCTCTTGATTCCCTCAGCCAGAGACTTGTTGAGCAGGGCTGTTCACATGTGCCGATGAATAGGTTTCGTCCGAATGTTGTCCTATCTACCACAGAGCCACACGAGGAAGATCATTTCGCTTCTATGCGCATCGGACCAGTAGTCTTTCGTGGCGGTAAGCTCTGCGACCGGTGTGTTATAACCTGCACAGACCAGGATACAGCCGAACGTGGACGCGAACCGTTGCGTACGCTTGCCCAATATCGGCGGGGCAGAGATATCGGATTCGATAGTGAGACTGATAACAAAGTGTATTTCGGGCGAAATTTCGATCATCTCAACCAAGGAGAAATTAAAGTGGGCGATCTTGTTGAAGTTTTGAGGCGAGATTAAAGTGGTGCCTACGACCACATAGCGGCTTCCGGTGAAGCCGCTTTACCCCCACACCAAGCGCTGACGTTTGGTGTGGGGGTTTACTTTTCCTTTTTCATCTGATAAGGTGTCGGGCACTGTTGCCCTTTTGCGGGTAACCGAACGGACGCCACGGAAGAAGGAGAACCGCTACGCCTCGGGCGTATGTTCACTCACTAATATGAGTAAATTCATTCTCGGCACAAAGGTGAATATGACGCAGGTGTGGGACGAGCAGGGAAATGCCCGTCCGGTTACGGTCGTGTCCGTCACGCCTAATGTCGTCACGCAGATAAAGACCGTTGAGAAGGACGGCTATAGCGCGGTTCAGCTCGGCTACGGCGTCCGCAAAGCGAAGAGAGTGACCAAGGCGATAAAAGGACATGTAAAGGAACTCGGCAGTTTCCAAGGTCTTAAAGAGTGGCGATTGTCCATTCCCGCGACACAAACTATCGGAGATAAAATCGGCGTGGATATTTTCAAAAAGGGCGATTCGGTTACGGTAAGCGGTACCTCAAAAGGGAGAGGATTCCAGGGTGTCGTGAAGCGGCACGGATTTCACGGGGGCAGCCGCACGCATGGCCAGAAACACAGCGAACGCGAACCCGGAGCTATCGGCGGCGGCGCGCGCGCCGGAGGGCGTGTGGCGAAAGGTATCCGCATGGCCGGCAGAATGGGCGGGGAGCGGGTGTCGGTGAAAGGGCTTACCGTTGTTGATGTGTTGCCGGAAGATAACCTCATTTTACTCGGAGGAGCAGTGCCGGGCCGTCGAGGCACTGTGTTAGAAATACAGGCCTCGTCATAAGCTTTCAGGTGCTAGGTTTCAGGTTCTAGAGAAGACTTCTCGGACTGAAAGCTAGAAGCTAGAAGCTAGAAGCTATGGAAACTATTGTTTACAATCAAGACGGAAAAGAGGTCGGCAAGATCACATTGCCCGAGAGCGTCTTTGGCGTGAAATACAACAGCGACCTCCTCCACCAGGTGTCGCAATCCATGCTCGGGAACGCGCGGCAGGGAAGCGCCCACACGAAAAACCGCGGTGAAGTGAGAGGAGGAGGAAAGAAGCCGTGGCGTCAGAAAGGAACCGGCCGCGCGCGGCACGGCTCCACCCGCTCCCCGATCTGGGTTGGCGGAGGCGTCGCGCATGGTCCAAGGAACGACCGGAATTATTTCCGCAAAATCAACAAGAGTATGAAGCGGCAGGCGCTCTTTGTCGCTCTTTCACGCAAGCTTAAAGACGGAGAAACGCTATTTTTGAACGGACTCGCGCTTCCAGAGATCAAAACCAAGGACGCGAAGGCGATACTCATGAGTCTTGCGAAACTGAAAGGGTTTGACGCGCTCAAGAAGAGCAAAAACGCGGCGCATATCATCATCCCCGCAAAGGACGCGCATATTGAGAAGAGTTTCCGCAATTTCCCTCATATTTCGGTCGGATTGGCGCGGAATCTCAATGTTCTGGATGTGCTGACGCACAAGTGTCTCGTTATCACAAACCCGGAAGAGTCAATGAAGCAGATAACCCATGACAAATAACCGAATGGCTGAATAACTAAGCGAAGACACTCTTCGTCATTCAGGTATTCAGCGATACGTTATACGTTATTCAGTACATATATGTCGTTTCTTAATTTTGGAAAAGAAAAGAAGGCGGCCCCAACCACTCCTAAAAAGCTGGTGCCGAAAGAGGCCGCCTCTAAAGGGGTTGTCGTAGCGGCCGGAGCGAAAGCGGGAAAGAGTGTTAGCTCGGCGCGGCCGGGTGTTCTTATGCGTCCCCACGTCACCGAGAAGGCGAGCGCTTCCGCTGAAAAAGGCGTGTATGTATTCAGGGTATCACTGGACGCAGGGAAGCATGAGATTGCGGAAGCGGTGCGCGCGATGTATAAAGTCACTCCCGTCAAAGTAACCATCGTCACGATGCCGACGAAGCACACCTTCGTGAAGGGGCGGCTCGGCGTCCGCGCGAAGGGAAAGAAGGCGTATGTGCATCTTAAGAAAGGGGAAAAGATAGAAGTCGTATAACAAGCCTGTAGCTTTTAGGAAGAGAGTCCGAATTTCTTTTTCTGAAAGCTATTAGCTATAAGCTAACAGCTATAAGCTATGAAGACCTATAGACCCACAACCCAATCGCGCAGGCACATGACCGGTATCAACTACCGGGAGTTTCTGACGACCGGCAAGCCGCACAAAGCGCTCATTTCGGGTGGGAAGCGCAGCGTTGGCCGAAACAACTATGGCCGTATCACCGTGCGCCATCAGGGTGGTGGGCATAAGCGTCTCTTCCGCATGGTTGATTTTACGTATAACAAGTTCAACCTTCCCGCCAAGATAGCGACGGTGGAATATGATCCGGACCGAAGCGGATTTATCGGTCTTGCAGTCTATGCCGACGGTGAGAAGCGCTATGTGCTTCTTCCGAAAGGTGTAAAAGCCGGCGATTCATTTATCGTGTCTGAAAAGGCTCCGGTTACTCCGGCAAACCGCCTTCCGCTCAAGGCGATTCCAGTGGACACGTTCGTGTACAACGTATCGCTCAAACCCGGCGGCAAAGCGCTCATTGCCCGTTCAGCGGGCAACGCCGCCAAAGTGAAGGCGCAGGAAGGTCCGTATACGTTCATCGAACTTCCTTCGACTGAAGTCCGTAAGGTCATCAACACGGCATGGGCCAATATCGGTGCCGTTTCCAATGAAGAAAATCATCTTGTATCAATCGGCAAAGCAGGTCGTTCGCGTTGGCTCGGCATCCGCCCGACAGTTCGCGGCAGCGCGCAGAACCCGCCGGACCACCCGTACGGTGGAGGTGAAGGACGCCAAGGGCGCGGACTCCGGCGCGCCAAGACGAGGTGGGGCAAGCCCTCCGGCAAGGGGCAGAAAACCCGCACGCCGAAGAAGTACTCCAATGTGTTTATCGTGTCACGACGGAAAGTTGGCTCAAAACGCGGACAAGCGCAGAACTAACGCAGAACCACGCAGAAAGAAAAAAACCGTCCCGAGATGGGTCGGCTTTTTCGTTGCTGTAGCCAACTCGTGAAGTTCCTCATCCTCTCTTGCAGGAGGGAACACCGAGTATGATTGTAGTTAGCATATTTATCTTTGGTTATCTTGGCAACGCGCGATTTGACTTTTGACATTGATTTCGTTAGTATTTCCCAACGCTCGCCGGAACTGCAGCTATGCTGATTTCGACGCACTTCGCGCCGATTTTTGTTTGTAACTTCTGCGTGAAGTCCACATGGTTCTGCGTCGAGTCCGCATTTGAATCATGACAAGGTCATTAAAGAAAGGTCCATACATTGACCAGCGCGTTTTGAAGAAAATAGCGGGGAAACGGCCGGAATCAGCCGCGCCTATTAAGACATGGTCGCGCGCCTGCGTCATCACGCCCGAAATGGTCGGATTTAAATTTCTGGTGCACAATGGCAAGGATTTTCCGGAGGTCCTCATTTCCGAGGATATGGTGGGGCACCGCCTCGGTGAGTTTTCACAGACCCGCAAATTCGTGAAGCACGGCGGGAAAATGCAGAAGGAGCTTGAAATGAAGAAGAAAGAGGCGGAAATCGCGGCGACGAGCGCAGCGAAGACTGCCGGTGAAGCAGCCAAGAAATGAGCTTTTAACTGATAGCTGTTAGCTTTTAGGAAAAAGAATTCTGAAAGCTATAAAAGCTATAAGCTATAAGCTATAAGCTATGAAAGCTATTCTCAACAACTATCGCCAGTCACCCCGTAAGATGCGTCTTGTCGTGAACGCGGTGAAAGGAAAGACCGTACGGGAGGCGGAAGCTCTGCTTTCTCTTATGCCGAAGGTTGCCACCGTGCCGCTTCGCAAGCTGTTACGTAGCGCGGCCGCCAACGCGAAAGAAAACCAGAAAGTGTCCGATACGGGGGCGCTTATCATTACTGATTTCCGCGTTGACCCGGGCACCGTTTTAAAGCGCTCCATGCCCCGCGCGCACGGTTCCGCCTATCAGATACTGAAACGAACCAGTAAAGTCACGCTCCTTCTTACGGAGCAAGAAAGTAAAAAGTTGAAAGTAGAAAGTGTAAAGAAGAAAACTAAGAAAAACGCCAAATAATTTACTCCACTTTTAACTTTTCACTTTACGCTTTCAACTATCATGTCTCACATCGTCCACCCATACTCGCATAGGTTAGGAATAATAAAGGACTGGAAGTCCCGCTGGTTCGGGCTGAAAGGGGAATATCAAAAGCTTTTGAAGGGGGATATTCTCATCCGTGAACTTCTCCTGAAGCGTCTTCGCGGCATGTATGTCTCCGGCGTGGACATTGAACGCGGGCCTAAGTTGTTCCGTGTCATCATCCGTACCTCCCGTCCCGGCATGCTGATCGGTAAAAGCGGGGAAGGGGCGGTCAAGCTGAAAAACGAACTTCTCGCGTTCGCGAAGCGGCACGCTCTTTCCGGCTTTGAAAATCTCAAGCTTGATATTGAAGAAGTACGTTCACCCGAGTCAAATGCCGCTATTGTCGCCCACATGATTACCGAAGGTCTTGAGAAACGTCTTCCGTTCCGGCGCGTGATGAAGCAGACAATCGACAAAGTCATGGCCAATCGCGATGTCAAAGGCGTCCGGGTCTATCTTGGCGGCCGTCTCGGAGGCGCGGAGATGGCCCGTACCGAGGAACTTAAAAAAGGACGCATCCCGCTCCAGACGCTCCGCGCGGACATTGACTTTGCCCGCGAACGCGCGCACATGACCTACGGCGATATCGGCATCAAGGTGTGGATATACAAAGGCGAGATTTTCGCGGATAAGAATCCGCGAAAATAAAGTATCAATTTACAAGTTTCAATTATCAATAAATTATACAATTGGAAAATTCTGGAATTGTTTGAAAATTGAAAATTGGTACTTGAGAATTAAGCGAAGCGCATATGTTGTTACCGAAAAAAATCAAATACCGAAAGTGGCACACCATGCGGCGTAATCCAAAGTCGCCGCGCGTGGAAACACGCGGGACCGAAGTCTCCTTCGGTTCATTCGGGCTGAAGGCGTATTCCGGCGGGAGAATCCGTTCCAATCAGATAGAGGCGGCGCGCAAAGTCTTGGCGCGGAACGCGGGCAAGGCCGGAAAGGTATGGATACGCATTTTCCCCGATATGCCTTATACGCAAAAGGCCGCTGAAGTCGGCATGGGGAAAGGAAAAGGCGACCCGCAAGGGTACTGTTTTGAGGTGAAAGCCGGCCGGGTCATCTTTGAGGTGGACGGCATCGGCGACGCGGAGGCGAGGGAAGCGCTCCGGAAAGCAGGCACGAAGTTACCGGTTAAGTCTAAGGTGGTGGCACGGTAAAGTTGCGCGTTTTCTTCTTTTCGATTAGTGTAGGCACGCAAATATAGAATACCAAATCTCGAATATCGAAAAAGAAGAGATCTTGACGGTACATATTCAATGTTTGGTATTTTTTGATAGTTGGTATTCGAGATTTCATATTACCGATATGAGTGATTACACTAAAAAGCCCAAGGAAGAATTAAGTCGATTAATTGCCGAGCATCGCGGTAAATTGCAAGCTTTTCGGTTCGCCATGGCAGGGAGTAAGACGAAAAATGTAAAAGAAGGAAGGAACCTCCGGAAAGAAATAGCTCGTTTACTTACCGAAGTAAGCAAACGAAATATCGAATCTCAAAGTTAGAATCCCGAGAAATAACAATTTTTTACTTTGAATAATTACGTATTTTTCGAAATTAGATTTCGAGACTCAATATTCCAAAGATATGACAACTGATACCAAACAGAATAAAGGAAAGACCCTTCAGGGAACAGTGGTCTCTGCAAAGATGAAGGACACCGTCGTGGTTGCGGTAACTCGCTTTGTCGCGCACCCGAAATACCGAAAGTATATGAAGCACACGACCCGCTTTAAAGCGCACGATGCCGGCAATACCAAAAAGGAAGGCGAGAAGGTGACTATCGTCGAATGCGCCCCCATATCCAAGGATAAACACTTTAGAGTAATGCAAAATGCAAATAGCAAAATGTAAAATTGAGGTGTCCGCAAAGCGGACTCAATAATTTTGAGTTTTGATTTTTTAGTTTTGAATTAACATGTTACAACCGCGCGCCATCGTCAAAATCGCGGATAACTCCGGAGGAAGAATCGGACGCATTTTCAAAGTGCTCGGCTCGTCCAAGAAGCGTTACGCCGAAATTGGCGAGATCGTCGTCCTTTCCGTGCAAAAGGCTGAACCGCGCAAGGCGGTAAAAAAGAAAGACGTCCTGCATGCCGTTGTTGTCCGCCAACGAAAACCTTTCCGCCGTAAGGATGGCTCCTACATTCGGTTTGACGAAAACGCCGTGGTTGTGATTGAAAAGGGAAAAAGGGAACCGCTGGCCGGACGTATTTTCGGCCCCATCCCCCGTGAGCTCTCGGAAAAAGGTTTCCACAGTATTACGTCTAAGGCAGCGGAAGTGGTGTAATAAGTACCAATAAGTCAGTTGCTAATGCAGCGAATTGCTACAAATAAGACTCTCGTTCGTAGGCATTAGTAGTATTCGTTCATTCGCAGATTAGTATTTACTATGAGAATACATAGAGGAGACAACGTCATAGTGATTTCCGGTTCCGAGAAAGGAAAGAAGGGGCAGATTGCGCGTGTACTTGCCGAAAAGCAGCTCGTGATTATTGAAGGTCTCAATCTCCTGAAACGCCATCAAAAGCCGCGCAAGGCCGGCCAGAAAGGGCAGATTGTTGAGAAAGCGATGCCGATTCATATTTCAAATGTCGCGCTTATTGAAGGCGGGAAACCGGTCCGCGCCGGCAGAAAATTCATCGGCACAAAATGGGTTCGGGTGAGCAGAAAGACGGGCAAAGAACTCTAGTTCGTCAAGTTGAGAGTTCATAAAGTTCATAAAGCAGATTCAGACTTTACAAACTTTATAACTTTATAAACTTTACAAACTCTTCATGAAATCTATCAAACAAAAACAAAAAGAAGCTTTCACCGCACTCAAAGAAAAGCTTGGCTACGGCAACGTGATGCAAACGCCGCGGCTTCTTAAGGTTGTCGTAAGTGCCGGCATCGGCTCCTTTAAGGATAAAAAGAAAATTGAAGTGGTGCAGGACCGTCTCGCGAGAATTACCGGCCAGAAGGCGGCAATTCGCGGCGCTAAGAAATCAATCGCGACCTATAAGACGCGCACCGGCGACGCCGTCGGTACGCAGGTGACGCTCCGCGGGCCGCGCATGTACGCGTTTTTGGATAAACTCTTGAACATCGCTCTCCCTCGCACCAAAGACTTCCGTGGTATTTCCGCGAAAGCGATAGACGAAATCGGCAATATTACCATCGGCATCCGCGAGCACACCATCTTTCCCGAGGCGGTAGATGAGGACCTTCGCGACGTGTTCGGTATGGGCGTTACGGTAGTGACCACCGCAAAGACGATGAAAGAAGCAAAGGCGTACCTTGACTATCTCGGTTTCCCGTTTAAGAAAGAGGATAAGAAAACAAAGCGCTAGCATCGAACCGCCGGCTTCAGCCGGCGGTTGACTTTTTGAGGCTATTTCGCTAGTATTTCCCCCACTACGCGGATGTGCGCAGAAAGGGCGATAGGCGCGGATTCAGTCGGCGTCTATCTCTTTTTTATCGGCGTGCACCGGTATTTAGTCAGCGTAATCAGGTTTCTGTGGCCAAGACCTCAACCAAAGCAAGGGCTTTAAAGAAGCCGAAATGGAGTACCCGCATCGTGCGGCGCTGTTTCCGTTGCGGCCGTAAGCGTGCGTTTATGCGAGATTTCGGACTCTGCCGCATTTGTTTCCGCGAATACGCAAACGAAGGCATGATACCCGGCGTCAAGAAATCATCTTGGTAACACCCGGAATATCGAATACCAAATCGCGAATATCGAAAATGAAGAAACCTTCAATAATGAATATGTAAGCTCAGATATCTTTCGATATTAGATATTCGAAATTAACTACAATGGACCCTATTTCTGATTTTTTGAATACACTCAAAACCGCCAGCAAAACCGGCAAGGAGTCTTTTACGTTTCCGTACTCCAAAGTTATCGCCGCCATCGCCGCTACTCTGGGGAAGAAAGGCTACGTCGTTTCCGCGAGGAAAGTGAAGAAAGGCCGAGAGCTTGAACTTGTCTTGCCTGTATCGGCGGAGCAAGCGCAGCCCATTACGGGAGCAAAGCGAATCTCCCGCCTTTCAAAGCGCGTATACAAGAAAGCGCGAGAGATCCGTCCGGTCCGCAACGGTTTTGGAATGGCGGTGCTCTCTACCCCCAAAGGCGTACTTTCCGATACGGAGGCAAGAACGGCGAAGGTCGGGGGAGAGGTATTGTTTGAGATATGGTAAAGAGTTCATAAAGTTGCAAGTCCATAAAGTTCATAAAGCAGATTCTGACTTTACAAACTTTCAACTTTACAAACTGTATAAAATTATGAGTCGTTTAGCGAAGAAACCAATACTGATTCCCGAGAAAATTGAGGTTACTCTCAACGGCCTGTCTGCCGCGCATAGCCAGACGGCGCATAGAGGCGAGACTCTAACCGTCAAAGGTCCGGCAGGAACGCTTACGAGAACTTTTTCGCCCGCGGTCGCTATCCTCGTGAAAGACGGAAGCATCGCGATTTCGCCCAAAAATAAAGTACTCACGACGAAGATGCTCGTCGGTACGACTGTTGCGCATATCCGCAATATGATTGCGGGAAGTAAAGAGCATTTCGTCAAGAAGCTTATTGTTGAAGGTATCGGCTTCAAGGCTGAAGTCAAAGGTTCCGAACTCGTCCTTAACCTCGGCTTTTCCCATCAGGTCAAGGTGCCTCTTCCCAAAGAGCTCAAGGTTGTCTCCGAGAAGGGGGTGCTTACGATAAGCGGAGCGGACATTGAAGCCGTGGGAGCGTTCGCCGCGAAAATCCGTTCACAGAAGAAACCCGAGCCGTATAAGGGGAAGGGAATCCGGTACGAGAACGAAGTTATACGGAGGAAGCAAGGCAAGAAAACCACATAATAAGTACCAATAAGACAGTTACTAATCTACAAATGCTTACGAATCAGAAATCTTATTGGTACGCATTAGCATTATTCGTTCATTCGTAGATTGGTACTTATACTTTATGGAATCAAAGAACCAGAAAAGACAAAAGAGGCACCGACGCATCCGCGCAAAAGTGCACGGAACGGTTTTGCGGCCGCGCCTGTCTGTCTTCCGCTCCAACCGTTTTATTTCCGCGCAGCTGATTGACGACGAAAGGGCAGTTACGCTTGCTTCCGCGTCCTCGGTTTCCCTGAAAGGGTCCAGCGCGGAGAAAGCAAAAACCGTCGGGGCGGCGATCGCGAAGAAAGCGCAGGAAAAGAAAATAGGAGCGGCGGTATTTGACCGCGGGGGATATTTGTACGCGGGAGCCATCAAAGCGCTCGCGGACGGCGCGAGGGAAGGCGGTTTGAGATTTTAAGCTTATAGCTTTTAGCTGATAGCTTATAGGGAAGACCAGCAATTTCTTTCTTAAAGCTATAAGCTAAAAGCTATCAGCTATAAGCTAAACACTATGTCAGACGTTGAACCCATAATCACAAAAGATGTCTCGGCGGGAGAAGTAAAGACTCCTGTCGTTTCGGCAGTGTCGGCTCGTCCCACTCCTCGACAGGGAGGTTTTGACGGCAATCGGCGCGGCAGCGGAGGCGGCGGACGGGGCGGGGCGCGCGGAGGAGGAGGAAGGCGCGGCAGCGGAGGCGGGCGTGAAGAGCGCGTTCGTCCCGAGTTTGACCAAAAGATGCTCGGCGTCCGCCGCGTGGCGCGCGTGGTCGCCGGGGGGCGGCGATTTAACTTCAGCGTGCTTATGGTCATCGGCAATCGGAAAGGCTCCGTTGGGGTAGGCACCGGAAAAGCTGGAGACACTGCGCTCGCGATTGAAAAGGCCACCAAAAGCGCCAAAAAGCACATGATCCGAGTAGAACGGACCGCGGACTTCTCTATTCCGTATATGATTGAAGCGAAGTATTCAAGCGCGCGGGTTATCATTATGCCGGCGCAGGGCAAAGGACTCATCGCGGGGAGCGCGGCGCGTTCTGTGCTTGAGCTCGCGGGCGTTACGAACGTGAACGCGAAAATCCGCTCGGGAAGCAAGAATAAGCTGAACATCGCGCAAGCAACCATCAGCGCTCTAAAGATGCTGACCAACAACAAACGACCCACAACCGACAACAAGAAAGAAGAAAAGACTCCTTCTGTGATAGGTAGTTAATAGTTGGTTGTTAGTTATATTTACATGCAATTCCACACCTTACGACGTACCCACGCGAATAGAAAGCGGATGACCGTCGGCCGCGGAGGAAAACGCGGCAAGACATCCGGCCGCGGAGGGAAGGGGCAGACAGCCCGCGCCGGACACAAGAAATATCCCGAAATCAGGGCTATGATTAAGCGTATTCCGAAGCTTCGGGGTCGCGGCAAACAGTCGTTCAAAAGCTTTCAGGAGGCTTACACGCCGGTCAATCTTGAAACGGTAGAGAAACTATATGCCGCGGGAAGCACGGTAAGCCCTGAGACGCTCTTAACCGTCAAAGCAATTTCGCAACGGAGCGGCAAAATGCCGCGCGTGAAGATTCTGGGGCGCGGCGCGCTTTCAAAAAAGCTTACGGTATCCGGATGCGCGATATCCGCATCGGCAAAAGCGGCGGTAGAGAAAGCGGGAGGCATTGTGAACCATCAACCATCAACCAACAACCAACCACGAAAGAGCTCCTAATTTTTTTTTCTGTTGTTGGTTATGGGTAGTAGGTGGTAGGTCAATATTATGGACTTCATACAAAAACTAACATTGGTCTGGAACGATTCCTCTCTACGGAAGCGCCTCGTTTTTATCGGGGTGATGCTTGTGGTCTTTCGTCTCCTTTCGTCCATTCCCATTCCCGGCATTGACCTCCTGAGACTTCAGGAGTTTCTCGCGGGCAACCAGTTTTTCGGCCTCTTGAATATCTTTTCTGGCGGCGGCCTTTCGAGCCTCTCCATCGTCATGCTCGGCGTCGGTCCCTACATCACGGCGTCCATTATCATGCAGCTCCTTACCATGATGTCGCCGAAGCTTAAGGCGATGTATCAGGAAGACGGTGAGGCGGGACGGGCGAAGTTTTCGCAATACTCCCGTCTTCTCTCCGTTCCCCTCGCGCTCGTGCAGGCGTTCAGCTTCCTCATCATCCTCTCCCGTTCGGGAGTAGTGTCCGATCTCGCGTTTTTCTCCACGCTCGTGAACGTCTCCATCATTACCGCCGGGTCGCTCCTTGTGATGTGGATCGGGGAGCTTATGACCGAGTACGGTATCGGCAACGGCACATCGCTCATTATCTTTGCCGGTATCGTGGCCTCGCTTCCGACCGCGGTGAGCCAGTTCGTATTCACCTATCTCTACCCGGATTTTGACCCAAGCATTCTTCCGACGCTCATTGGTTTTCTCGCGATTGCCCTTGTGGTGGTGTGGGGAGTGGTCGTCGTGACCGAGGCGGAACGCCCAATTCCCGTGACGTACGCGAAACGCGTGCGCGGGATGAAGGTCTATGGAGGCGTCTCCACGTACTTGCCGCTCCGCGTCAATCAAGCGGGCGTTATTCCGATTATCTTCGCGCTCTCCATTATGCTTTTTCCGCAGATGATCGCCTCGGTGCTTTCCGTCGCGAATAATTCCGTACTGCAGGCTGTTTCCACGCTCCTCAATACCGTTTTCGCGAATCAATGGGTCTATTCCATCCTGTACTTCGTCCTGGTATTCCTCTTCACGTATTTTTACACCGCTGTCACCTTTGACCCTGAAACCATCTCTACAAATCTCCAGAAGAACGGCGCGTTTATTCCAGGCGTTCGCCCGGGAGCGTCCACCTCGGAACATATTGCCAGCGTGGTCACCCGCATTACGCTCGTTGGCGCGGTTTTCCTCGCGTTTGTCGCGGTGCTCCCGCTCGCGATGCAGGGCATTACCGGCAACCAGACGCTCGCGATTGGCGGCACGGCACTCCTCATCGTGGTTTCCGTCGTTCTTGATTTCGTGAAGAAGATAGACGCGCAGGTGTCTATGCGAGAATACTAGAGAAAGCGTATAGCTTTTAGCTAATAGCTTATAGGAAAGAGATTCTTGTAACTAACGGCTATAAGCTATAAGCTATAAGCTATGTCCCCACAGACTTTCATTTTCGCCGGTCCCTCCGGCTCAGGAAAGGGAACACAGGTGGACCTCCTTAAGAAGTACCTTCAAACCCAGACACCTGGAATCCCCCAGTTTAGCTCATACACCGGCGACGGGTTCCGCGCGCTGATGAACGGGACGACGCTTGCCTCGCGTCTCGCGAAGGGTATACAGGAGGCGGGAGAACTCCAACCCGAGTTTCTCGCCGTATATCTGTGGGCGGACAACCTCATCAAAAATGTGACCGGAAAAGAGCACCTCTTTATTGACGGCAGTCCGCGAAAAATCGCCGAATCCATGGTGCTTGATTCCGCGATGCAATTTTACAAACGAGCCCCTTTGCATCTCATCTTGGTGAATGTTTCGCCCGCCGAGGCAAAGCGGCGGCTTCTTCTCCGTGCGCGACATGACGACAGTACCGCCGAAATTGACCGGCGGCTCTCGTGGTACACGACCGAAGTTGTTCCGGCGGTGAACTATCTTAAAGACCGTCCTGGTTACGTGTTCCACGATATCAACGGTGAACAAACTCCGGAGGAAGTACACGCGGATATTGTGAAAGCAATTTCGTTGTAATATCAAATTTCGAATACCTAATATCTAAAAATACCAAAGGAGAACGAAGAAAAACAAAACTTCTTGGATTTTCTTATTAGGCATTAGGTATTTTTCGAGATTCGAAATTAGGTATTCGATACTGTATGAAAAATCCAACAATTATCTCATTAGGCGGTTCCATCGTCGTCCCCGATGGCATTGATACCGCATTCGTCTCGGCCTTTCGCGAGCTTTTGCAAGAGCGAATCAAACGCGGAGAATCATTTATCGTGATTGTCGGAGGAGGGAAGGTGTGCCGCCGGTATCAAAACGCCGCCACGGAACTTGGTGTCACGGGGAAAGACCCGCTTGACTGGGTCGGTATTTTCGCGACACGGCTGAACGCGGAGCTTGTCCGCGTGGCGTTTGGCGAGAGGGCGCACCAGGAACTCGTGCTTGACCCCGCCGTCCTGCCTTCTGTATCAAAGCCTCTCGCGATTGGCGCTGGCTGGAAACCGGGGCATAGCACCGACTTTGAAGCCATCCTTATGGCGGAGAGCTCCGGAGCGAAACGAACCATCAATCTTTCCAACATTGACTACGTCTATGACAAAGACCCGAAAAAGTTTCCGGACGCGAAGAAGATTGAGCGGGCGACGTGGAAAGAATTCCGCGCTCTCCTCCCCGAACCCACTGCGTGGGTCCCCGGCCTCAACGCGCCCTTTGACCCTGTGGCCGCGAAGCGCGCGGACGAGCTCTCGCTTGAAATCGCGATTATGAACGGAACCGACCTCCCGAATCTCCAACAGTATTTAGACGGCAATCCCTTTAAGGGTACAGCGATACGGGGCTAAGAACCCCCACCTGTTTAGCAATAGTATGCTATAGCATACTATTGCTAAATCAGAAGTGAAGAGGCATACTTTCGGTATGGGAGTTTCTTCCGAAATCTCTAAAAATGTTCGGGACCGTATCGCGCGACATAAGGACCGCAGAATAGGAATTGCGAAAAAGAAGGTCTTACTGCTTCTTTTGGGTGGTTGCGCTTTAGGGCTTTCCGGTTCCCCTCGGACGTCTTGGAAGGTTTTTGGAGCTATGGCCAAAGAGTGGAAAGAGTTGAGTAAGCAAGCTACCGAGCGGGCCGTTAATTCTCTCTACGCCTCGGAGCTCGTAGATGCGCAGGAGAACACCGACGGGACGTACACACTCATCCTGAAAGAAAGAGGGAAGAAAAAAGCGCTCACCTATGATTTGCACCGTATGAAAATTGAAGTCCCCCAGATATGGGACAAACAATGGAAGATGATTTGTTTTGATATTCCTGAAGCTAAAAAGGCTGCGCGAGACGCAGTCCGAGAGAAATTCCTCAAGCTTGGTTTCTACGAATTGCAGGATTCCGTATTCATATATCCCTTTGACTGCTTTAAAGAGGTTGAATATATCGCCGAGATTTATGATGTACGAAAGCATATCCGATTTGTTACCGCCAGTTACATAGATAACGAGAAACAACTTATGAGGTTTTTCAATCTCGGGTTATAGCGCATTTAGCAATAGTATGCTATAGCATACTATTGCTAAAGTGACGGAGTGAGTTAATGCTTGAAATGAACGTTTAGAATTAGTGTTTGAAATGGACGTCTTGAATTAGCGTTTGGAGCGGAAGGTGGTAAGCTATGCGCTACTGTGGGCATAACGGTTAAAACCAAAAAGGAAATTGCTTTGCTCCGCGGGGGGGGGAGACGGCTTGCGGAAATCTTGCATACTGTCGCGGGGGAGGTGAAGGCCGGCGTTTCTCCCCGCGCGCTAAACGATCTTGCCCTGCGGCTGATGACAGAGCGAGGAGACACCCCGTCGTTTTTAGGTTATTCGCCACATGGAGCGCGGCGTCCGTTTCCGGCGGCGCTGTGCGTGTCCGTAAACGATGAAGTGGTACACGGTATTCCGAACGGAACCGACAGGATTTTGAAAGAAGGAGACATTCTCACGCTTGACGCGGGGCTCATTCATCAAGGGCTTTTTACCGACAGCGCCATCACCGTGGGAGTGGGCAAGATAGATGCGACTGCGAAGAAACTGATTGATGTGACGAAGAAAGCGCTCGCTATCGGCATCAAGGCTGTCCGCGGCGGCGCGACCACGGGAGACATCGGGTACGCGATTGAGACGTTCGTGAAGCCGCGTGGATTCGGCATTGTCCGTGAACTCGCGGGACACGGCGTCGGATACGCGGTGCACGAGGAGCCGTTTGTCCCGAACTTCGGCAAGAAAGGCGCCGGTGTCATACTGAAGGCCGGTATGGTGATTGCCATTGAACCGATGCTCAATGAAGGTGACGCAGCCGTAAAGCTCGACGCCGATGGCTACACCTACCGCACGAAAGACGGCTCGCGAAGCGCGCATTTTGAACACACGGTGGTTGTTACCGAAAGAGGGGCGGAGATTCTCACCGTCTGACTTTTTTCTGTCATTCCCCTGAAAAGGGGAATCCAGTCTTTTGTATAAAAAACGAAGCTCAGAGTTTGTGGCTCTGAGCTACGTGTGATTGAAAGAACTGTCGCGGGGTCCTTGTTATCCCGCTTGAATGAATCGGAATCAGTTGGCCAGTGCCAACTTCTTTTCCAGCTCATCGAGGGTGACCACCGTCTGAAGCGGCTTCGCGGATTTCCCCGCTGCGGCATCTTGTGTCTGCACAGTCGCTTTCGGCGCGTTCGGCTGTGCGGACACGACCTTCTGTGCCGCGTACCGACGCCGGTTCAACTGCCGTTGCCGCCGCACCCGGAGGCGGTATGTCCCGCGCGTCTCCAGCCCGTGGTCCTCCCGCCAGGTGTCTGTTCCGCGCCGGCTGAACGCGTGGCGGGCGACATCAATCAGCGTGTCCGTGCTGATTTGCGTCGGCCGTTTATTTGGGTGGGTTAGACTCCCATTCATCAGACACTGTGCCTTCCGTTGGAAGTACCAGTTGTCAACGAGAGGATGTTCCCCGTCCCGACCGAGTTCGTGCCACGATGCCCCCTGCTTATCCCTGAGCTCCAACCAGCGAACCATACGGGTGAAGTCCACCATGTGAAGCCCTCGGACGTTGGCATTAATCGAAACCGTAACGTTGCCGTTTGAGTTTCGTATGATGACAACACTCGCTCCCACAAACCTCGCGGCGCGCGGCATAATGGAGCTGTCCGACTTGCAAACGAAGAGCTTCAGCGTTTGGGGCCGCTTTTTCACGACGGCATGAATGTCGTACCATCCCTTTTTGTCGGCCTGAAGTTTCCTGCAGAACTCCTCGCACTTAAGGAACTCAATCTGGTCGGCGTAGAGATGGTCAAACGCGAAACGAACCCACTCCACCACATCTTCCGGCGTAATGACCTTCGTACACCGGTGCAGTGCCTCCACGATGAAGGCAAGCTCAAAGATGTAGTCGCCTTCCCGAGGGTTCGGCTCTCGCTCCAGCCGTGTTCTTCGCGCCGTACTTTTCTCTACGTACTCGCGAAGTCTCGCCACAGCCTTCTGCCCGTACTCGGTTTGGGACTCGTACCGGTTTGCCGTGAGAAGAGCCTCAAGGATTTCAGCGAGCGTTTTTTCCCCCGCGTTCGCTGTGTACTGATAAGCAAGCTGGTGATGCACCGCCTGGATGGCCTTCTTGCTCCATTTCCAGACGAATTCGTCGGCGTTTTTCAGCCGCCGATGGAACATCTTGATAAGCTCTGCGAGTTCCGTGGTTTTTACCCCACGTGTGGTGTCGCACCGCAGGACCTCGTTCACCATGCGCGCGATGATTTTGTCGCCCATAAGCTCAAGGTCCTCGGCGACGAGGAGCGCGGAACATTTGTCGGGGAGCGGTCCTTCGGCTCGGTGTTCGTCATACCGGCCGCCTCCGACTCCGAAGGCCACTTTGCCTTCAGCGTCCATGTCCGCATCTTTCCGTGTCGGAAGCCCCAAGGTGAATCTGCCCTTTGATGTACGGGCGCCGGGGAACGCAAATTCCCCGTATGATTCCCAGAGATACCGAGCGATGTGCTCATCTTGATGAGCGCAAATATGCTGGATGCTTTCCGTGACCGGAATCGGCACCCGTTGCTTTGCGGTGGGCGCCGGAGGAACCGCGATATTTGTTGCCATTGTCGTCCCTTTCAGGAAAGAGGCTGTTTTTTTGTTGTAAGCCTCGTGTTTTCGTTTTGAAGTAGTAGTCACCTTCTGTCGAAGAACCACCGACGTAATCATATCACATATCGGCCCTAGAGTCAATATGCTGTATTATTGCAAATAGGCCTATACTTATGGGTATATTTAACCTTTTCGTTATGACTGCTGAAAACCAAAACCAACCTCTTCCTCTGCCCGCTTTTGACGAGGTGGATAAGGCCGCTTCCAAGTCTGACGACGCAACTCCTTCCGAGCGCGAGCCCGCTGTAACTGCAGCCGGCGTCGGTGAAATACTTCCCAGTGATGCTGAACTTGATCTGCCCGAACCTGCTGAAGCTGAATCAGCTGAAGGGACTGAAGACGAACTGACCTTTGACCACTTAATGGAACTTGATAAGAAGAATCTCAAAATTCTCCTCGGTAAACTTGATAAAAGAGTTGCGGCAACCGCGCTTGCCGGTTTGAAAGCCGATGCCCAAGAAAAAGTACTCGGAGCTTTGACGAAGGGTGTTGCCGCCGCTTTGCGTGAGGAAATTGGGAGGCTGGGAACCGTTGAAGATGATGCAAAAGCAGAGGCAGAGGATAGTATCGTAGAGAAAGCTAAAGAGTTGGAAGAAATAGGTGAGATATCTCTTAATTCCTTGCTTGACGAAGAACAGGCGAGTGATGCGATACCTCAAGACCAACCTGACGCGCCAAAACAACCTGCTCCCAAAATAGAACGCGCGAAGAGTCCAGAAGAGAGGGCGGACGCGTACGCCACCTATTTCACAGGTGTTAAGACCCATGGAGAGTTCTTGCATAAGATTGCGAGGATGACAGACGACTCCAC
>Ga0194132_10001335_pt1 | contig 49877 bp, 56 predicted proteins | sample TA2KigOf80mmetaG_FD_148612 | JGI IMG/M metagenome (GOLD analysis project Ga0194132, IMG submission 148612) | Freshwater microbial communities from Lake Tanganyika, Tanzania - TA2015054 Kigoma Offshore 80m | ecosystem: Environmental > Aquatic > Freshwater > Lake | place: Tanzania: Lake...
GACGGGATCAACCGTGCCCTGGTGCTGCCCGGCATCGCCCATGTGAAAGCAAATCGGCTGGCCGAGGCCGCCGCCCTCTTCCGCCAAGCCGTCGAACATCTTGGGCGCGACGGCGCCGCGATCGTAATCCTCGGTTGCACCGAAATTCCGGCGGCGTTTCCGGCCGGCGATCCGTGGTTGAAGGCGCACGCGGTCGACGCCAACGAGACGCTTGCCCAGGCCACGCTTGCCTGGGTGCTTAAGGCGCGCGGATCGGCTCAAACGTCGAAATCGAGGCCGATGGCGCGGTAGCGCTCCGGGTCTTCCTCCCACTTCTCGCGCACCTTGACGAACAGGAACAGGTGAACGCGGCGTTCGAGGATGCGCTCCAGTTCGGCTCGCGCCGCCTGGCCGATCGACTTGATGCGGGCGCCGCCCTTGCCGAGCACGATGGCGCGCTGGCCCTCGCGCTCGACGTAGAGGGTCTGCTCGATGCGCACGCCGCCGTCGTCCATATCCCGCCACTGGTCGGTTTCGACCGTCGCGCGGTAGGGCACTTCCTGGTGCAGTTGCAGGTAAAGTTGTTCGCGCACGACTTCGGCCGCGAGCATGCGCTCGGGCATGTCCGACACTTGGTCTTCGGGAAACAACCAGGGTCCTTCCGGCACGCGCTTGGCAAACGCCGCAAGCAAATCGTCGACCCCATCGCCGGTTTGGGCCGAAACCATGAACACATCGGAAAAAACGCCGCTCCTGTGCAAGCGGTCGGCGAGCGCTAGCAGTTGCGGCTTGTCCGCGATGTCGATCTTGTTGAGGATCAGAATGACGTTCTTCCGGGCCGTTTCCGCGAGTTTTTCGACGATGGCGTGGGTATCGTCGTCCTTATCCAGGTTGTGCTCGGCATCGACGACCAATGCCAAAACGTCCGCCTCCTCCGCGCCGCCCCAAGCAGCCGCGATCATGGCGCGGTCGAGCCTCCGGCGCGGCCGGAACAGACCAGGCGTGTCGACGAAGGCGATCTGCGCGTCGCCGACGGTACGGATGCCGAGAACGCGGGATCGCGTCGTCTGCACTTTGGGCGAGACGATGCTGACCTTGGTGCCGGTCAGCCGATTGACCAGGGTCGACTTGCCGACGTTGGGCGCGCCGAGGATGGCGACGAATCCGGCCCGTCGGTTCGGCGCGCTCATGAACGGCTGCGTGTGCCGGACTCCAGGCGCGCCAGCAATTTCGCGGCGGCATCCTGTTCCGCGGCCCGTTTCGACGGTCCTTCGCCGCGCGCGGGGGCATGGCCCTTGATCGCGGCCTCGATCTCGAAAAGCGGCGCGTGCGCGGGGCCGCTGCGGTCGACCTCGCGATAGCCGGGCAGCGGCAAGCCGCGGCCTTGCGCCCATTCCTGGAGCGCGGATTTGGCGTCCTTGGGCGGCGGCAGGGCGTCGTCGAGCCGGCCTTGCCAGTGCGGCGCGACGAAGCATTCGGCCGCCTTCAAGCCGCCGTCGAGAAAGATCGCCGCGATCAAGGCTTCGCAGGAATCGGCCAGCATTCCGGCGCGGCCGCGCCGCAACGCCTCGGGCGCCTCGCGGGCGAGTTTCAGGTTGCGCTCGAGATCGAGGGATTCGGCGACCTCTGTCAGGGTTTCGCGTCGTACCGCGGCGACGAAGCGGCGCGCGAGCGCCGCCTCGGTCTCGTTGGGAAAACGTCGGTACAACATGTCGGCGACGATCAAGCCGAGCACCCGGTCGCCGAGGAACTCCAGGCGTTCGTTGGAGTCGATTCCGCCCGCGACCGCGGCGTGCGTGAGCGCGAGCCGCAACATGCCGGAATCGTGAAAGCGGTATCCGATCCGGCCTTCGAGGGTATCGGGCGCCGATCGCGACGGAGCCTTGCGTTTGGAGGTCCGTCTGGTTTTTCCGCGCGCCATGCCTACTCGATAGCCGTCAGCGGATAGCGGTGAACATGCGCGCGCCGCGCAGCGACGAAAACCACTCCCACACCTTCCATGCCGAACCATCTATGGAAAAGAAGATGGCTTCGGCGCGACCGACCAGGTTTTCCGCCGGGATCATGCCGACTTCATCGAGAAAGCGGCTGTCGCGGGAGCGGTCGCGGTTGTCGCCCATGGCGAAGTAATGGCCGGGCGGCACGTTGAAGACGGGCGTGGTGTCTTGGAATGCGGTCTCCGACTGCTCGATCACGTAGTAGGAACGTCCGCTCGGCAGGGTTTCGCGGTAGCGGACGGCGCGTCGGACGACGCCGCTCTCGGTATAAACGGCGTCGTCGACCCGCTGGCGCGGCACCGCTTCGCCGTTGACGTAGAGAACGCTGCCGCGCAGCTGGATCGTATCGCCGGGAAGGCCGACGATGCGCTTGATGTAGTCGGTGCGGTTGTCGGTGGGCAGCTTGAACACGGCCACATCGCCGCGTTCGGGGGCCTTGAACCACGCGCGGTCGGTGCCTGGAATCAGCGGTAGGCTGAACGGCAACGAATGACGGCTGTAGCCGAAGGAATACTTGGAGACGAACAGGTAGTCCCCGACCAGCAGCGTCGGGATCATCGAGCCCGAGGGTATGTTGAACGGCTCGAAGAAGAACGTCCGGATGAACAACGCGATGGCAACCGCATAGGCGACAGTCTTGACGGTTTCGGCGAAACCGCCGGAAGTCTTGGGCCGGGTCATCGCGGGAGCTTTGAACAGAGGGCCAAACATACGATTAAGGACGCCGGTCGGAACGGGCTCGCCCGATCAAGCCAGCGTCCATCTGCTCTGTCAAGAACGCTTCACCCGTCGGAGGCGGCGGAAATGACGACCATGGCGTGAGCCATCGGGTATTCGTCGGTCAACGACACGTCGATGCGCGTATTGCCGTTCGCCGGCGAAAGGGCGCCGAGCCGATCGCGGGCACCGCCTTGGAGCCGGATCATCGGCTGGCCGGAGGGAAGACTGTACACCTGAATATCCCGCCAAAAGACGCCCTGGCGGAAACCGGTGCCGAGCGCCTTGGCGCACGCTTCCTTGGCCGCGTAGAACATGGCGTAGCGCGCGGCCGGGTTGGCGCGCTTGTCGGCGCTGGCGCGTTCCTCGGCGGTGAAGCAGCGCGCCGTGAAACGGTCGCCGAACCGCGTCAACGCCTGTTCGATTCGCCGGATGTCGCAGAGATCCGTGCCGACGCCGAGAATCATCGACGCCCGCCCTTGCGCGCTTTCAGCCCAGGGGGCCGGTCGATTCGGGCCCTGTTCATCAGCGCGCGCATGCGTCGAATCGCACGGCCGAGCCCGGTGAACACCGCCTCCCCCACCAGAAAATGGCCAATGTTCAATTCAACGACGGTCGGAATCGCGGCGATCGGGCCGACGGTGGCGAAGTCGAGGCCGTGGCCGGCATGGCATTCGAGGCCGATGGCCTCGGCGTGGCGGGCGGCGCGCACGATGCGTTCGAGTTCGCGCGCGCGGGCGCGGCCTTGCGCCTCGCAATAGGCGCCGGTGTGCAACTCGACCACCGGTGCGCCGACCGCCTTGGCCGCGTCCAACTGGCGCGGATCGGGTTCGATGAACAACGACACGCGGATTCCGGCTCGCGTCAGCGCACGCACGAACGGCGTCAAGCGTTCGCGACTTCCGGCCACGTCGAGGCCGCCTTCGGTGGTGCGCTCCTGGCGACGTTCGGGCACGATACAGGCGGCGTGCGGGCGGATCTTGAGCGCGATCCTGCGCATTTCCGGCGTCGCCGCCATTTCGAAATTGAGCGGCTTCTTCCGCTTCGCCAGCATCCGCGCCAGGCGGGCGATATCGCCGTCGACGATGTGGCGGCGGTCTTCGCGCAAATGGGCGGTGATGCCGTCGGCGCCCGCGGCAAGCGCCAGTTCGGCCGCGCGTACCGGATCGGGATGCGCATGGCCGCGCGCGTTGCGCAAGGTGGCGACGTGGTCGATATTCACGCCGAGGCGAAGCCGTCGCATGTCCGCCTACCCGCGCGCCCGTTCGACCGAATTGATCGCCGGCATGGCCCGGAGCGCGGCGATGATGTCGGTTAGGTGCTTCAAATCCTTAACTTCGATGTCGATGGTCATTTCGAAAAAGTCCGCCGAACGGTCGGTGATCTTGAGATTCGATATGTTGCCGTCGTTCTTGGCGATCATGGTGGACAGATCGCCAAGACTGCCGGGAACATTCATCACGGTCAACGTGACACGTCCGACGTGGACGCTGGTGTCCGCTTGCCCGGTGTCCCACGACACGTCGATCCACCGGCCGGGCTCGTCGGCGAATTCCTCGAGCTTGTCGCAATCGATGGTGTGAATAGTCACGCCTTTACCGGTGGTGACGATGCCGACGATGCGGTCACCGGGCAGCGGATGGCAGCAACCGGCGAAATGCATGGCCATGCCGGGAATCAGGCCGCGGATGGGAACCGGTGGCGTTTCCGGTTTGGCCTTGCGCGTGCGCGCGCGGGCGAGCGAGACCACCTTGGCCCAGCCGCCGCGCTTGCGTTTCGCAGCGGGAAAGACGGCCTCGATGATTTCGCGGTGGGTGCGGCGGCCGGCGCCGATGTCGGCGATCAGGTCTTCGACCGTTTCGGCGCCGAAGGTCTTGAGCACGCCGGAAAGCGCCTTGTCGGTGTATTCGTAATCTTCTTCCTTGAACGCGCGGGTGAGGATCGAGCGGCCGAGCTGAAGGTATTGGTTGCGTTCTTGGCCCCGGATGAAGCGGCGGATTCCCGCGCGCGCCTTGCCGGTCACCACGAAGCGTTCCCAGGTCGGCGACGGCGTTTGCGCCTTGGAGGTGACAATTTCCACCTGGTCGCCGTTGGCCAGTTCGGTTCGGAGCGGCATCATCCGCCCGTTGATTTTGGCACCGACGCAGGTGTTGCCGATGTCCGAATGCACCGCGTAGGCGAAATCGACCGGCGTCGCGCCCGTGGGCAATGTGATCAAATCGCCGCGCGGGGTGAAGCAGAAGACTTGATCGCGGAACATTTCGAGTTTGGTGTGCTCGAGAAATTCCTCGGGCCCGGCGGCGTTTTCCAGGATATCGAGCAGTTCGCGCAGCCAGCGATATTGGCGGCCGTCGCGGCGGTCGGCGCCTTGCTTGTAGATCCAGTGGGCGGCGACGCCGTGCTCGGCGATCATGTGCATCTCGCGGGTGCGGATTTGAATTTCGATCCGCTGGCGTTCCGGACCGAAGACTCCGGTATGCAAGGAACGATAGCCGTTGGGCTTGGGCGTCGAGATATAGTCCTTGAACCGGCCCGGCACGACGCGATAAGCGCCATGCACCGCGCCGAGCGCGCGATAGCACTCCTCGATCGACTCCAACACCACGCGAAAGGCCATGATGTCGGACAGCTGCTCGAAGGCGATGTTCTTCTGCTGCATCTTGCGCCAGATGGAATGGGGAGTTTTTTCGCGTCCCGACAGTTCGGCCGCGATGCCGGCCTCGCGCAAGATCCGGCCGAGGTCCGCCATGATTCGGTTGGGGATGTCGCCGCCCTTCTTGCGCAGGAACTTGAGTCGGGCGACGATGCTGTCGTGCCCCTCGGGGTTAAGCTCGGCGAAGGCCAAGTCCTCCAGCTCGCTCTTGATCCGCTCCATGCCGATCCGTTCCGCGAGCGGGGCGTAGATATCCATCGTCTCGCGCGCGATGCGCCGACGCTTTTCGGGATCGCGGATGTAGCGGAGCGTGCGCATGTTGTGCAACCGGTCGGCGAGCTTGACCAGCAGGACCCGGATGTCCTCCGACATCGCCAGTACCATCTTGCGGAAATTTTCGGCCTGCTTGGCCTCATCGGATTGGAATTCGATGCGGGCCAGCTTGGTGACGCCGTCGACCAGACGGGCGACTTCGACGCCGAAATTATCGCGCACGTCGTCGATGTTGATGGTGGTGTCCTCGACCACGTCGTGCAGCAGCGCGGTGACGATCGAGGCGGTATCGAGCTTGTAGTCGGTGAGAATGCCCGCGACTTCCAGCGGGTGCGAGAAATAGGATTGGCCCGAGGCGCGCACCTGGGTGCCGTGGGCCTTCATGGCGTAGACGTAGGCGCGGTTGAGAATGTCTTCGTCCGCGTTCGGGTCGTAGGCTTTGACCTTGTCGACCAGCTCGAACTGACGGATCATCGACGGCCTTGCCGGGAGAGCGCTTCCGGTCCGGTCGGCCCGCTCGTGGCCGCCGATGGGGGCGCGGGATTACTCCTCGGCCTCCTTCGCACTGTCGTGGGCGCCCGGTTGATCGGCCCCCAGGTCTTCGGCGGTTCCGGCTTCGGGGCCGACCGCTTCTTCGCCTTCGATCTCGGCGGCGTCGAGTTCGCCTTCGTCGAGATCGGCATCTTCGCCCATTTCGATTTCGGCGGAAGCCTGCGAGGCTTGGGACATCTGCAGGGTCATTTCCTGCTGCATGGCAGCCATGTCGACGGTTTCCTCGACCGGCTCGTCGCTTTCGCCGTTCTTTTGCAGGCTGCGGATCAGGCTTTCCTCGATCTGGGCCGTGTCCACGGTCGCGTCCGCGATCTCGCGCAACGCCACGACCGGGTTCTTGTCGTTATCCCGCTCCACGGTCAACGCCGAGCCCGAGGAAATTTCGCGGGCGCGCTGGGCGGCCAGCATCACCAGATCGAACCGGTTCGGAATCTTGAGGATGCAATCCTCGACCGTCACACGAGCCATTGGCCACAACTCCTTGAATTCGAATATGAATATAAGAGCCTTGGGCGGGGGTCCGCAACCAAGGCTTGAAGTCCGCGACGGTTATATATGGGGCGCGCCCGAAGGTGGCAAGCCAAATGCGCGGAGCTTAGGGTCCCCGGCCGAGGTCGGGCAGGATGCCTTCTTCCCACTCCGTCCCGAAACGGCCCGCGCCCGGCGGCATACGGAATATGGCTTGGCCGGGCGGCAGCGCCCCCGCCAGCCGTTTGATCGAAAGGCCGTTCGCCGGGTGGCGCCATTCGGGGGCGATTTCGAGCAGCGGCAGGACGACAAACGCGCGGCCCTCCATCCGGGGATGGGGCAAGCGCGGGTCTTCGGCATCGTTGGAAACCCGGCCGTGGTAATCGAGCACGTCAAGATCGAGGGTACGGTCGGCATTGGCGTTACCCGTGCGGGTGCGACCGAAAGCGCGTTCGATTTTGAGCAGAAGCGCGAGAAGCCGCGCCGGATCGAGCTCGGTTTCAATCGCGACCACGGCATTGACAAACCACGGCTGGTCGGATGCCGGCACCGGCGCCGAGTTCCACCAGGAGGAACAAGCGGCAATTTTCACTCCCGCCCGCTCGAGCGCGACCAAAGCGGCGCCGCATGTCGCGCGCGGCGGCCCGAACGCGGACGGCAGGTTGGCGCCGATGCCCAGTAAGATCACGCCATAATCTCCGGCAATGACGGTGATTCCGACGTAATTCCTTCCCTTGCCATCGAGGTTCGGACCCTTCAATCTAGCGGAGCGTCCGCGCGATTAAGGGCGCGCCCGTCGGTCGCACGGCGGGATGGCTGATAGCTCGTAACCATTGAACCCAAGGGAATAAACGTCATGATCTTCTATCCGCAGGAAAAAATTGCCCTTTTCATCGACGGCTCGAACCTGTACGCGGCGGCGCGCGGTCTCGGCTTCGACATCGATTACCGCAAGCTGCTCGACTACTTCGCCGCCAAAGGCCATTTGGTCCGCGCGTTCTACTATACCGCGTTGTTCGAGGACCAGGAGTATTCCCCGATTCGGCCCCTGGTCGATTGGCTCGACTACAACGGCTACACCATGGTTACCAAGCCGACTAAGGAATTCACCGATTCCCAGGGGCGGCGCAAGATCAAGGGCAACATGGACGTCGAACTGGCCATCGATGTGCTCGAAATGGCCCAGCACCTCGACCACGTGGTCCTGTTTTCCGGCGACGGCGACTTCCGCCGGCTGGTCGAGGCGGTGCAACGCAAGGGCGTGCGCGTGACGGTGGTCAGCACCATTCGCTCGCAGCCGCCGATGGTTGCCGATGAATTGCGCCGTAAGGCCGACACGTTCCTCGAGCTGCAGGAATTGCAGTCGCACATTGCCCGCGCCTCCCGCCCCGGCGTCGCCGGTGTCGAAAGTCCGCGCGAACACCGCGAACCGCGTGAGCGCTCGGCGCCCTCGGGCCTGACCCCGGCCAACGCCGTCGATCTTTGACGCCGCCGCGTGTCCGCGCCCGCGCCGGTTCCCGACGTCGATTGCGCGCGCTGCCCGCGCCTCGTCGAATTTCGCCGAGCGAACCGTCGCGCCAACCCATCCTGGCATAACGCCCCGGTCCCTTCGTTCGGCGGCCTCGATGCGAAATTGCTTATTGTCGGTTTGGCGCCGGGCCTGCGCGGGGCCAATCGCACCGGGCGTCCCTTCACCGGGGATTTCGCCGGCGACATGCTCTACGGCACGCTTTTGAAGTTCGGCTTCGCGCGCGGGGTTTATGGCGCGGACGCCGCCGATGGGTTCCGACTCGAGGGTGTGCGAATCACCAACGCGGTCCGCTGCGTGCCGCCGGAAAACAAGCCAACCGGTTCCGAGATCGCGGCATGCCGGCCATTCCTGGTTGCCGAGATCGCCGCCATGCCGCGCCTGAAAGCCGTGCTCGCGCTCGGCGCCATTGCCCACCAGTCGGTTCTTGCCGCCGAAGGAGCCCGCAAGTCGGCGTTCGGTTTCGCCCACGGCGCGCGCCATAAACTACCGTCGGGGCGATGGCTTTTGGACAGTTATCATTGTTCCCGCTACAACACCAACACCGGCAAGCTGACGGAGGCGATGTTCGCGAGCGTTGTGGCCGAAGCGCGGCGACTCGTCGACGGCTAGCGCCGGTAGCTTCTTTTTTTCGCTTTCTTTTTCGTCTTCGGTTTCGCTTTCGTTGGCGGCGGCGTCGCCTGGTCTCGGCGATCGGGTTCGAGCATCCGTTGTAGTGGGTTCGGTTCGAGCAGGCGGTGAATATGAACGACCACGTATTTCCAATCGGCTTCGTCGACGCGTGCCTGGCTGGCGCCGCGCCACGCCTTGAGCGCGGTCGCGTAATTGGGAAAAATACCGACCACGTGCAGATTTCCGACGTCGACGAAATCGGCCTGGCGCGGATCGGCGACACGGCCGCCGAAGACCAGATGTAGGAGCGGTTTGCTCATGCGGGATTTCCAAGGGGCTGAAGACGATCGAACCGATCCGCCACCATACAGGGAAACCGGATCGGCGGCGAGCGTCGCCGGGGTGATCGCGGTGACTTCGTCGGTCCAGGCTTTTACTTCCTGGGCGGCGGTGGTTCTGCCCTCGATCGCTCCCGAATTCGCCCGCGCGTTCGATCTTTCGCCCGCGTTGATCGGCCTTCAGGTCAGCTTGGTGTATGGCGGCGCGATCATGACCTCGGTGGTGGCCGGCGGCATGGTTCGACGGTTCGGCGCCTGCCGCACCAGTCAGCTCGCGCTCGCGTTCTGGGCCGCGGGCGCCGGGCTGCTGGCATTGCCGACTTTGCTCACGTTGCCGCTCGCCTCGCTCGCGATCGGATTCGGCTACGGAATCACCAATCCGTCCGCCGCGCACCTGATCGGTCGGCTCGGCGCGGCACGCCGTCATGGCAATATCCTGTTTTCGATGAAACAGACCGGTTTCCCCCTGGGCGGCGTACTCGCCGGCGTGCTCGCGCCTCCGGCGACGGTGGCGTTCGGCTGGCAGGCGGCACCGCTCACGGCCGCCGTCGGGTGCTTGGCGCTGGCCCTTGCGCTCCAGGTCGTGTGCGCGCGCTGGGATTCGGATCGGGATCCGTCGGCCAGCTTCGCCGACAGCCCGTTCGCAGGCGCGGTCCTAGTTTGGAAGGATGCGGTGTTGCGGCGGCTCGCGCTGATGTCGTTCTGCTATTCCCTGGCTCAGGTTTGCCTGACCACCTACGTGGTAACCCTGTTGGTGGAGGACGCGGGTTTCGATCTGGTCGCGGCCGGATTTGTGCTGGCGCTGGTCCAGGCGGCGAGCGTCGGCGGGCGCCTGTTGTGGGGCTGGATGGCGGACCGGATCAGGCGCGGGCTCGCGCTGCTGGCCGCGCTCGGACTGATGATGACCATGGCCGGACTCGCGGTCGCGGGGCTGGCCCACACGCTGGCGGCGGGCCCGCTGACGGCGCTTCTGGTCGCGTTCGGCGTTGTCGCCGTCGGTTGGAACGGCGTCTATTTCGCGGAAGTCGCGCGCGTTGCCGGAGCCAGGGCCGGCGAGGCGACCGGCGGTTCGTTGGTGGTGACGTTCGCCGGCGTGCTGATGGGACCCGCCATGTTCAGCGTGCTGGTCGGGCCGCTCGGCAGCTACGCGGCGACCTTCGCCGTGATTGCCGCTTTCACCCTGGTCGGGGCTTGGTTCGCCGCCGTGCGCGATCCCGGTTGCGCGCACTGAAACGCGCCAATCGGCTTAAGGCCGGCGTTCCCGACCGGCGGAGGGCAGCAGCGCCTCGATCGCGGCCGTGACCCGGGGCGCCAGCGGATCGGTCGGCGTCGAGAACCAATCGACCAGCTTGCCGTCGGGCCCGATCAGGTACTTGTGGAAATTCCAGCGCGGAACGGCGACGGTGCCGAGTTCCGCCGCCGCCCATTTATAGAATGGGTGCGCGCCCTCGCCCTTGACCGTTTCCTTGTCGGTGAGCGGAAAATCGACGTCGAAATTGACGGTGCAGAATTTCTTGATCTCCGCCTCGCTGCCCGGCTCCTGGCCGCCGAAGTCGTTGGACGGCACGCCCATCACCACCAACCCGCGCTCGCGGTAGCGTTTCCACAATTCCTGAAGGCCGGCATACTGCTTGGTGAAGCCGCATTGGGACGCGGTGTTGACCACCAGTACGGGGCGCCCCCTGTAGCTCGCGAGCGGCAATGTGCCGCCTTCGATGGCGCGGAAGGCGAAATCGTGGGCATTGGCGGCCGACGCCCCTCGCGGGCGAAGCAATGCGGCGGCGGCGGCGAAGGCGAGCGCGGCGCGTCGGGTAAATTCAGCCATAGCGCTCCTCTTTCCAAGGGTCGCCAATGTTATGGTAGCCACGCAGTTCCCAGAAGCCGGGACGGTCCTCGGCGTGGAACGAGATTTGACGGACCCACTTGGCGCTCTTCCAGAAATAGAGCGACGGGATGACGATCCGCATTGGCCCGCCGTGCTCGCGGGTGATCTCGGTGCCGTTCCAGGAACGGGCGAGCAGCGCGTCCGGCTCGGCGAAGCGCGCGAGCGGCACGTTGGTGGTGTAGCCGTCGTGGGAATGGAACACGACGAAGCGGGCCTCGGGTTTCGGCTTCACGATCGTCAGGAAATCCTTGGTGGCGACGCCGGACCAGTGGCTGTCGTAGAGCGACCAGGTGGTGACGCAATGGATGTCGGCGACGATGTCGCTTTGCGGCAGCGCCAGAAAATCGGCCCACGACCACATGACCGGGTTTTCGACCGCGCCGGTGACGGTCAGCTGCCAGCGGTTCCTGGGCACGTTAGGATGAACGCCGAGGTCGAGCACCGGCCATTTCGTCACCACGTTCTGGCCGGGCGGCAACTTGCGCTTGCCGTCGGGCCGGCGGTGGGGATTGACGGGGGGCGCTTCCTCCGCCGACTGGTGGCGCTTTTCCTGCGCGGCCTTTTCCTTGGAGCGAACGAGTTTTTCCTTGATCGCGCCGAGAATGGTTCCCGGCGCGCCGCCGAACAGCGCCTCGTATTTTTTGTCGTTATTGTCGTCGAAGCTCATGGTCGATCATTTCGCGCAAATTTCGCGAAAGGGAATCACTTTGTGGCGAGGTGGGGGTCTGATGCCAAGGCAGTTTCGGCCGAATTTCACCCATTTGTGAGTCTAAATATTAAAAATATAAAACAAGGAAATTTGTAAGATTTATGATAATTTATATAATATTATCAAATATATAAAATAGCGCTATTGAGTCTAATTAATATGTCTATTTTTGTATAAAATATGTATAAATAAACTGTTAATTTAAACATTATTAGTCGCCGCGACGGACCGGATTTCGGACGTGATCGGACAATGACGGAGCAAGTTTTCACGAGTCGCGAGTTGATGGCGTGGGCCAAGATTTCCCGCGCCACGCTCAACAATTACATTGGCCTCGGCATACTGCCGAAGCCGGAACTCGGCCCGGGCCAAGGGCCGGGTCGCCAAGCGCCGCGCATCGGCCGTTTTCCCGCTTCCGCCCTGGAGACTCTTGCCGCCGTGGAAAAACTGAAACGCGCCGGACACACCATGGGCGAGATTTCAGCGTTGCTCGCCGCGGGCGCCGGAGCGGCCATGCGTGAACCGCGCGCGCCGGCGGCATCGCCGGTCCCACTCGCCCGGCCGGTCGGCGACGGCCGGGGTCTGGGGCTGACCCTGGATCGGATCGAATGCCCGGCCTATCTGGTCAACGCCCGGTTCGAAATCGAATGGGCCAACGAGCGCGCCGCGCGCGAGATCTTCGGACCCGAATTCAACGTGCTCGCCGAATCGTCCGAACGCAACATTTTCGCTTTCCTTCTCCACGGGCCGCTCGCCGCCGCCGAAGGCGCCGAAGCGCTGATCGCGCTGCATCTCGGGATCGTCAAACGTCGGCTCTCGCGCGCCGGGCTGTTCGCGCTCGGGCGCGATCTGGACGCGGCCGAGATGGAGCGGCTCATGCGCATTTACGATTCGGTCTCGACCGAACAGGTTCCGGCGGGCCCGCTCGCGCGCGCCGAAATCGAATTGGCCGCGCCCGGAGAGCCCGGCCGCCCGCACGACGTCTACGCCTCGTTCTTCCGCGAGGGAGTGTTTTTTACTTACCAACCGACCCAAGACGATGGATCGACTCTGCTGCAATTCCTCGCCCGGCGCGACGTGGTGATCCGCGATCTGATGCGCAAGCGCGAGCCCTGCCTCACCGACGTCGCGGTCCTGGTGGCTGACGTGCAGAATTCGGTCCGGATTTCGGCCGAATTGCCGCCCGAGCAGTACTTCCAGCTCATCAACCGCATCTGGGGCGCGATGGAGCCGAAATTGCGCCAGTACCACGCAACCCACGGCAAGCATGCCGGCGACGGCTTGGTCTATTACTTTCTGCCGCAGACCGACAACAACTTCGCCTTGAATGCCCTGCGTTGTGCGGTCGAGATGCGCGAAATCATGCGCGAGATCAGCCGCGAATGGCGGCTGAAAAAGAACTGGGGCCACGAACTGCGCCTGAACATCGGACTCCACGCCGGTCAGGAGTGGTTCGGCGCCTATCAGACGCCGACGCACGTGGAATTCACGGTTCTGGGCGACACGGTCAATACCGCCGGGCGGCTTTCGGATTTTGCCCGCGATGGCGCGGTGCTGGCGTCGAAAACCCTGCTCGGCAAGCTTACCGCCCGCGAACGTGCGACGGTGCGCTATGGCGTTCGCCATCGCGCCGCGGACGGTGCCGAGACGTTCGCGCCGGAGACATTTGCTCGCGTGTCCAATCTCGTCGATCTCGACAATCCCAAGTACGAAAAATTCCGCGACATCGCGGTCCTGCCCGTCGCCGAGATCCTGGAAATCGGAACCGAAGGCGCGACCGGCGCGCCGTGAACTTCCGGGGAGGGGCAGTTCTTCCCTTGCTATGGCACCATAATGGTGCCATACTGCCCGAGTGGAGAAGCGCAAGCCAACCCACGACCTCGAGGCGTTTAGGGCCGCAGTGGCTGCCGACCGCGCCGTCTTCACCCGGACCGCCATCCGCGACGCGCGGGCGCTCGGCTTGGGAATCGAGGAGATGAAAACGGCTTTGTCCGGCCTGCGGAGCGGGCATTTTTACAAGTCGATGACGGCGGTACACGACCACCGCGCATGGCAGGACGTGTACCACCTGCCGTGGGAGGGAACGACCTTGTACGTCAAGTTCACCGTGTCCGTCGGGTTCGTTCTGTTGTCCTTCAAGGAAAAATGACCCCGATGGAAAGAAAGGAGGCGGCAATGGCCCGTAAGAACGGCAAGAAGCAGATCAATCGGCGCCCCTGCCCCGCGTGCGGCGGAACGATGGTTCGGGATTCGCGCCCGGATACCGTTACCTACAAACACCTCAAAGCCAGGGTGACACAACCGGGATGGTATTGCAAAACGTGCGACGAAGTTCTGCTGGACGCGACGGACGTGAGGGTGACGGAGGCCGCCTTCATGGATTTGAAGGCCCGCGCCGACGGAGTGCTGACGGCGCGGGAGGTCACGCGCATCCGCAAGCGGCTCGGGCTGTCGCAGCGCGCGGCGGGCGAAATTCTCGGCGGCGGTCCGCGCGCGTTTCAGAAATACGAGACGCGCGGCGTCGCGGTCAGCAAGCCGATGAGCAACCTGCTCCGCCTGCTCGACCATCACCCGGAGGGACTAGAGGAATTGAAAAGGGCGTGAGGTTACGAGATAATTTTGGGGATATCTAGAGACGAAGCTCTAGCCCTTCGGGACGTTTTTGAATTTTCCGATACCGCTGAGAATCGGCGTGCAAGGTACGAAAAGTTGGCACCAGAATTACGCGAAAAGTTTGAGAAATATTTTAAAGTCGGATTTGACTAGAATCTATCTCAAAATTGCTTAAGCAGGACGGTCATGCAAGCGAGCTGGACGAAGCCGAGGAAATTGCGGGGATGATACTCCCAGCGGACGAGCAGGCGGCGTTGCCACTGCATCCAGGCGAAGAAGCGCTCGACCATCCAGCGCCGCGCGTAGCGGCTCAGCCGGCGGCGATCCTGTGTCGGAGGCTTGACGCGGTTCGAGCGATGCGGCGCGATCATCTGCGCGCCGGTGTTCAGAATCCAAAGAACCGCTTCCAGAACATTCCGGGCTGGAACCGGCTTGCGGCCCGCGCGCCCCTCGGGGATGCTCTCTTCCGGAAAGCGGTGCCGAATGCGTTCCTAATGCTCGTCGCTTAAGCGGATCATGAGTCAAATCTACACCACTCAGACCCACTTTGGAATTTTGAGATGGGTTCTAATTACTTGAGTTGCGCAAATTCGACCTACCCCTTCTCCCGCATCAAGCGTCCCTGCTCGCGCTTCCAGTCGCGTTCCTTGATGGCGGCGCGCTTGTCGGCCTTGTGCTTGCCGCGCGCGAGCGCGAGATCGACCTTGGCCCGTCCGCGCTTGTTGAAATAGATCGAGAGCGGCACCAGGGTCTTGCCCTCGCGCGATACCGCGCCGAGCAGCTTTCGCATCTCGCGCTTGTGGACCAGCAATTTGCGTGCCCGGCGCGGCTCGTGGTTGAAGCGGCTCGCCGAATATTCCGGAATGTGGGCGTTGAGCAGGTAAAGCTCGCCGTCCTTCTCGCCGGCGTAAGCCTCGGCGATGCTGGCGCGGCCGTCGCGCAGCGACTTGACCTCGGTACCGGTCAGCTGAATGCCGGCCTCGAGCGTGCTTTCGATGAAATAATCGTGGCGCGCCTTCCGGTTCTGGGCGGCGAACCGGCGCGGCGTGGCGTCCTTCGCCATTCGCCTAGTTGAGCACGCCGGCCGCCTGCATCGCCGCGCGCACCTTCGCCCGCCCGCCTTCGGACAGCGGTGCGAGCGGCAGGCGGACGTCCGGCGCGCACTTGCCGAGCAGGTGCAGGGCGTACTTTGCCGGCACCGGATTGGTTTCGCAGAACAGATCGACGTGCAGCGGCATCAGCCGCTGCTGCAAGGCGACCGCGTCGTGGGCCTTGTCGGCGCGCCACAACCGTTGCACCTCGGCGCACAGGCGCGGCGCTACGTTGGCGGTGACCGAAATACAGCCGTGCCCGCCGCCGGCGAGGAAATTCACCGCCGTTCCGTCCTCGCCCGACATCTGACAGAACGTGTCGCCAATGGCGGTGCGCGTCTTCATCGGCCGGGTCAGGTCCATGGTTGCGTCTTTCACCCCGACGATGTTCGGCAACTTGGCGAGCCGGGCCATAGTTTCGACCGACATGTCGACCACGCTGCGCGGCGGGATGTTGTAGATCACGATCGGCAGATCGACCGCGTCGTGAATCGCCTTGAAGTGGAGATAAAGCCCTTCCTGGGTCGGCTTGTTATAATAGGGCGTTACCACCAGGGCGGCGTCGGCGCCCGCTTTCTTGGCGTGGCGGGTGAGCGCGATCGCTTCCTCGGTCGAGTTGGAGCCGGTGCCGGCGACCACCGGACGGCGGCGACCGGCGGCCTCGATGCACAGTTCAACCACACGCATATGCTCGTCGTGGCTGAGGGTCGGTGATTCGCCGGTGGTGCCGCACGGTACCAGGCCGTCGGTGCCCTCGGCGACGTGCCAATCGACCAATCCCTGGAACGCGGATTCGTCCACCTGTCCGTTCTTGAACGGCGTGACGAGTGCGACGAAGGAGCCCCGGAACATGATCTTTCTCCGGCGTGTTAGCGATGCGTGAACGTTTCCGGCGGACGATACCGCCCGAGGTCGGACGGGGCAAGCACCCGTCACCGCCGATTTCATCTACCCGGGACCGGTTCGAGCGCTTAGAATCCCCGGGCCGCGTCCTATGGACCGAAAAAGACGTGCCCACGGGAGTACGGATGTACGCGCACCTTCGGCGAACGCTGTCCGCCGCTTTTCTTGCCGGGATACTCGCCGTCGTCGCCTCGGCCCCAGCCCGCGCCGCCGGCTCCACCCTGCCCGCTGATCTGTTCGCCAACCCGGCTGACGCCAAAATCGCCCAGGCCGCGTTTCAGGCGGTCGCCGACGGGCAATGGGCCAAGGCCGAGCAAACGGCGCGCCAGGCCAAGGACCCGATGCCGCTCAAGCTGGTGCATTGGCTCGGTCTGGTACGCGAAGGCGTGGCGGTGCCGTTTTACGGCGTCGCCCGCTTCTACGAGGAAAACCATCATTGGCCGATGCAGACCCAGCTCCGCCGCCGGGTCGAGGAATCGATCGGGCCGGACATACCGCCCGCGGCGGTGCTCGACTGGTTCCACCGCCACCCGCCGGGCAGCACGATCGGACGGGTGCGCTACGCAGAGGCGCTGATCGCGACCGGCGCTACCGAACGCGGCAAGGCGCTGATCCGCGACGCCTGGATCACCGGCTCGTTTTCCAAGGCGCTGGAAAAAGAAATTCTCAAACGTCACGGCAAGTTCCTGAGCAAGGACGAACACGCCCGGCGCCTCGACCGTTTGCTGTGGGACGGCAAGGTGGAAGAAGCCCGCCGCCTGATGTGGCGGGTCGATCCCGGCCAGCGCGCGCTGGCCGAGGCGCGCCTGATGCTGCGCCACCGCCAAGGCAACGTCGATCGCCTGATCGCGCGTGTGCCGGCGGAGTTGCAGCGCGATCCCGGTTTGCTTTACGAGCGCGCGCGCTGGCGCCGGGTCAAGGGCAAGTACTCGGAGGCGCGCGAGATCTTCGACAACCCGCCCAACGATCTGGAACGGGCCGATCTGTGGTGGCAGGAGCGCGCCGTTCTCGCCCGGCGGGGGTTGCGCGAAGGATACGCGGGCGACGCCTACCGGCTGGTCAAGGCCCACGGCCTGTCGCCGGGGCAGTCGGCGCCGTTCGCCGACGCCGAATGGCTCGCCGGTTGGATCGCGCTGCGCTTCCTCGACGATCCGGCAAGCGCGCTCGCGCACTTCAAGGCGATGCACGAGGCGGTGGTCTATCCGGTCAGCAAGGCGCGCGGCGCCTATTGGATCGGGCGCGCGGCCGAAGCGATGAAGGACAAGGCCGAAGCCGAAAAATGGTACCGCGCCGCCGCCACTCAACCGACCGTATTCTACGGCCAGCTCGCGGCGGCGAAGCTCGGCGCGCAATCGCGCCTTAAGCTCCCGGTCGAGCCGGAGCCGACCTCGGGCGAGGTCCAAGATTTTAAGGCGCATGAACTGGTGCGCGCGGCCCGGCTTCTGCACGCGCTCGGCTACAAGGACGACGTGCGGCCGTTCGTCCTTCAGATCGCGGAGGTCAAGGACACGCCCGGCTGGCGGCGCATGGCCGCGGGCCTGGCACGTGCGCTGCAGCGCGAGGAATTGGCGATCCACGTCGCCAAGCGCGCGAGCCGCAGCGGCGTGGAACTATCCGATTCCGGTTATCCGGTCCTGCGCCTGCCCAAATTGTCTGCCGACGGCAAAGGCCGCGATGCGCCGGAATCGCCGCTCGTCTTCGCGGTCGTGCGTCAGGAAAGCGCGTTCCAGACCGACGCCGTCAGCAGCGCCGGGGCCAAGGGACTGATGCAACTGATGCCCAAGACCGCGAGCGAGGTGGCGCGCGCGCTCAACATTTCCCACAATCCCGCCCGCCTGGCTGAGCCGGACTACAACCTCAGGCTGGGCCAAGCCTACCTGCGCGACATGATCGCGGAATTCGGCGGCTCGTACGTACTGGCGCTCGCCGCCTACAACGCCGGGCCGAAGCGCGCGCGCGACTGGCTCAAGGCCCACGGCGATCCCCGCGCCGGGGTCGAACAGGCGGTCGATTGGATCGAAATGATTCCCTTCGAGGAAACCCGCAATTACATTCAGCGGGTCCTGGAAAACCTCCAGGTTTACCGGCTCAAGGGTAACGGCGGTTCGCACGAGGCACAAATCGCCGAACGGGATTTGAAACGCTAGGATAAAGGACGACGGCATGAAAAAAAGTTCCGCGTTTCGCGGCATCGAGGCGTGCGTGTTCGACGCCTACGGCACCCTGTTCGACGTGGCGGCGGCGGCCCGGCGCTGCGCCGACGACCTTGGCGACAAGTCGGGGCCGCTCGCCGATGTCTGGCGCACCAAGCAACTGCAGTACACTTGGCTGAGAAGCCTGATGGGCGAATATGCCGACTTCTGGAAATTGACCGGCGATGCGCTCGACTACGCTTTGGCGGCAACCGGCATGGGGGGCAATCCGGCGTTGCGCCGCAAGCTAATGAATTTGTACCGCGACCTCGACGCCTACCCGGACGCGGCCGATACGCTTCGCGCATTGCGCAAGGCGGGTTTCAAGACCGCGATCCTCTCCAACGGTTCGCCCGACATGCTGCGCGCGGCCGCCGCTAGCGCGGGCTTGAATCGGTTGCTCGACCATGTGCTCTCGGTTCACGGGCTCAGGATTTTCAAGCCCGATCCGCGGGTCTACGGGCTGGCGACCAAGGCCCTCAAGGTCAAACCGGCAAAAGTCTGCTTCGTCTCCTCCAACAGTTGGGACGCCTGGGCCGGCGCGCATTTCGGCTTCCGCTCGGTATGGATCAACCGGTCCGGCGCGCCGCGGGAGAACATGCCGGGACGAATCGCGGCCGAAGCGCGCGCCCTCGCCGACCTTCCTCGACTACTCGGGATATGACCGCGCCCTCCGCGCCGCCCTATCACGACCGGCGGTTCACCAGCAGCGACGGGCTTAATCTTTACTTTCGCGATTCAGGCGACCCGCTGTCGCCGCGCACGCCGGTTTTGTGCCTGCCCGGCCTTTCACGCAATTCGCGCGACTTCGCGGCGCTGGCGCGGCGGCTCTCTGCGACGCGGCGGGTGCTATGCCCCGATTATCGTGGCCGCGGCCAATCCGATTACGATCCCGATTGGCGCAATTACCACCCCCGCACGTACATTGAGGACATCCGCCACCTGCTCGCCGTCGCCGGGGTCGGCCGGGTGGTGGTGGTCGGCACGTCAATGGGCGGAATCCTCGCCGCCGGCATGGCGGTGGCGATGCCAACCGTGCTGGCGGGCGCCGTGATCAACGACGTCGGGCCGGAAATCGGCATCCGGGGGCTCGACCGCATCGTTGCCTACTTGCAGGACGCCGGACCGCTCGCCGATTGGACTGCGGCGGTGGCCAAGCTACGTGCGAATTTTCCCAACCTGCCGGCCTATTCCGACGGCGACTGGCTCAAGATCGCCCAGTCCACCTAACGCGAAAGCCACGACGGCCTGCTCTATCCCGATTGGGACGTGCGCCTGGTCAAGCCGTTGCTGGCCAACGGAACCGAAGGCTATAACCTGCTGGCGTTGTTCGCGGCGCTCCGCGCGACGCCGGTGCTGCTGGTGCGGGGCGAACGGTCCGACGTTCTGCACGCCGACGCCTTCGAGCGTATGGGACGATTGCTGCCCGATACGCGACGGCTGACGGTTCCCGGCGTCGGCCACGCGCCCAGTTTGTCCGAACCCCTTGCCCAGGAAGCCATCGATGAATTCCTCCGTCCCTTATGAACTGCCCGCTTATGACGACGTCAAGGACGCCGCCGGGCGACTGCACGGCGTCGCGTTCGAGACGCCACTGCTGGAATCGCCGCTGCTCGACGACGAACTCGGCTTCCGGCTGCTGATCAAGGCCGAGGTGCTGCAGCGCACCGGTTCGTTCAAGTTTCGCGGCGCCTACAACCGGGTGTCGCGGCTTTCGGCCGACGAACGCCGGCGCGGCGTGGTCGGCTTTTCGTCTGGCAACCACGCGCAAGGGGTCGCCGCCGCCGCGCAACTGGTCGGCGCGCCCGCCGTGATCGTCATGCCCAAGGACGCGCCGGCGATGAAGATTGCCAACACCCGCGCCTACGGCGCCGAAGTGGTGCTGTACGATCGCCTCAAGGACGACCGCGAGGCGATCGGCGAAAAACTCGCGCGCGACCGCGGCCTGACCCTGGTGCGGCCGTTCGACGACTTTTACGTCATTGCCGGCCAGGGCACCGGCGGGCTCGAAATCGCCCGTGCGGCGCGCGTGCGCGGGATCAAGCTCGACGCGGTTCTGGCACCATGCGGCGGCGGCGGATTGACGGCCGGGTTGGCGATCGCCCTGGCCGCCGAATCCCCCGGCACCGAGATGTGGGCGGTCGAACCGGCGGGCTGGGACGATTGGAAGCGCTCGTTTGCGTCGGGCCAGATCGAGCGCGCCGGCGGCCACGGCAGTATGTTGTGCGACGCGCTGCTGTCGCCCTCGCCGGGCGTAATGACGTTCGCCATCAACCGCCGTTTGGTGAAAGGCGCGCTCGACGTCGACGACGACGCGGTGATGAAGGCGATGGCGCTGGCCTGGCGCCACTTCAAGCTGGTGGTGGAGCCGGGCGGCGCGGTGGCACTGGCGGCGGCGATCTCCGGCGCGTTGCCGGTCAGGGGCAAGACGGTGTGCGTGGTCTGCTCGGGCGGCAACGTGGAAGCGGCGGTGTTTCGGACCGCACTGGAGCGCTTCGCTTAGATTTTCTTCGCTTCGACCGAAGCGTCCTTGCCGGTGACGCGCGCGAGCGGCGTCGGCGTCGCCTCGCCCACCGGACCGGCGGATACGCGCGGCTCGTTCATGCGCTTGCAATGGCCTTCGAGGAAGGCGCCGTTCTCGATCGACATGGATTCGTGCAGGATGTCGCCGACGACGTGCGCGGTGCAGGCCAAGTGGACGGAGCGCGATTTGATCAATCCGATGACGCGGCCGTGAATCTGGACCACGTCGGCGAGCACTTCGCCTTTGATGTCGGCGCTTTCGCCGATCAGAACCGACTTGGCGCGCACGTCGCCTTCGACCGTGCCGTCGATCTGCACTTCGCCCTGGCTGGAAATGTCGCCGACGACGCGCATGTCCGCGCTGACGATGGACGGCGCCGGCGCGGGCGGCGGCGCGGCCACGGTCTTCGGCTTATTATTTGAAAACATGCCGTCCGGCCTGGATGAAATTCATCGGATTCTTGGGCTTGTCCTTGAACAGCACTTCGTAGTGCAGGTGAGAACCGGTGCTGCGCCCGGTGTTTCCGACCAGGCCGATGACCTGATTGAAGGTAACTTTGTCGCCTTTCTTGACATTGACCTTGGACAAGTGGCCGTAGCGCGTGCGCAGGCCGTAGCCATGATCGATTTCGATCAATAGCCCGTATTTGTCCTGGTGGCTGGCGATCTTGACCGTGCCGGTGGCGGGCGCGTGCACCGGTGTTGCCTTCGGCGCGGCGAGATCGACACCGTAATGCGCGCTCCACATGCCGTTGATGGGGTCCTTGCGCTTGCCGAAGGGGCTGTTGATCGCGTAGCTGCTGAGCGGCGCGGCGAGCGGCACGCGCTCCATCACGTCCTGCAAGGCTCCCCAGCGCGCGAGTTGGTGCGAGAACGTTTCCATCTCGGACGCGATCGGGTCGTTATCGTCATCGCCGGCGGACGGCTTGAACGGGATGAAGGGTCCGCCCCGGCCCGTGCCCTTCTTGGTGTCGGGTGTCGCAAGCAGCTGGTTCGCGTCGATGCCAGCGATCTGAAGGACCTTTTCGGTCGATTCGACGAATCCGGAAGTACGTTCGGCGAGCTGGCGGACGGCCTCCAATTGCGCTTCGCGGATGCTGGCGAGCCGATTTTCGGTGTCGCGCATTTGGCGACGCAAGTTGGTCGCCTCGAACATGGCCTGATTGCGTTCGGCGAGCGCGGTCTGCAAATCCTTTTCGGTGTGGTGAAGATTCCCCTTGAGCGTGAAATTGCGGCTGGCGAGAGATTGCATGTTTTTTTCGATCTCGACCAGTTGGGTGCGGAGCTTCTCGCGCGCCTGGGCCATCTGCTCGCGTTCCTTCTCGGTGGCGAGCAACTGGGATTCGACCGACGTGATGTTCTTCTGCAGCAGTGCGTTCTGCTCCTGAAGCGCGACGGCGAAGACGTTATGCTCCTCGATCTCGCGCGTGATCAGGTTGAACTTCTTCTGATACTCGGCGATTTCGCCGAGCAGCGTACGGTAGGCATAGCGTGCTGTAGCGATCTGCTCGTCCTTGAAGGCGACGATCTGGGTGTGCATCAGGAAGCGGACGGAGGTAAACCCGCCCCAGCCGGCGAGCCCGATCAGGAACAGGACGACCGCGGACTGGGCGTGCTGCGAGACGCGCATGTGCGCGACACGCCCCTCGGTGCGAACGATGAAATGGCGCTCCGGAAAGAGCCGGTCGTAGCCGGCGCGCAGGCGCTCGCGCCATGTCGGGCGGCGGTTCGCGGTGGTTTGGAATCGGACCGGCTGGCGCACGTCTCCCCCGAATTTTATCCCAGATGCGTCGAGCCGATCTTGAAATCGGTCTTATGCACGCGCGACCGGAAGGGCCGCGAACATTCCGAGGACCGTACCGAGAGCCCGTAAGGCTGGCAAGCCTTTCGGTCGGCGCCAGCGGAGCCTAAAACGAATTCCGGCTTGGCGGTTCTTATCATTGTGATTCAATTGGTTGAAGGTTAGATTCGCGGGAACGTCGCGGCGCGCGCGACTGGAGGTCGCCGCTTCCTGCCGCTATCCTTTTGTCATGAGCGCAAACGATTCCTCCGGCGCGCCCAAACCCTCCGGCGGGCCCGCGGCCCTCGGTTTCGGACCGCGCCATCCGGCGTGGCACTTGGCGACTTGGTTCGGCGTTGGCCTGATGCGGAAGGCCCCCGGCACCTGGGGTTCGCTCGCGGCCGTGCCGTTCGCCTACGGCATCCACCAAGTGGGGGGGAGCGCCGGTCTGTTCGTCGCCGCCCTGATTCTGTTCGGCGTCGGCGTATGGGCAGCGGAAACGTTTCGCCGCCACGCCGGGACCGCCGATCCGCAAGCGGTGGTGATCGACGAGGCAGCCGGGCAATGGTTGGCGCTGATCCCCGCCGGGGACGACATGCTGCTTTATGCCGCCGGTTTTTTCCTGTTTCGCCTGTTCGACATCTGGAAGCCGTGGCCAATATCGTGGGCCGACCGTCGCGTCGGCGGAGGCTTGGGCATCATGCTTGACGATATGATTGCCGGCGTCTACGCGTCGGCTGTTTTGTGGGGCGCGGCGACGGCGCTGGCGCGACTATGACCCCCCTCTTTCCCGCGCCGCTTCTCGCCCTCGCCGAGGAAACGCTCGACGCCTGCCGCGGCGCGGGGCTGATGCTGGCGCTTGCCGAATCCTGCACCGGCGGAATGGTCGCGGCTTGCCTTACGTCCGTTTCCGGGGCGTCGGCGGTGGTCGATCGCGGCTTCGTCACCTACACCAACCGCGCCAAGCAGGAATTACTCGGCGTGCCGCCGCACCTGTTTGCGAGCTTCGGCGCGGTGAGCGAGGAAGTCGCCCGCGCTATGGCCGAAGAGGTGCTGGCCCGCTCGTCGGCCCAAGTAACTATCTCGGTCACCGGCATCGCCGGCCCCGGCGGCGCGACCCCGGGCAAGCCGGTCGGCCTCGTGCACATGGCGAGCGCGCGCACGGGCCGCGCAACGCTGCACGAGCGCCACGTTTTTTCCGGCGACCGCGACGCGGTACGCCGCCAAGCGACCGAGGCGGCGCTCAGACTCCTTCTCCGCCAACTCGGCGAAGAGCTTCGCCTCGATCAGTAACGCTTGTAGGGCAGGAACTTGCCCGACATGGTGATCTTGACGCGATCGCCCTTCGGGTCCGGCAGGCGCTCCATCTTCATCTCGAAGTCGATGGCGCTCATGATGCCGTCGCCGAATTCTTCGTGGATCAGTTCCTTCCAGGTCGTGCCGTACACCTGGATCAACTCGTAGAAACGGTAGATGGTCGGATCGGTCGGCGGCACCGACGGCAATGACCCGCGATTGGGAATTTCGGCGAGCAGCGCGGCCGATCCCTTGGGCAGCCCAAGAATTTGCTCGGCCTTCTTCGCTTCGCCTTTTTCCAAAGGCATCTGGCCGAGCAGCGCGGCAGTGAGCAGCACCGGCGATGCCTTGGGATTGATCTTGCGGCAGATTTCATTCCAGCCGAGGCCCTTGGCGCGCTTCGCATCGCGGATGGCTTCGGTTAATTCACAGCGGTTCATAATTTTCTCCTTTGGCTTAAGTTGGCGGTGGGTTGGGATTGGTCAGAGGGCGACCGCGCGTGTCGACGACGCAGGTGGCAAGGCGGGGACCGGCGCGGGCCGATCGGCGGCCGGTCGGATCGCCGGCGGATGACGAGGATCGGCATGACGCGAGCCGGCGAGATCGCGCGAGCGGTTGACCAGGAAATCGAGCAAATGGTTGCGGGTCGCGTAATAGAGCGGATGATGGTGCATATCGTGGCGGGTGCGCTCGCGCGGCAGCGGGTTTTCGACGATTTCGGCGATCACCGCGCCGGGACCATTGCTCATGAGAATAATTCGGTCGGCGAGCAGGATCGCCTCGTCGATGTCGTGGGTGATAATGAAAACGGTCTGGCGTGTCTTGCGGCAGATGCGCAGAAGTTCTTCCTGTAGCATGCCCCGCGTAAGCGCGTCTAGGGCGCTGAACGGCTCGTCCATGAGCAGCATTTTGGGCTCGATGGCGAGGGCTCGGGCGATCCCGACCCGCTGGCGCATGCCGCCGGACAATTGCGCCGGTTTCTTGTCCTCGGCACCCTTGAGACCGACCAGGTCGATAAAGGTCCGGCAGTGTTCGATAATTTTGTCCCGCCGCCAACCGGGCCAGCGCGAGCGCACCGCGAAGGCGATATTTCCGAGTACGGTCAGCCACGGCAGCAGGGCATGGCTCTGGAAGATAACCGCGCGATCGAGACTCGGCCCGTCGATTTCGCTTCCCCCGGCGAGAACGGCGCCGGCATCCGACCGGTCGAGGCCGGCGAGGATGTTGAGGATGGTCGTCTTGCCGCAGCCGGAATGGCCGATCAGGCAGACAAATTCCCCTTCATGGATTGAAAACCACAGGTCCTCGAAAACCGCGGTGGCACCGTCCTTGCCTTGGTAGATTTTGGCGATGCTCTCGGCGCGGACCAGCGGCCGGGGATGGTCGGATGACATGACCAAGTTCATTCGGGATAGGTCACCAGTCGCGCGACACGACCGAGGGTCTGGTCGAGTATCATGCCGACCACGCCGATGGCGAGGATCGCGATGATCAAGTTGGTGATGGAAATATTGTTCCATTCGTTCCAGACGAAATAGCCGATGCCGGTGCCGCCGACGAGCATTTCGGCGGCGACGATCACCAGCCAGGCGATGCTGATGGAAATGCGCATGCCGGTCATGATCGTCGGCGCCGCCGCCGGCAGGATCACCGCGAACGCGAGCCGGAAGCGCCCGACTTCCAAGGTGCGCGCCACGTTGAGCCATTCGCGCCGGACGGTGGCGACGCCGAACGCGGTATTGAGCAGCATCGGCCAGACCGAACAGATGAAAATGACGAAGATCGCCGACAGCCCCGAATCCTTGATGGTGTAGAGAGCCAGCGGCATCCAGGCGAGCGGCGAGATCGGCCGCAAGACTTGGATGAACGGGTCGAGCGCCTGGTAGACCAACGGCGACATGCCGATGGCGAAGCCGAGCGGCAGCGCGAGGGTCACCGCGATGGCGTAACCGGCGAGCACGCGTGCCAGCGAATAGGCAAGTTGGATGCCGATGCCCTTGTCGTTGGGGCCGTTGTCATAGAACGGATTGGTCAGATGCTCCCACAACTTGTGGCCGACCTGGCCCGGCCCCGGCATCGCCGATTGTCCGGTCGTCGCCGTCGCTCCCATCAGCTTGGCGTATTCGGAATCCATGGCGGCGCCCGGACCCATGCTTTGGGTGCCGAGATGCCAGAAGGCGAGAAACGCCGCCAGGATGGCGAGCGAGACGATTACGGCCCACGCGCCGAGAGCGAGTGAACTCATTATCAGGTTCTCCGGTCTGTCACGTTTTCCGGATGTCGAAGCTGTTGACGTAGGCGTCGGGCCTGGTCGGGTCGAATTCCTTGCCCATGACGCTGTATTTGCCGTAAGTGGTGTCGGGTGGCGCCAAGCCCATCTCCTGCATGGCCTTGGCCGCATCGGTGGCAAGGAACACCTGCTCGGCCACCTTGCGGTAATCGACGTCGCCCTTGATCTGGCCCCAGCGCTTCATCTGGGTGAGGATCCACACCGCCATCGAGTGCCAGGGGAACGGCGCGAAGTCGATCCGGTCCGGCACCCGTTGCACCTTGCCGAGCCCGTCGGCGTAAGTCCCGGTCAACACCTGCTCGACCACCGTGACCGGCTGGTTGAGATAATTGGCCGGCGCGATGGCGGCGGCGATTTCCTTGCGGTTCTCGGCCTTGGAGGCGTAGGCGGTCGCGTCGATGATCGCCTTCAAGAGCGCGCGGAACGTGTTGGGCATGGCCTCCACGAATTCGCGGCTGGCGGAAAAGGCGCAGCACGGATGGCCGTCCCAGATTTCCTTGGACAGGATGTGGATGAAGCCGACGCCGTCGTAGACCGTGCGCTGATTGACCGGATCGGGCGCGAGGAAACCGTCGATGTTGTCGGCGCGCAAGTTGGCGACCATTTCCGGCGGCGGCACGGCGCGGATCTGCACGTCCTTGTCCGGATCGATCCCGTGTTCGGCGAGGTAATAGCGCAGCAGGTAGTTGTGCATCGAATAGTCGAACGGCACCGCGAACTTGAATCCTTTCCATTGCTTGGGATCGCGCTTGTCCTTGTGCTTGACCGCGAGCGTGATCGCTTGGCCGTTGATGTTCTCGACCGCCGGCATGGTCCAGGGAATCGGGTTGGAACCGACGCCGAGCGAAATCGCGAGCGGCATCGGCGACAGCATGTGCGCCGCGTCGTATTCCTTGTTGAGGGACTTGTCGCGGATGACCGCCCAGCCGGCGGTCTTGATCACTTCCACCTCCAGGCCGTGACGGGCGTAGAAGCCCATCGGGTGTGCCATGATGATCGGCGTAGCACAGGTGATGGGAATGAAGCCGACCTTGAGCTTGGTCTTTTCCAGCGCCTTGGACCCTTGCGCGAACGCTTCGCGTGCCGCGGCCAAGGGGAAAACTGGGAGATCGCGGCAAGAGCGGTGCCCGCCCCGACCGCGCGCAGGAAACCTCGGCGCGTGCCGTCGTCGGGGAAGAGCGCGCGCATGACGGCGCCGTCGACCACCCGGGTGAGCCGGTCATCCTCGGCGGCGGGAACCTGGGTATGGGCTTGGTGTTCGGCGAGGTTCTTATGACGCCCGCAAGGGCACGCGAGCTTGGTTTTCGGATCGAGGGAATCGGAAAATATGGACATCGAGTATGCTCCGGGTTCGACTAACCCGGAAATAGCAACCCGCGTGCCATGCTGATAATTAGTTGATTTTATTTATTATTATTTATTTATATCGATTCTCGATCAAATATTTTTGACTAAAATATATGCATAAAACATAAGACGAATAATATTTGCATAATAAATAATCACTTCATTCAAAGGTGAGATTTCTTGGTTCCATAAATCACCCTCGCCCGCTTCTCGAAGGCTTCCACCATCAGGGTCACGGCCCGGTTGAACACGGCGGTGATCGCCTTTTCCAGAAGCTGCGAGCGGAACTCGAAGTCGATATAGAAGTCGATGCCGCATCCTTTCGGATCGCGCTCGAATACCCAGTGGTTGTTGAGGTAGCGGAACGGGCCTTCGCGGTATTCGATGTCGATGTGCATAGCGGCGCGGTCGAGGCGCGCGATCGAGGTGAATTTCTCGCGGAACATCTTGTAGCCGACCGCCATGTCGGCGGTGATGGTGTCGCCGTGGCGGCTGTTGATCCGGGTCGCCACGCACCAGGGCAGGAACTGAGGATATTTCTCCACGTCCGCGACCAGATCGAACATCTGCTCGGGGGTGTAAGGCAGCCGTCGCTTTTCCGCGTGGGTCGGCACTAGCGCGTGTCTCGTTTAGACGGATCGTTACCCCCGCGAAAGCGGGGGTCCATGACCTCGAAAGGGCTGGATTCCCGCTTGCGCGGGAATGACAAGATGAGCGGGTCCATTAGTCGCGAGCGTTTCGTGCGCGCGCGTCAAAAGCTCCGCGCGCGGCCTTCAACGCTGCGAAATCGCGGTCCGCGTGGTAGGAGGATCGCGCCAGCGCCGAAGCCGCGACCAATAGAAAACCTTTCTCCCGGCCGAGGGCGCGGTAGGCGTCGAACTCGGCGGGCTCGACGAAGCGCGCCACGGCCGCATGCTTGGGCGTCGGTTGCAGATATTGGCCGATGGTCAGGAAATCGACACCCGCCGCGCGCAGATCGTCCATCACTTGCGCGACCTCGCCCTCCTCCTCGCCGAGGCCGACCATGATCCCCGATTTGGTGAACACGGTCGGCGACAGTTCCTTGGCCCGCTTCAAGAGAGCGAGCGAGCCCTCGTAGCGCGCCCCGGGGCGGATGGCGCGATAAAGCCTCGGCACGGTTTCGAGGTTGTGGTTGAACACGTCCGGCCCGGCCGCGATCACCGCTTTGAGGGCGGATTCCGGCTTGTCGCAAAAATCGGGGGTCAGCACCTCGACGGTGGTTGCGGGCGACGTGGCGCGGATGGCGCGGATGGTGGCGGCGAAGTGCCCGGCGCCGCCGTCCGCTAAATCGTCGCGGTCGACGGAGGTGACGACGACATGCTTGAGACCGAGCCGCGCGACCGCGAGCGCCACGTTGTCGGGTTCATGCGGTTCGAGGACGCCCTTCGGGTTGCCGGTCGCCACGTTGCAGAAGGCGCAGGCCCGCGTGCAGACCGACCCCAGGATCATGAAGGTCGCGTGCGCCTTCGACCAGCATTCGCCGATGTTCGGGCAGGCGGCTTCCTCGCACACCGTGTGCAAGTTGTATTGGCGCACGATCCGGCGCGTATCGCCGTATTCCTTCGACGTCGGCGCCTTGACCCGGATCCAGGCGGGCTTGCGCGGGCTTGGGTTATCCGGCTTGCGCGCCTTTTCGGGATGGCGCAGGGGCTGGTTCGGGGTCATGCGCGCTTCAGCAGCAAGTCCGTTTAGGTTTGACCGCCCCGATGTCGGCGGAAACGACGTAACGTTCGACGCCTCGTCCCGGCGCCCAGTCGGCGATGGCCGCGCGACTCTCTTCCCGGGGCGTAATCGCGATCGATTCGAATCCGGCGGCGCGCAGCCAGCCTTCGATTTCGCCGATCGAAGCGGCGCCCGAAACGCAACCGCAGCGCAACGCCGGATCGGCGGCGATGTCGGCGGGAAATTCGGCGGTGCGTACCACATCCGAGACCGCAAGCCGCCCGCCCGGCTTGAGCGCGCGGAAGGCTTCGGCGAACACGCGCGCCTTATCGGGCGAAAGATTGATCACGCAGTTGGAAATGATCACGTCCGCCGTGTTGTCGGCGACCGGCAGGTTCTCGATTTCGCCCAGGCGGAACTCGACGTTGCCGAAACCGCCCTTGCGCGCGTTGGCGCGCGCCTTGGCGAGCATCTCATGGGTCATGTCGACGCCGATCACCCGGCCGGAGGGCCCCACCTGTCGGGCGGCAAGGAAGGCGTCGAAACCGGCGCCGGCGCCGAGGTCGAGCACCACTTCGCCCGGCTTCATGGCGGCGATCGCCTGGGGGTTGCCGCAACCGAGGCCGAGATTGGCTCCGTCGGGCACGGCCTTCATCTCGTCTTCCGAATAGCCGATGCGCGCGGACTTCTTTTCGGCGGTCGGCGCGCCGGCGGGCGCGCAGCAGGAGGACGTCTCGGCGGCGGGGGCGCAGCAGCCGTCCTTGCCGCCCTTGTCGGCGACGCGGCCGTAGGAGGCGCGCACGGCATCGCGGATTTGCTCGGCGTCCCGTAGGGCGGGTTCGGCGGGTTTCATGGCCGGATTCTACTCGATCGGCGGTGTTTTAGAAATGTATTTCCCGGCCGTAGGCCGCAAGGGTCGCCTCGTGCATCATCTCCGAGAGAGTCGGGTGCGGAAACACCGTGTGCATCAGCTCGGCCTCGGTAGTCTCCAATGTCTTAGCAATGGAAAAGCCCTGGATCAGTTCGGTCACCTCGGCGCCGACCATGTGCGCGCCGAGCAGTTCGCCGGTCTTGGCGTCGAACACGGTTTTGACCAGGCCCTCGGCTTCGCCCAGCGCAATCGCCTTGCCGTTGCCGATAAAGGGAAAGCGCCCGATGCGCAACTCATGGCCCTTGGTCTTGGCCGCTTTTTCGGTGAGGCCGACGCTCGCGATCTGCGGATGGCAATAGGTGCAGCCGGGAATGCGCGAGGTATCGATCGGGTGCACCCCGGCCGCGCCCGCGATCTTTTCCACGCACATAATTCCCTCGTGACTTGCTTTATGCGCGAGCCAAGGCGGCCCGGCGAGATCGCCGATGGCGTAAACCCCCGCCTCGCCCGTGCGGCACCATTCGTCGATGACCACATGAGTCTTCTCGACTTTCACCCCGGTGCCTTCCAATCCCAAATCCTCCACGTTGCCGACGATGCCGACCGCCGAAATGACCCGCTCGACGGTGATCTCCTGGGTCTTGCCGCCCTGCTCCACGGTCGCGATCACGGCGTCGGCGGATTTCTTCAGGCCTTTTACCGTCGCAGCCGTCAGGATTTTCATGCCCTGCTTCTCGAACGCCTTGCGGGCGAAGGCGGCGATTTCCTCGTCCTCGGCGGGCAATATCTGCGGCAGCACCTCGACCACGGTCGTTTCCGCGCCCAGGGTGCGGTAGAAACTGGCGAACTCGATGCCGATGGCGCCGGAGCCGACCACCAGCACCGATTTGGGCATGGCGGCGGGCACCATGGCTTCCTTGTAGGACCAGACCAGCTTGCCGTCCGGCTCCAGCCCCGGCAGCACGCGCGCCCGCGCGCCGGTCGCCAGCACGATGTGCTTAGCCGCGATCTCCTCCGTGGTCTTGTCGGCCTTGACGACGCGCAACCTACCCTTGCCCGCGAGCCTCCCGTGGCCGTCGAACACGGTGACCTTGTTTTTCTTCAAGAGATGTTTCACGCCGTTGGACAACTGACTCGCCACTGCACGCGAGCGTTTGACGATGGCGGCGGCATCGAACGAGACGTCCTTGCACGACAGTCCGAATTCCTTGGCGTGGTTTATCAGGCGGTAAACCTCGGCGGTGCGCAGCAACGCCTTGGTCGGAATGCAGCCCCAATTGAGGCAGATGCCGCCGAGATGCTCGCGCTCCACCAGCGCGGTTTTCAGGCCCAACTGCGCCGCGCGGATGGCGGCGACGTAGCCCCCCGGCCCGCCGCCGACGACCGCGATATCGAAAGAAGTACCGGCCATGTCTTTTCGTCCTTTTCGGCCTCATGCTTCGACAGGCTCAGCATGAGGCCACAAACCTCGCCCTGAGCCCGTCGAAGGGCGAGGCGGGCAAGCTACAGCAGCATCGTGGTCGGGTCTTCGATCATCGGCTTGAAGGCGGCTAGGAATTCGGCCCCGACTGCGCCATCGACCGAGCGGTGATCGACCGAAAGGGTGCAGGTCATCACGGTGGCGATGGCGAGCGCGCCGTTCTTCACCACCGGGCGCTGTTCGCCCGCGCCGACCGCCAGGATGCACGATTGCGGCGGATTGATGATCGCCGAGAACGACTTAATTCCGTACATGCCCAAATTCGAAATCGTGAACCCGCCGCCTTCGTATTCGGCCGGAGCGAGCTTGCCCGCGCGCGCTTTTTCGGCGAGCGTTTTCATTTCGCGCGAAATCTCGGCGAGGCCTTTCGTGTCGGCGCGGCGGATCACCGGGGTGATCAGCCCTAAGGGCGTCGCCACCGCGACTGAAATATCCACGTTTTGGTAAAGCCGGATCGCGGCATCGGTCCAGGTGGCGTTGGCCGCCGGAACTTTCCTGAGCGCGAGCGCCGTCGCGCGCACGACGAAATCGTTGACCGAAAGCTTGTAGGCTCCCTCGCCATCCTTGGGTGCGCGGGCGTTGAGGTCGGCGCGGAGCTTCAACAGCGCATCCAATTCGCAATCGATGCTCAAATAGAAATGCGGAATGTCGCGCTTCGATTCCGAAAGCCTGCGCGCGATCGCCTTGCGGAAAGTGGAATTGGGAACCTCGGTGAACGGCATCGACGCATCGATCGGCGGTGCCTTGACGCCGGTTGGCACCTGAGCGGGCGCGAGCATCGGCAATTTGCCCGCCGCGACCGCCTCGATGTCGCGGCGCACGATCCGCCCGTGCGGGCCCGATCCGGCGACGCGGGCGAGATCGACGTTGGCTTCCTTGGCGAGCCGCTTTGCCAAGGGACTGGCGACGACACGGCCCGACGATTTGGATCCCATCGTCGTCACCCCGGCCGCTCCCGGACTTGTTCCGGGGGCGAGCCGGGGTCCAGAGGCCGGTTTATCCTGGATGCCCGCTTTCGCGGGCATGACGGGAGGAACGATGGATGGTGCTGCGGTCGGCGCCGCTTTGGCAAGGGCGGACTTGTCCTCGCCTTCCTCCAAAAGGAGCGCGATCGGTGCGTTGACTTTGACGCCCGAGGTGCCGGCAGGGACGAGAATTTTGCCGAGCACGCCGTCGTCGGCGGCCTCCATTTCCATGGTCGCCTTGTCGGTTTCGATTTCAGCGATGGCCTCGCCGCTTTTGACCGCGTCGCCTTCTTTCTTGAGCCACTTGGCGAGCGTGCCCTCGGTCATGGTCGGCGACAGCGCCGGCATCAGGATGGAAATGGGCATGGCGCGCGACCCCTAGGCGTAACACACGTCGCGCGCCGCCTTCGCGATGTCGGCGGCCTTGGGCAGCGCGAGGGCTTCGAGATTGGCGGCATACGGCATCGGCACGTCGGCCCCGGCGACGCGGACGACCGGGGCATCGAGCAGGTCGAACGCGCGCTCCATCATCAGGGCGGCGATCTCGGCGCCGACCCCGAAGCCGGGCCAGCCTTCCTCGACGCTGACGATGCGGTTGGTCTTGCCGACCGAGGCAACTAGCGTTTCCACGTCCAAGGGCCTAAGCGAGCGAAGGTTGACGACCTCGGCCTCGATCCCGTCTTGGGCCAGCATCTCCGCCGCTTCGAGGGCGACGCCGACCATGCGCGAAAAGGCGGTGATGGTGACGTGCGCGCCTTCGCGCTCGATCTTGGCCTTGCCGATGGGAAGAACGAAGTCGTCCCCCTGCGGCACCGGGAAGCTCTGGCCGTAGAGGATTTCGTTTTCGAGCACGATCACCGGGTTGGGATCGCGGATCGCCGCCTTGAGCAAGCCCTTGGCATCGGCCGCCGACCACGGCGCGACCACCTTCAGGCCCGGGCAATGGGCGTACCAGCTGGCGTAGCATTGCGAATGCTGCGCGGCGACGCGCGCGGCGGCGCCGTTGGGGCCGCGAAAGACGATCGGGCAGCCCATCTGGCCGCCCGACATATAAAGCGTCTTGGCGGCGGAGTTGATGATGTGGTCGATCGCCTGCATGGCGAAGTTGAAGGTCATAAACTCGACGATGGGCCTCAAGCCTCCGAACGCCGCGCCGACGCCGAGGCCCGCGAACCCGATTTCGGTGATCGGAGTGTCGATCACCCGCTTCGGCCCGAATTCGTCGAGCAATCCCTGGCTGACCTTGTAGGCGCCTTGGTATTGGCCGACTTCCTCGCCCATCAAAAAGACGTTCGGGTCGCGGCGCATCTCCTCGGCCATGGCGTCGCGCAACGCTTCGCGCACGCTCTGGGTGCCGGTGGGGCCGGTCCATGCTTTTTCCACAACTTTCGTCACCCCGGCCGACCCCGGAGTTGCTCCGGGACCTGCCCCGGGCACCGACCCGGGGGAGGGCCGGGGTCCAGGGTCCGGGTTGTCCTGGGTGCCCGCTTTCGCGGGCATGACGGCCGAAGGGGCCGTCACTTTTTCGCCATCGGCGACGATGACGGCGATCGGTGTGTTGACGGCGACGCCCTCGGTCCCCTCGGCGACAAGGATCTTGCCGAGCACGCCGTCGTCGGCGGCCTCCATTTCCATGGTCGCCTTGTCGGTTTCGATCTCGGCGAGCGCGTCGCCGCTTTTGATCGCGTCGCCTTCCTTCTTCAGCCATTTGGCGAGCTTGCCTTCGGTCATGGTCGGCGACAGCGCGGGCATCAGAACGTTGGTCGGCATGGCTCAGGCCCCCACCCGTTCGCCGGCGAGAATATCGGTGTAAAGCTCGAACGGGTCCGGCTCCGGGCTATTTTGCGCGAAGTCGGCGGCCTCGGTGACGACGGCCTTGATGTCGCGGTCGATGTCGCGAAGCTTAGCTTCGTCCGTCAGGCCGTCCGCGAGCAAACGGTCGCGGAGCGTGTCGATCGGGTCCTGCTCTTTCCGCACCTGGGCGACTTCTTCCTTGGAGCGGTACTTGGCCGGGTCGGACATGGAATGGCCCCGATAGCGGTAGGTTTTCATCTCGAGGATGTAGGGCCCCTTGGTGCGCACGATCTCGGCGGCGCGGCGGGTGGCGTTGCGGACCGCGACCACGTCCATGCCGTCGACCGCCTCGCCGGGGATGCCGTGGGCTTGGCCGCGCTGGTAAAGCTCGGTGGTGGCTGAGGCGCGCTCAATCGAGGTGCCCATGCCGTATTTGTTGTTCTCGATGACGTAGAGCACCGGCAGGTTCCAGAGCCTGGCCATGTTGAAGGATTCGTAGACCTGGCCCTGGTTGACGGCGCCGTCGCCGAAGTAGGTGAAGCAAAGCCCGCCGTCTTCCTTGTACTTGTGGGCGAAGGCGAGCCCGGTGCCGATCGGCACTTGCCCACCGACGATGCCGTGGCCGCCGAAGAAATTCTTCTCGCGGCTGAACATATGCATCGAGCCGCCCTTGCCCTTGGAGTAGCCGTCCTTGCGCCCGGTGAGTTCGGCCATGACGCCCTTCGGGTCCATGCCGCAGGCGAGCATGTGGCCGTGGTCGCGGTAGCTGGTGACGACCGTGTCCTGGGGCTTGGCGCACGCTTGCGCGCCGACCACCACCGCCTCCTGGCCGATGTAGAGATGGCAGAAGCCGCCGATCAGGCCCATGCCGTAAAGCTGCCCGGCCTTTTCCTCGAAGCGGCGGATGAGCAGCATCTGGCGGTAGTAATCGAGCAGTTCGGCGGGCGTGGGAATGTTCGGGCTCGCGCCGCCGTTGTCGGAGCGAGCCTTCGCCGCCTTCGGGGCCTTGGCCATGATCGGAAAATCCTCCCCCGGCCGAGCGGAGATCGACCACTTCTCGTCCGTCGGGAAAGAATATTACATTTGGATTCGGATGGAACAATATTTGGAGTTATTATTAACTTATTTTAAGTTAATAATTCAATCTCCAAATCCTGAGAGTTCTCAACAGCACGACATACGCCCTTAACCCCCGTCAACATCGTGGCGCTCGGTCCATGTTAACCAGCGGTCGCGAAAACAACCGTGTCGGACGGGCGTAGGCAAGGCAGCCCATGGGCGGAATAGCCGTGATCGGCGCCGGTTCGTTCGGAACCGCCATGGCCTGCGCGGCGCGGCGCGCGGGCCAAGAGGTCGCGTTGTGGGCGCGCGAGCCGGAGGTCGCCGAGGCGATCAACGCCGGGAAAGGAAATCCGTTCTTCCTCCCCGATATGCCGATCGAGAGCGGCATCGCGGCGACAACCGATTTGGCGCGCGCGGTGCGCGATGCCGAAGCCGTGTTGTTGGTCGTTCCCTCCCAGTTTTTCCGCGCAGTCGCGGCGCGAATGCACCCATTACTGTCTCCGGGGGTGCCGGTGGTTTCGTGCGCGAAGGGAATAGAGCGCGGAAGTTGCGTCCTTATGCCCGAAATCCTGGCCGAAACCCTGCCCCGATCGTCGGTCGCGGTGCTGGCAGGGCCCTCGTTCGCCCGCGAGGTCGTGGCCGGGTTGCCCATCGGCGTCACGCTCGCGTGCGCCGATCTCGCCGTCGGCGAAAAGTTGGCCCGGGCTCTCGGCACCCGTATGTTCCGGGTTTACACCAACGACGACCCGATCAGCGCCACCATCGGCGGCGCGGTCAAGAACGTGCTCGCGATCGCAAGCGGGATCGCCGCGGGACGCAAGCTCGGCGCGGGCGCGCGGGCCTTGATCATCACCCGCGGCCTTTACGAGATGGCGCTGCTGGCGCTGGCCAAGGGTGGAAACCCCGCCAATCTGATGGGTCTGGCCGGGATCGGCGATGGTTCTCACCTGCACCGGGACGGAATCGCGCAATACTTCGCTCGGCATCGCGCTTGGCGAAGGGCGTCATCTCGCCGATATCCTAGCGGAGCGCAAGGCGGTAACCGAAGGAGTGGCGTCGGCCGAATCGGTGGCCGAACTCGGCCGTCGTCTCGGCATCGATCTGGCGATTCCGGCGGCGGTCGATCGGGTCCTGCATTATGGCGTCGATATCGACGCGGCGATGGCCGAGCTGTTGGCGCACCCGACCGGGCCCGAGCTTTTTGGCGTTCTCTGACCGCATCGCCCCGGCGTTCACCGGGTTCCGCCGGTTACCGCAGCTTGATACGGGTCAAGTCTTTCGGGCCCAAAAGTGGGTATATTTATATGGTTATTCCTTTTCTTCAGTTCGAAAGGGGAGCGCTATGACTAGCTCACTGAAAATGCTCGCCTTTGCTATGACCGGCGCGTTCATCGTGATTGCCGCGCCTCCGGTGGCGGCACAACAAACCCCGGCCATCGAAAGCGAATTGGTTCTGATCACGCCGGTCGCGAAGACCCTCACCGACCCGACGCTGGCGGATTTCGCCAAGTTCGCGAAGGAAAAATGGAACGTCACCGTCAAGACCAGCGCGCTGGCGGCGGGAACGCCGGTCGCCTACGGGCGCATCGTCGAATGGAAGGGTCGGCCCGGCGCCGACATCTTCTGGGGCGGCGAAAGTGCGTTGTTCGACAAGCTGGCCGAGCAGAAGTTGCTCGTTCCCCACAAAGTGCCGAAGGCGATGTTGGACGAAATTCCCGTCAGCATCGGCAAGCCGAAGCCGATTCCCTTGAAGGATCCGAAGGGGTTCTGGGTCGGCACGGTGCTGGAGCCCTATGGCCTGGTCTATCACCCGAAGGTGCTGCAGCGCCTCGGCGTTCCCGTGCCGAAGGACTGGGACGACCTGTTGCATCCGAAGCTGAAGGGGCACGTGGCGCAGTGCGCACCGACCCGCTCCAGCAGCAGTCACGCGACCTACGAAGTCATTCTCCAGCGCGAAGGGGACGAAAAGAGCTGGGAATGGCTGAGGCGCCTTGGCGGCAATACCGGCATCTTCACCGCCCGCAGCCGTGACGTACCCTCGGTCGTCGCCAAGGGCGAATTCGCGGCCGGTTTCGCGGTGCCGAGCTACATGGCCTTCGAGGACCGGCTCGCCGGCTTCGATTTGATGTTCGTTGCTCCGAAGACGGCGTGGATCACGCCCGAACCGATCGCTGTCCTGACCGGCGCACCGCATCCGAATGCCGCCCATGCGTTCATCGAATACCTGCTGTCCGAACGCGGGCAGAAAGTGGCGATGGGCCGCGGCGTGTTCCCGATCACGCCGAAATACCGCGTAGAGGGCCCTCCGGGATCGACCGCCGAACTGACGGTCGAATTCACCGGCGGCCTTCGTTCCTACTTCGATGTCGAAGTCACCAACATCTACGACGACGACATCGCTCAGAAGCGCTACGAGGCGGTCAATACCCAGTTCCGCAAGGAAATCGAGTCGGCATGGGAGGACCTGAAGAAGAAATACTGAACCGGCCGGCCGTCGATCCGGGGATCGCGCGATGCGCATCGAAACGGAGAAGCTGACCAAGAAATTCGGGTCGATGGCGGCAGTCGACGACGCCACCCTGTCGATCGAGGAGGGCGAGTTGTTCACCCTCCTCGGTCCGTCGGGGTGCGGCAAGACGACTCTTCTGCGGCTGATCGCCGGCTTCTACATGCCGGACGCCGGCGAGATTCGCTTCGACGGGCGACGGGTCAACGACGTGCCGCCGCACGAGCGCGGAATCGGCATGGTCTTCCAGAACTACGCGCTTTGGCCCCACATGACGGTGTTCGACAACATCGCCTACGGGCTCAAATTGCGAAAGGTCGGACGCGCGGAGATCGCGGCGCGGGTCGAAGCCGTTCTCGACAAAGTCAAACTCGGCGGGATGGGCGCCCGTTTCCCCGGCCAGCTTTCGGGCGGGCAACAGCAGCGCGTGGCGCTCGCCCGCGCCCTGGTGCTGAACCCGAAAATTTTGCTGCTCGACGAGCCGCTGTCGAACCTCGACGCCAAAATTCGGGTCCAGGTGCGCCAGGAAATCCGCAAGCTCCAGAAGGAACTCGGCATCACCACCATCTACGTGACCCACGACCAGGAAGAGGCCCTGACCCTTTCCGACCGGATCGCGATTTTCAATCAGGGCAGGGTCCTTCAGGTCGGCACGCCGAAAGAGCTTTACGAGCGGCCGGCCAATCGTTTCGTCGCCGACTTCATCGGCATCAACAACCTGATCGACGGCACGGTCGAGACGATCGATCCGCGCGCGCGCCGGCTGCGGGCGACGAGCGCGCTCGGGCCGTTGTCGGCGCTGTTCGAGGAAGGGCAAGGATTGCGGGTCGGGGACAAGTGCATCCTCTGCGTCCGGCCCGAGAACGCGGACTTCGACGGCGAGGCGGCCCCGGAGCGCAATCTTCTGAAGGGCCGGATCGCCTTTTCCGCCTATCTCGGCAACACGCTTCGCTACGACGTCGAGTTGAGCCCGGGCCGCGTCTTCAAGATCGACGTTCGAGATCCTTGGCACCATGAATTGCGGCCGATGGGCGCCGAAGTCGCCGTTTCCTTTCCCGCGGGTAGCACCATGGCGATCGGGGACGGCAAATGACCCTCCCCCGCGCGATCCCGGCGGCGCTCGGATTCGGCCTGATCTGGATGTTCCTGATCGTCTTCGTTCTCTATCCGTTGACGCGGATTTTCTACGACGCCTTTACCGACGAAACCGGGTTTCTGACGGTCGTCAACTTTGTCGAGTTCTTCACCGATCCCTTTTATTTGCGCTCGTTCTGGAAGTCGATGGTCTTGGGCATGTCGGCGGTCATCACGGCGTCGATCATCGGCATCGCGGTCGCTTTCCTGCTGATCCGCTACGAGTTTCCGTACCGCAACCTGTTTTCGTACCTCACCATGCTGCCGTTGATCCTGCCGCCGCTCGTCGGCGTGCTGGGCTTCGTCTTCATTCTCGGGCGGGCCGGGACCGTGAACGTGATCCTGATGGACTGGTTCGGCTTGGATAATCCGATCAACTTCATGTACGGGATGCATGGGGTGCTGCTGGTCGAGACCATTCACCTGTTCCCGATGATGACCTTGAGCATCCTGGATGCCCTGTCCGAGGTCGATCCGTCGTTGGAGGAGGCGGCGCAGGGCATGGGTGCCAAGGGCTGGCGCCGGTTCCGGGACATCACCCTGCCCTTGACCACGCCCGGCTACGTGTCCGGGGCGCTGCTCGTCTTTATTTGAACCTTCGCCGATTTCATCACCCCGCTCGTGGTCGGGGTGCAGGACCTGCTCGCGCCGCAGGCCTACCTGAACATCTTTCAATTCATCGACCGGCGAATTTTCCGGATGGGCATCGTCATCGCCGCGTTGCTCGTCATTCTCGCCATTGTGTTCGTGCTGGTGGCCCGTCAGTACGTGGCCTTGAAGGACTACAGCACCCTCTCCTACTCGCGGGTCGAGCGCCGCCGGCTGGGGCCGGTGAAGCGCTGGCTGGCGGTCGGTTTTCTTTCGCTGCTCATGTTCGTGTCGTTCATTCCCCAGGTCGTGGTCCTGTTCGCGGCGGTCGGCCGGGGCTGGGCGCTGACGCCGTTCCCGGTTCACTACACCCTCGAATTCTTCAATCAGGTAAGCGTCGAAACGCCCAAATTCATCGTCAATTCGCTTGTGTTCTCGGGGCTGGCGGTGGCGTTATGCCTGATCATCGGCGTGCCCATGGCATGGATCCTGGGGCGTACCCGCCGCGCCGGGGCGCAACACCTTGGATGCGTTGGTGACGTTGATCCTCGCCATTTCCGGCAACGCGCTCGGCATCGCCTTCATCCGCGCCTTCAACTTCCCCTTGCCGATGATCGATATTCCACTCACCAGCATGTGGATCATTTTGCCGCTGGTCCTCGCCGTCCGGCGGCTGCCTTATACCGTGCGCGGCAGCCTTTCCTCGTTGCTGCTCGTCCATAAGTCGATGGAGGAAGCCGCGGAAAACGTCGGCGCCTCGAAGCTGCGTACCTTCCGGGACATCACCGTGCCCTTGATCTGGAAGGGCATTCTGGTCGGCGCGCTGTTCTCCTTCCTCACCTCGATCCAGGAAGCCTCGGCCACGATCTTTTTGACCCTCGGCGGATGGGAGATGATCCCGTTCGGGATTTTCACCTTCTACATCGCGGGCTCGCAAAGCCAGGCCGCCGCTCTCGGCGTGATCCTGATCGTGCTCTGCGCGTTGAGTCTGTAGGTGGTCAACCGTATCGCCGGCACCCGGGTCGGCGGGCTATTCAGCTGAAAGCGGGTTCGCCTACGCCGCGCGGCGGATCCATTTGAACAGCGGATGGCGTTCGATCTTGCTCACCGCCATGCCGAAGGTGTGATACCAGGACGGCAAGCCGAAGCTTTCCGTCAGAGCGCGGTCGCAGGCGAGTTTCCAGCGATCGAGCGCCTCGGCGGTTTGCCAATAGGAGCGCATGACCGTGGTGCCGTCGTCGCGGTTGGTGGTTTCGAGCCCCAAAAACCCCTCCGCGCGGGTCGCGAGCCAGATCAGGCGGCCGACCGCTTCTATGTTGCGGTCGAGATTGGCGCCGCGATTGGTGGCGAAGGAGGCGACGTAGTACGGGGCTTCCAGTCTTTCGGCGATGATGCTCATCGGCTGTTCCTTTTCTCGGTTTCTTCCGTTCCGGGGCGCAATTCCATTCTCGAATCCGGGATTACGATGTCGCCTTGGTAGGCGAAATTGATCACGATGCGGGCGCGTTCCTCGATCATGTCGGGATCGAGGCTTTCCGGGTGCAAAAGGCGCACCCGGTTCTCGATCGTGCGGCGTTGAAAGGCGACGGTCTCGGCGGATTCCTCGGCCGCCGCGACCCGGTCCTTCAGTTCCAGCCAGGCCATCAGCCCGCGATCGCCGTTGACGGCGTGGTAGGCGAAATAGATCACCGCGCTCACGCCCAACAGGGGGCCGACAACGTGGCGGGCGCGGTTCTTGAGCTCGACGAGCAAATTCATGACGTTTACGGCCCGGAACAGCGCCCGAGCTACTAGTCTCGCCGATCAGGTCTTAACGCTTGGTTACGGGATTAAATCACGAAAGCGGCGCGGCCCAAATACCGAGCGGCGGGTCCCAATTCCTCCTCGATGCGGAGAAGCTGGTTGTATTTGGCGAGCCGGTCCGAGCGCGAGAGCGAGCCGGTCTTGATCTGGCCGGCGTTGGTCGCAACCGCGATGTCGGCGATGGTGCAATCCTCGGTCTCGCCCGAGCGGTGCGAAATGACCGAGCGATAGCCGGCCTTGCGCGCGATCTGGATGGTTTCCAGGGTTTCGGAGAGGGTCCCGATCTGGTTGACTTTGATCAGGATGGCGTTGGCGACGCCCCGGCCGATGCCGTCCCTGAGCCGGGCCGGGTTGGTGACGAAGAGGTCGTCGCCCACCAGCTGCACTTTCTTGCCGAGGGTTTCGGTCAGCGCCTTCCAGCCCTGCCAGTCGTCCTCGGCGAGCCCGTCCTCGATCGACAGGATCGGGTAGCGCCCGCAAAGGCCGTCGTAGAACTTGACCATGCCGCCCGCGTCCAATTTTTTCCCTTCCCCTTCAAGATCATAGACGCTGTTCTTGAAGAATTCGTTGGACGCGGAATCGAGCGCCAGGGCGACGTGTTCGCCGGGCCGATAGCCGGCCTTTTCGATCGCCTTGACGATGAAGCCCAAGGTCTCCTCGGCGTTACTAAGGCCGGGGGCGAAGCCCCCTTCGTCGCCGACGTTGGTGTTGTGGCCGGCGTCCTTGAGGGTTTTTTTCAGGGCATGGAAAACCTCGGCACCTATGCGCAGCGCTTCCGCGAACGTCGGCGCGCCGACCGGCGCGATCATGAACTCCTGGATGTCGAGCGGATTGTCCGCGTGGGCGCCGCCGTTGACGATGTTCATCAACGGCACCGGCAGAACGTTGGCGCTCTCGCCGCCGATGTGGCGATAGAGCGAGAGCCCCTTGTCCCTCGCCGCCGCGTGGGCGCAGGCGAGGCTGACGCCGAGGAAGGCGTTGGCGCCGAGCTTGCTTTTGTTGGGGGTGCCGTCGAGGGTGATCATGGCGCGGTCGATGGCTTCGCGCTCGGCCGGATCGCGGCCTTTGATCGCCTGGAATATGGGCCCAGTTGCAGCGGCAAGCGCCTTCTTCACGCCCTTGCCGCCGTAGCGCTTCGGGTCGTTGTCGCGCAACTCGACCGCCTCGTGGGTGCCGGTGGAGGCGCCCGACGGCACCGCCGCCCGCCCCATCACCCCGTTGGCGAGGTGGACGTCCACCTCGACGGTCGGGTTGCCCCGGGAATCGAGGATTTCGCGGGCGGAAATTCGGACGATCTCGGACATGGCTGTTTCTACGGTCCTTGCCGGGTTATCCCCAATGGCGGCTGGAAATGGAGTTTATAAAAAAACACATATTTTCAGTCAGTTATAAATTGAACGTGATTTTTAGATTCAAATGACGACGGGGTTTTTCTTGGCGAACGCGTCGATCTCCGTCAGCGTTTCAAGAATACCTTTTAAATGACTGAATTGAATCATGTTCGGCCCATCGCTCGGCGCCTTGTCCGGGTTGCGGTGGGTTTCCATGAACACGCCTGCGACGCCGACCGCGGCGGCGGCGCGCGCCAGAACCGGGGCGAAGCGGCGCTCGCCGCCCGACGACGTCCCCCGCCCGCCCGGCTGCTGCACCGAATGGGTCGCGTCGAAGACGACCGGATAGCCGGTTTGGGCGAGAATGGGGAGTGCGCGCATGTCGGCGACGAGGGTGTTGTAGCCGAAGCTCGCGCCGCGCTCGCAAAGAAGAATTTTTTTGTTGCCGGCGCCGGCGATCTTGGCCGCGACGTTGGCCATGTCCCACGGCGCCAAGAATTGCCCCTTCTTCACGTTGATCGGCTTTCCGGTCTTGGCGGCGGCCACCAGCAGATCGGTCTGGCGGCAGAGGAACGCCGGGATTTGCAGGGCATCGACCGCCTTCGCGACCTCGGCGCATTGGCCGGGCTCGTGCACGTCGGTGATGACGGGGCATCCGATTTCCTTGCGGATCGCCGTGAAGACCGGCAGCGCGGCGGCGAGCCCCTGCCCCCGCGCGCTCTTGGCGCTGGTGCGGTTGGCCTTGTCGAACGAGGTTTTGAAGACGAAGCCGATGCCGAGGCCGCGGCAAAGCTCTACCAGGGCCCCGGCTATATCGAGGGCGTGTGCCCGGCTTTCCAGCACGCACGGGCCCGCGATCAGGGCGAACGGCAGGTCGTTGCCGAAGGCGACGGGGCCGATTTTGACGTGGCGCGGGGCACTCATTCGGCCCCGTTTATAGGAGGTTCGGCCCTCCCAGGCCAGTTAGTTCAGGCGGCCCGTTCGACGTCGCCCTTATAGGCGTCATAGGCCTTGGAATACTCCATCACGCGGGCCACGTCGGTGATGAATTGGTCGTCGTAGCCCGCGCGGCGCAACAGATGGAATCCCATTTCCATGCCCGAGGCGATGCCGCCCGCGGTCACGATTCGCCCGGCGTCGACCACGCGGGCGCGGCTGATCTTGCACTTGGGCGCGATGACGGCGAGGCGATCAAGTGGCACCTTGCCGTGCTGCGAAGCCTCGACCCGGTCGGGCTCCTTGCGGTTGGTGGCGGGAAGCCCGTCCAGGAGCCCCATTTTGCCGTAGATCCAGGAGCCGGTGCAGACGCTGGTCAGCAGGCAGGATTCCGGCAGCGAACGGATGAATTCGTGAAGGCGCCGGTTGTGCAATTCCTGGCGGGTGCCGAAGCCGCCAGGAATGAGAAAAGCGTCCATGGCCGGCCGGTCGGCGAAGCTGTAATTGGGTAGCACCGTGAATCCGGCCTGGGCCTGGACCGGGCGGTTGGCGTCGGCGATCAGGAACGCTTCCAGTTCGGGATCGAGCCGCCGCGCCACCGAAAAAACCCCGTGCGGCGCGGCGAAATCGACGATTTCCACGTCCTTGAAGACGTAGATTCCGAGGCGAAATCCGGCGATTTTAGGCATTTTAGTCCTCCCTGTTGGATCAGTGTTGAAACGTAGGTTTGGGCGCGCGGCGGCGCGCGGCAATCAGGCTCGCGGCGGCGTTCTGGGCGATTTTCGCCGCTTCCGGCGCGGCGAGGACGAGGGCGGAAACGATCGCGCCCTCGACCAGCAGAAAAATTTCGCGCGCGAGGGTTTCGGAGTCCGAGAACGCGCCCTCGCGCGCGATCGCGCGGATGAAATCGAGCAGCGCGTGTTTGTGCCGGGCGGCGACGCGGCGCAGCGGATGCTCGGAGTCGGCCACCTCGCCCGCCACGTTGATGAAGGCGCAGCCGCGAAACTCGGGCCGGCGGAACCATTCGTCGAGCGCGTCGAAAATGGCGAGCAATCGCGCCTCGGCGTCTCCGCCCGCGCCGTTCACCGCGCCGGTGAACCAGGCGAGCCAGTCGCCGTCGCGCTTCTCGAGGAAGGCGAGCGCGAGGCCGTCGCGTGATCGGAAATGCTGATAGAGGCTGCGGCTGGAGGCTCGCGCTTCGGCCAGGATGGCGTCGATGCCGACGCCGTTCACACCGTGGCGATAGAACAGCTTGGCGGCGGCGTCCAAGATCTGACGGCGAACGTCGGTGCGGGGCATGGCTTTTCTATAGTAAGTAAAACGTTTTACTTACATATAAAGTCGCGAATAACCTGTCAAGCTGGCAACTGCCCACTCGCGGAAATTTACGGGCGACGGTGCAACGGCGAATTGTCCCAAAGGGCGATGGAAGTGGGATTTCTCATCTGGAGCGCGACGAATTGGCCGCCAGATGACGGATGGACAACAGGCCCTTCCCCTCGGCCTTTTTCAGGCATTCAACCATATTTTGATTCCACATCCTGCGTTCAATGAACGCGCGGTGACGGACGCTGACGTCATCACCGCCGCTCAATTGAAAACCGAACGTTTCGAAATGCAATCCGGTGACCAAGGGAGCCGCGCGAGCCAGTTTTTCGAAATAGTCGTCGGGCAGGCGCCGAACTTGCTCGATCGAATGACACGAAAACAGAAGAACGCGCTCGGCCCCCTTGAGAAAAGACAGATCCGGATCGTTGTGATCGAAGAATACCGGCTTGACCGTCGCACGCCGGTCGATGGCGGCAAACAGCGCCGTCAAGGCTCGTCCGGATCGAGTATATTCGCCCGCGAAATAAGGAATTTCGGCCGGACCACCCTTGCAATAGAGGTGAAACAGATTCCGGCCGTAACCGCACAGCCCAGTTCGGCCACCGCGTCGTACCCCTGGTCGGAAATTCCCTTCAGCCAGTCAATGATGAGATCGTGCTGGTTCTCGGCACCGAATGACTCGACGGTTTTTCCGTTTACTAAAACCTGCTTGGTCGCGGTCAGGATTTGTTCGGGTCTGGGCGCCGGCTTGGGATCGGCGAGGCGGGATTCGATCTTTTCGGTGAAGGCGTTTACGAGGGTTTTGCCGGAGGCGGGATCCTTCACCTCGACCCAACTGTGATGTATGGCCAGCAAGCCGTCATAATGTTGAAAAATAGCCAAGGCGCGAGAGAGGTTTTTCCGTCCCTCCGCGATCGCCTTTTTCGCGATGCCGAGCCGGAGATGCCACATTTCCTCGTAGAAAATTTAGCCGGACGCCGGAAAATATTATTTTTCCTTCAAAAGCGCACGAATCTCGGGTGGAACATGCCGGAATCTATCGGACTCCCAAGCGACATTCAAATCGATGGACTTACGCGCACCAAATTTTTGGGGCGATGAGCGCCGCTTTGATGCCATCGCCCGTAATAATCCCGAATTAAACCAGCCGCGCCTGGTTGACGGCCGCCTGGATGAAGGACGTGAACAGCGGGTGCGGTTCGAACGGCTTCGATTTCAGCTCGGGGTGGAACTGGACGCCGATGAACCAGGGATGCTCGGGGATTTCGACGATTTCTGGCAGCTGGCCGTCGGGCGACATGCCCGAAAACAGCAATCCGGTCTTTTCGAGTCTGGGCAAGTAATGGACGTTCACCTCGTAGCGGTGGCGGTGGCGTTCCGAGATCAAGTCCTGGGCGTAAATGGGGCGCGCCCGGCTGTTGGGGCTGAGCTTGCAAGGGTACGCGCCCAACCGCATGGTGCCGCCCATATCGCCCCCGGCCGATCGTTTTTCGCGGGCTTCGCCCTTGATCCATTCGGTCATCATGCCGACCACGGGTTCCGGGCACGGGCCGAATTCGGTCGAGGACGCTCCCTGGATGCCGGCGAGGTTGCGGGCCGCCTCGATCACCGCCATCTGCATCCCGAAGCAGATGCCGAAATACGGCACCCGCCGTTCGCGTGCGAAGCGGGCGGCGGCGATCTTACCTTCGGCGCCGCGCTCGCCGAAGCCGCCGGGAACGAGAATCCCGTGCACGTCCTCCAGGTGCTGGACCGAATCCCCGCGCTCGAAAATCTCGGAATCGATCCAGTTCATGCGCACGCGCACGTTGTTGGCGATGCCGCCATGGGCCAAGGCTTCGGCCAGCGACTTGTAGGCGTCGAGAAGCCCCGTGTACTTGCCGACCACCGCGATGGTCACCTCGCCTTCCGGCTTGACCACGCGCTCGACGATGGTCCGCCAGCGCGTAAGATCGGGCGCGGGCGGGGTCAGGCGGAAATAGCGGCAGACTTCGGCGTCCAACCCTTCCTCGTGCAGCGCGAGCGGCACCGCGTAGATGGTCTTCATGTCGAGGGCCGGGATCACCGCTTCGCGTCGCACGTTGCAGAAAAGTGCGATTTTCTTGCGTTCGCCCTCGGGGATGGGGCGGTCGGTGCGGACAAGCAAAATATCCGGCTGGATGCCGACGCTGAGCAATTCCTTGACCGAATGCTGGGTCGGCTTGGTCTTGATCTCGCCCGCCGACGGGATGTACGGCACCAGCGTCAGGTGCACGTACATCGCCCGCTCGCGGCCCAGTTCGTTGCCGAGCTGGCGGATCGCCTCGAGGAACGGCAACCCCTCGATGTCGCCGACCGTGCCGCCGATTTCGCACAGCACGAAATCCTCGCCGTCGAGATCGCCGGCGATGAACTCCTTGATGCGGTCGGTGATGTGGGGAATGACCTGGATGGTGGCGCCGAGGTAATCGCCGCGCCGTTCGCGGGCGATCACGTCGGAATAGATGCGCCCGGTGGTGATATTGTCGCTCTTGCGCGAGGCGACCCCGGTGAAGCGTTCGTAGTGACCGAGGTCGAGATCGGTCTCGGCCCCGTCGTCGGTGACGTAGACCTCGCCGTGCTGATAAGGGCTCATGGTCCCCGGATCGACGTTGATGTAGGGATCGAGCTTGCGCAGCCGCACCTTGTAGCCGCGTGCCTGGAGAAGGGCCCCGAGAGCCGCAGAGGCCAAGCCTTTTCCGAGAGAGGAGACCACGCCGCCGGTGATGAAAATGAACCGGGTCATGGGCGATCAATGTACAGCGCCGGACGGCGTTGGCGGAAGCGCGATTTACGGCCCATCGTTACAGGGTCGTTACGGGAGAAAAAGGCTCCTCGCGTACGCGGGAATAGGCCGCACGGGAAACGGAACCCCGCGCGCAGCAACGATTCGCCGCGAGATTGAAGACCGTTCAGCGCGCGAGCGGTGCTTGCGGGGCTTGCGGTGCGGCCGGAGACGGCGCCGACGCGGGCTGGTCGAGGATCGACGACGGCGCGCGTTTGACGTTGGCGAGCAGCGCGAGCGTGATGCTGGTCGCCATGAATCCGGCGGCCAGAATCGCGGTGGTGCGGCTGAGCAGATTGGCGGTCGACCGGCCGGTCATGAAGCCGCCCATGCCGCCCCCGCCGCCGATGCCGAGCCCGCCGCCTTCGCTGCGCTGAATCAGGATCGCGCCGATCAGCGCGATGGCGAGGATGAGATGAATGACGAGAACGACGGTGGTCATGGAATCGATCCTGGAAACCTTGTCGGGCTGGCGTTGTAAGGGGTCGCGTGCCGCCTGGCCAGGAGAAACTGGGCCGCCCGCTATCGCTTGGATACCGCCTCGGCGATTTTCCAGAAATCGTCGGCGACCAGGGAGGCGCCCCCGATCAGGCCCCCGTCCACGTCGGCAAGCGCGAGCAATTCGGCCGCGTTGCCGGGCTTCATGGAGCCGCCGTAAAGGATGCGGGTCTTCGCCGCCTCGCCCGCGCCGATGGCCTCGGCGAGTATTTTGCGGATGCGCGCATGCACGTCCTGGACCTCTGCCGCGGTCGGGGTGCGGCCGGTGCCGATCGCCCAGACCGGCTCGTAGGCGACGACCAGGTTGGCGGCGGTCGAGCCTTTCGGAACCGATCCGGCGACCTGGCGGGCGACCACGGCGATGGTCTGGCCCTGGTCGCGCTCGGCCTCGGTCTCGCCGACGCAGACAATGGGGATGAGCCCGGCGGCCTGGGCGGCGGCGGCCTTGGTCGCGACGGTGGCGTCGATTTCCTTATGGTCGGTGCGGCGTTCCGAGTGACCCACGATGACGTAACGGCAGCCGAGGTCGGCGAGCATGGGCGCGCTCACGTCTCCGGTGTGGGCGCCCTTGGCCTTGGGGTGGCAGTCCTGGGCGCCGAGGGCGATAGCGCTGCCGGCCAAAGCCTCCCCCACTCGGCCGATCAGGGTGAAGGGCGGACAGACCAGCATCTCGAAAGGGGCTGCCCCGACTTTTTTCATCCGTTCGGCCAAGTTTTTAGCCAATTCGCCCCCATCCTCGCCGAGGCCGTTCATTTTCCAGTTTCCGGCGATCAGGGGTTTGCGGGTGGTCATTCATTCACCTTTGGTTTGTCTTTTGGAAACAGACTAGGTAATAATACAAAAACAACAAAAAAAGTTTTTTATTTCCACGGCCGGATTGAGCAAAGCGATTATCGATAAACTGGCTGATTAAATCAACAGGTATGCGAAAATAATAATATTATTTAAAAACAATGTTATAAAAATCTACTAGTAGTATAGATATTATCTACTAATATAATTTTTAATATTTATATCAATAAATTATATGAAGTTATAAGACACAAATCTCAATTTTAAATTATAATATATTGAATGTAAACTATATTATAGAAATTATACATTTATATAATGTGTTTTTAACAAATGGCGCAGATTTTTTTATAACACATCGTAAAACAGTTTAAATGAACCTATAATTAAGTTATATTTCCTATATAATAGGTAAATGATCATTATGACCAAGGAGACCATCCATTGTCCCAAACCTACCCCGTTCCTTCCCCTCATACCGCCAGCGCCGCGTCCATCCAAGGTTACCGGCTGTTCGAGAAGGCGCATGTCACCACCCGCGTTCGCGCGCATCGGA
>Ga0194132_10001336_pt1 | contig 49877 bp, 43 predicted proteins | sample TA2KigOf80mmetaG_FD_148612 | JGI IMG/M metagenome (GOLD analysis project Ga0194132, IMG submission 148612) | Freshwater microbial communities from Lake Tanganyika, Tanzania - TA2015054 Kigoma Offshore 80m | ecosystem: Environmental > Aquatic > Freshwater > Lake | place: Tanzania: Lake...
CCAATGCGGCGAGCTCGTCTCGCACGGCGCCGCTGTCACTGCGACCGCCGCGCTGTGCGTCGGCACGCCCGAGCGCCCCGGCCACCTCCTGGGCGCGGCCGGCTGCCATGCGCCCGCTTCGCGTGAGTTGATCCACATACGCGAGCGCGACCGCCGGGTGGGCGGGCCAGGTCACGCGCGTCTGCTGCTGCGTGTTCAGCTCGTCGGCCCACACGAGCGTCGCCGCGTTGATCTCGTTCTGCGACAGCTGATCGCTCGGCTTCAGCCGGAACACGTCCAGCCCACGCGCGATCTCGGAGGCGTAAATCGCGCCGTTGTACCAGTACGCCGACCAGTATCCGCCCAGATACAGCTGCTTCGCATCGAGCGGACCGCGGTCGAAGAATGCAATCTCGACCGGCTTGGTCGAGTCGGTGAAGTCGAACACCGAAAGACCGCCCTGGTACCACGCCTGAACCATGATGTCTCGGCCTGGCACGGGGATGAGCGAGCCGTTATGCGCGACGCAATTTTCCTGCTCGGTCTGCGGCGCCGGCAGCTTGTAGTAGCTGGCGAACCGCAGCTTGCGATCGACCACCTCGAAGAGGGCATTGGCGCCCCACGTCGGCGGATCGATGGTCCGGCAGCGCGGCCGCGAGCCGCCGCCCCACTCGTCGGTGAACACCACCTTGGTCCCGTCGTTGTTAAACGTGGCCGAGTGCCAGTAGGCGAAGCCCTTGTCGACGACCTGATCGATGCGGACGGGGTTCCTGGGATCGCTGATGTCGAGCAGGATCCCGTTGCCCGCGCAGGCGCCCGCGGCGAGCCCGACCTCGGGAAACACGGTGATGTCGTGGCACTGATTGGTCGACCGCGATTCCTGCGTGCCCTCGCCGTGGTTGCCGCCCTTCCACAAACCGGCAATGGTACCCGTCGATTGGTCGGCGAAGATCCGCGGGCGATTCACGATGCGGGCGTTTTGCGGAGCGTCGAGCGGCACGTGAATCACATCGATGCTGAAGAGCGCCGTGTTCGGATCTTCTTTCGGATCGAGTCCGGAGCAGCCGGCGAGCTCCTCGGCCGAGCGGACCGATGCAATGCCCGACCCGTACACGTACAGACTGCCGGCGTCACGCGGATCGGTCACCAGAGTGTGCGTGTGTGACCCGCGGCACGTCTGCACCGTGGCAATCTGCTTCGGCTTCGTGACATCGCTGATGTCGAAGATTCGAATGCCGCGAAACCGCTCGGTGCTCACGGCCGTCTGTACGCCTTTCGTACCGCAGTCGAGGCGGCCGCGCGTCTGCTCGACCGAGAGAAACAGCAGCCGCCCGTGGACCGACACGTCGCCCTGCCCACCGGGACACACGATGGAGGCGAGCAACCTGGGCTTGGCCGCGCGCTCGACGTCGTAGACGTTGAAGCCGTGGTAATTGCCGACGATCAACCGGCGCTTCGAGAACGCCATGTCAGTGTTCATGAAACCGGGCCGGTTCGCGGCAACCGGATCGAAGGGACGCGGCGACCTCTGCTTGTCGTTGCCGCCACTCTCGGCCGTCTTCGCGTGATCGTCCGTCGTCGCAGCTTCGCCCGGCGCCTTGTCCGCCTCGGCGTTCGACTCGGCCTTCGTCTCGGTCTTTGCCTCAGGCTTGGTGTCGGGCTTCGCGTCGGCCTTGGCGTCCCTTGCAGGCGTGGCGGGCGGCCGCTCTGGTGGAGTCGGCGTACCAGACGGCGTCTTGGGATCGAAGAACCCATCCGGTTTCGGCAGCGTCGCGATCCGCTCGAGGTTGAGCGCGGCCTCCCCGGCGTCCCGCAGCCCGGGCTTCAGACCGACCCGGGGGTCGTTCGCGTTTCGCGCATCCGCTCCGGCGCGAGGACCGGCTCCAGACGCCTGCCCTGCGGTCGACATCTCAGCCGACGAACGCTCCGACGCACGACGCCGCCCCTCGGCCGCGCGAAGCCCTGCCGCCTCGGGCACGAGAACCACCAACGCGCACGCCGCCGCGATGAGACGCGCGGCGCCGCTCATGGTTGCCCTCCTGGCAACGGTGCGGGTCGGATCTCCTTCGAACGAGCGGCCATCAGCTCGTCCAGCATCGTGCTCATGCGCCCGATCTCCATGCGCTGATCGGCCTCGACGTCCGATGCAAACGAAAAGATCTCCACTTCCTGCCCCGCCCCGGATGTCGCAAACAGCTCCCGCACCATCGTCAGCGCGCCCGCGTGATGCCTGATCATACCCTCCAGGAACAGCCGCTCGAAGTCAGCGCCTCGGGCTGCGGACAGCTGCGACATCTCGTCTCCGCTCAGCATGCCCGGCATCGAGTCGGGCGATTCCGCACCATGATGGGCGGCGTGCCGATCGGGGGAGGGACTCACCACGGGTTGTGCCGCGCCGCGCGCCCGGAGCCACTGCCGCATGAAGTCTATCTCGTCAGCCTGTGACAGCTCGATGCGCCTGGCGAGCAGGCGCATGTCCTCGCGATCCGTTCGACTGGGCAGGAGCTCCACCATTTGGATCGCCTGGGCATGATGGGCGATCATGCGCTGCATGAATCGGACGTCGTCGAGCGTGTGCTGTACGCGTGACAGATCCGCAGCTCGGTCGGCGGCGATGATGCGGCTGGCCTCACCGGGCGCGCCAGGCTGGACGATGGGGGCCCGGTCCATGGCGGCATGGCACGCCCCCGAGCCGGCGACGATGAGCGCGTAGACGAGCGTGCGAGCGAGCAGGGTCTGGCCTCTCCCACCCCAGGATACCGCGCGGTCGTGGTGCGTCGGCTCCGGAATTACAATGCGCGACGGGAGCATCCAAAATGGCCATCAGACTCGTCCTCCGCCTCGTGTTCGGCCTCGGCCTGACCCTCCTCAGCGGCGAGGCGGTCGCACAAGACAAGCGTCCCTTGAGCCCATCCGGATCATCGTCCACCCACTTCGGCGGGAAGGTCAGCGAGCGCGAGATCTACGTCGGCGGTCACTGGATTGACATCACCTACGGGCGCCCGATCAAGCGAGGACGCGATCTGTTCGGCGCGTCCGACTACCCGGACTTCCTGAGCGACGGCGCCGACGTCTGGCGCGCCGGCGCGAACGTCTCGACGCAGCTCAAGAACGAAGTGCCGATCGTGATGGGCGGCAAGACCATCGCACCGGGCACCTACACCGTCTTCATCGACCTCAAGGTCGACGACACATGGACGCTCATCCTCTCGAGCTGGCCAGCGCAGACGATCTACGACGAGAAGAACAAGGCGGCGATCTACGGCGCGTACGGCTATACGCCCGACCGAGACGTCGTGCGAGCACCGATGCAAGTCGAACAGCTCTCACACTCGTTCGACCAGCTCTCGTGGCAATTCCTCGACATGACCGACCAGGGTGGCCGCCTCGCGGTCATTTGGGACAAGAAGCTGGCGTCGGTGCCGTTCACCGTGGCGCGTTAACGGCCCGAGCGCGTTGGCGCGGCGCTTCGCAGGGCTCAAGCCCTGCGCCACGAACCGCATGGCCGGGTGCCCAGCAAGACGTGACTCACCTGGCGAAGTGCGCCCGTCACACACGGGGCTACAATCCGGGCAGAACTGTTGTTCGGGACGAATTGCCATCTCGCGGTCGAGCTGGAGGCCCATGGTCCGCGTTATCTTCTTCGATCTCGGCGGGACGCTCACGGACGCACGCCGGCGACCGTACCCGCACGCGGCCGATGCGGTCCGCACAATCGGGGAATTCAGGGCCGACGATGGGAAGGCGCTGCGGACGGCACTGGTCTCGGACTTCGACATGGCGGCGCCGCCGGCCACCCCTGCGAAGATCAAGCCCATCTTCTCGCGTTACCTCGCCATCCTCGACCAAGCCGGTCTGCTGCCGCTCTTCGAGCCGGTCGATCGGCGCGTGAGCTTATCGACGCACGCAGGCGTGACGAAGCCGGACGCGAAGATTTTTCGCACGGCGCTCACGCGGCTTCGAGTCCCGCGGGAGCGCTTCGATCGCTGCTGCCTCGTGACCGAGGATGCCGGTCACATCGCCGCCGTGAAGCGGACGCTCCACATGCAGGCTCTACGGTTCGGTGCTTCGTCGACCCCGGGCGTCGACTTCACCGACTGGCGTGAGCTGCCCGCGCTTCTGGCGCGCCTCACCGAGGCCGAGCCTGGACCGAACGCACGAGTCGCGTTAACACGGTTCCTGCACGAGACGCACGCCATCGAGATCGACTCGATCGATCCCGAGCGGACGCGGGGCCGAGATTCGCGCTTCGCGGTGGCAGGCTCGCTGTGGGTACCCGTGCCGGCTGGTCGGGAGCGCGTGTGGGTGCCCTTTCCCACCAAGGGGACGGTGACTGGTGATGCACGCGGCGCCTTCCGCGACGTGCGTGTGACGGGACCGAGTCCGAACGAGATCGCGGAAGCCGAGCGCTTCGTCCGCAGCCTCGTTCAGCACGAGCAACTGCGCACCTCGCGCGGGCGCGAGGGTGTCCTTGGGCGATCAGCGACACACGTGATCGAAATCGACGATCAGGGACGCCGCAAGCTGGTCCGTAAGCGCTTCAGCGCCCTCTGAAGCGGAGGGCCGGTTACTCACTTCCGCGGACTCTTGTACCCAGGGCGGAAACCCTGCGCCACTTACGGACAAGATTCGTGGGTGGGCGCAGGGCTTCGCCCAGCTGCCCTGGGCGGTGTCCTGAGCCGGATCAGCAGCCGTGGCAGCTGAAGCAGACGCGCTCCAGGACCTTCTTGCCACGCACTGAGACCACGCGGTGTGTGCCGTGCTCCACACGTGCCCTGCCGCGACCCAAGACGCCGCGTGTCGACCGTGGCTCACCGAAGATGATCTGTCCGTGACGAAGCAGCGAGGCGACAAACGCCTGCGCCTCGCGCTCGGCCGCCGTGGTATCCGGCAGCGCCCCGAGCACCGCAGCCCGCGTGCCGGATGCGCCGACCACAACAGGGATGGTCGCTGTGACGGTCACGCCTCTCAGGCGCGGGTCGACCGAGCCGAGCGCCACGGGTCGCTCGTGGACGACCCGCGCGACCGGCTCTCCGGCGAGCTCCTGCGGCTCGACGCTCAGCGTGCCTCGTCGGGCGCCCAGGCGCTTGGCGAGATCGTCCTGCGCGTCCGTCCCAAGCGTCACGCCACGCTTGCGCGCTTTCGGCGCGCGACCCTCGAGCACCATCGACGGCGCCAGCATGGCGTTTGTGCCGAGCATGATGTTGTGGCGCTGGAAGGCGGCGCCAATCCGGTCGCGATGTGCGCCGCCGTTCAGCTGTCCATCGGCGAGCACCATCGCGCGCCCGATCGACTGAAAGAAGCGCGGCGTGATGGCCGCCGTGCGCGTCCCGCCGACCAGGATTCCACCGGCCATTCGCGCCGCGGCCAGAAGCGTCGCCTCGGTCTTCGACGTCTGCGCCGCGAAGATGTTCGCGATGAGATCATAGAAGCACCCGGTGAACACCATACCGAAGCTGTGGACCTCGTTGATGAGCGTCCCGGCCCCCCCATCCTCGGGCAGTGTTTCGGGAATTTGAAACTGATGGGTGTTGTAGGCGCGCCGCGGCTGCGCGGCGTTGTGGTTGGGCACGAGGCGGCGAATGCCGTCCGAGAGCTCTTCGGCCGTCGACTCCACGAAGTTTCGGCGCCGGATCGTGGTCCTCGACCCGAGCAACCGCGTCCGCGTGTCGCGGTCGTTCAGCGCCGTCAGCACGGCCATGCAGTCGCCGAACGCTTCGTGAAAGGCACCCGACTCGAGGAACGGGGATGACCAGAGATCCGGCCGCAAGGCGTCGAGCAGCCCGTGGCCGATCTCATGCGCCACGACATCGGTGCTGGCGCCGGATCGATACGCGCGGCCCTGAATCACCTGCTCGAAGAACGAGAAGCTTTGGCGGTCGTAGTACGCGTTCAGGTCGGTGCCGACGTTCTGCAGCAGCCGCAAATTGCGCCGGCCGCCTTGCCACTGCGCCAAAGGCCCGGCAAACGATTCCCAGGTCTCGAGCGAGGCCAGGCCTGCTTCCCGGCACTGCCAGAAGAGGAACCCCGGCTCATCGAGGTCATACAGGGCTTCGCGCGCCGTGTTCACGAAGGTGAAACCGGCTCGAGCCGCAGCCCTGTTCGGGCGTGGCCTCTGCACGCGAAGTCCTGGCGCCCGCGTTCCGGCGAGCGGATCGTTGGGAATGAACCTGATCGGCATCAGTGCCTCCTCGGCGGGCAGCGCCTCACGACACCCGCATCGTGTGAGCGTCGAATCTTAGTGCAGGGAACCCGGTTCGTACCACACCACTCGGCTGCCGGTGGCTCAACCCTGGGGCCCACGACGTCTGCCCCCAAAACACTCGTCCAGTGGTCATGCATCCTCATTCGGCGCCGCTCCGAACTGGCTCGGCTGGACTCGGCCGGGGTCAGCGCACGATCGTGAATCCGGTGGGCGCCGACGGCGCAGGGGTGTTCACTTCCGGCAGCGGCATCGCGCCGGTCCGGTAATACTCCCACGCCTTCCAACGGAAGAACCCTCCGTCATCGTCTGCCGCATACGGGCTGACGAGCGTTGGAGTCGAACCGCGCATCACCACAGCCGGCGCGGTACCTTGCGGAGCGGCCTCGGCGGCGATGCTCGTGCCAGCGACCGATGCCGCATTGGTCACGCCGTCGTTCTGACCGTCGCAGGCACAGGTCGTTCCTGACGCGCCACCACCAAAGAGCAATGCCACCACGCCGCTGTCGCGGTAAGCCGCCAGGTGGGAGCGCAGCGGCTCGTCGAGCAGCCATTCCGGCCGATTGTCCTGGAAGTGACCCCAGGTATTGTTCTGCGCCAGCATGCGTGTGTTGCCGAGCGGAATCTGCCACATGACGAGGCGTTTGCTGACGCGGGTGGAGAAACCGCCCAAGAAGCGGACGTGACGTCGGAAGTCCGCTGCGTCCCACCAGCGACGAGGCTCGCCGACGATGTGCTGCGAGAAGGCGGCGTCACGATCGGCGAACTCGGCAAAGACGACGTCGAAGTTGGCCTGGAGGGAGGCGTAGAAAGCTGCGGCGCGTGCGGCCAGCCGATCGAGTGTTGCATCGTCAGGATCCTGAAGGCCGATATCGACGCGGGTTCCCCAGACGCTCAAGTGGTAGCCGAGGATGACGTTCGGCGCGAACCCGTCGCGGAGCTTCACGATGGCCTGTGCGAACCCGGCGACGGTGCCGGGCAATCCGGCCAGCTGCGGCACGCCGGTCTCCGACACCTTGGCCGATACCGTTCTGGCATCGTCTCCCGTCGCGCGCTGCTGCATGAAGCCCCAGAAATCGGGCTCGACGTGCAAGACGACCTTGTGCGACGGAAAGGCTCCAGCCTTCTGGAAGAAGAGACGCAGATCGTTGTAGTACGCGGTCATCGTGCTGACGTTGTTCACGTTCGTGAAGTCGGCGTCGCTCTCGCTGCCCCCGCCGGGCGACGACTGCAGGAGCATGTAGTAGCTGAAGACCGGGATCGCGCCTGCGGCGATCGACTCCTCGATGTAGAGGCGCTGGAAATCGCCGTTCGTGTTCCACGTCGACCACCCGTTACCGGTGTTCACTCCACCAGCCAAGTACTGGTAGCGAAACGCGAACGGTGCCGTCTGCCGCAACCGACCGGCACCACCCGGTCCGTCCATCATCCCGAGCTCGAGTCGCAGGGGCCAGCCGGGAGGCACGGGCGGCTGAGCGGACGCTGACCAGGCAGGCGGCCCGAGCAGAACGCAAACGGTGAGCACGTACGCGTTCCTCACACGTCGGTCGGTTGAGGTCATGACGGTCGATTTCGGTGGGGGAGATCGCAGCATAGCCACAAACGAGTCACCGTTCAACGCTTGGCTGAAATCACCTGAGCCGCCGAGAGCGGCGCGGTTTCGCGCGCGCTGCTACGGCGTCGCACGCAGGTATGTGCGGTGGCCCGGAATCTCGCCGGGGATCGCCCCGTGTGCCACGCGACGGCGAGTTTCAGGTTTGGTCTCTCACCGACGAATCCGTGCCCGTTCCCCGACCACTCTGGGGCTGGCGCCACGAGTGCGCTGAAGCCCGGCGAGCGGCGCGAAACAGGCCTGTGAGGGCATGACGGTTGCAGCGACCAGCCGTCGGCAATGGAGCATATCTGCCGGTGATCCTGGAACCGCGTGACCGCACACCACACGGGGTCGGCATGCAGGTGCAAGTGGCCGTGGGGCTCTGCGGGCTGGTCGCCCTGGCGCTCGGCATCACACTGTTTGCGACCACCCGCGTCATCACGCGGCGATCGATGGATCTGGCGGCCGACGATCTCGGGGCGGCGCGCGCGGCGTTCTCGCGGGTGGTGGTCAGTCGCGGCAAGGCGACGGCCGTGCAGGTCCGCCTCATCACCGCACTCCCGGTGCTCCGTGCGCACCTGCCCACCGAGGACCTCCAGCGCGATCGGCCCAGACTCGACGCACTGGTCGATGAGTACCGGCGACAGCTCGGGGCGCAATTCGCGATCCTCACCGACCGCCGCGGCGTATGGACGGCGCAGCGTGGCTGGCCCGACGGAGCCTCGGTCCCGGGCGAGCTGAAGAGCGCCGTCGACGAGGCGCTGCAACGACGCTCACGGAGCAGGATGATCGCTCTCGCCGGCTCTCTCTATCTCGTCGTCACGGAAGCCGCCATGCGTGGAGACGAGATCCTCGGCACGCTCACCGTCGGCCTCGCGTTCGACGACGAAGCGGCGCGCGAGCTGGCGGCGACCACGCACAGTGAGATCAGCCTCCTCGTGGACGGCCGCATCTCGGGCACGAGCCTGAGGCCCGAGGAGCGTTCGCAGCTCCTCGCCCATATCAACCGACCGGAGCACGCTCGCTCGGAATCGATCGCGCTCGTCACGCTCGGGTCGGGTGGTCGGTATGCCGCCGCTGTGTACCCGCTGGGCGCAGCGCCGTTCCACGACGTCCGGGTGGCACATGCAGGCGGTGAGCTCGTGCTGCTCCGCGACTGGCGGCCCACACAGATGTTCATCGACGAAGTGCGGCGTCAGGTGCTCCAGGGCGGCGCAGTCGTCCTCGTCGTGGCCCTGGTGCTCGGCGTGGCGTTCAGCGGACACGTGACGCGGCCCTTGCGCGACGCGGCCGCCGCGGCCACGCGCCTCGCCGCCGGCGACTGGAGCGAAGTGCCCGTCCGCGGCACGACCGAAGCGGCCACGATGGCGGCGGCGTTCAATACGATGGGTGAACGCCTGCGAGACACTTACGAGCGGCTGCAAGAGCGCACCCGCACGCTCGAGCAGGAGGTCGCGGAGCGCCAGCGCGCCGAGCACAAGCTGACGATTGCCAAGTCGGCCGCGGAGCACGCGAGCGTCGCCAAGAGCGCGTTTCTCGCCAACATGAGCCACGAGCTCCGCACCCCGCTCAACTCCATCATCGGCTACGGCGAGCTTCTGCAGGAGCTCGCGACCGAGCGCGGGGATACCGGCTATCTGCCCGACCTCGACCGAATCGTCTCGGCCGGCCGCCACCTGCTGTCGCTCATCAGCGGCGTGCTCGACCTCTCACGCATCGAAGCGGGCCGCATGGTGCTCGACCTCGAGGAAATCGAAGCGGGCGTGCTCCTGCGCGATGTCCTGGCGACCGTCCACCCGCTGGCCAAAGAGCGTCGGAACCGTGTCACGAGCGAAGGGCTCGACGAGCTCGGGATGATCTACTCGGATCAGACCAAGCTGCGGCAGGTGCTCCTGAATGTGGTCGGCAACGCGTGCAAGTTCACCGAAGGCGGTCAGGTGCACGTCGCCGCGCGGCGCATCCGCACGCACCACGACACGATCATCGTCGACGTCAGCGACACCGGCATCGGTATGACGCGCGAGCAGATGGGACGGCTCTTTCGCGACTACGCCCAGGCCGATGGATCGACCACCCGACGGCACGGCGGCGCCGGACTCGGGCTCGCGATCAGCCACCGCATCTGCCGGCTGCTCGGCGGGACGATTTCGGTGAAGAGCGAGCTCGGGCGAGGGTCGACGTTCACGATCACCTTCCCGGCCGACGCCGGGCGCGAGAGCCATGAAAGACCCTCGCTGCTCGCCGCGTCGTAGGGTCTTCGTCCGTCCATGGCTCGGCCTTGGGCGCTGAAACGGCTGCCCGCGACGAAGGACCAACGGCCTCGGGCCAGACCAAGGCCCAGGAACGGACCAAGACCAAGGCCTTAGACCGAAGGACGACAGCGAAGCCCGAACTGCTCGTGCTCAGCCGAGCCGGGTTCGGGGCGGAGCCCAATTCGACCGCGCGCTCCTAGAAGGGAAACGGCACGAGCGGCGGCTTGGCGCCGGCCGGTAGCGGGGTCCTCGCCGTGTTCATCACGCCCGCAAGCAGCGCGTAGTACCCGGACAGGCTGGTCGCCTCGACGATGCCGACTTCGCCGAACTTGGCGAGCGCACGCGCGTAGGTCGGGTCGCTCACACCGTGGTGCCGCACGAGCTCGGTCGTCAAGTCGTAGAGGATCGCCTCGTCCTCGGCCATATGGTCCGGCCGGCGGCCGGCGGCGACGGCGGCGATGATGTCGGGCTTGAGCCCGGCTTTCAGCGCCAGCGGCTCATGGGCGTTCCACTCGTACTGCTGGTTCCAGTGACGCGCCGTGACGAGGATGACGAGCTCGGTCAGACGCTGGTCGAACGCGCTCCGCAGCTGCACGTGCTGCCGCCACTTGAAGGTCAGGTCCATCAGCTCCGGAATCCGGAGCATGACGCTGAACGGCCCGGTCGGGTCGGTGCCGCGGGCCGCGCGAAACTCCGCCGCGGCCTTCCTCTGTGCGTCGGTCATCTTGTCAGCCGGGATGGGCGGCAGGCGGTCCTGCGCCCGCAGGCCGGCGGCAGAGACGGCGGTCCAAACAGCCGCCATGGCCGTGGCTCGAGCGAGACTGCGACGTCGGAAGAACATGTTGGGCCTCCTCGCGCGGTACCTATTGCAGGCCGCCGCGCACTGATGTGATGCGCTCCGTGTTGAACCCAAGCCAATGCATACGACCGACGTAGCGCGCGTGCTCGACCTTGATACAGCGGTCCATGACCACCGACAGCCCGCCCGCCTCTGCGATGCGCGCGCCCTCCTCATTGATCACGGTGAACTGGCACCAGAGGTTCTTGGCGCCGATGGCCACGGCCTCCCGCGCGATCTCGGGCAGCGCATCGGGCGCGCGAAACACGTTCACGATGTCGATCGGCACCGGAACGTCGGCGAGGCGTCGCACGCTCGGCTCGCCCAGAATCTCGGTCTCGCGGGGATTCACGGGCACGATGCGGTAGCGGTGCCGCTTGAGGTAGAAGCCGACGAAGTGGCTGGCGCGCAGCTCGTTTCCCGAGAGCCCGACGATGGCCACGGTCTTGGCCGTGAGCAGCACCTGCTGGATCGTCAGGGGATCCTGATAGCGCCGAAGATCGAACGACGCGGTCATCGGGCCACCGCCCCCGACGCCGCTGTCGCCGCCGCGCGCGCGAAGCCCTGCTCGAGATCCCAGATCAAGTCGTCCGCGTCCTCGATGCCCACCGAGAGTCGAATCGTGCCAGGCCCGACCCCCGCCGCCCGCAGCTCGTCGTCGCTCAACTGACGGTGGGTGGTGCTGGCGGGATGGATGATGAGACTTTTCGAGTCGCCGACGTTCGCCAGGTGGGACCAGAGCGTGACGCCACGAATGAAATCCTGGCCGGCCTCGCGCCCCCCACGGCAATCGAACGAGAAGACGGCGCCCGCGCCACGCGGCAGGTACTTGTCGACCAGCGCGCGATACCGGCTCGCCCGAAGCCCGGGGTAGGTCACGTTCGACGCACGCTCGTGACCCTCGAGATACGTGGCAACCTTCATCGCGTTCTCGACGTGACGGGCCATCCGGAGGGAGAGCGTTTCGAGCCCCTGCAGGAAGAGGAAGGCGTTGAACGGGCTCATCGCCGCGCCCAGATCGCGGAGCGTCTCGGCCCGGAGCTTCATGAGATACCCGTAGGTGCCGAAGGTCTCGTGGAACTGCAGCCCGTGGTAGGCGGGAGAGGGCTCGGCGATGACGGGAAAGCGGCCGTTCGACCAGTTGAACCGCCCGGACTCGACGACGACGCCGCCGATGCTCGTCCCATGGCCGCCGATGAACTTCGTCGCCGAATGCAGGACGATGTCGGCGCCCCACTCGATCGGGCGACAGAGATACGGCGTGGCAAACGTGTTGTCGACAAGCAGCGGCAGGTCGTGATCGTGGGCCACGGCCGCCACGGCCTCGAGATCGAGCACGTTCCCGCCAGGGTTGCCAATCGTTTCCGCGTAGAACGCCTTGGTGTTGGGACGAAGAGCCGCCCTCCACGCATCGGGGTCGTCTGGATTGACCCAGGTGAGCGCGATGCCCATCTTGCGAAAAAGGTGCTTGAGCTGGTTGACCGTGCCGCCGTAGAGCGCCGACGACGACACGACGTGATCGCCGGGCGCGAGCAGGGTGAAGAAGGCGGCCGCCTGCGCGGCGATGCCGCTTGCGAAGGCCACGGCGCCGCAGCCCCCTTCGAGGTTCGCGACCCGCTCCTCGAACACGGCGACCGTCGGATTCATGATCCGTGAGTAGGTGTTGCCGTACTCTTGGAGGTTGAAGTACGCGGCCGCCGACTCAGGGTCCTCGAAGACATAGCTCGTCGTCTGGTAGATCGGCACGGCCCGCGCACCGGTGTTGGGATCGGGCCGCTGCCCGGCGTGCACCTGACGCGTGTCGAACCCGAAGTTGCGAGATTCTTCCATGATGTGCCCTCGCCTCTCGACGCCTCGCGGCAGCCCTGAGTGGCATCGAAAGGGTGTAGGCGCGCTGTGCGCGCCTAGCCCGCCAGAAACGCCTGAATCATAGGCGTCTGTCTCGCTTCCTCCAAGAGAAAGCAGTCGTGGCCGTAGGGCGCGTCGATGATGTGCAGCTCGACCTCTTTGGCCTGTTCCCTGAGCGCCGTGGCGAGCTCCTCCGAGCCGGACGGCGGATAGAGCCAGTCGGAGCTGAACGCGATGAGCAAGGTCCGTGAGGTGATCCCACGCACGGCGTCGGCAAGAGAGCCTCGGCCGTATTGCCGCGCGAGATCGAAGTAGGACAGCGCGCGCGACGTGTACAAGTACGTATTTGCGTCGAAGCGTTTGACGAAGCTCGCCGCCTGATGCCGCAGGTAGCTTTCGACCTCGAACTCCGGATCCGTCAGCCGATACCGGATGTCGTCGGAGTATTGGAGGCGCCGCCCGAACTTCTGTCGCAACGATCCAGCCGACAGATACGTGATGTGGCCAAGCATGCGCGCCACGCCCATGCCCGCAGTCGGCGCCCGGCCCGTGCCGTAATAATGCCCGCCCTGCCAGTCGGGATCGGCCGTGATGGCGCTGCGCGCGATGGCATTCCACGCCACGCCCTGCGGCTCGAGCGCATGGGTGCTCGCGATTGGAACGATCGCGTCGACTTCGTCGGGAAAGAGCACGGCCCATTCGAGCGCCTGCATGCCGCCGAGCGATCCACCGGCGATGGCCGCCAGCCTGGTGATGCCCAGCTCGCGCAGCAGCGCCCGTTCGGTGCGCACCATGTCGGCGACGGTAATCACCGGGAAATCGGAGCCGAACGGACGCCCAGTCTCCGGATTGAGAGATGACGGCCCCGTGGTGCCGCGGCAGCCGCCGAGCAGGTTGGTACACACGACGAAGAACCGCTCGGTGTCGAACGCCTTGCCGGGACCGATCATCCCGTCCCACCAGCCCAGGTCACCGCGGGTGCCCGCGTCGCGCTCCTCGGCCCGAAACCCGTCTCGCGTACTGGCAGCGGCCGGTCGGCTGGCGAATCCGGCCGCATGCGCATCGCCACTGAGCGCGTGGCACACGAGCACGACGTTGTCTCGCGCCGGGGACAGCGTGCCGTACGTCTCGTAGGCGATGCGTACAGGATGGAGCGTGCGCCCGCAGTCGAGCTCCAGGGGCCGCGGGAGATCCAGAAACTGCGTGTCGACCGTGCCGACCGAGCCCGGGGCCGATTTCGTGGTCGGCGTGGTCATGGCGGGCCATCATAGCGCCTTCGGCTTTCGACCAGCCCTCGTGCGGGCGCCCGTCGCGCGGGCTGCTCAAATGCCTCGTGAGAACGCGATATGATGTCCCGTTTCGCGACTGGCACTCGTACTCGAGGTGCCCGGAGGAGATCCAGCCATGGCTGAGTTAACCGTCAACAACGGCGTCAACGTCGAGGCGCTGCTGGCCGCTCGCACCGCGCTCAAGGCCGCCCCAGAGGCAGCACAATTCAAATGGCGGGCGACCTGCAAGTGGGTGAACGGCACGCACAGCGAATCCAAGGTCCAGGGTTTCTACGGCCTAGGGCAGGAGCAGCGGCACAAAACCGAGTTCTCCTTCCAGGCCGATCACCCCGAGATCTTCGCCTCAGAAGATCAGGGGGCGACGCCGGTCGAGTTCGTCCTGGTGGGCCTCGCGAGCTGTCTGACGGCAGGCGTGGCGGCGGTCGCCCAGAATCGCGGGATCCAGCTGCGATCGGTGCAGGCCACGCTCGAAGGATCCATGGACGTCCAGGGCATCCTCGGCATCGACCGTGACGTGCGCAACGGCTACGACAACATCAAGATCACTTTCAACATCGACGCCGACGCATCGAAGAAGGAGATCGAGGCGCTGGTCGCCCAGTCGCAGAAGCGCTCGGCCGTGTACGACATCATCACCAACCCGACCAACGTCACGGTCGAAGTCGCTTGACTCATCGGGGCCCTGCCCGCAGCCCCGGACTCGGTCCGAACGACTACGAGGTTCTCGTGGCTGGCCGCTAACGGCCTCAGATGGCCTCCGCGCCACGAGAACGACGTTCACCGAGCCGGGCGCTTAACGGTCGGGCACCTCGATCGTAGAATCCAGCCTCGGCCAAAGAGCGCGAGGCCTCACGAAGCCGCGGAGCGAGCCATCGAACGCGTGACCACGGTCGTCATCGGTGCCGGACATGCCGGATTGGCGACGAGCCGCTACCTGACCGAGCGATCGATCGATCACGTCGTGCTCGAACGCGGGCAAGTCGCCAACTCGTGGCGGCGCGAGCGCTGGGAATCGCTCCGGCTGCTCACCCCCAACTGGCAGAGCCGTCTGCCCGGACATCACTACGACGGCCCGGATCCCGACGGCTTCATGACCATGCCGGAGGTGATTGCCTTCGTCTCACAGTTCGCGGTCGTCGCACGGGCGCCGGTCCGCACCGACACCACGGTCACCTCCGTGACGGCCGACGGCGACGGCTTCCGCGTGGCGACGAGCCAGGGCCAGCTCTCGAGCCGCACGCTGGTGCTCGCAAGCGGCGCGTGCAACATCCCATCTGTGCCGGCCCTCCAGCAGGCGGTTCCGCCCTCGATCACGTGCGTCACCCCCTCGACCTATCGCAAGCCGAGCGAACTTCCCGACGGCGGAGTACTGGTTGTCGGCGCAGCCGCGACCGGCGTGCAGCTCGCGCACGAGATTCACGGCTCGGGGCGCCCGGTGACGCTCGTCGTCGGGGAGCACGTGCGGCTCCCGCGCACCTATCGCGGTCGGGACGTCCTCTGGTGGATGGAGCAGGCCGGTGTCCTGGACCAGCGGTTCGACGAAATCGACGACCTGATGCGGGCCCGCCGGCTGCCGTCGCCGCAGCTGGTCGGAACCCCCGAGCGCACCACGCTGGATTTGAACGCGTTGCGTGAACAGGGCGTCGAGCTCGTCGGCCGCTTGTCCGCGATCCGCGATGGGTGCGCGCTGTTCTCCGGCGGCCTCCGCAACCAGTTCGCCTTGGCCGACCTCAAGCTCGAGCGGCTGCTCGACAGCTTCGACGCGTGGGCGACCGAGCGCGGTGTGGCCGACAGAGTAGCCCCGCCCGAGCGCTTTGAGCCCACTCACGTGCCTCCCTCGACCCGGCTCCAGCTCGACCTGCGAAGCGGCGAAATCCGGACCATCGTCTGGGCGACGGGCTTCCGTCCCGACTACAGCTGGCTGCACGTGCCGGTCGTCGACACCAAGGGCCAGCTGCGGCACGAGGGCGGTGTCGTGGTCGAGGCTCCCGGCCTCTACGCCATCGGGCTCCCCGTGCTCCGTCGGCGCAAGTCCACCTTCATCCACGGTGCCGAAGACGACGCCCGCGACATCGTCGATCATCTCGCGGCGCATCTGAACGGCTCGGGCACGGGTCGTCTACACCAGCCGGCCGAGTAATTCGGTTGTGATGTCTGTGTGGACCCTGGGCGACTGAAGCCGGCCGCCACGAGTGGCGCTGCGAACGCGACCGAGCCGGGGTGCAGGGCAGGGCCCAGTTCATTTCGCCCGGCCCGAGAAACCAGCTGCCCGACGCAAGGCGTCGGCGTCCAGTAACTTGCCTCCGAGCACGACCGTGCGCGTCTGCCGCAACGCGCCGAGATTCCTGGACGGATCGCCGTCGACGAGCACGAGGTCGGCCTCTTTGCCGACCGTGATGGATCCCGTGCGGCCGGCCTGTCCCACCAGCCGTGCCGGTGCGATCGTCGCAGTGGCCAACGCCTCGGCTGGCGTCAGGCCCGCTTCCTGGTAGATCTCGAGCTCGCGCACCAGCTCGAGGCCAGAGCCGTCGGTGCCGGCTACGATGGGGACGCGGGCTTGATGCATCTTGCCCAACAGCTTCACCATCGTCGCCCAGCTCGCGCGGTAGTCGGCCCGCGTCAGATCCTTCGGGACGGCGAACCCGCCCGATCGGAATCCTCGCTCGGTGGCTGGCGGAAGCGTGCCGGCAAACGGCGCATAAGCCGGCGAAAGATTCCCGTTCTCGGACACATAGATCCCTTCGAACGCCACCATGGTCGGATCGCTGACGATACGCTTGCGGGCCATGGTGCTGACGATACGCGTGAGGGCGGGCGCGTTCAGGTCGAGCGTCTTGCCGTACCGCCCGGGACCCTCGAACCGCATGAAGCCGTTCGAGACGCGGATGACGTCGTCGGGCATCGCCTGCATGAGGATCCAGTTGATGTGCGTCAGCTCGTCGTAGCCGGCCTCGATCGCCTCCAGAGGACGGATGCCGGCCGGCACGTGCCCGTGTACGTGAAGGCCCCGCTTCTTCGCTTCGGCAATCGCCGGCTTCAACGACGCGGGGTGGAGGGTGCCGTAGAACTTGACGCCGGTCATGCCGCGTTCGTGGGCCTTGACCACATGGGCGATCGTTTCCGCTTCGGTCGTCGCCACATTGGCGACCTGGGCGGTGAACGGGCCCTTGCCATCGATGAGCGAGGACGGATAGACGTGGGGGAAGAGCAGGTCGCCGTGCGCGATCCGTCTGCGACGATCGAGCGTGAGCTCGTCGTTTCCTCCTGGGTCGCGAACCGAGGTGACGCCGAGCGACAGCTCCTGGATACCCGTGTGGTCGTCCTCCACGTGCATGTGGCTGTCCCAGAGGCCCGGGAGGAGCGTCATGCCTTCGCCGCGGATCACCGTCGCGCCCGCGGGCACCCTGACGGATCTGGTTGCGCCGACGGCCGTGATCCGTCCCTTGTCCACCACGACCGTGCGATCGGCGACGAACCGCGTGCGCTCGGCTTCGTAGATCCGGACGCCGACAAATGCAATCGGCCCGTCGGGAGTCCGTGTGAGCTCGCGCGCCAGGGCCGGCGATCGTTTCGCCAACGCGGCGGTCTGGGCGGCTTCGAGTCGCGTGCGTTCCTTCGCGTACGGCTCGGGCAACCACGCGAGCATCGAGGCGACGGCGAAGAACCGATCCTGCGCATCCGTCCAGATTACCCGTGGGGAGATGCTGAGGCCGGTGACCGTCCATGCGGTCACCGACTGTCGGCCGGCACCTTCGCCCACGTCGAGGCTCGTCAGTCGTTCGGCGCGTGCCCGACCGCCCGGCAACAAGGCGAGCGACCTGTCGGGCTGCGCGAGCAAGGACTCGATGAGCCAGGCCGCTGTGGCGATCGGGCCGCCGAAGGTCGTGTAGAAAGCCGGTCCGGTGTAGTTGGCCGACCCGGCGTCGACAGGACTCTTCCAGGTCGCCATGCGACCGGTGATGGAGAACGTCTCGGCCGCGTCACCCTGCGGCGTCACGCCGCGAATCTGCAATCCCGCCGGCATCTGGTCGGCTCCAGACGAACCGCGCAGATCGACGTCCCAAATCTGTCCTCTGAGGTTCAGGCGCTCGCGACCCATGCGGGTGCCGTCCGCGGTCGTCCACGACCACGACTCGCCATGAGGACCGGCCGTGGATTGAATCACGAAGCGACGAGCATCTGCGGGCGGGTCGGCAAGACCGTGCGGGGGCGCTTGCGCCGCCTCGAGCGCGTGCCGCACGAAACGAGTCGTGCGGCCCGTCGACCGTTCGGTGCCTTCACGATCACGCACGCCACAGGCGGTTAGGAGCCCGAACGCGAGGGTCATCCCACAGGCGACGTCCCAGACCCGCATCGAACGGTGCTTCCGCGGCACGACCGCGAACCTCACCGGCGACTCGATCGCTGAGCTCGGATGGGCCCCTTCAGATGCACCAGCGCCCTACGACGGGAGACGTGCATAGAGCAGCCCGAGTGCGAGCATGTAGAAGAAGCAGAAGCCTGCGAACATCGCGACCGCCTTCTTGAGTCCCCGCCGCGGGTTCGGGTCGTAGGCGGCAATGAAGGGAATCGCGATAAGTGCCACCAGTAACGATCGCAGGAGCAGGTTCCTCAATTCTCTTCCTCCGGCACAGGTCCTGTACAAGGAACTGGCTGTCTTCACCGAGCAACGCCGCACGATGCGGACCGCGAGACGCGAAGAGCACGCGAAAACATCGTCCTGCGATGGAGTGCAGGCGGCATGCCACGGACCGACCCACCATCCGATGCTGCGAACAACGCCCAGCTGACCCCTAGCGGAACACGGACCTCGGCTGAGATCAATGGGTTTAATTTGTCCGACAAAAGTCTCCGAAATAACGCTCTTCGTAGGATGGACTCGGTTTGGGGCGCTGCAAGTCGCCCGAGCACCTGGTTGGCGGCTTGCATCGTATGATGGGCGGTGCACGTCGGTTCCCCAGGTTGGAGACCGGCCGACCATGAGCGCGATTCCCGTACCGTGAGCACCACAGCCAACGCGACCTGGGCTCCGCCTCCGCCCACCCCGCCAGCGTCCCGCTCCGACGCGGTGGGGAAGATTGCGCTCCTCGTCCTTCTTGGCGGGTTCCTGACCGCGTTAGCCACGGTTATCGGCAACGGCAATGTCGTCGCCGCACTCCTCCCGATCCTCGGCGCCGTCGCGCTCTGGTTGGTCTGGGTAAACCCACTCCGAAACACCCTGTTTGTCTTGATGTTTCTGGGCCTCGCCATCGACCGGCCGGGCGATGCGGAGGGAACCTGGGATTCCCCTTTCTCGTTCATCGGTGGTCTGCTGTTCCAGAGCCTGACCCACGTCGTGCCGCTCGAGTTCGTTCGATTCCCGGGCATCGCCGCCGCCGCGGCACTCTTGCTGGCGATTCGCGCGCACCGTGTCCTCATCGGGCGAACCAAGGACACCCCAGACAGCCTCGTCCCTTCGCCACCGGCGATGTGGGCCATTGGGATGTCGACGGCCACCGTGATGATCTGGGTTGCGTATGGAGCGCTGGTCGGCGGTGACGTGCAACGCGCCAAGCTTCAGGTGCAGATCTTCCTGGTCCTCAATGCGGTCGCGTACTTGTTTGCCACCAGCCTGCGCGGGACGCGCGACTACGGGATGCTCGCCCGCGTCGTCGTCGCGGCCGCAATCTCCAAGGCCCTCCTGGCCATCTGGGTGCGCACGACGGGGGGGGTCACCGTCGATCCCGTGAGAGGATTGAGACCGATCGAGTACGCCAGCAACCACGGCGATTCGATGCTGTTCACCTGTGCGGCGATCATCCTGATTGCGCCGTTCTTCTTCCGCCCGACGAAGCGCCACATTCGATGGTTCTTGCTGGCGATGCCGATCATCGTGGCAGGCGTGATCGCCAACGACCGGCGCGTGGCGTGGGCGGAGATCGGCGTCGGAGTCGTCTTGTTGTTCATCATGAACCTGCGGGCGCCCCTCACCCGCAGTGTCGTGAGGGCCTTCGTCTGGACGTCGCCGATCCTGGCCCTCTACGCCACCCTCGGGTGGATGTCGTCGAACCCGATCTTCAGCCCCGTTCATACGATTCGGTCGATGATCACCGCCGAACGCACCGATGGCACAATCGATCGATCGACACTCTTCCGCGACGTTGAGAACTACAACCTGGTTGCCACCTTCCGGCAGAACCCCCTCCTCGGCGCCGGCCTGGGCATCCCCTTCACGGAGGCAGCCAAGAACGACGACCTGTCCGCTTTCAAGGAGTACCAGTTCCTCCCGCACAACGCCATGCTCGGGCTCTGGGCGTTTACCGGGGGCCTCGGGTTCTTCGGGCTGTTCACGCAGCTCGTCGTCGTGCTCTTTCTCGGCATTCGGAGCCGGCTCTACGCGGTTGGAACCCGCCTGTCCGACTACGGCATGGGTGCTTCCGTCGCTGTGGCGACCTTGATGGCGTACGCCCTCCACATGTGGGCCGATATTGGCTTCACGGAGCCCCCATCGGTGTTCCTCGTGAGCACCGCGATCGCCGTGGCCGCTCAGGCGGCGACAGCAACCGGGGCCTGGCCGGCGCGCTCTGCCACGACCGGCGGCTCGTGGCAACCGTAGGCGACCGATGCCCGCGGGCCCAGCCCGCACCCGATCCGGCGATTGGCGTTCGACTGCCACGGAACTAAACGAGGCTCCGCCCCGGACCCCGGCTCAGTCGCTGCGCGGGGGCTCCCCACGCCCAGCTCCATTTCTTTGCGGACACGCCTGCGCGCCGTGATGTGGCGCAACGAGTACACCATTCTCGTTGCCGGTCGCATGAGAGCGCTTTCGATTTCTGTGGCGCGCGCCGTGAGGCCTTGGTGCTGTGGGCCTTGGGGCGTCCCTCGTCCTTCGGCCTTGGGCTGGACGCCCCGCGTGGGACGAAGGACCGAAGGCCTCAGGCCGGACCACGGCCCAGGAACGGACCACCCCCGACGGACCACGACCAAAGGACGACGGCCTCCAGCGAAGTCGAAGACGTCTAGCGGTCTCAATACCGCGTTTCACGAAGCCTTTCAAAGATCTCCCCAGTCAGTCCATACTTTACAGCACCGCGATCCGAACGGGCTGAGACTGCCGGCCGATTGGCCGCGGTCGGCTCGTCGACGCGGAAAGGATCATCGTCATGCGCGCTTCCGTCCCACGTTGCTGGACCACCCTTGTCGTGACAGGCTTGCTCGCTGTGACCGTGGCGCTCCGTGCGCAGCAGACCGTCAAGCCGCCGCTCGTGCCGCTGCCGGACGGCCCGATTACACTGGATACGTCGCGACGGGATCCAAGCGGCTCGAAGCTCGCCGGTCCGATCATCCGCGTGGTGGTCACCAAGGGCTTTACGCGGCCTTATGCCTTGGCGTTCCTGCCCGACGGCGGCATCCTCGTCACCGAGCGCCCCGGCCGTCTCCGGCTCGTCCGAAACGACGTCCTGGATCCGAAGCCGATCAGCGGCATCCCACCCGTGCTCGACCGTCAGTTCAAGGGATTGAACGACGTCGCGCTGCACCCGCAGTTCGCCCAGAACAAGTGGGTGTACTTCACCTACTACAAGCCTCAGCCCGAAGCCCGCGACGGCGCGTCAGCCGTGCTGGCCCGCGGCCGGCTCGAGAACGATTACACGCTCGCCGACGTCCGCGACCTGTTCGTGGCCAACGGCATGGTGGGTGGCGCCTCGGCATCTCGATTCGTGTTCGGCCGCGACGGAAAGATCTACATGGGCATCGGCAGTCCCAGCGTCAACCCGCGTCCCGGCTTCATCACCGCCAGCCATGCGCAGAAGCCAGACAGTCACTACGGCAAGATCCTGCGGCTGAACGACGATGGGAGCGCGCCGACGGACAATCCGTTCGTGGGCATGCCGGGCTACAAGCCAGAGATCTTCGCGCTCGGCATCCGCAATGCCATGGGCATCATCGTCCATCCCGAGACGGGAGAAATCTGGGAGACAGAGAACGGCCCGCAAGGCGGCGACGAGGTCAACATCATCAATCGGGGTCGCAATTACGGATGGCCGGTCATTTCCTATGGCCGCGCGTACACCGGCGAGCTGACCGCGAGTGGGAGCGGGCCCTCTTCCGACAAGCCCTTCGCCGAAGGACTCGAGCAGCCGTGGCTCTTCTGGTCCCCCTCCATCAGCCTCTCCGGCATGATGTTCTACACCGGTGATCGGTTTCCCGAGTGGAACCGGAGCCTCTTTGTCGGCGCGCTGGTCGGAGAGCAGCTCCAGCGTGTTGTCTTGAGCTCGCGTGGGATGCCGATTCGCCGCGACTCGCTCCTGACCGAGCTCAAGCAGCGAATCCGTGAAGTGCGGCAGGGCCCCGACGGCCTGATCTACGTCCTGACCGACGAAGAGGAAGGCGCGCTGCTGCGGCTCGAGCCGGCGAAGTAAGCGCGCTGTCGGTCAGGCTCTTCCCGCGAACTCGAGGATTTGGGGGGCGAGCTTGGGCCAGTTCTGAAACAAGCCCTCGCCCTTGGCCGCGGCGGCCTGGCGCGAGATCCATTCGGTGTCGGGCCACGGCGGCTCGGCGATGATCGCACCGGGGATCAACGCGTGTACGTCTTCGCTCGTCTTGCGCGTATGGTGCAAATCGCTCTTCCCGCTCCGCAGCACCATCGTCGGCACGCGTAACGAACGGAAGCTCGCTGCCGTCATGCCCGGAACCGGTGAGCCGGGCGTCGGGAAGAATGCGGCGCCCCAGCGCTGCATCGTCTCGATGAACCGGGCGGGGTCCTGACTCAGGATCCGCGCACGATTCCCCGGGTTCCGCCTGATGACGTCCGCCCATTCCGGGAGCACGGCGACCGCCTCCATGCCACCCCGGTTCGCGGCGAGCGCCGAGGCCGCACTGTAGGTCATCGTCAGGGTCGCCAGGCCGATCGGGCCGCCGCTTATCCAGAAGATGAACAGCTTCGACACGGCATCGGGGTGACGTTCCGCGGTGAGCAGCGACACGCGCGAGCCGGCCGACCCACCCACGAGCAGCGCGGGGGCCATCCCGAGCGCGCGCAGCAGTCCAGCCAAAGTATTGGCGTTCAGTACCGATTCCGTTTCGGCGTCGAAGCTCACATCGGAGCCGCCGCAATTGGGCCGATCCCAGATGACCACTTGCCTGCCGCCACGCGCGAGCGCCTCGGCCAGCTCGCGGACGCCGGGGGTCTCCTTCGAGAAGCGTCCGCCCGGGGTGATCGCGACCGGAGCGCCCTTGCCGATGATCTCGTACTCGATGTTGAGCCCGTTCACCGCAATGCGTTTGGCCGCGCTGCTGATCCGGCCTTCGAGCGACTTGTCGACGTGCGCTTGAACGGCGGGCGTACCGACCGGCGCGCCGGCCGCGGATCGACTGAGCATCGTTCCGGCCATGCCGAATGAACCGAGGACCAGCGCTTCGCGGCGGCCGAGTGCATTCGCGAAGGAGGGCCGGCCTTGCCGGGAACGACGCGTGTTCGACATACGAGCCTCACGATCTCTCGAGTCGAGAGCAACCAGGCGATTCAGCGCGTAGCATAGCCCGGGTGTCAAGTCGGGAGGACCGGAAGTACTCTGTCCACGTGCCTGCCCGCCGGTCGCCGGCCCGGTTGCGCCGCGGACCCTTCACGTCACAGCTATTCCGCAATCCGGGGAAGGGTGGTTGGATATTTGCGCCGATCCCGCCTGCGCTCGCGCCACCGGCCACGCGCCCGTGGGGTCGCACGCCAGTCACAGCGACGGTTGACGGCCACACCTGGCGTACGAGCGTCTGGCGCGACACGAAGTCGAACCGCTCCCTGCTGCCTGTCCCGAAGAAGTACCTCGGGACCAGGCGAGCGGGCGACGTCGTGTCGGTGACACTCGAGCTCGACCCGCTCGACCTCGATGACGCCTGAGGGCGGGTCACCGTCTCACACCGCGTCCACTTTCTACTGTCCGATGACGTTCTTGAGCTTCGTGCGTGAGTAGTCGGCGCGGGTCAAGGCTTCGTTCGCAAGAGCGAACTCGTGGGCCTTGATGAGCTCCACCGCGTCCTCGAGGAATCCCTGCATCTTCGCGGCCGTCGCGGCGTCTTGCGCGTTCGTGGTCAGCCCGCGCTGCCCGAGACGCGCCGCCAGTTCGCTCATGCGGACGCGCGCTTGGTGCACGCGCGCCGAGGTCGGACGGAACCGGTCCTGGACATCCGCCAACTGCGCGCGCTGCTCGGCCGACAGCGACGAGCTCTCGATCGCGGGAAGCTCGACTGGCGGCGGAACGGGCAGTTTCTGGCCGGGGTCGATACGGGGAGGCTCCGGCGCGCCGCTCGGCAGCATCCCCCAATAGAGCGGCCCGTACGCGTAGGCAGCGGTCGCGTAGGCGAGGGCGTACCGGTCGAGATCCTGCTCGTACTGCGATCCGCCGGCGAGCACGAGGCCGCGCGCGACGCGGCTCGCGACGGCGAGATCGTCGTGAACGACGGCCGTTTGCGCGTGACGCAACAAGCCGCAGCGTGTGCCTTCACGCTGGCGCCCGACACGCAGACCGTCGGGGTTTCTGGTGGAACGGGCATCACCACGAGCGCCGGATGCACCTGGACTGCGACGTCGAGCGCACCGTGGCTCACCGTGACCGGGTCCGCCAGCGGCACCGCGAGTGGGACGGTCGCCTTTGCCGTGGAGGCGAATGCCGGCGGAGGACGGAGCGCCACCATCACAGTCGGCAATCAACAAGCCACCGTGCAGCAGGTGGGCGCGCAAGGGCCCGTGCAGTGCAATTACGCGATCGCCCCGACGGGACAGTCGTTCGGCGCGCCCGGCGGCTCGGGTCTGCCGATCACGGTAACGGCCCCGACGTCGTGCGCTTGGACTGCCACGACAACGACGGGCTGGATTACGGTGACCGGCGGAGCCGCCGGCAACGGGAACGGGACGGTCACGTTCTCGACTGCGGCCAACACCGGTGCGGCGCGAACAGGGACGATCACGATCGCGGGCCAGACCTTCACGGTGAACCAGGAGGCCCCACGGACCCCGCCGACCTGTTCGATTTCGATTTCGCCCGGAAACCAGTCGGTGGGGGCCGGCGGAGGCACGGGGACCACCATCACCGTCACGGCCGCCGCGCCGACCTGCACCTGGACGGCCACGCGCAATGTGGGCTGGCTCACCGTGCTGACGGGTGGGAGCGGCACCGGGAACGGGACGGTGACGTTCAGAGTCGACGCCAATCCCACCGGCACCGCGCGCACCGGCTCGCTCACCATTGGCGGCCAGACGTTCACCGTCGAACAGGCCGCCGCGCCGTGCACCTATGCGCTCAATCCATCGAGACTCGACTCCCCCGCGAGCGGGAGCGGCGGGGCCACCTTCGAGGTGCAGACGCTCCCAGGGTGCGCGTGGAGCACCGCGAGCAGCGTCCCCTGGATTTCGAGCGTCGGCGGCGGCAGCGGCTCGGGTAACGGCGTCGTGACGTTCAACGTCGCTGCGAATTCCGGCGCGGCACGGATCGGGACCCTGACCGTCACCGGACAGGCGCCAACGACTACGGTGACCTTCACCGTCAATCAGGCGGCGGCCTCGTGCTCCTTCAGCGTCAATCCGACCAGTAGCCCTCAGCCGGCAGGTGGCGCGAGCAATCAGAGCGTCGACGTCACGGCACACTCGAGCGCGTGCAGCTGGACCGCATCGAGCAACGCGTCATGGCTGACGATTACCTTGGGGAATTCCGGCACGGGGAACGGTTCTGTCAGGTTCAACGTCGCGGCGAACGGCGGCATCGCGCGGATGGGGACGCTGACCATCGCGGGCCAGACGGTCACGGTCAACCAGGCGAGCTGCGCGTATACCCTGAGTCCGCAGTCTCAGACGCATCCGGCGAGCGGTGCCACCAACAGGTTTGTGACGATCAACAACCCAGCGGCCTGCACCTGGGCGTGGACGTCAACGAGCAATGTGCCGTGGGTGACCATCGACCCACCCGGCACTGGAACGGGAGCGGGCTTCATCACCTACCGGTTGACTGCGACGAGCACGGCACGCAGCGGCACGCTGACGGTCGCTGGCCAGACCTTCACGGTCTTACAGCAGGCACCTTGATCAGGCGGCGCTCCGGCCCGAACGCTGCCAGCCCGTGCCCCGGGTCTGATCTGCGCCACCTCGTCCATCTTGCGAAAGCCATCGCCGCACCGGGGGATCACGACCCGGCGGAGCTCGAGTACCGCGCGTGAACGGCAGCCGCCTCGACATAGAGCGTCGGATCTGCGCCGAAGACGTTCCGGAGAATCGAGGGCGCCTCCTGCGCCGAGACGACCGTCTTCTCAATGCCACCCGGCAGATACCGCGTCAGCGTCAAGTCTCTCAGCGTGGTGTACACGCCGTCCACGTCCCGCGCAAAGATCAGCCGGTGTAGGAAGCTCTGCGGACTCGTCCAGTCGTTGGCGGCCATGATGTGCCCGCGTAGCTCGTCGAGCCGGCGCGGTGTGGGGTCGAGCGTCTTCGCCGGCCCGGGGTTGCGCGTGACGAAGATGCCCTCAGGCCCTACTCGGTACTCGAACGCCTCACGATGGCTCTCGACGGAAAACGACGCGAACAACGGATACGCCTGATACAACGGCGCCGCGTATCCGACGTCCGCGTAAAACGGTCCCTCGGACAGCTCCACCCGGACGCAGCAGTGCCCCGGGTCCATGTACATCAGCGCCGTGTCGAATCCGAGATCGGCGAGCAGCACCTGACAGCCGCGCGCCAGCGTCCAGCACAGGCCGCCGGCGCCCCGGGTCACGATCCGCTCCACGTACTCCGTCATCGTCGGCATGAAGTCACCGCGTGCGAGTCCTGGCTCGTAGTCGATGAGCTTCGTCAGCGTCTCGAACGGGATGCGCAGTTGATGCGCCTTGATGAGGCGATGCAAGTACTCGAGGGTTGGCGGCTCACGATGTAGCCCGAGATAGTGGAGGAGCTTGTCGACGGCGATGTCATCGCTCGAGATCACCCGCTCGACTCCCCTCTCTCTTATCCACCATCAGCGCGGTTGAAGGTTCTTCCTGACTTCGCTGTCGGGTCGCTCTTGGTCGTTCAGGCTGAGGACTGACCACTGAGAACTGAACACTGCTTCGGTTAGAACACCGCCAGTGGATTGAGCGGGGATCCCGTGCCGTTGACGATGGGCAGCGGAGCGGCCGTGAAGAGGAACGCCCAGCGCTTCTCGCCCGCGGCGGCCTCGGCCGCGCGGTCGAGGTCCATGTCGTCGAAGAGGTGGATCCCGAGCACGATCAAACTGAAGTCGTGGACCGGCAGCGGCGCGATTTCCGTGTGGGCCGTCGGCTTGGCATCGTGCGCGTATTCGCTGCCGAGCGCGGCCACCCCGCGCGCATGCAACCAGGGCAGCACCGACGCATCGAGTCCCGGCGCGGCGACCGTGGGATCCCAGGGTCCGACCTTCGCGCGCCGTCGCCACCTGCCCGTGCGAATCAAGAGCACGTCGCCCGCTGACACCTTCACGCCGGCGCGCTTCTCCCAGGCTTCGAGGTCGTCCACGAAGATCCGGGTGCCAGGCTCGAGGTACGGCACGCCCTTCAGCAAGGGCACGTCGACGAGCACCGCGCGCGTGAACACGCCGTCGCGCACGGCGTAAATCGACCCCTTCTTCGCCCCGCCCTCCATTGTCACGTCTGCGGTCGAGTAGCCGTTCCACATCTTGCCGTCGTAGAACCGATGCGAGAACGCGTCGAGATGCGTGTGCGCGTACCCGTGATACGAGATCGTGAGCTCGTCGCTGCCGCTGACCGGGCCTGCCTGATTCATCTTGTGAACGTACGGGCGAGGGTTGTCAGCGCTCTTCTCCGTGTTGGCCGGCCTGGCCATCGACACGGTGATGCCCTTGCGCACGAGCTTGGCGGCCTCGAGGCGCTTGGCTGGCGTGATGAGGTTCAGCGCTCCCAATTGGTCGTCCCTGCCCCACCGTCCCCAGTTCGACAGCGTGCGCTTCCACTCTTCGAAAGTGGCCTTGCTGATGGGAGGACGCGCGTCGGTTTGCGCGCGAGCCGCCGGCTCGATCGCCAGCGCGTATAAGGCAATCGTCGCGACGGTGACCAGACCAGTACGCAGGATCGTCCTCGGACGGGCGCGATCATCTGACGAATCCATGGGCGTTCCTTTTCGCCTGCGTCATGTTCGACGCGAATGGACGCTCAGTGTCAGCGTGAGTTGGAGGGCCGCGCTGACTCGGGGAGCTTAACACCCGGGTCGCCCGCGACTTCGTCCATTCCTGACTGACCCAGGCTGCTGCCGGACCGTCGGCACTCGTCGGCGGACTCCTCCACTTCCTTCAGGCCGATGACGCGCTCGTCGGTGGTGCGGTCGTTGCACACCTGAAAACGGCGGAGGGTGCCATGTCGAAGCGACCTCCTTTCAGCTCTGTGTGGCGCATCGCGGTTGCTGCGGTTCTGTGCCTTCCAAGAGCGGCCTTCGGTCAGGCGGCGTGGGTACCGACCGATCTCGGCACGCTCGGTGGCGATACCGGTTATGGTCATGCCAGCGACGTCAACAATCGGGGGCAGATCGTGGGATCCAGCGCCAGGGCGGTCGGCGCGGTCCGCGCAGTCCTATGGGCCAACGCAGGCGGGATAGTGGACCTCGGCACGCTGGGCGGAAGCGGAAGCATGGCGCACGGGATCAACAACGCAGGGCAGGTGGTTGGCGAAAGCGATCTGGCAGGCGACACCATCCGTCACGCGTTCCTCTGGACCGCGTCAGGCGGCTTGATGGATCTCGGAACGTTGGGGGGGACAACCAGTTACGCGTATGACATCAACGACGCGGGGCAAGTGGTCGGCCGGAGCACGACCAGTGACGGCGCAGCGCATGCTTTCGTGTGGACAGCCGCGGGCGGCATGGTCGATCTGGGCACGCTCGGGGGTGTGAGCAGTTATGCGCACGGCGTCAACAATGCCGGGCAAGTGGTCGGGGATTCCTATACCGCGACCGGGCAAGACCATGCGTTTCTCTGGACGACGGCCGGCGGGATGGTCGACCTCGGGACACTGGGAGGCCGCTTCAGCTACGCATCGGGCATCAACGACGCCGGGCAAGTCGTTGGCCAAAGCACAACCGCTGCCGAGGCGTTTCGTGCGGTGTTGTGGCGCCCGCGAGAGGATCTCGCGATCGATTTCGGCGCGACTTACGGGGTCTGGATCCTGGCCGGAACCACCTGGACACACCTGCACGCACTGAGTCCGGTCGCGATGGTCGCCGGCGATCTCGACGGCAACGGGTCGGGCGATCTCGTGCTCAACTTCGGGCCGGCGCACGGCGTGTGGGCGTGGATGAATCGCGCCACGTGGACGGCCCTGCACCACCTCAGTCCCAGCCAGATGGTCACCGGCGATCTCAACAGCAATGGCCACGATGACATCGTCTTCGTCTTTCCAGGCCACGGCACGTGGCGCTGGTCCGATGGCAGCTGGACGTTCGTCCATCCGATCGAGCCGACCCGCCTCGCGGTCGGGCGCCTCGATACGACACCCGGCCACGACCTCGTCGCCGACTTCCCCGGCTATGGTCTCTTTATCTTGTACAACGACGTCACGTGGACGCCGCTGCATTCGCTCGCCGCCAGGACGATCGTGACCGCGGACGTCGACGGCAGCGGCCAGGATGACCTCGTGATCGACTTCCCCGGGTACGGCCTCTACATCTACCGCAACAACACCAACTGGGTGGGGCTCCATCCGATCAGTCCCGCGCGGATCGCGGCTGGCGACATCGACGGCAACGGGCGCGCGGACCTCGTGCTGGACTTCGGCACGCAGTACGGCGTGTGGACCTGGCGCAACAATGCGAGTTGGGTCTCCCTGCACGCCTTCCCGACCGACGCCATGGTGCTCGCCGACCGCGATGGAACCGGGAAGGCTGAAGTCGTGATCGACTTCGGCCCGACGTGGGGGCTCTGGCAGTACGACAACGACAGCGCGTGGTCGCAGCTCCATCCGTTCAGTCCGGAGGGGATGGCCGCGGCACGGTTCCACTAGGCAGTATGGCAACCGATGGCCGTGCAGGCGGTGCTACCGATGCATCGAGCGGCGGACGGCGCGATCGGCTGTCACAAAGTTGTCACAGCATCTCCGTAAGCCTGCCGCGGGAACATCGCTATGGTGGAAACCGGCCGCACGTGTCTCCGCGCCAGCGCCGGCCGCGCGGCGGCTCACAGGAGGATCGCATGGATCGTCGAGGATTCGTCAGGCACACCACGGCGCTGTTCGGTGCGTTCGTGCTCGCCGCGTCGCCTCTGCTGGCAGGTCAGCGCCCAGAGGGTGGTGGCCGACCGGGACACGGGCGGCCGGATGGAGTTGGTGGCCCCCCGGCGGGTGGCGGAAGGCCTGATGGGATGAAACCGCCGAACGGCGGTGGACGGCCGGACGGTGCGGCGAGACCGCCAAAGGGGAGTGGACGGCCAGATGGCGCCGCCGGGCGCCCAGACGGTGCGGCCCGACGACGAGGCGGCCGCGGGTAGCGCGACGAACGCGAGATGGGCGACCCTTGCGGGTCGCCCGTTCGCGTCGTTCCGCTCGGCCGGTGAACCGGCCGTCTACTGGCCCGGCCGATTCCTCCTTCTCCCGCCAGGCCCATCGCCATTAGGTCGACTCTGCCACCATTGCCGCATCCGGTCGCGCTGCGCGGAGAGCTCGGCCTTCTGCTCGGGCGTCAGGATCGCAAACGCGTCGGCGTGCAGGCGCGCGCGCATGAGGGCGAGCGCCGACGCCGCAGCACCCAGCTCCGCGGCCTTGGTCTCATCGACGGCGCCGCTCTCGGCGGAGGCCATCAGCGCTCGCCGAGCCTCGTCGAGTTGTCGCATCAGCGAGGGAGCCTCCTCTCGGCGCGACTGCGCCAGGGCCCGCAACTGCTCACGCTGGGCGTCCGTCAGGCTCTCGAGCTGCATGATAGGACCCAGTCCGAGCGCGCCGCGACCAGGCCCAAATCCCGGTCCCGGGCGACCTCCGTGGCCGCGCTCGTGCCACGGCCCACGACCCTGCGCGGCCACGTGCGTCATCGTTGCGCCCACCAGAAGCGCGGCGAGCGTGACGCCCACAGCGCCGGCTGTCCATCTCGTCCGTTTCTTGTCTGTCGACATCGGCAACCTCCTGCTCAATTGGACAGGATCGGACGTGACGGGCGCGCGTCTCACTCGTGAAAAATCAGTGACAAAGCCGGGCTGCGATAGAGCGGGTGCGAGAATTGTCGTGATGACCACCCCGTCTCGCTCCGTGCTGGTTGTGGAGGACGACCCCCACATCCGCGAGCTCGTCTGCCTGCACCTCGGCCTCGAGGGCTACCGCTGCGAGCCCGTGGCCACGGGCACTGATGCGTTGAAGGCGCTCAACGAGCGCGCCGTGGACGTGGTGATCCTCGACGTGATGCTGCCCGGGGTCGATGGTATCGCCGTCTGCCGTGCCATGCGGCGACAGGGTCCCAACCGCCAGACGCCCGTGCTGATGCTGACCGCGCGCCGCGAAGAGTCCGACACCGTGCTCGGACTCGAAAGCGGCGCCGACGACTACCTGACGAAGCCCTTCGGTGTGCGCGAGATGGTCGCACGGGTCAATGCGCTGACGCGACGAGCCGGGGGCCACCCGGAGGACACGCCGCAACGAACGCTCTCTCTCCACGGCATCGAGCTGGATCCCGCCCGCCGCATGGTGCGCGTGCGCGGGACGTTCGTCGAGACGACGCGCCAGGAGTTCGCGCTGCTCTACACCTTGGCGGCTCAGCCGGGCATCGTGTTCTCGCGGCAACGGCTCCTCGCCAAGGTCTGGCAGGGCCAGGCGTTCGTCACCGAGCGCAGCGTCGACACGCTCGTGAAGCGTGTCCGCCGGAAAATCGAAGTAGACCCGAGCACCCCTCGCATCGTCCAGACCGTCTGGGGTGACGGCTACAAGTTCGCGGACGCCTGAGAACAGAGCGCTTCGCATGACACCACACCAGCTGACCGCCACGCCGCCGCGCTGGTTCCGCAGCCTGTACTGGCGGATGGCGTTTGGTCTCGCCCTGACGGTCGCCCTCACCATCGCAGTGCAGGGCGTCGTCGTCTTCTACCTTCTATCACGCGGAGGACCACCCGCGGGCCCGCCGCCGCCAGGCTTCACCCGTCTGGTCGCCGCCGATCTCTCGCGAGCGCTGTCTGAGGATCCGCAACTCGACCTCTCCGCGTTCGTGCAGCATGAGTACGGCGATCGCCTCTTCCCGTTCGTCGTCGTTCTGCGCGACGGGCGCGCCACAACCCACGAGGGCGGCCGGGTCCCCGAGCCGCTCCTGCGGCAAGCCCAGCGCGTGCTCGAGTCGCGGTTCCAGGGCCTCCCCAACCTCGAAACTGGTGCGGTCGGTGGACGCGGTGTGCGGGGCTCTGACTCGGGCGTCGATCAAGGGCCCGACCGGCCCGCTGAACCGCGTGTGTTTCGACGCGAGGCTCCCTTCGGGGGCCGGGGGGGCGGTGGGCCCGTCAACCCGCGGCGACCAGCGCTCATCCGAGTCGACGGCGAGATTACAGGGATCGTCCTCGCAACGCCACAGACGCTGGTCGGTCGTTTCGGCCCAACGCTCGCACTCACCGGGACCGTGGCACTGATCCTGGCAACCGTGCTGGCGTCACTGGTGGTCCTCGGGCCCGTACGTCGTCGGTTGGCCGACCTCGAGCAGGCCGCGAAAGCGGTTGAGGCGGGCGATCTCTCGGCGCGCGCGCGTGAAGACGGGGCCGACGAAGTCGCGGGCCTGGCTCACGCGTTCAACAGCATGGCGAACCGGCTGGACGAACGCGCGCGGGAGCTGGCCAGCCACGAGCGTGCCCGCCGGTTGCTGCTCGCGGACGTGTCACACGAGCTGAGCACGCCGCTCACGTCGATGCGCGGCTACCTCGAGACGCTCGCCATGCCAGGCACGCAGGCTGACCAGGCCACTCGCGATCGCTACCTGCAGATCGTGAGCGACGAAACGCGCCGCCTGGAAGCCATCGTCGGCGACCTACTGGACCTGGCACGGCTCGAAGCGGGCGGCACGGCCATCGACAGAGATGATGTCGCGGTGGAGTCGGTGTTCGGCGCGGTCGAAGCGCGTCATCTACGTGTGGCCGCCGCGGCCGGGGTCACACTGCGTACGTCAGTCGAAACGGGAGCCGAGATCGTGCGTGGGGATGCGCGGCGACTGGAACAGGCGCTCCAGAATCTCGTGGCGAACGCGCTGCGCCACACGCCGAAGGGCGGCTCGGTGACCGTGGAGGGCCGACGTGACGGGGCCGATGTGGTCCTCTCGGTGCGCGACACCGGCGAAGGCATCGCGTCCGAGCATCTGCCAAGTCTCTTCGATCGGTTCTACAAGGTCGAGACAGCCCGTGGCACGCCCGCACAAGGCAGCGGCCTCGGCCTGTCCATTGTCAAAGCGATCGTCGACCGCCACGGTGGCACCGTGCACGTCACCAGCTCGGCGTCCGGCACGACCTTCGAGCTGCGCTTGCCGGCCGGCGAAGAGTGACGTGAACTTCGTCCGCGGCACCACGCGGCGATACCACCCAGCGGAACGACGCCAGCCAGACTTGCCCCCGTCAGTGGAAGACGGCGGCCAGCGGCGTTCGGGCGGCGGACGCGAGCTTTTGTCCTTCGCGAGAGCTCAATTGCGTGGCTCACCGCGTCGTCGGACGAACGTTCGCGCCAGCGAGCTCGGCCACGGCTCCCAGCGTCATCTGAGCCGCGTTCAGGCCCAGGCGGAAGTCCGCGTCCGTGAATGTCGAGTACAAGTCGGTCGGCTGGTGCCAGTGCGGATCCCAGCCGCTGCCGATATGGATGCCGCGCTCGTTCTCGCGCACGCTGATGGCCGGCACGAGATCCATGAACGGTGTGGAGTCGGTGTTCGTCATGTGCGGGCCGACCAGCGCGGGGTAATCTGTGGCATAGCGCTCGTTCGCGCCGTGCCAGAAGAACGCGAGCTTCATCGCCGCGTCGGCAAGCTTCGACGTCGACTGGAACTCGACGTTGATGTCGGCCTCCGGGCGCTGCGTGCGGCTGACAGTGCCGTCGGCACGCGGCGCGCCATGGTCGAACATCATCATGTCGTGCTGGATCATTCCGAGCCACCTCGGCTCGGGATAGCGGCCCGACCCGGGCGGATCCTCGCGTCCTTGCAGCGCCTTGCGTTGCTCGACGTAGGCGCGGGAGCCGTTCAGTCCGCCTTCTTCGCTGTTCCAGAGCGCGAAGCGAATCGTGCGCTCGATCGTGACATCCGCAAGGCTCAGGATGCGCGCCAGCTCCATGACCAGCGCCGTGCCCGAGCCGTCGTCGTTGGCCGCTTCGCCGAAGCCACGGCCGTCCATGTGAGCGCCGATGATGTACATCTCGTTCGGCACGGTGGAGCCCACCTTCGTGCAGTAGACCTGCTCGCGCTCGCCCGGCTTCGACGGCTCGGCGTTGAGCGCGCGCAGCACGGGGTTCGGCTGCTTCTGCGGATTGGTCGTCGGCTGTGCCGCGCGATGCGCTCCGCGCGGCCGTCCGCCGCCAACGGCGCGAGGAACGACGGGATGTGTGGCCGGCGGTCGCGTCGGGGGCGCCGGGGGCGGCTGCATGTAGCGAACCCGTTCCGTCGGACAGCCGTAGCTGCGAAGCTGCGCCTCGATCCAGTCGACTGCCTTGCGATTACGCTCCGTGCCCTGGAGCCGGTCACCGAACTGGGTCAGCCCCTTGATGGTGGCCTTGTAGCGTTCGAGGTCCAGCCGATCGACGAGCGCGGCCACAGCCGCGACAGGCTCGAGCGGCGGCGTCGCCGGCAGACTGCCACCAGCGGGGAGCGTCGTCGCCGGGCGTTCCCGCGTCGCTATGTCGTCGCGAGCCACCGGGATCGAGCGGTCGGGTGCGCACGCGGTGCCGAGGGCGAATGCGAGCACCGCGAAGAATGCTGCGGTCGGCGAGCGGCGGCTGGCAGTGGAATCTGGCATCGAAGCCTTCGATCGGAAGCTTCAGGCCGAACGGCGTGTTCACGGGATCCAGGCACGTCCGGCGCACCGGGCTGCGCGGATTCGAGCGCGCGCGCTACACACGAATATCCGAGCGTCCGAGGACTGCATTGAACTGCGCCACGATCCCGGCCTTCGCCTCGTCCGGCGAGGCTCCGGTCATCCGCGCGCGCAGATAAAAGTCGAAGACATGGGCGGCAATCCCTTCGAGGTCGATGCCACTCGACCGCCCGAGCTGTTGTCGATACAACTGGTCGAGCCACGTCAAGGTCGCCAGCATTTCGGCGCGACCGGGCAGTTGGCCCGGCACGGTCCCCCCACCTGACGATGTCCCACCGCCCGGCGACGTGCCGCCGCCTGGTGGCGGTTCGACCGGCGGACCTGGCAGCCCGGCGAGGTGGTCCACGCCAGCCAGCTCGATGAAGACCTGGTCGTCGATCACCTCGGCCTCACGTTGCGCCGGTGCTCGTGTCGCACCGTCGAAGCAGTCCCACGCCAACAAGTGTCCCGCCATCAGCTTGTTGTTCGCGATGGCGTCCTTCGATGGGGGACGTGTCTCACTCGCACGCTTCCACCCCCACCCCTCATTGGGATGGCGCGCCACGGCCGTCTCGACGACTTTGCGTTGCAGCGTTCGACGCGCCTCCTCGTCTCCCTGAGCGAGCATCGGGTTGTGGGCGTGCAGGAGCTGAATGATCGAAAAGATGTGATTCGGCAGCAGCATGGGTCCACTCCCGTTTGCGTGGCCGAAGAATACCGCACAACGCCCGCGTCTCCATCGTCGAGCACGGCGTCGACTCGGCAGAAGATGATCTCGGAGCGCAGGAAGTCGAGTCCGGGAGCCTCTGAAGCCGGTCTTGGTGACGAGTCGCTCTGTTGACGCGTCTCAGGCCTGGGTCTATAGTCCGGGCACCTCTGGGCGTTCGAGGGAGGGTACGGGCGTGTCGCAACACGGTGGCAGAAGCGTCATGACCTCGGTCGTTGGAGCGGTGTTTCTGACCGTGCCAATCATGGCGCACGGCCAGTCGTCCACCGCGACTGTCGAGCGGAGCACGTCCCGCACGACCGCATCGGCTCAGGCCTCCGCGACCAAGACCTCGCCGGCGAAGAGGGCGGCGCCCAGGGCGACGATGAAGACGCCCTGGGGCGAGCCCGATCTCCAGGGGATCTGGTCCTACGCCACGCTCACACCGCTCGAGCGACCGAAGGCGGTCGGTGACCGCGAGTTCTTCACCGACGAGGAGATGCAGAAGCAACAAGCGGCGCTCTCAGTCGACCGGCCACCGCGGAAGGGCGACCCAGGCACCTACAACAGGTTCTGGTTCGATCAGGGCCGAGCGCCCAGCAGGCGCACGTCCCAGATCATCGACCCCCCGGATGGCCGGCTTCCGGCGCTCACACCTCGTGGACAGGCGATCGTCGCGCGCCGCAACGCCTGGCGCGCCGATGGCTATCGCCCGGCCGATTGGCTGGAGCTCCAAACCGACGACCGCTGCATCATGTATCACGGCGTGCCGCCGCAGCCATCGGGCTACAACAACACGTATCAGATCTTTCAAGCGCCTGGGCTCGTCGCGATTCTCGACGAGAACATCCATCACGTGCGTCTGATCCATACGGACGGGCGTCCGCACATCGGGAAGAACATTTCACAGTGGAACGGAGATTCGGTCGGTCGTTGGGAGGGTGACACCCTCGTTGTCCAGACGACCAACTACCATCCTCAGACCGAGCTCAGATTCCCGCAGCAGCTGGAGGGCTTCGAGAACGCGGTGGCTGTGGAGCGGTTTCGGCGGGTCGATGCGACCACCATCGACTACCGCTTCACCGTCGATGCGCCGGACGTCTTCACGCGGCCGTTCACGGCGGTGTTGCCGCTGGCAGCGACCGAGGGGCCGCTGTTCGAGTACGCGTGTCACGAAGGCAATCATTCGATGATCGGCATCCTCAGAGGTGCACGGTTACTCGACCAGGAAGCGGCCAAGTCTCAGAAGTAGCGATCCCCTCAACAGAGATCACACGGATGCGCGGGCGAACAGGCGTGGCACTGTGTGCGCGGGTTGCGGTTGCGGTGGCGATTGCCACGGCGGTGGCGGCCGGACAGGGCCAGGGCGTCGGCGATCGGATTCCGCGGACCCGTGAGGGGAAGCCCGATCTGACCGGCACCTGGCAAGCGATCAACACCGCGAATTGGGACATTCAGGACCATCCCGCCCGGCGGGGGCCGGTGCTCGAGCTTGGCGCGGCCTTCAGTGTACCGGCCGGCGCTGGGGTCGTCGAAGGCAACGACATCCCCTATCAGCCGTGGGCGCTCAAGCAGAAGCAGGAGAACGCCAAGAATTGGACGGCGCTCGACCCCGAGGTGAAATGCTACCTGCCGGGCATCCCTCGGGCGACGTATCAGCCCTATCCCTTCCAGATCGTCCAGACGCCAACCGACATCCTGATGGCCTACGAGTTCGCCAATGCCAGTCGGGTCATCTACATGAGCTCGAGGGCCGAAAGTCCCTCGGAGTTCTGGATGGGATGGTCGCGCGGTCGATGGGAGGGTGACACGCTCGTTGTCGACGTGACCGGGTTCACGGACAAGACGTGGTTCGATCGCGCGGGCAACTTCCACAGCAACGAGCTGCATGTCGTGGAGCGGTACACGCCGACCAGCCGGTATCACTTGAGCTATGAGGCGACCATCGAGGACCCGAAGGTGTTCACGCGACCCTGGAAGATGCGTATGCCGCTGTACCGCCGCATGGAGCCGCGCGTCCGTCCGCTCGAGTACATCTGCGTCGAGTTCGTGGAAGAGCTGATGTACGGGCACCTCAAGAGAAAGTAGGGAGGATCGAGATATCAGGCCACGATCTCAAATCGGCGGCCGCTTGCGGCCGGCGACCATCTCGGGATCCACCACGCGGATCGGCGCGCCGTTCAGCCACGCCTCGACGTTGTCCAGGCTGTCCTGATAGAAGCTGCGCATGAGATGCTCCGTGACGAAGCCCATGTGCGGCGAGAGCACGACGTTCGGCAACTCGCGCAACGGGTGGTGCGGTGGGAGTGGCTCGATGTCGAACACGTCCAGGCCCGCGCGCAAGATGCGCCGGCCGCGTAAGGCTTCGATCAACGCAGCCTCCTCCACAATCGGACCGCGCGAGGTGTTGATCAGGACGGCTCCTGGCTTCATCACCGCGAACTGAGCTCGCCCGATCAGACCGCGCGTGCGGTCCGACAGACGTTGATGAATCGTCACGACATCGGATTGACGTAGCAGCGACTCGAGGCTATCGGCGCGCGTCGCGCCATGCTGCACGGCTTTCTCCTCCGTGAGATTCTGGCTCCAGGCCAGTACCTCCATGTTGAAAGCCTTCCCCATCTCCGCCACACGCGTGCCGAAATTCCCGAGCCCGATCACCCCCAGCGTGCGTCCGCACAGTGAGCGGCCATAGCCGCTCTGCCATCGGCCGCGGCGCATGCCCGCATCATTGGCCGGGATGTCGCGAATCGTTGCGAGGATCAGGGCCCAAACGAACTCGGTGTGTTCCTCCAAGGCGTTGGGCGGGATACCCGTGGTGCTCATGACCACGCCTCGCTGAGCCGCGGCTTCGCCGTCCAGGGCAAGATTGCTCCCGCCCGTGTAGGTGAGGAATTCGAGATTCGGTAACGCGTCGATGACAGCGCGCGGGAACGGCGTGCGATCGCGCATCAGACACAGAATATGGAAGGGGGCGAGACGATCCGCGAGCTCGGCCTCGTGGATCGGATCTTGGAAGACCGTCACCTCAGCACGTCCGGCCAGCCGTCCCCAGTCAGCGAGTGTGCGCGCACAGTTCAGGTAGTCGTCAAGAATCGCGATTTTCGCCACGTTTCGTTCTCCACTCCTGTATGCCGGATGGCCGGGCCCGGCGAGTGAACAGCAAAAGGGAGTTCGGAGCGGCGCCTCAGCCGGGATCGTCCGCAACCCGTTTCCGCGCGCGCACGATGATGCCTCCCCGTGAGCATGACGCCAGTTCGGCCCATCGGTGGGCGGCGCACAATGACGGATACGGGTCACTCACTCAAGACGCGAGCAGGCGGGCTGGCGTCACCGTCGAACTCCCCTCGAGGCCCAGGTTGATCGCGTCCCACCAGCCCGGTCGTGATCTGAGCCCTGGCGTAGCTCTCAGGTCGTATCGGCGAGCCCGCAAGACCGCGCATCATCGCGAGCTGCCCCACGTGGGTCAGCGCATCCGCGACCGGTCCCTGGAAGATGATCGTGTGCTTCGTGCTCTCGGACGCCTGCCCGGCGACCGCGGCGTCCAGTGCGCCAAGGGCCCCGAAGAAGCGGTCCACCGCCTCGGGCCACGAGGTCTGGGGCACGGGTTCCCAGCGCACTTCGCCCCGCGCCATGCGCTCCCCCCATTCCATCAAGTCACCCAGGTGAGCGACCAGCGACAGGGCCGTGCGGCTCTGCGCAGCCGGGCAGAACTGCCCGAAGTCGGGCGGTGTATCGCGCAGCACTTTGGCGGCGCGATAGGCAAGGGTCGCGATCGTGTGTCGCAACCACGAGTCAGTGACGGGCTCGGTCATGAAGGGCCTCCTGAGCGATCACGTGCGTCACTGTACCAGCCCCCGAAAGCAGCGAGCCTATCGGAGGCGGGCAGGACGCGCACTATACGGCACAAGACGACCAGACTCTGCTTCCGCGCTTTTCAGTATTCGAACGTGAGTGGGGGCAGTCTCCACGGCGTCGGCGGGCAACTGGCACGGAGCGTCGCCTGATAGGCGAGGTGAACCGCGTTGTGGGAGCCCACGCGCGAACTCCCTCGTCGAGGCAGCTGCCCGATCCCGCTCACGCGCGAGCACGACCCTCCTGAGTCCTGCACGCTACAATCGGCGCGTGCGCTGTCCTCAATTGGGTCGCTCACCTGGCCTTTATGTCCTTGACCTGGACGAACGGCACCTGTCGCACACAGCCTCCCTCGTGATTGTCCTGGCGGCGATCGTGGCCGCCGGCGTCGGTATCGTGTATGGCACGTATGCGGCCGCTGACACCGATCCGTTCGGCTACGTCAGCGAAGCGGACTTGATCGCCGGGGGCTCGCTCAGCATTCCGCACACCGTGGCGCGCCAGATGGCCTGGCCCCGCGCCGAGGAGTCGTTCACGCCGGCGGGCTACGGGGTCCGTGCGGACCACGCCATGGTCCCGAGCTATGCGCCGGGTCTGCCGCTGGTCATGGCGGGGTTTCAACGGACAGTAGGACAGACCGGCGTCTTCTACGTCATCCCGCTGCTGGGAGCCCTGGCCATTCTGATGACGGGCCGTCTCGGCTCGGTCCTTGGAGGATCTCTGACCGGCGCGACCTCGGCGGTGCTGCTGGCCTCGAGTCCTATCTTCTTGCACCAGATCGTGCAGCCGGTCAGCGATGTGGCGACGTCAGCCTGGTGGGTCACAGCGCTCGCGACGGCAATCAGCGGTGGCAGGTTCGCCGCGCTCCTCGCGGGCTTATCCGCATCGATGGCGATCGTGACGCGGCCGAACCTCGTCGCATTGGCCGTTGTGATCGCCGGCTACTTGATGTGGCGTGTATGGACGCGAGCCGACACGAGACGTCAGGAGCTGTGGCGTCTCGGGCTTTTTTGCAGCGCCGTCGTGCCCGGATGTCTCTTCGTCGCTTGGTTCAACGGCACGCTGTACGGGTCCCCGCTCCGATCGGGGTACGGGGAGCTGAGCGCGATCTACGCGTGGTCGAACCTGCGGCCGAATCTCGATCGGTATCCGCTGTGGCTCGTGCAATCACAGTCGCCGCTCATCGTCATCGGCGTGCTGGCGCCACTGGTGACCACCCTGTGGCGACGTGCGCGCCCTAGCGAGTCCGCTGCCGGCAGGCCACTCGGCCGTGCGGAGTTCGCTCCGGAACGGTCGTGGCTGCTGCTCGTGTTCGCGGTGGCAGTCGTCGTGTCGTATCTCTTCTACGCACCGTGGGACGGCTGGGGGTATGTGCGGTTCCTCCTCCCTGCGATTCCCGCTGTCATCGTGCTCACAGTCGTGGTGCTCGTCGCGCTCGTGGAACGTCTCACACGCCGTTGGTGGTTGTTCGCGTTGGTCTGGCTCTTGGGCGTCGGTGCGTGGGCGTGGTGGCAGTGCTCACAGGCCGTGGCGTTCGGCGCCTTCACACTCTGGAACGTCGAACGCCGGTACGTCGACGTGGGGCGGTATATCGACCGGGCCATACCGGGTCCGGCTGTCTTCATCTCGGGCGCACAGTCAGGTTCCATCCTGTACTACACCGGCATGGGGCGGACGGACCGCTGGACGATTCAGTCCGATGTCCTCGGACCTGGCTGGCTCGACGACGTGGTGAAGCTACTCGGACAGCGAGGCTATCGCACGTACATCGTGCTCGAGGACGCCGAGGAGGAGCCCTTCCGCGCGAAATTCGGCGAGAAAACCATGCTGGGCCGTCTTGATTGGCCGCCTGCGGTTCAGCGTTCCGAAGCGATCCGCGTAAGAATCTACGACCCTGCGGATCGCACCCGTTTCCTGGCTGGAGAACCGATCGTGACGGGGGACGTTCACCCGGAACGCAAACCGATGTTGACGGCACCGCCCGCGGCGCTCCCCGGTTCTCTTTCGAGACCGGCGACGCCGTAACGCACGCCGGATCCGGGCGCATACGTCTCTGCCCGCCCCGATGCGTCGCTTCGCTTGGGCGGACGGGTCATCTCGTCCAGATCACCTTCTGACTTCGGATCCATGCAGCGCGGCTCGATTCAGTGTCCGCGAACGAGCTGGCGTCTGCACGGCGACGTGTCACGCAGGATCGTGCCGGCCAGTCCACGTCAACACAATGGAATGATCGTGGTGCCTCTTGGCGACCGGACCCCGACTTCCAATTGTCGGTGAACACGTGAGGCGGCTCCCCGCATGAAACGCCGCGCCGCAGGCAGATTCCGTGTCGGGCGGACTCTGCTGCGGCGCCTGACTGTCATCGCGTTGGCCTGCACCCGCGTGTTACTTCGGAAGCACCACTGTATCGATGACGTGAATCACTCCGTTGCTCGCAACGATGTCCGCCTTGGTGACGGTGGCGTTGTCCACCATGACCTTTCCTTCCATCGCGTGAATCGAGAGCGCCGCTCCATTGACCGTCTTCGCGGACGGCAGCTTGGTCACCTGGGCAGCCATCACGGTGCCCGGCACCACGTGATACGTCAGCACCGCCACGAGCTTGGCCTTGTTCTCCGGCTTGAGCAGGCTCTCCACCGTCCCGGCCGGCAGCTTGGCAAAGGCTTCGTCGGTCGGAGCGAAGACCGTGAAGGGGCCCGAGCCCTTCAAGGTGCCGACCAGGTCAGCGGCCTGGAGAGCCGCCGCGAGGGTCTTGAACGTGCCAGCAGAGACCGCCGTGTCGACGATGTCCTTCGACGCGGTCTGGCCGTTGACCGCCGCGCCGAGTGCCGCTGTCAACAGCGGCGCCGCCACCAGGACTCTGAGGGTTGTCGTGAAGAAAGGCATCGGTTGACTCTCCTTGTCTCGAGGTTGGTCGCTGTATGCGACGCCTGCGGATATCATATTGAGAAATTTATGTTCTTAAAGATAAAATACCAGCCGAGCCGCAAGTCGTGTGACGCAGGGGACAGAACCGCACCGAACGTTGCTTGGCAGGAACACCACGAGGAGGGCACATGGCGCCGGCGACGCTGAAGGAGGAACTGCAGGGCTACGGAATCGGCGCCAAGCTCCGTGCGCTCAGGCTGCGAAAGAAGCTCGGCCTCGTGGAGCTAGGACGCCACACGGGCCTCTCGCCCGCGCTCCTCTCGAAGCTCGAACGCGACAAGATGATTCCCACGTTGCCGACGCTGCTGCGGATCGCGATGGTCTTCAGCGTCGAGCTCGATCACTTCTTCGCGGATCATCGCAAGCGCAGGGTATGCGCCGTCATCCGGAAGGAATCTCGTCAGAGCTTCCCGGAATCGCCGGACGGACGCGACCTCGCGTACCACTTCGAAAGCCTGACGTTTCCCGTGGCGGACCCGAAGTGTCAGGCCTACGTGGCGACGTTTCACCCCGTGGCGGACGGAGCCGCACGTCCCCACGCACACCCCGGCGTCGAGCTGCTCTACGTCCTCGGCGGGGAGCTGGGCGTCACGATCGAGACGACCGAGCACCGCTTGAAGGCCGGCGACGCGATGTACTTCGATGCGTCGCTCCCTCACAGCTACCGGCGGCTCGGCCGGCTCACGTCTTCGGCTCTCGTCGTCTCAATAGGCTGACCGCCAGGCCGTCGGTTGGAGGAGGGCGCTCGATGCAATGCCACTCACGATTCGGGATCACGGGCATGGCCCTGATGGCGTCACTCGCGCGCGCTTCGGCCTCGACCGCGGTGGAACCGTTGCGTCTCGGGGAGACACTGCCGGTGCTCAACGGCGAGTACCTGTCAGGGAGGGCGGCCACGTTACCCGATGCCGGATCCGGCAAGGCGACGCTCATACTGCTGGGCTTCACGTACGCTTCGCGTGTGCCGGTCGAAGCCTGGGGCAAGTGGTTTCGAGACACCGTCGGTGTTGCACCTGACCGAACCTTCTTCGAGGTGCCGATGATCGGTGGCATGGCCAAGATGGGCCGCTGGTTCATCGACCGCGGGATGCGAAAGGGAACCCCGGCGGCCTTGCACGAGCATGTCATCACCGTGTATTCCAATACCGGTGACTGGAAGAAGCGCCTGTCTGTTTCGTCGCTCAATGACAAGGAGGCGTTTCTGGTCGTGCTCGACCGAGACGGAGTTGTTCGATGGCTGCACCACGGACCGTTCGACGAGGCGCGAGCGCAGGAGCTGAGGAACCTGTGGACGGGCGTTCAACGGTGAGCGCACTCGATCCCATTCGCATAGGCGTCTCGGCATGCCTGCTCGGTCACGAGGTGCGCTTCGACGGCGGGCACAAGCGAGACCGGTTCCTCACCGACACCTTCGGCCGCTTCGTCGAGTGGGTGCCCGTGTGCCCGGAGGAAGAGGCCGGCTTTGGGACGCCCAGGGAGGCCATGCGCCTGGTGGACCGCGACGGGCGCCTTCGTCTCATCACCGTCAAGACCGAAATCGACCTCACCGAGCGCATGGACCGTTACGCGCACGAGCGCGCGGAACGGCTCACCCGCGAGGGGCTGTCCGGATATGTGCTCAAGAAGGATTCCCCGAGCTGCGGCAACGAGCGCGTGAAGGTCTACAACGTCCACCGGGTGCCCACCCGATCCGGTCGGGGGCTTTTCGCATCCGCACTCCATGCGAGGTTTCCCTTCTTGCCGATCGAAGAGGAGGGTCGACTCTCCGACCCGCGCATCAGAGACAACTTCGTCGAGCGGGTCTTCGCGTACCGGCGGTTGCGGACGCTGTTCGCGACCCGCTGGACCGTCGGGACGCTGGTCCGCTTCCACACGGCACACAAGCTGGCACTCATGGCGCATTCGGTCGTGGCGTACAACGAGCTGGGCCAACTGGTCGCTCGCGCCAAGTCGCTGCCTCGGCCCGTGGTCGAGGCCCAGTACTCCGAGAGCTTCATGACGGCACTCCAGGCGATCGCGACAATCCGGCGACACACCAATGTCCTTCAGCACATGGCGGGCTACTTCAAGGAGGTGTTGGAGCCGGCCGGCCGGGCGGAACTGGCGGCGACGATCGAAGACTATCGACTGGGTCTCGTGCCCCTCATCGTACCCATCACGCTCATGCGTCACTTCGTGCGTCGCTTCAACGTGGAGTACTTGGCGGGCCAGACGTACTTGGAACCCCATCCGAAGGAGCTGATGCTGCGCAATCATGTCTGATATCACGCACAGCAGAGCGCGCCGGATTCTGCTGACCGGTGCGACAGGATATGTCGGCGGACGGCTGCTCACGCAGCTCGTCCACCGCGGTCATCGCGTCCGCTGTCTGGCACGCAACCCCGCTCACCTGCTGCAGCGGGTTCCAGCCGGGGTCGAGGTCGTGGCGGGTGATGTCACCAGTCGCGACTCGCTGATGGCCGCCTTGCGCGAGGTCGATGCGGCCTTCTACATGGTTCATGCGATGGGCGATGCCACCGGCTTCGAAGCCCGCGAGCGGGCGGGCGCCGTCAATTTCGCTGAGGCGGCACGGGCCAGGGGCGTTGGTCGCATCATCTATCTGGGCGGGCTCGGCGACGAGACGACCGACCTGTCACCGCACCTCCGCAGCCGTCAGGAGGTGGGACGGATCCTGCGCGAGTCCGGCGTGCCCACGATCGAGCTTCGTGCATCGATCGTGATCGGGTCCGGCAGCCTGTCCTTCGAGCTGGTGCGAGCGCTGACCGAGCATCTCCCGGTCATGATCACGCCGCGGTGGGTCTCGGTGCTGGCACAGCCCATTGGTATTCAAGATCTGCTGGCGTACCTGATCGAAGCGCTTGACGTCCCGATCGACCAGAGCGTCGTCGTCGAAATCGGGGGCGCCGACCAGGTGTCCTACCTCGGGATGATGCAGGAGTACGCGCGTCAACGGGGTCTCAAGCGCGCGATGATTCCAGTGCCGCTTCTGACGCCACGGCTGAGTAGTCTCTGGCTGGGACTTGTGACACCCGTCTACGCGCGGATTGGACGCAAGCTCGTCGAGAGCATCCGACATCCGACGGTCGTCAAGACCGACACCGCCATGCGGATGTTCTCCGTGCGACCGGTTGGGATGGCCGAGGCCATCCGGGCCGCTCTGGCCCATGAAGAGCACGCGTACGCCGAAACACGGTGGTCCGATGCGCTTTCCGCTGCGGGATACGGCAGTGACCAGGGAAGTATGCCTTCGGGGCTGCGACTGACCGACAGCCGTGAAGTCGAGGTGCCGGCGACGCCAGGGCAGTGCTTCGCGACCATCGCGAGCCTCGGTGGCCAGACGGGATGGCCGCCCTACACGTGGCTGTGGCGGCTCCGCGGGTTCCTCGACCTCCTCTGTGGCGGTGTGGGCATGCGGCGAGGCCGGCCCGAGGGCAGGGAACTGCGTGTGGGCGACGCGCTCGATTTCTGGCGAGTCGAACGGTGCGAACCGGGCAGCCAGCTTCGGCTTGCTGCGGAGATGAAGGTGCCCGGACGCGCATGGCTGGAGTATTCGATCGTCCCGCTGCCGCAGGGGGCGCGCATCCGCCAGACGGCCATGTTCGATCCGAAGGGGCTCGCCGGACTCCTCTATTGGTATGCGCTCGTGCCCGTTCACGCTGTGATGTTTCGAGGCATGCTGCAATCGATCGCGCGCCGATCCAGCCTGCCGCAAGTCCGTGTGGCGAGGACGCCCGGACCCGCACGACCGTGACACACGCGAGGCCCTACAGCGCCTAGAACAGGGCCGTCCCGTAGCGCCGGAGATACTGCTTCACCCGAAGCTTCCGGGCGGTGCTCTCGGACGTCATGTAACGAATCTTTCCGAAAATCGGTCGCTCGGGCCAGGGCCGATCGTACCGGCCCAACACCCAGAAGATGCCGCTGTACGAGTTCGGATCTCGGCCGTCGAGCGCGAACCGGTTGTTCAGCTCGACCATGACGTCGAGCGCCTCACGGGGAGACGCCGTCCATTCCAGGATCTTCTTGCCCCACAGCATCCGCAGGTAGTTGTGTAGCCGGCCCTCCGCCAGCAATTGCCGCTGCGCCGCGTTCCAGAGGGGATCGTGGGTCGACGCGTCTCTGAACTGATCCAGCCTGTACGTGTGAGGACGAAGGTCGCCGGCGTGCGTCTCGAGGGTCGCGATCGCCCACGGTGGCAACGATTCGAACCGCTCGCAGTCGGGCCGACGTGCGGCCATGTTGAAACCCAACTCCCGCCACGTGACGACCTGATCGAGAAACGCTTCCGCAGGGCGTGACACACCCCACCATCCGTCTTTCGAGCCGGTCGCCCTTGTCGCCAATCGTGATGGAGACCAGCCCTCATGACGCAGCACCTGCGCGACGACCTGGTGGGCGGAGACGTGTCCGAAGTGCAGGTAGGCTGAGAGGCCTGAGCCTCCGTCATCATCCGGGTGGTTTCGCCTTTCGTCGTACTGATCGATCTGAGTGGCGGCGAACTCTGCAAGTCGGCGGCGTCCGGCGTTGAATCCCCCACGCACTGGTGCGGGACGCACGCCATGGTCGATCGGCAGACTCGCGAGAGTCGACTCCCCCACCAGCCACTGCTGTTCGGCCGGTGGCCAACGTCGGCGTGTCTCCTCGGGAACTGCCGGCGGACCAGCGAGGTCACCCTTCCGGAGGGCGGGCGATCGAGGTCGGTCTGTCAGGTGAGCAGGCAAGACGCGCTGGAGATGTCGGCGAAACGCGTAGGCGGTCGGATAGACAGCGTGCGTGGGCGGCGTGTCGAGCGGCAGAATCCCGTTGCCATCGACCACCTCGAATCGAACACGCACGTGCCGCGCGCCAGCCTGCACCATCGCAGGCAGCTCGAAGGCGGGCACGCGATCGGTGACGACCACCGCCGCTTCGGCCGCCAGGGCTCGGAGAAGCCCTCGCCCTTCTCCGTGTGTGCGTTCGACGTACGGGTAGTACCCCACACCCAGCTCCTCGAAAATCTGCTGGTTGTCCCGCATGCCGTCCAGCACGAAACGGTGCAGGCGGTCGCTCGCCCACCGATAGTCGGATCGCAACGCCTCGAGGACGAGCAACGGCTTGCCGAGCTCGCGCGCCCAGTCGATCGCTCGATCCAGCGCGAAATTCCACGAAGGGCGACGCGCTCCAATCATCCAGTACAAGACGTACTGTCCGGTCGTCGTCGGTGGTTGAGCGTGGACGACGCGCACGCGAGCAGACTGTGAGGTGTCAAGGCGGGCCATGGCTCATGCACGATGCCGATGCGACGATCCTCAAAAACGAACGCCCAGCCGGGCGACGGCGGCGTTCAGCCACGCGAACGCGTAGACGGAGTCGACATCGGCTCCGCCTTCGATCGTGCGATATCCGGCCGACAACGTCAGCCGAGGCAGCGGACGATAGTTCACCGTAGCCGAAAAGTCGAACGCCCTGCCCTGGGGAGCCGCCGTCCCGTCCAGGTCGAAGGCCAGGTGCCACCGACGCGAGAGCCGCGCATCGGCGCTCACATGCCCCAGCGGCACGAAGCCCACGTCGGTGTCTTCGGCTGCTTGCCCGGGCTGGGCCAACGCGATTCGAGCGTCGCGAATGAAGGCCGTCGCGCCGACACGCCACGTCCACGTGCCGCCTTGATAGACGCGATATCGCCATGTGCCCCGATACGAGCTGAACTCGTACTCGGCATCGGTGGGGATGGGCGCGAAGAACCCTCCGGCAAAGGCGATCGGCGAGGCGGGCGTTCCGCGTCCCGTGATCCGGAGAGGCGCATAGACGAATCGAAGCTCCTGCCGCTCGGTCACGTCGATCGTCAACTCCCCGCGAATCGACGGCGTCGCCGCGCGCCCGATGAGGTCGACGATGGAGAACGGGGTGCCGGAGTCCGGTGGAATCCTGACGTCGTTTCGCTCCTGCCAGACGTGCAGGCCTTCCACGGTGAGACCCACGCGGCCGGGGCTTGGCACCTGGCCAAACGCCGGCTGCACGATGGTCATGACGACGACGGCGGCGATTGCTATTCGTTCCACAACACCCTCCTCAAATGATTTCCGACGCGCGCGGCCCGACGGGCTCCCGGCGGTCGGCAGTTCGTTGGCCCTACGACGCGGTGACAACAATCGCCTCGCACGTCCGCCCATCCGTGCGCCTGTAGCTGTGGGGCACACTCGAGTCGAAGTACAGGGAGTCTCCCGCGTCGAGGCGGTAGTCGGCGAGATCGAGGCGCACGGTCAGCTGGCCTCGCAGCACGAACACGAACTCCGCACCCGAGTGTGCGTGGGCCTGCAGCTTCGCCACCGCCACGGGCTGGAACTCGGCGAGGTACGAGTTGAACTTCCGCTCCGTGGCTGGATAGTCGAGCGACTCGAAACGAAACGCGGGCTTCCGCGCCCCAGCTCGATCGGGCAACCTCACGCGCTGATCCTTGCGCACGAGGGCCACGAGCGGTTTCTCTCGCGCACCGGCGAAGAAGAACTCGAGCCCAACGCCGAAGACGAGCGCGATGCGATAGAGCGTCGGGAGCGGAGGGAACAACTGATCCCGCTCGATCTTCGACAACAGCGCGGGTGATAGCCCGGTGTGTTGAGCCAGCTGAACGAGACCCATCTGCTTCTTCACTCGCAACGAGCGAACTTTGGATCCGATCTCATAGCTGCGAAGCCCATCCTGCAAGGTTGCTGAGAGCATCCTCCCCCTCTTCTTTTCTGCTCAGTCACAAACAGGGCGTTATTTGTCCTGCCGCTCACACGACTTTCCGCCGCGAGTCGATTCTACTTTCATTCAATATTATTTTCACTAAACTCAAATTATTACATCGCGAGAGACAACGCAGAGAAACAGCAGCGAGACAGGAGGCACTTCATGAAGACGTTCCTATTCGCCGTCGCGGCCATGTTGGCGATCACCGTGCCAGCCGCCGCACAGTCACCCCGTTGGTCCGTCGCGTTCAATGTGGGAGCAGACATTCCGCTGTCCGGCAACGTTCACGACGGCGGCACCGGACGGGTGCTCAACCTCCCGACCACCGTTGAGTCCCGGGACTACAACGACATCTACGGAACACCGTTCACCTGGTCGGCTGACTTCGGCTACCTGGCGACACCCTCCTCGGAGGTCCGGGCGCGGGTGTTCCGCACCAGGGGCGAGGCAGACCGCGTCCAGGTCGGCAACGTGGCTTCCCTCCCGCTGTTCGCCGAGTTCGATCCCTACACGGCGCTGGGGATGGATGTGGGCCTCCGACAGTACCTCACCTCGTCAAGCAGTTCGGTGTCGCCGCTCATGTAAGACCGCGGGAATCTGGACGGACCGTCGGTACGGCGGGTGGCGCCCTGGGCGTGGCTCACGGCTTCGGCCTGGACGACGGCTTCTGGGCCTGCTTGGCCTTCTGTGCCTG
>Ga0194132_10001339_pt1 | contig 49829 bp, 42 predicted proteins | sample TA2KigOf80mmetaG_FD_148612 | JGI IMG/M metagenome (GOLD analysis project Ga0194132, IMG submission 148612) | Freshwater microbial communities from Lake Tanganyika, Tanzania - TA2015054 Kigoma Offshore 80m | ecosystem: Environmental > Aquatic > Freshwater > Lake | place: Tanzania: Lake...
GTGGCGCCGACTTACGGAGAGCGAGCTTGAGCATCCACTACCGACGGCAGGGCAGCGCTATCGTTGTTCTGGGCAATACCTACGCCTATCGCGACCAACTGAAGGCGCTTGGCGCGCGCTTTAGCGGAGTTGATCGGCACTGGCGCCTGCCGCTCACACCGGCCAATCTTGAGTCTGTTCATGAGTTGTGTGCAAACGCCGGAGGTGGAAGCCTCGATCAGGCATCTACCTCCACCCTTGTCGTTCAAGAATCGAGCCCATTACCCATCGCTGCTGCGGCCACGCGCGCGCTTTTTACCCCGAAGACAGACGAGACTGAGCACCAAGGACTGTCTTTGCGTCAGCTTATGGAGCAGGTGGAATCGGCGGTCACGCGTGCTTTTCCAACGACGGTTTGGGTGATCGGCGAGGTGCAAAACCTGAGCCGCAGGGGGGGCCACTGTTATCTTGACTTAGCCGAGGGCCGCAGTGATGCGCACGCTAACGCCACAACCACGGTGAGAGCCATCATCTGGAGCAGCGCTCTCAATCAAATTCAGTCGCGGCGCGGCGCTGACAAGGTCGCAGAGGTGCTGCAGGACGGCCTTCAACTCCGCTGCCTTTGCCAGGTTCAGCTCTACAAAGATCGTGGCAGTATTACGCTCTTGATCTCTGACATCGACCCGAACTTTACCAAAGGCGCTCTGGCACTTGCACGCGAGCGACTGCTTAAGGAGCTGAGAGCCAAGGGGCTGGATCGTGCCAACAAAAGCTTACCACTTCCGCCCTTCCCTCTGCGGCTAGGGCTCATCAGTGCTGCTGGCTCGCGGGCGCAATCCGACTTTCTCGATCAACTCGTGTGTCTCAAATATCCCGGCGAAGTACTATTTTGCTCGACCAGCATGCAAGGGGAACAAGTGCCGCGCCAGGTTGTCGCCGCCTTACAACTACTCACGGCCCGCGGCTGTGACCTCATTGTCATCACCCGCGGCGGCGGCAGCGCTGCCGACCTGAGGTGGTTTGACGCGCCAGAGATCGCCTACGCGATCGCACAGGCTAAGATCCCCATCGTAGCCGCCATCGGCCACCACGATGATGTATGCGTCGCCGAGGAGATTTGTCACATGCGTCAAAAGACACCAACTGCAGCGGCCGACTACATCGTAAGTATCCTACTCGACACCCGGCGCACCATCGACACCATCGCGGCGGCCATGGCCAAGACGCTTGATGATCGCATTCAAGCCGTGAGCGTTTTGACTGCAGCATTGGTGGGCCGCTTACACGTCGCTGCTGAGCGATCTCTAGACCTGCGGTCCCTAGCGCTCACGCAACTCGGCCATGGATTACAGCGGACGGCCACAGCTAGGATTCATCAGGCGCTCAGCCAACTCGGCGATTTCAAAACGCGCATCAGCATTGGTGCCGAGAGACTCATGGGACAGTGCAGCACGCGCATTGCAGAGCTTCTGGCTGCATTGCAAAGGCGCGACCCGAGCAGCTGGATTGCCCAGGGATGGACCAGACTGAGCATTGGCGCCGATCTTGTAAAAAGCGTGTCTCAAACAAAGATCGGCGAAACTCTGAGGGCAAGACTCAGTGACGGTTGGCTGCATCTGCAAGTCACGAGCACTGAAACCGCCACTGACAGCGATAAGACTAAACACGTGGGAGACGATCCATGACGGTGAAATCACATAGCGACGAGACTCCAAACAGCGAATCCGCCAGCTACAAAGCCATGCTGCAAGAAGTAGAAGTGCTGGTCAAAGAGGTGGGACAACCCGATCTGGAACTCGATACTATGGTCGGCAAGATCGAGCGCGGCTACTCCTTAATCAAAGCCATGCGCGCTAGACTCGAGACCACTAAGGAAAAAGTTGAGCAGCTACGTCTGGATTTTGAATGATCACCGATACTGATCATCGATCGCTATGACCGATGATTTATGCGATACGCTTTGTGGATTTTACGATCACGAAAGTCTTCAGGAATCGTCGCTTCCGTGAGGTCCTCAATCAGGTAACGCTTGCTCAAATAAGTATCCAGAATAAATACGCGCTTATTCGTTGAGAAATAGAGGGTACCCTGAGCCGCCAGGCGCTCCATCGACCTCTCGATTAGGCGCCCGTGATCGCGCTGAACATCGAGAAATCCTTTCATGCGTTTCGAATTGGAAAACGTCGGCGGATCCAAAAAAACCACGTCAAATAGGCGCGACTTATCTACCGGAGTCGCCAGATATTCGCGAGCATCAGCCCTGATAAACTCGTGACTGTCAGGATCGAGTCCATTGACGCGAAAGTTATCGTGCGCCCACTCAAGATATTTTTGCGACAAATCGACACTCGTAGTCACCGCACCAGCTTGCGCTGCAGCCACACTAACGCTACCTGTGTAGCAAAAAAGATTGAGCATTTTGCAACCAACAGGCAGCCTGCGCATCACCGAGCGCAACGGACGGTGATCCAGAAAGAGACCGGTATCCAGGTAATCCGTCAAGTTAACAAGATACTTACTAGACTCCTCGGTCACGGCGATCAGTGCGCCGCTCTCCCCAAGTTTAACGTACTGATCTTTCCCCTGCATGCGTCGCCGTCCCTTGAGGTGAACCCGTTCCGGCAAAATATTTAACGCCTCCGCCACGGCCTTCACCAGCTCAGACTCGTCTAGTGCTTGGTCTTTGTGAGCTACCCCGCGGTCATAAATCACGGCATTGCCGTCGTAGATGTCGACAATGTGAGGCAGCTCGGGAATATCGGCATCGTACAGGCGGTATGCACTGGTACCGGTCTTGTCGGCCCACTTTTTGCGCGGCTTGGCAATTTTCTTCAATCGATTCTTGAATGCTTCTATCTGATGCATGACTTATGTTCCACTATCGACTTATGGCTTTAGCCTGTTAAAACTGCCTCTGCAGGCTGAGCATGACACCGTAGCCAGTGCTTTGCTTCGGCACTTCCTGATTAAATGCATCTATCAAGTTCGGCGCCACTCCAGAAAAATTGAACATGTTGTAACTGAACTGACCAGCAACGGTAAACCATTCTACCGGTGCAAGCGCAAGTTCGGCGCCGACCTCGTCAACAGTACCCTCGACCACGATCTCCACCGCGTCGGCTCCGTCCTCAGGTTTAACCGACTGTTTATAGGAATTCAGCATGCTGCGTCCGATGCTTGGCGAGAAGGTTACTCCAAATGGTAGTTTTCTCTCTAGCGACGCGCCGAACGATATACTGCTGGCCTCCCCGTAGACAATATAGCCCGTTGCTGGCGACGCCGTACCGTAGCCGATACGCCCATCGATCGAAGTGGTTTCCCACTTACGTTTAATACTAGCCCCAACGCTCAGCAGATGACCCGAGAAGGTGTTGGTCGAAACGCTATCGAAATATTCGTTAATATAGCCAAAATAATTATAGAACCCTACGGGTCCTGCCGGTGGCTGCTGCGCCACATAGACAGTCTGATTCCGCACTGACATACGTCCTTCGTAAACTTTGTCATCGTATTTGAAACCAATTTTAGTGCCATAGATCGAAGTCATTCTCGTAGTCAATAAATCAGGCAGCGCATAGCCAGCAGTCTGATCGATAGTTACTTCTATGGTCTCTGCTAAGGGTAGGTAGAGCTCCCCGTCCACCATCATAGTAAAAAAACGAAACTTGCCTGCAGGCGAAACATTAGTTACCGGAAAATACGAGCCGTTGTCTTGTGCATAAGTCCGTTCGCTACCGGAAGTATCGGCCCATTTCTCCCTAGCGTAGCCACGGAGGCCAATATGGCTCCGGCCTCCGGCTAGCATGAATCCAAGTCCGTAGTCGCTCTCTGCCTTGGCCATGACGTCGTAGGACTGGGTAAAGCTTTGCCTTGTCGAGGCGGTAACATTGGAGACAAAGCGCGATCGCCCTTCAATCTTTTGACCGATCTCGACGCCTTTAAGATGGAGACCCTCGGGGGTTTTTTCGCTCGCAGGCTCGCGCCGTGAGCGCGTATTCCAAGGGCGCGCATATCTACCGTAACCACGTGCCAGCAGATGGGCATTGTCGCTGGTCTCGGTAGCTGGTGCAGCAACAGAGGGCGCCGTGACCGTTAGGCTTGCACTTCCTAACATCAAACTTAAGAGCCACATGTCCCAAATGTTAGTGCGCCACTTTACCATGCGGGCTTTCCGCCGATCCTCGATCAGCTGCCCGACTGCCCTGAGAATCGCGACCGCTTAACGTGGTTAAAAACCGCACTTCTGCTGGGTAATCAAAGCGTGTAAATTTGTCTTCTGTGCCAAGACTGTCAGCGTAAAGAACTAGCTGCGATTTAACGTCCCCAGTAATTTGACTGGGCATCGCAACACCAAGTCGCAGAATATTCCATATGTACCGCTCGGTACTGTATGAGGACAAGGTATCAACCTGCCGCGGTTGATTGGCGCGGCAGCGCCCGAGAGCACCGAGATCGCTAGCGTCTTCAAAGCAGCTCCAAAGCGCCAGCTCGTTGCTAGGTGACACATTCGACTCGGGTGCTGATAGACCTTGAGAGGCGGCAATCAACCAGTTCAGTCGGGATTTTAGGCTGGTCACACCATTTCGCTCAAATTCTGCACGCGCAACCTCGCTTGCATTTTTCTCAGAAAGATCGACCAGCGCCTTCTGAGCCATGACTAAACAGCCAAGGTAATAATTTTCTCCGGCCAACCATCCTTTATGCTCTTTCTTACGGATCCAATTCGGATCCCATGCCAAGACGCGCGCCCATTGTGCATGTACAAGTTGGTGCTCCGTCAGAACCTCATGCCAAGATGCCTGACTGCTACGCCATTGCTCGGCCCAGGTTTTATAGGAACAGTTCAACGGTGCCACTGCAGCCCCCCGTAGCACGTTGCCACGCAGACCAGAAATTTGACCGTCGCGCGCAAAAGCGTAACTACGCAGGTAAGGCAACCAGGCGTCGCCGTCCTTCCGCCCGGACTGCGCCTTGTCGACGATAAATTGCATATTCGTCTGCATATATTTGAAAAAACCGTCTTTGTCGCTGCTGTCTAAAAGTGATTGAGCGTCCTCAGGACGGGGTGCGTGATCAGGCAGTTCTCGAGCTTTGCTCGACATCCTAGCATTGTTGGCCATGTAGATGGCCGCCACAAAAGCTGCGGCTGCCAGCAGCAAAAAGGTCACCGCTAGACCTAGCCCACGTGCCGACTTCTTACGTATTAGTCTCGTATTCTCACTTAATTGCTGTGGCTCACCATGACCTGACACACCCCAATCGCTGGCCAAATCCTCATAAACTATACGCGCCACCTCAGGATAGGTCTTCTTGACCTTTTCCATGTTATCCATGGAGACCCACGGACCACAGTGACCGGACACCTCATCAGACAGACCAAACTGCATACGCTTAAAGGCATCTTTCAGCTCCATGAGAGTCATGGGGCCGCTGAAGCCTTCAAGGTTACGTCTGATGAGATAAAGTTTCGCCATTAACTTCTCACGTGGGATAGAAGCACAGTTATGTTGTCGCGTCCTCCAGCTGCGTTCGCAGCATCGATCAGTATTTTCGGTAACGTGTCAAAGCGATCTAGATTCTCAGAAATGATTTGGGCGATTTTACGATCCTCAAGCATGCCGCTTAGTCCGTCCGAGCAGGTGACAAAAATCTGGCCAGATTTCAGAGGCACTTCGTAAATATCAATATCAACGCGTTCGGCGAGTCCCATGGCCCGGACCAATGCACCGTCCTTAGCACCAGGTTGCACCGCCGATTTAGGCAACCAGCCTCGCTCCAAAAAGTTAGCGACACTGTGATCCAGAGTCAGTTGGAATATATGTTTTTTATAGTACATATAGGTGCGACTATCACCCACGTGCGCGAGATGCAGCGAGTCACCCACAAACATGAGACAGTTCAGAGTTGTGCCCATCCCTGCGATCTCGCGTTCGCGCCTGCCTCGTTCGATGATTTCCATGTTCATTTTGTCTATTGCAGTAGACAGGAACGGTGCGATCTCTTCATGGCGGATACGATCACTACCTAAAAAAGCCTTACGCAGACCGGAGACCGCCATGCTCGAGGCAACCTCACCACCACTGTGACCGCCGATGCCGTCTGCCACAATGCCAAACCCAGCAGCCTCGTCGAAATAGAGACTGTCCTGGTTATTTTTTCGCCGCCGTCCTACGTCGGTGGCACCTACCATACGCACCTGCACCTTGGCCTCCCCTATGACTCCGTACGATGCTTCGGCACTTACAATCCCGAACCTTAGAAACCTCGATCGCGATTCGTCACGGAGCCCCCTGTTCAAGCGATTAAGACACTGACTTCGAGGTCCTTAAATGGTATTTTTCTACTTTTCCTCAAATCAAACTCTGCCGACCAGACGGCAGATAGATCCACTATTGAGGGCGCCATCATGCCACGTATCAGTGATCGTTGGAGTCATTTCGGTACCTCGATCTTTACCACAATGACACTCAAGGCTCAGGCCACCAACTCAATCAACTTGGCCCAGGGCTTTCCTGACTTTGATGGACCAAACGAGGTCAAAAAGGCAGCAATCGATGCTGTTACGGAGGGATGCAATCAGTATGCACCGGCTCCAGGATTGCCGCGCTTGCGCCAACTCATTGCTGCGCGGCGTTCATCGCAGGCTGGAGGCAATTACGACTGGGCCGAAGAGGTAACGATTTTCTCTGGAGCTACGGAGGCACTTTTTTGTACTCTTCAGGGACTCTTCGGTCCGGGCGATGAGATATTAGCTTTCGAACCGTTATATGACTCTTATATCGCCGGCGCCCATAGTGCTGGTGCAAAAATTGTTGGCGTCCCCCTTGCACCACCAAGCTTTAGCTTCACGGCGGCGGCTCTCGAGCGGTTGGTAACCAAAAATACACGAGCCATCTTGGTCAATAGTCCTCACAACCCCACCGGCCGCGTATTTCATGCGGCTGAATTGGCAATCATTCGCGACTTTGCACTCGCCCATGATTTAATCGTCATCACGGATGAGGTTTATGAGGAGCTTGTTTACAGTCCCAACGTATGCCAAAGCCTTGCGACGCTCCCAGGTCTTAGAGACCGTACGGTTGTTATCTCGTCTACAGCCAAGACCTTTAGTTTTACGGGATGGAAGGTGGGCTATGCGTTTGCTCCCGCTGCTCTCACTAAACTGCTTAGGGCTGTTCATCAATTTACGGTGTTTTGTTCCGCTACTCCGCTGCAGCACGGGATGATCGCGGCACTGCAACTAAGCCCCGAGTACTACGACGATTTGCGCAGCGATTACCGCCAGCGCCGAGACCAGCTGCTGGCCAGCCTTGTAAAGGCGGGATTCCAGCCAGTGGTACCGGAGGGGTCTTACTTCATCATAGCTGATTACAGCAAACTTAGTGACCAGGACGACCGCAGTTTTGCCCTCCGCCTCGCTGAGGTCTGCGGCGTGGCCTCGATTCCTTTGTCGCCTTTTTATGTGGATGAAGACCAGGCCCGCAAGTCACTACGCTTTTTGCGCTTTGCCTTTTGCAAAAGCCTAGACACACTCAGTGCTGCCGGCGAGCGCCTGCTGTCATTCGATGCCCGTGCCAACCCAATCGGCTAGATCTGGTAGGTGCACCCACCCATCGACCTCGCGAAAGCTCTCTGGCTTATCGCGCGTTAGCCCTGCAAGATGCAGGGCGCCGACGACAGCGGTAATAAACGCGTGAAAAATTTCGACGCTCCCAGCAATCTGGGCCACAAGATCGCTGCGCAGTGGCGCCAGCAGTCGCTGGCCAACCATAGCTTCGATGACTAGCTCGCGCACTGCCAGTCCCGTCTCGAACCGACGATACTCAAGCTTGACGGCGTCTGGGAGTCCCAGGGGGCGTCTGAGCGCCTCGAGTGCCGTCGAAACCTGGGTCTCCCTCAGCAGGATTTGCGGATCAAGAGCATTGAGGCGGCGCTGCAGAGTACGCGCCCTAGTAACGAGCGGGGCCAGGTTAGCGCTGAAAGTGGGCTCAGTCGCGTCGTCAGCCGGTTCTGTGAGTTTCATGACGTCCCAAACGCGCTGGCTCTGCGGATTAACCGGCCTGGCTTTGCGAGCACCGCGGCGCCTCACACGATTACTGATGGCCATCATGTAGGCGACTGCGACATCGTCACACTGCACGGCCCCAGGGCAAAGAGGTCTTTGGCAGGCTACGCATGGCGGCAGGGTCAGGGGGCAATCGACAAAAACTGCCGCGAGCGGTCCGTGGCGTGTCAAGAGATCGGCTAGTCGTTCATCCGAAAATAATGTGCCAAAAGCGCCGATCTTTTCATATACTTTGGTTATCTCAATCGCTTCCTGACCAGGATCTCCGCTAACCAGGACGAGAGCGGTCTTGTTGGCGTTGGGACCAGACAGATGGATTCCAGCTGCTTCATGCGAGAGGGATTGAGAGGCATTTTTGCTAGCTTTTCGCGTCAACATCGTCGCCTTGCTCATAGTCAGCTACCTCTTAGTTGGTTCTAGCGCCAATCAAGCCCTAGCGGCGGATCCCATGTCAGCCCACTCCCAAGCCGGGAGGGTTGCATTAGAGCAAAAAGATTACGATCGTGCGATCGCGTCGTTCCGGCAACATCTACGAGTTTATCCCAAGGATTACCATACCTGGGATTTACTAGCGATTGCTTATTATTTTTCTGGGCAACCACGGCGCGCACTGCGCTACCTTAAGTTTGTTGAAGGCAACGCGCAGTCGTCAACCAATTATCTCTACCAAGGGCTTTGTTATGAAGCTCTAGCCCCGTCAAGATTTGACTCGCTTGACACCACGGATCTCCTCCGCGCTAAACAGTATTTCGCCATAGCGGCTCAACGCTACAGCGACGACGAGGCGGCAAGGGCAACCATCGAACTCGCCATTCTCGAATATAATGCGCGAAACAAAGCTGCTGCCCGCCACTGGCTCACGCGCTACCTCCAGAAATTCCCCCGCGGTGGCTTCGCCGGAGAGGCAGTAAGACTGCTCGAGTCCATCCGTGACAATATTTGGCTCGGCACGCTTCAGGGCACAAAAAAACCAGACATGGAACAGGCTCTATTTCGCTATAACCGCCTTTCCCTAGGACCACTGCCCCACTATTGGTTTGTGCAGGGCGGTTATCAGTACTCCGAGGTTGCCGGACAGGAGCCCAAGGAGGGCGGGGAAATCAGTGCCAGCGACAATCGTTCGGTGGCCATGCTAGCTAATGCTGGTGTCGGTATTGGACCGATCAGACAGGGTGAAACTACGGTTTTTGCCGGATACACCTATAAACAGTCTTGGGACTCAAACAGCGACCGATTGAGCCGCTGGGCCGACTCCCCTATCGATCTCGACAGCTTCCCGTTTCAAGCCGATCTGCTGCTGCGGCGGCATCAAGTTTACGGCGACTTTCGCCGCGAATTTGGAGGTAAGTTTTTTGTCGGTGTATTTGGCCGCATGGAATTTGCACGGGCCGGCTCCACCTACTTCCCATCTGCGGATAGCCCAATCTTCCGGCAAACGCTCAATCAAGGGCAAACACAACTGCTAATCCCCTGGATGGGGATGGTGTACGCTGAACACTTTCGCACTTTGATCTACGCCTATATGAATAAGCAGATCAATTTTAATAGCCCGGAATTATCAAGCAAATCCTATGATTTTGGCCTAAGTAGCAACAACCCCACCATGAGCCTAGGCCTTAGTCAGGTCATCGATTGGCCACAGTTTGATGCCGTGGTCGATATAGAAATTTTCCGCTATGAGTTTATCTACAATGATCCGTGGTTAGACTACCAACGGCAGGGAGCCTTCATTGGGGTCGAACAGGATCCCATCAAGAATTGGACGATCGCCGGCATAGCGGGTTATTACCAGGATAATTATGTATTCCCACGAGTGCGCAGTTACAGTTGTAGTACCGTTAATAACAACGGTGAGCCCACGCTGACTGCTCGGACACCGCTTGGCTGTGCACGGACTGACACTGGCACCTTGTTTCAACTCGGTTTATACTGGAATCGTACGCAGTTTCAGAGGATTTCAGCGCTACTCCAATACATCAGCAACGACAATCCCGAGCAGCGTGAATTTAATCAGACGGTCAAGAATATTCAGTTAATGTATACTTGGGCTTTCCCAAGCGTCAGGCGTGTATCGCGATTTGTCGACCGTTTTGCCGATGCAGCATTTACCAAAGGGGGACGCTAAGTTGGCACATCTGCAGTCTAGCTTGAAGATGGTTGAAGATGTCATCCGCCTGAAGCAGAGCGTTTATATCTCTGGCGACGGACTACAGGTCACATTTCAAACTCAAGTCATTGCCATGCAAGCGGATCAATTCGTGCTGATGAATCACATCAGACCACAGTTTATAACAGCATTCATGGCCTCCCGAGCATTTAGCGTCCAAGTCGGCATGGTACGATTTCAAGCAGACCACATACTGTCCGACGGCGAGCACATTATTTTCCCGCTACGTAAAGACTCGGTGATAGAAGAAACACGGCAGTCCGAGCGTTTCTACTTTAACGCTGACGAACGCGTGATCGTCGAGATTTTGAACCCCTTCGATAACGAGACTAAGATTTCAAAATCGGTGATGGACATGTCAGCTACGGGCCTATCGCTCCGCACCACATTTGATTCCCAGCTTTTCCAGCCAGACACCTACCTTGGTAATTTACGCATTTTAGTTGACGGCGAACTGTATAAAAAGGGCGCTGGTCGCATAGTTTATCGACGTAAGTTAATGGATGTCAGTGGTCATTTACGCCACCAGGTTGGCATCAAATTCGAGAGCTGAATGCCCAAAATTACAAGTAGCCGTAACACGAGCCGTCTAAAAAAATGGCAACGAATTTTTGTCAATAGATCGCTCAACATGGGGAACATCCGAGCCGTTGGTTACGACATGGATCACACGTTGGTGATCTATAATCGTGAGGCTTTCGAGGCTCTTGCTTTTCGCGAGACTTTGAAGAAATTCATTGCCAGCGGATATCCAGAAGAATTAGGCAGCCTGACTTTTGATCCCAATCTACTGATCCGAGGCTTACTCGTCGACATGGACCGCGGCAATGTCCTCAAGGTTGACGGGCATAAATACGTGAAAATCGCCTATCATGGTCACACCCGGCTAGCTAAAGACGTGCGCCGTAGTGTTTACAACATCGAGAGCTTTAAGGCCGGCACTTTACTATCGATGGATACTTTTTTCGCCTTGAGTGAGGTCCAGCTTTTTGCCGAAATAGTCGACTATATGAATCGCAATCCAGGCAAGATCAACAAGAGCTTCCGTGAAGTCTACAGTGACCTCAGGCGCTTTATCGACCAAAGTCATGCTGATGGATCGATAAAATCTCATGTACTCGCCAACCCGGAAAAATTTGTGCGGCGCGATAAATACTTAGCTTTAACGCTGCAGCAGCAGATTGAGGCGGGAAAGTCTCTCTTCCTCCTAACAAATTCGAGCTGGGACTATACCAGTGCCTTGATGAGTTTCATCCTCGACGGCCAACTTGAGGATTACCCAAATTGGCAGAACTATTTTGAGTACATTGTAGTCAGCGCCGGTAAGCCGGGATTCTTCACGGGTAGCCAACCGTTTTACGAGGTAGATCCTGGGCAGTCGTCGATCAAACCTCTGTCAGGACCTTTACTACCGCGCACAATTTATCAGGGTGGTAATGCCAAAGCATTCCAACAACTGACAGGATTTCGCGGAGATGAAATCCTCTTTGTCGGCGACCATATTTACGGTGACATTATTAGATCCAAACACTCCGTCAACTGGCGAACCTTGCTTATAATCGAAGAACTTGGTGTTGAGTTAGTCAAGTTAGAGGGGTTGCGCCGCGCCTTAGCCGAGATTCACGAGCGCATGCAGGAGCGCGAAATTGTCGACGAAGATCTCCAGGTGCTCCGCTCAAAATTGCGGTGGCAAGGGCGCCTCATGGAGGAATCCCAAGCACGAGGGGATTCAAAAAAATCACAATTGATCGGCAAAGAGCGAGAAAAATTGGCCGCCAAGGCTGGCCGTCTCGCCGCCCGCTTGGAAAAGCTGGATCTGGAGATCAAGTCACTCACTGAGGCGCGAGCGGCTAAGGTGCATCCTGTTTGGGGTGAATTGATGAAAGTTGGCTTAGAACGCAGTCGTTTCGCTGATCAAGTCGCCGATTATGCTTGTGTTTATACGAGCGCCGTTTCAAATTTGCGCTTTTACAGCCCATTCAAGCGTTTTTCATCAGTTCACGACATGCTGGCCCACGATTTCTAGTGACAAGCTAAAAGCCCACCCCAACCGGTGAGCGCTCAAGAAATTCAGTTTATTACCCGAAAAGTACCACGCGGACATCAGGGCTGACCTGACCGTAGAGGTACTAACGTATGCGTAACAAATTACTCGGTGATCGCTACCGAATTCTCGACCTCATTGGAGAGGGCGGGATGGCATACGTTTATCTTGCCACTGACGAAAAACTCGGCCGTCGTGTCGCCGTTAAAGTCTTGCACGAACACATGGAACGAAATCCTGAGATTCGCCAACGCTTTCAGGCAGAGGCGCAAACAATCTCCGCGCTAGACCACCCAAATATCGTGAAAATTTATGACTTCTCCGGCGATCACGATGGACGTCTGTGGATAGTCACAGAAGTCATTCAAGGCAAAAACATCGCCCAGTATTTACAGGACTTAAATGAACGATGGCTCCACCCTGTCATCGCGGCTTGCATCATTGCTGAGGTGTGTAAGGGTCTTGCCGTAGCTCACGATCACGGAATCGTTCATCGGGACATCAAGCCTGAAAACATCATGATGACTTTCGAAGGCCGCGTGATCTTAATGGATTTTGGCATTGCCAAAGACCTCGGCAAATCTAACATCACCGTCACTGGGACATTTATGGGCTCGCCGAGTTACATGTCACCCGAGCAAGTACGGGGTCGCGATGTCGACTGGCGCAGCGATATCTACAGCTTATCCATCTTGTTCTACGAGCTAGTAACAGGTCGTTTGCCATTTTTAGGGCAAAATACACACGATGTAGTATTGAAGATCATGGAAGGTAACTTCACTCACCCACGCTTCCTGGTACCAACATTACCACTTGTCCTGAACGACCTGATCGTCCGTGGCATGGCCAAGCACGTTGGCTCGAGACCACAGAGCGCGGAAGAATACCGGTCCATCCTCGACGGAACTCTGGGAGATATGGGCTTCAACGAGAGCCATATCGAACTAGAGCGCTGTGCTAAGGATCCCGATACCTTTAGATCACGATTACGCGGGGCCGACACGGTCATGGTCCACGCGCCGAAAACACCAACTGTGGCTCAAATGCCACCGCCGCGGCCAGAGCCGATTGTACCAATTGAGCCGAAGCCTGCAGCCGCAATGGCGGCTCCACCTAAACCGAGCCAAAGAGCTCCAGCGCCAGCACAGAGACAGGAGGCGCCACCGCGGTCGCGCTTAGCCGTGGCACCGATACCGACGGCCATGCCACAGCAACTAGCTGCGGCGCCACGCCCTCGACCGCAGCGGCCCGTTGCCGATCCGGCTTTACGCATGCACCAAAGACGTGTGGCCGCGAGTATTCCAGCTCAACGCACTTGGTTTAGCTATAGCCTCAGCGTAACTTTGATGGCGGCCACGGCGATCCTCAGCGTCTGGGGCATCATGCTGATTCAGCCACGTTTAGGTGAGGAAAGTACTACCTTTAGCAGCGAAAGTGACGGTTGGAGTCAGGGCAAAAGAGCCAGCGCCAGAGCGACACGCCAGGGGACCCGTCAGCGTGTCGACGGCACCCCGACGCGTGCAGTGGTGACCAAAGGCACGCCACCATCCGCTGCCTCAGGCACGTCTGCAGCGACAACGCCCAACGATAAACCAAGGGAGAAATCCCCGCCGGAACCCTCAGTTCGCTTCACCGGTAAAAAGCGCAGAAACGCCAGAAATCCTGAACTCAAGTCACCCAACCTAGTACGCAATGATGTGGTGCGTGCTGTGCCTGTACCGATTCCCATCGACTCTGGCACCCCCAGAAGACTTGACTCCGTTGACGGCAAGAAAATGCAAAAGACGACCACCAACACGGACGGCAATCAACTGCCAGAAGTTGGTGCTCTTTCTGCAACGGAAAGATCAGAAAGATCAGATCGTGGCGATACCATTGAAAATAGAGAGCGCCAGGCAGCTCCAGATAAACTCGATACGCGGTTTATAGCGATGCGCACACGTGCCCGCGTCATCGTTAGTTCACAGCCTGCCGCTGAAATTTTTATCGACGGTAAACGCGTCGGGACCACAATAGACCGAACAGCTGATAGCGGCCCCATTTCGGTTGCATCTGGGCACCATACACTCGAGCTACGGCGCGCCGGATATACCACCTATCGTCGCGCCATTGATCTCTCAGCAGAAGAAGTCCTGACCCTGCCCCGCGTTGCGCTGGGCGGGATGGAACCCAACGCTAATCAACCTGTGGTCCTGCTTACAGTAAGGAGTAATTTGGAACCCGCTCAGTTCACGCTACGCAACCTGAGTACCAATGCCACGCAAATTTCACTCGTAAGGGCTGGGATGAGGCCGATCAGCCTCATCCCAGGACGCTATTACTTACGAATCGAACGGGGCACCGAGTTTAAAGAGCGCGAGCTCGTCATTAATGGCAACGAAGGGCAGCTCACATTCAACGCCGACTTTCGCAACTAACTAGGAGCAAGAACTCTGCAGACGACCTTTACACAGCGACACTTAAGGGCAAGGCCTACGGGCCTAGCAGGTAATATCCTGCGTCGCCTGATCGCGTGTGTATTGTCCTTGGGCATGTGCGTGCCTACGAGTTCTTGGGTGATTGCTTTGGGGTCTTTCGGAGTCGCGACTACGGCAGGCGCATCGGCCTATACAAGCGGCCTCGATCGCTACCAACAGGGCGACTTTGCCGGAGCCGAAAAGATACTGCGCGGTGCTCTTGGCACGCGCATGGCGCCGCGTGAATTAGCCAGTACCTATAAACTACTCGGTATTTGCCAATTCATGCAAAACAACCGAGCCGGCGCGACGCAAAGCTTCAAAATGGCATTGGCGACTGATCCTGCCACTCTGATCAGCGCAAATGAAGTGCTCGACGACGGCGTCATCGGCTTCTTCAATAAGATTCGGGCAAGTTCCCCTAAACCCGCCGCCACCGCTGCGAAAAAGGCTCCCGCAAGTCCCGGTGCCATGAAAATGGCTGCTCGCCGAGCAACCGACTCCAAAGGCAATTTACTGAAACAGACCTTTTTAATCATCAACTCCACTAACAAAGGGGCCAACGTCTTTATCGATGGAATCATTGCTGGCCAGGTCAATAACCGGATCAACACTTCTCCAGGAAAGGTCCTCGTCGAAGTGGCGCAGCCAGGATTCAAACCGAAAAAAGTCCGCATCAACATCACTAAAGACGCCGACAATGCGGTCAACATCAATCTTGATAAAATTCAGCCCAAAGCCCCACCAAGACCGAAGGCGCCGCCCACTCCTGCCGAGGACGACTTGGGCATTGCTGTCGCGGCGGGCGCTCGTGGGGCCAAGTCCAAGAATGGCGGTAGACGAGCGCTGGCAGGAAAATCGCGAGCGGCCGCGCCCAAGGATGACCTATTCGGTGAATCTCCCGTAACCCAGGCACCACCACCTGTGCAGTCTGGCCCACGCATTGCGCAAGCGCCAAGCACGCCGCCGCAGATGGCACAGCAACCACACCCCCAAGCTATGATGCCTCAGGGCTATCCGCCACAAATGGGCTACCCGATGCAGGGCTATGGACAGATGGGATACCCGCAGCAGGCCGCGCCCTACCCGCCTCCGGGGTACTACCCACCACCATCCTACTATCCGCAGGCGCCCCAGGTGATTATTCAGCAGGCGCCACCCTCTTACTACGGATCCCCCGACATGAGCCCGGCCCCCATGCCGGCCAACGAACCACTACCACCACCTCCGAGTATCGACAGCGATCCCGGGGGTAGTCCTAGTGCTTTTGACGGCGGTGGAGGTCCGCCACCGGAGCCATCGATGTCGCCAGAAAGCCTCGGTGACCCAGGCTTTGGCGCCCCAGCGAGTAGTGGCTCCCGCGGCGGCCGTAGTGGCAGTGGCGGCGGCAGTGGATCTGGCAGCAAGGGCAACGCCAACGTCGCCATGTATTTGCTGCCTCTAGGCGTTGGACAATTCGTCAATGGCCGTCCACTGCTTGGTATCGCATTCCTTGGTGCGCAGGTGGGCAGCGCTGCCTATGGCTTTCTGAACTACCAAACCGCCGAGAAGAGAACCAAGGAAATCAACGATTTCCAGACCAACAACTGCACCGACGCAACAGATGAAGACTTCGATGCCTGCGAGGAATACGTACAAGCTGGCCGGGCCAATGTTTTAACGATTAATCAGTACAAACTTTACGGTTTCATCGGAGCTGGCGCCGCCTATGGCCTGAGCGTGATCCAGGCCTTTTTAGACACCCCTACTAAGACGGCCAAGAAGAAGAAACGGCGCGGCTTTAGTCTCAATGAATCGCCCGCTATCGAAACTGCCGCCGAGAACACCTACGACGATGAAATTGCCACCGATAGTGGCTTTAAGTGGCGATTTGACGTAGCCCCACATTATAATGGCCTCCAGTCGGTAGTAGAGCCCGCCCTGACCGTGAACTTGGACTGGCGTTTTTAGGGCCGATCATCAAGGCGCACTGCCTGTTTGTGGGGAGACATGTTTTGGGGAGAGGTCGGTATTGAGTCCGCAGGAACTCATCAAGCGGTATTGCATCGCACTGACCGGAGGCATTGCCACCGGCAAATCAACCGTAGCACGCATGCTGAGACAACTCTCCTACCCGGTGATTGATGCTGATCAGCTTGCCCGCCAAGTGACCGCACCGGGATCGCCCGGTCTAGCGGCCATTGTAAATCGCTTTGGTACAGACGTGCTCGATGAGGAAGGTCGTCTCAATCGCCCCTTACTCGGACAGTTGGTGTTCCACGACGAGCGCGCCAGGCGCGATCTGGAGGCCATGACGCACCCACTTATCCGTGCAGCCTTGGTGGCCGAGGTCGAGAAGCTGCACCTGAATGAGGATCCCAGGCTCTGCTTTTACGAAGCCTCGCTTATTTTGGAGACTGGTCAGGAGAAGGCGTTTCGTGCCGTGTGGGCGACCTACTGCGCGGCATCCACGCAGAAGCAGCGCCTGATGGCGCGGGATCAGATTGATTGCGCCAAGGCAGACCGCGTGCTAGCCGCGCAAATGCCGGCCAAGGAAAAAGCCGAACTCGCAGATGCCGTGATCGACACTAGTGGCGCCATAGGCCTCGTAGCAGCTCAGCTTGACGCTCTCCTGAATCGGCAAAGCTAGGTTGAGGCTGGGTCGAGGCTAGGTTGGACTGGAATACCAACGCGTGTTAGGTTGTGACGCTAGCAACGATGCTGGTCAGTCGCTCGGAGTCAAGTAAGGCGTGAGTAAACGTCGCCGCAGTTCCCAGAGTTCCCCGAGTTCCCAGGGCTCCCGCAGTTCTCGCAGCTCGCGTGATAACCGCCACGACCGGCGCAAATCTGCCAAATCCGAGAGCGACTTCGCGCGACCGGGCAGGCGTGACGGTGGACGTGATTCTGAGCACGTTAATCCTGCAACGGCCAAGGCCAAGGCGGAGACAGAAGCGCAAATTCGTGCGTGGCTCGATGCTGCTATCGCGCCACCCACCCGCCAAGCAACGGGGGAAATAGCCCTAGATCCGTGGCAGGAGCAAGTGCTGGCGGCACTGATGGCTGGTGAATCGGTGGTGGTGGATGCACCAACAACGGCCGGCAAGACGCGTGCTGTTGAGGTTTTTTTCCGCGCGAAATTAAACGATCCACTCTTTCGCGCTGCCTACACAACCCCGGTCAAAAGTCTTTCCAATGACAAATTGCGCGAATTTCGCGCCATGTTTGGCTCGGAGAACGTGGGGATCGCCACCGGCGATATCAAAGAAAATTTGCACGCGCCTATTGTTGTCGCCACACTCGAGAGTTACCGCAACTCCCTGCTTGGCGTCGAGCCGGACCTCGGACGCACGTTAGTTGTGTTTGACGAATACCATTATCTCCAGGACGAGAGCCGAGGTAGCAGCTGGGAAGAGGCTCTGATCTTAACGCCGCAAGGCTGCCAGATCCTGCTGCTATCGGCCTCGGTGGCAAACGCCGAGCAGTTTACAGAGTGGCTGCGCGAGATTCACCCCCATCGCCCTTGCCGCTTGGTGCGCACGGAAAAACGTCCCGTGCCTCTCGTCGATCTGGTATTCCACGGTGGTCATTGGCTCCTGCCAAATACGCTACCATCGGGGTCGATGCGGCCGCCGCAGCCCGGCAGGCCTGATGCACCCGTGCGCCAAGAGACCATTGCGGAGCGCGCGGAAGGGCTGATGGCTCTAGGCCTCACACCGACCATCGTTTACTGTGGGCGCCGTCTAGCCTGCGAGACCATGGCAGCTATGATCTGTCGTCACTTATCGCCTTTATCGCCAGAGGAGGCCGAGCGTATCGGCGCCTCGCTTGCTGCCTCGCAAGAGGAGTTTCGCGGCCTTTCGTTCATCTCTCCGCAGCTCAGACAGATGCTACAAGTCTACGGCGTTGGCTATCACCACTCGGGCTTAGCGGCCCCCGCACGCATGGCGGTCGAGGCTTTAGTCAAAGACGGCCTACTGCGTTTTTGCGCGGCGACGATGGGCCTCAGTTTAGGCATCAACTTCTCGGTCAGATCAGCCCTGATCGCCGATTATCAGCGACCCGGCGAGTTAGGATTTACAGACTACGCACCCTCCGAGGTTCTGCAAATGTTAGGCCGTGCAGGCCGACGCGGCAAAGACGCCGTTGGTTTCAGTCTTTGGCCTTCGCCTGTGGCCTATAAGCGCCTTGGTAACGCGCAGCGTGATCGTATCACGTCGCGCCTGCGTAGCGATCCTACGACATTTCTTGGCTTGGTGGGGCGCGGATTTAGCCTGCGCGCGATCGAGAATTTTTACAGCAAGAGTTTTAGGCGTTTCACGGACCAGGGTATAGACCTCAGCCTCATGACGAAGTCTCGCCTTGTAAAAAAACTGAGCGAAAGGGATCTTCCCTGTGACTCACCAGCAGCCGCGGTGGCTGCGTTCTGGAACAAGCAGGAGTCCCCATGCACAGGTTGTCGTCTGCGCGCTAAATGTCATCCGATTCTGAAAGCCAAGAGCGCCGGATCACTCGCAGCACTACACGTGCATTTGCATAAAATTGGCGCCCTCAATGCCGACGAGTCCCTCAGTAACTTTGGCTCGATTGCGCGGTATTTTCCGCAGGCGGGGGGCCTGGTCATGGCGCGCCTCATCGCTGATCGGCAAATTACTCCGGATAATCTCAGCCGCGCCGTTGAACTTGCTGCCTCGATGACCTTAGCGCGCTTCAAAGAGCCAGGCACAGACGCCCGCTACCGCCTGCCATTTGGCGAGTACGGTGTCGAAGACATGTTGCTGCAGATGTATCCCTATGAATTATTTCCGGAGGTTTACGATCCACCATTCCGGCAGCGTACCTATCCAGTGATTCGGGAGTATAACCCGGCAGCCGGCTATGTGGTGCGGGAATGGATTCAAGGGATGCCGTGGAAAGACTTGATAGCCAATACCACCCATGAACACTACGGCACAGGTGATGTCATGTCACTGATCCTCCGTAGTGCCACCTACCTACAATCGATGGTTCAGGCTGGTATACCTCAACTAGCTGATTTGGCTAAAGATCTCCGAAGCATCATGCTCCGGGAGCCGCTCTCCTTTGTGCTTGCAATTTAATCTGTATTAAGAGTTGACATGCTGGGGGCAGGGTTGTAGAACCCTCCGCGTACAATCGAGGTCCCACCACCCGGATGTTGAGTAGCAGATTCACTAGAGTCTCCGCGCACTTGTATATCAGCTGTGACTAACAAGCAGACCGATGGGGCGACCGAGAGCGAGTTTGGCATCAGGCTTGCACTAACGGTTGTATCTGCTAGGAGCCCTGGTTACTTAGCAGAGTCTTAGAGAAAAATAGTTATGAATGGTTTTATGGTTTCTCGAAAAGCTCTACCGCTGCATTTAGTTACTGTCCTTTCCCGTTTCTGTTAGTACCGCACGTACTGTCTTATCCTTAGGTTATCCTTTCACAAATCGTTTCACCTTAGGTGGTCAGAGCTCAGGGGTCCCAACAAGGGACCCCTTCATCCATTCAGACGCGTAATCATCGGCTGACTGTTTAGACGTTTGACGGATGTCAAATCGATGGGGTGCGTCACCTCGAGCGAGACGTCGGCATCACACGCTGGTGGTGAGGCTAAGTCAAATCCCCCGTACGATCAGTAAGTTCCTCTACTTTAACTACATTTATCTAAAGTTTTTTTATTTACCAACCGACAGCCTCGCCGGAGTCGTTGAAGTCACCAGATTGAGAGTCTGGGACTATCGATTCCAGCTCACGCCAACTAGAGGATCACGCCATGCTGAAACGTGCACTAGGTGTAAGTCACAAACGCTCGACGTTTATGGTCGGATTAGGACTAGCTGCCACATTGGCAGCCTGCGGTAAGACCAACTTCGGCGAGCAAGTAGTGCAAACCGACCCGGCTCTCACCAACAGTGGACCGAAAGGAGCCGACGCCACCAAGGAGCAACTTCCCTACGGCACACCACCAACCAGCGAGGTAGAAAAATCAGGGTGGGTTACACCCGAGGTGCGCAATGCCGTCGATGCCTTACTCGGACGCTCGGAAGTCACGATCACCGTGGATGGACCAGGCGGAAACGGTGGTCCTGGCGGTGGCGGCGGTGATAATCCGGGCAACGGCCCCGGCGGCGCTCCAGGAGCTAACGGAGGTGGCGGCGACGGCCCCGGGCCCAACGACAGTATAGTCTCGCAGACCGATGGCCTCTTGTGGCTGACGTGCACCGAAAACGGCGGCGATGCGGGGCTTTTTAAATCTGAATTCTTCGGCAAAAAGGGCTCCAAAGTGCGCGTGGCTGGTGAGTTTTGTCCAACAGCCAAAATCCAGGGTGACGTCACCGTCCTCTTCCTGATTGACCACTCGGGATCCATGGAAGGTGCACCCAACGAAGGTCCGAACGATAAAACCACCAACGGCACCTGTGGCCGGCTGCAGGCTGCCCAAAGCCTCGTCGATGCCTACGCCAAGCTCAGTCTCATTAACGTAAAGGCGGGTGTGGTCGGGTTCTCCTCCGGAGCGCGCGTCCAGGTGCCAGTTGGCGGCATGGATCAGCTGAAGGCGAACCTCAAACCCGAAGTCTTCTGCGGTTCCGATGGACGCTTTGCCTTCACCAATTACGCGGCGGCATTGCAAACTGCCCAGCAGCAACTAGCATCGACGCCCGGTCAGAAAGTCGTCTATCTTATCTCGGACGGCTCACCCACCGTCGGTGGGACAGATCCCAAAGCATCAGGAGTCGCTGCGGCGCAGGCCTTACGGACGATACCTGACACTAGTCTCTACGCTCTGTTTGTTGGCTACAAAGGTGATCAGGCGAGCAACCCGCGCGGCTATCTTGAGCAGATCACCGGAGATGCCGGGCTAGTGCGCGTAACGAGCGGAGCGGCCGACTTAGTGAATGCCGCGAAACGCCTCGGTACCATACCTATTAAGATCAAATTAGAGGACACCAAAGGCAGCCTGGAGAACCCAGCGGGTACCACTGAAATCACCATCGAAGCGATGGATCAGCGCAAAGATGCTCCCGATCGATTCGTGTGGCGTTCCGCACCGTTTGAGTTAGTCGGTACGCCGGGAGGCGCGGCGCTAAATAAATTTACTGTCATGACAGTGAGCTCGCACGGGGATAAGCTAAATTCCGTAGCGGAGATTACTTATCACGAGAAACCGTAAAGAGGGTGCTTAAGATGTTGAGAGCTGTGGCCCGTAACTTGTACATTGGCATCTGTGCTGTTTTTCTCATGCTCCCCACCCTAAGTGCAAAGGACACTGCCATGGCCGCTTCTTTTTACGATTTCTCGGCTCAGTCTCTCGATGGCAAAGATGTTTCGATGGCTGAATTCAAGGGCAAAGTAGTTCTTGTCGTTAATGTCGCGAGTAAATGTGGTTTCACGCCCCAGTACACAGGACTGGAGGAGCTCTACAAGAAGTACAAAGAGCGCGGGCTTGTCATCCTCGGCTTTCCTTGCAATCAGTTCGGCAATCAAGAGCCAGGGTCATCAGCGGAGATTAAGCAATTTTGCAGCTTAAATTACCCTGTCAGTTTCCCGATCTTTTCCAAGGTTGAGGTTAATGGTGACCAGGCACACCCGCTCTACAACTACCTTAAGCGGGAGCAAACTGGGCTCCTTGGCACCGAGGCGGTGAAATGGAACTTCACCAAGTTTCTAGTCGATCGCAGTGGTAAAGTTGTGGATCGCTATGCACCACAGACCACACCAGAGAGTCTAGGACCCGACATTGAGAAACTGCTGGCACAGTGAGCCAGCAGCGGTGGTAGGGATCGATGTGCGCCTATGAGCGCCTGCATTTGCCAAAAGCGCAATAGCGCGAACTTTGTGTCATTGGTCATGACAGCTTAGGCGTCACGATCACGAGCAATTGCACGGCAAAATGCCGCGCCAAGGCAAGCATTTTGTCAGGTTTTCCCCTGTCCTACCGATGAGGCGATCGACAAAGAATATTGTCATCGAACTCTCGGTAGGATGTACCTCATGCGCCATGCATCGACCTTACAATCGACTTTACGTTGCATCATATTTGGGCTGACCAGTATTGCCGTCTCGCCGCGTCTTTATGCTGCCGAACCCGCGCAAATTGGGGAATCAGTTTACCGCAGCGCCTACTTTCTCGGTCGTGGCGATACGGGGATCGCCGAAGCTGATCGCGAGGACGCGATCTTCTATAACCCCGCAGGGATTGCTCAAGGCACCGGGATTTATAAGAAGACTGTGCTATTTTCCCCTCAGTTCGAGGTTTCGCAGGGTGTCCGTGACGTTGCCAAATCACTCTCCAACTCGACATCGAGTGCCGTCGATACGGTCAAGAACAACATCGGTAAGCCCATCAGCATTGGCTTGCAAAATTTTACGGGGCTCGTGCTGCGACGCGCAGCCCTCGGTCTTGTGGCCAGCAGTCATCTCAAGCTCGTGGCCTTTAACGACCCTGACTCAGGCGGCCTCCAGGCGATCGACGCTCAGGCAGACCAAACCTTGGGAGCCACGTTCACCTTGGCGGAGAAATTTCTGGGAGACCATCTTTTAGTCGGAGTCACTACCAAATACCTGCAAAGGGCACGCGGCGGCGTCACCGCAAGTGCTGCCGATATCGATACGATCCAGGCGCAACTCGACGATCAGAGCAAGTTTCTTGGCTACGGCTTTGGTAGCGGTGCCGACGTAGGCCTGATGTACAAAATTGGCGGCAAAATGAATCCCAGTTTAGGCCTCGTCTTCAATGATATTGGCGACACCCAAATCAAACCCAAGGAAACCACCGAACAGAACTTAAACCTTCTGCAAACAATCAACCTTGGACTTTCGCTGGAACCAGGCACACTGCAGAGCAAAGTCAAACTACTTTTTGATTATAAGGACATCACTGGCCGACACCACAAAAACCCCTACGAGCGCACCCACCTCGGGGCCGAAATTTCGGTGTGGAATCGCATCGGTCTGACCGGAGGCTTAAACCAAGGCTACCCCACTTTTGGGTTTTACACTGACATCTATGTCTTGAGGCTTGATGTAGGCACTTATGCTGAGGAAGCTTCAGACTACTTGGGACTGAGGCCCGATCGTCGTTACTTCTTGCGCCTCATCGCTGGCTTTTAAGGAGATCAAGGTATGAAATCACTTGGCATCAATCTAAAAAAACTATCCCGCCAAGCCACAGCCGCCGCAATGATGATCACGCTTGCGGGCTGTGGTCAGAGCATATTTTCTGGATTGCGCAAGATTGACCCGGCCGCTGAAGCCTGCCGCGAGCTGGAAAATGATGACCCTAATGCGGCGATATCGATCCTCACTAGCGCGCTAGAGGGAAGTCCAGGCAATGCACAGTATCTCTCGATACTAGCTACAGCCTATGCGCAGCGTGCCGGCGTGGATCCATTGTACTTGGCGCTCAACATGGGTACCGATTCAAGCAGTAGCAATAGCAGTAGTTTGGCTCTAGCCTCATCGGGATCGTCGTCAAGCTTCACAGCTATGTTTTCGCTGCTGCCATCACCAACGCAGACGGTGCTCGATGACATAGATTTGGCTGTCAGTATCCTGACTGACCAAATTGATGCGACCAGCAGGCAGCCAGGAGATCTGTTCAAAGGTGCGATTTTCATGACCGCATCGATGGTGCTTCATGTCAAAAAACTGGATACCTCTGGTGACGGCACTCTCACTGCGAGCGACCTTGCCTCTATGACAGAGGAAGACGCTCTGGCAATTCTCGGCAATCTATCCGCCGCCATCACTTTACTCGGCACCTCGGGCAGCGATGACGGAGGAGGTCAAGCAGCTGCGGCAGCGGCCGCGAGCCAACTCGAGGCATTCTCCAGCCAAATTACATCGAGCTCAGGTAGCACGGACTCTGAAAAACTCCGTACGTACTTGAGCTCGAGTTCATGATCTAGCTCCAGCAGCGCGTCCTCTAGGCCCTAAGTCTTTAGGACTTGGCCCCAACGCGGCAGCCTGTATCGACCGATGCCAAAATATCCTCACGTGGGATCAGCTCGGTCGGCAGCGATGCACGCCTGATGTTGGCATGGAAGAGAATGGCTCCACGCAACTTAGCGTAATCGAGATCGGCATCCTCTAAATTGGCGTTGGTGAAGTCGGCGCCCTCGAGGTTGGCGTTCCAAAGAGATGCACCACTCAAGTCTGCATTTTTAAAGCTGCAGTCCTTCAGGTTTGAATAGGAAAAGTTGGTGCCTCGCAGATCGCAATTCGAAAAGTCGATCTTAATGAGGTTGGCCTTCCGAATATCACGCTCACTGAGGTCACGACTCTCGGCAAGAAGTTCTAAAACCTCCTTGCGGGTCAGCGTCACCAACTTGTTACTATCCTTGCTCATCCATCACCTACTTAGTGTTGACCATGAACTGCTAAGACTCGCGCCGCGCTAGAACAGTCACCTCGCTTAGGCGAGGAGTCTAGCGACATCCAACATCCGCCAGCTAAAGCCAGTCTCGTTGTCATACCACGAGAGTATCTTAACCAGGTTCCCATTCATGACCGAAGTCAGCTCGGCATCTACTATAGACGAATGGCGATTGCCATTAAAGTCAGTTGAAACCAAAGGCTCATCGCTTACTGCCAGAACACCCTTAAGCGGACCAGCGGCGGCATCGCGCAGCAGTTGGTTGATCTCCTCCTTAGTCGTCGAGCGCTCGACCTCAAAGGTGACATCGACCACCGAGACGTTAGGCGTCGGCACTCGTACTGCGAGACCGTCCAGTTTACCCTTAAGTTCAGGCAACACGAGACCAATGGCTTTGGCTGCACCAGTCGAGGTCGGAATCATGCTGACCGCAGCTGCACGAGCACGCCGCAGATCTTTATGCGGTAAATCAAGAATGCGCTGATCGTTGGTGTACGAGTGAATCGTCGTCATTAAACCGCGCTTAATGGTCAGCTTGTCGTTCAGCACTTTAGCGACAGGAGCCAAGCAGTTGGTCGTGCAGCTACCGTTAGAGACGATTTTATGCACTGTTTTGTCGAGTTTGTGATGGTTGACACCCATCACTACAGTCAGATCCTCGTCCTTAGCCGGAGCTGAGATTAGAACTTTAGGAGCGCCAGCCTTAAGGTGCAGCTCGCAATCCTTACGGTTAGTGAAGATGCCACTGCATTCAAAGACGAGATCCACCTTCTTGGCAGCCCAAGGCAACTCAGCCGGGGATTTGATCGCCGAAACCGAAATTTCACGCCCATTAACACGCAGTGCACCGTCGGACGCCGTCACATCAGCGGCCAGAGTGCCATGGACGCTATCGTATTTGAGCATGTGCGCCAGCGTCTTTGTATCAGTCAGGTCGTTAATGTGTACGACCTCAATATCGTTGTTGCCACTTGCCAGAACCGCACGCATGACCGTGCGACCGATGCGTCCAAAACCGTTGATACCCACGCGAATCGTCATTTGCAGCTTCCTTTCACTCCAGCCAGTAACGCCATCTCAGGATGAATTTCTATATGTCAGCAACTATAAAAAATCCAGTCTTCCATTCATCTTGGCGCGCTTTCCGTCCCGGTCCCCCTACCAACCCCGCGTTCTTCTTGTTATCATCCCAGTGATGGAAAAGACCTTGAGGGGAAAGCACTTATGACTACGACGCCCAACAGCCACCGCGCCGGCGCCAGCTTTAACTTTGCCCCAGGCCAGGTACTCGCCCGCAAGTACCAGGTCGTGAGCCGCGTCAGCGCCCGGGCCAGCGGTGAACTCTACCTACTGAGCGAGCAGGCCACCGGTATCGAGCGCACCGCCAAGTTTTTCTCCCCAGCGCTAGATCCCAAAAATCGCATCGCTGGGGCCTGCGCGATGAAAATGCACCGCCTCCGCCAATGTGACATTCAGTTTCAGTACCGCACCCAGGAAACCATCTCCGTGGATGGGCGGGATGTGACATTTTTGGTATCGGATTATTTTCGTGGTGAAGAACTGCCCCGCTTTGTCGCCAGACAACCCGGTGGGCGGCTTTCTGCTTTTGAGGGGCTACATCTCTTGCATGCCCTCGCTCTCGGGGTCGAGCAGGTCCACAACCTCGGTGAGGCCCATGGCGATGTGGCCCCCGACAACGTTCTGGTGCGTCGGCGCGGCCTTGGCTTTCAGGCTAAGCTCATCGATCTCAAGCCAGGATTGCAGACCAAGACAGACGATTTAGCCGAAGACGTCGAAGCACTTCTTGCCATCTTTCAAAACATCATCGGCGGTAACAAGGCCTTTATTACCCTACCCAACGCCGTGAGGACTCTCTGCCAGCCGCGCCGCAAGGGTGCCCACCGTTTCCGCCATGCTGCAGACTTACGCCTCCATTTGGAAAATCTACCATGGACCTGAAGTCACAGGTATACACTGGCACCGACTGCACCGAGGCCCAGCTCCACCCCTTGGGGCCAGGTTTAGCGGCGGTATTTACGCAAAGGGCGCCCGACTCTACCGAGGTCAACGAAGACAGCTGCGCCATCATCCCCTACTCCGAGGATACGGGGGTACTCGTGGTGGCAGACGGTGCGGGGGGGCTCCCCGATGGCGCTCAGGCGTCGCAGATCACCGTCCAAACCATCCGCGCCACACTACGAGCAGCAAGTAAGAAAAACCTGGAGCTAAGGACGGCGATTCTGGACGCCATTGAAAAGGCCAACCGCGAGGTGCAAAAGCTCGGACTTGGTGCCGCGACAACCCTGGCCATTGCTGAGATTCAGGGCAAAAGGCTGCGCACCTATCATGTCGGCGACTCACAAATCATGGTGATCGGCCATACAGGTAAAATAAAGCTAAAGACCATGTCGCATTCGCCGGTCGGTTACGGCGTTGAGGCCGGATTTATCGAAGAACAAGACGCTATCATGCACGAGGAGCTGCATCTAGTTTCCAACCTGATCGGCTTTGATGCGATGCATATCGAAATCGGCACGGCTATCGATTTGTCGCCCAAAGACACCGTGATCATCGCCAGCGACGGACTTTTTGATAATTTGCGCAGCGAGGAGATCGCCGACAGCTGCCGCAGCAGCCAGCTCTTGGCGGTGAATCGCAAGCTTGTCGATGCTTGCCATGCCCGCATGACCAGCGCCGAGGACGGCGAACCATCCAAGCCCGATGACCTGACGATCATCACTTACCGGCGCAGCTCCGTCGACAGCGCGACCAACTCTGATGCTGCCAGTTCAGCCGCCGACTGATCGACTCCGAGATAGAAAACGGCCCGCAACCAGCCACCACCCATAGCGATCATGCGGACCCCGCGTTTGGCTAACGCCCGCTCGTGATCCAGTGCGGAGCCTTGAGTCAACCGGACATAGACCATGTTAGTCCCTGGGTCGGGGTACATCACCTCGAGCGGACAACCATTGCCAACAGCTTCACGCAGGATAGCAGCCATGCGGGCGGCAGCTCTATGATCCGCAGCAAGCCGTGAGCGATGATGTGCGAGGGCATATAGTCCGGCAGCCGCAAGATAACCGCCTTGGCGCATACCGCCGCCGGCGCGTTTGCGCAATTTGCGGGCACGCACCATGTGGGTCGCGCTGCCGACCAGCACGGAGCCTACGGGCGCACCCAAACCTTTGGACAAACAAACAGCCACCGTATCGCAGTGCGCCACCAGCTGAGCCTCACTGGTGCCCAGAGCGACCGCAGCATTCCAAAGCCGCGCCCCGTCACAGTGGACAGCCAGACCTAAGCTCTTGGCTGTGGTGCCAATACGCTCCATGGCTGCAAGGCTCAGGACCCGCCCGCCTCCGACGTTATGGGTGTTCTCGACCACAAGTAGCGCAGTGGCCGAGGTATGCAGAGACTCCGGCCTAAAGTTTGCTATCAGTACATCATCGGCCAGGGCTGCGGCCCGCGGCACACATTCGATCTGGACACCAGCCAAAGCGGCAGCAGCGCCAGCCTCAAAACGCAAAATATGGGCGCCCTCTTCGGCGATTACGGTATCGCCAGGACGCGTGTGCAGCTGGATGGCGATCTGGTTGGCCATGGTTCCCGACGGAACAAACATCGCCGCCTCTTTGCCGAGGATGCGCGCCGTCTCGGCCTCGAGCCTAGCCACTGTGGGGTCCTCACCAAAGACATCGTCACCGACCTCTGCTGCCATCATGACAGCAAGCATGGCATCGGTCGGCTTCGTAAGCGTGTCGGACCTCAGATCGGCGCGCGTCATGGGGTTGGGTGCTCCTGGCGCGGGAACGGTATCACTTTGGCTTCAACCTCCGCCTTTGATGGCTGCGGATGAGCTCCAGGCGCCGTTGACGGCGGCGGACCGCGTTTGACCGGTCCTCCCGGTCCACGCGTCGCACCCTGGCGGCGCGACGAGACCGGAGACTGCGGGCGCGGCGGCGACGGACTTGCCGGCGCCGGGGGAGCGGGCTGATTGGACTTCACAAACATTGTCGCTAGGCCCTGTCCGTCCAGTAAGCGGCCGGCCGCTAACCCGGCGCGCACGAGATGCGCCGTTTTGGCATCAAGCTCGGCCAAGCCCGGCAGGCGATCGATGGACATACTCTTTTTAGCGCGGATCACCACCAACATCGCATCATCGATGTGTCCCGCGTGCAGATAGGCTCGGGTAAGCACCGTGTAAAAGTCCTCGAGCACACGACGACGTACGCGTGAATTAGGGCGCTCGCGCGTATAATCCTCGGTCGCACCCACCAGGCCCTCGAGCTGTGCAATGGCGGAATCAAAATGTCCGAGACGCCAATCGATGGCAGCGCGAATCGACCGCGCCATGAGTCCCTGAGGCACGAGCACCCACATGTACCATACGGCTCTCTCGATCACGATGGGGCCACGCAGCACACCGAGTGGCCCAAGAATGAGTCCATAAATCGCAAGTAATACTGCGCCGAGGATGTCGACTGCCATAGCAATCGGATTTGTCCCGCGAGTGGCCCTAGGCGTCGCCCGGGTGTGCGCCATAACTTGCTCTCCAAAAGCTCGAATACGTTCAGTTGGGGGGAACACTGCTGCGACGAGCATAGACGTGACCCGTGTCATACCCCACGCTGTGACGCGTCACAACCAGGGACTTCGCTTGGTTCACGTTCTTGATCGCACTGCTTGCTAATAAAGATGCGAATCAGCCTGTTTACAAGCCACAGGGCGTAAAAAAAATGTAAAATGCAGGTGTTCCTATACCACCAAAGGGGCCTGATCCGGGCGTCCCATCGCCACCAAGAATGGCTCCGCCGCCTGGCGGCGCGTAAAATCACCTTTATTTTCAAGACCAAGCCACCGATTTTCGATCAGTATCTGACCGATAGCACCGCCAGATGTGGCGCCAGGACCGAGCAAGATCAGGTAATCAGGGGCAAATTCTTTAAGTGCGACAGACACTGCACGGCTGAAATCATAGGTTGCATACACCTGATGGCCGAGTGTGTACGCGCGTAATTCACGAGGATCTGTGCTGTATGGCTGCCAAATGTGACCACGACCGTCGATCAGCGGCAACTTAGGAGCCTGAAATATATCCGTGCCAAATGTGGCAAAGGCGCGTTCAGAGATGCCGTTCAAAAGGGGCGTGTGAAAGGCCGCGTGATTCACAAGGACAAACGGGTATTTGTTGTCGTCCACTGGTGGAAGCGCTTTCATCAGAAGCTGCAGCGCTGGTTCGTTGCCACCGATGATGGCGTAACCACCAAAGTGTATGCTGGGATGCGCCTCACACCCTGGCGTCGCCTGAACATCGGCCAAGGCCTTGGCGAGCGAGGCGGCACGCTCTGGGGCATAACGCCAATCCTCGTCGACCACAGGGTAAATCAGCTGCCCACCAATGATACCGCCGCGCATCATGCTGCCCATGCCGTGGATCAGGGAGAACGCACCGGCCTCGTCGAGAGATCCTCCAAGGGCCAGGGTCGTGTACCACCCCATCGAGTTACCCGTGACGGCAACGATCTCAATCTTGTCTTGGCTAATGGCCATAAAGTCAGCCGCCGAGCAGGCATAAATCAGGGTCGAAGCGTATTCGCCAGGCGTATGCGTCTTTAGACTAAAGGTCTTGGCACCATCAAGAGCACTGACCGTGGGCTCGCCCAAAGCCGCGAGCCGCGAGTCTAGCCGACTAAGAAAATTGTCTACCCGCGGACGGTGGCGGTTCAGATAACCGAGCTCGGTCTTGGTGTAAGTGCCTCGTCCTGGGCATATGACTACTGCAGTTTTACGCATATGTTTTGGTCCGTTTCGCAAGTTTTAGGACTAAGGAGCACGCAGTTCTAAGCGGAAATCTCCAAAGCAGCCGCCACGATGGCCTCCTTGCTCGGCAGTAGCACCGTCGCCGCGCGGCCGAGTGGGATGAAACAGTCTTCCGCCGTGACGCGGCGGATCCGCGGCAGCTTCTTCATGTGCTCCACGAGCAGCGTCACCAGAGCTTCGCTTTGGGAACCGGTGCGCCGGCATTCGTCCACGATCAAGACGGCTTTGACATCTTCCACCGCTGCGGCAATGGCCTCAGCATTGAGCGGAGCTAGCCACCTCAGGTCAATAATCTTAGCCTTGAGCTTATGTTTAGTCTCGAGCTCGTGCACGGCCTGGCGCGATAGATAGGTACCGTTGCCGTAGGTGATGATGGCTAGTTTTTTGCTCTCGCCGTAGACACCAAATTCACCGACTGGGATCTCACGCTCAGGCTCCGGATAGCGCGCCAACCAGCCGCCATCATTTGCGGTGACGAGGTCCTTGGTCATGTAGAGCGCAATGGGCTCGACGAAGACCACCACACGTTGCTCCAAGTAGGCCGCCCTGACGGCACTACGCAGCATCATCGCGGCATCATCTGGAGTCGCAGGACAGGCTATGATGACGCCCGGCAGGTCGCGGAACACAGCCAGCGAATTATCGTTGTGGAAGTGACCACCAAAGCCTTTCTGATAAGCCAGACCCGCCACCCGGACGACCATGGGGTTGGTGAAGCGCCCCTCGGAGAAAAAGGACAAAGTCGAGGCCTCGCCGCGTAGCTGATCCTCAGCATTGTGCACGTAGGCCAGGAACTGAATCTCCGGTATGGGCAAAAATCCATTGTGCGCCATGCCGATGGCAGTACCCAGGATACTCGTCTCGTCGAGTAGCGAGTTGAACACCCGGCGCGGGCCAAACTTCTGATGGAGACCGTTGGTGACATTGTAAACGCCGCCCTTTTGCGCGACGTCTTCGCCAAAAACCACAGTATTTTTATAGCGCAACAAAACATCCGCCAGAGCCCAGTTAAGGAGCTTGGCCATATGCTGCGGCTTATCCATGTAACGCCAATCGCTGCCAAATAGCTTTTGCCGCTCAGCCTCAGTCGGTAGCGGTGGCAGCGCCTCCTGACGTACTGGCGGGATGACGCTGGCCATCACCTCGGGCGAGGTGAGCAGTTTGGGCCGCACGATAGCATGCTCGGCCGCGCGATTGACGCGAGCGCGTACCGATTCATAAAGATGCAGCACTTCGTCCGCACTGAGTACACCCTCGCGGATCAGCAGACTCGCTGAGTGCAGCAAGGGATCATCGCTCTCAGCCCGCTCTATCTGCGCGTTGCTAAGGTACTGCTGCTCCATATCCGATCCAGCATGGCCGAGGAGCCGCACCGTTTGCATATGAAGGAACGCAGGCCGCCGTGTGCGCCGCGTATAGTCCACCACGGCCATGGCGGCTTCGTAGGTCGATGCCAGATCGCGGCCGTCGCACTGCACATAGCGCATGGCTGGTTTGCTAGCTGCCACAGTCGAGAGCCAGCCCCCAGGTGTCGCCACCGATATGCCGATGCCGTTGTCCTCGCAAATAAACACGATCGGTACCGGCACGTTCTGGTAGGCTGCCCACGAGGCCGCGTTAAAAGCGCTGAGCGCCGTCGCATGATTATGCGAGGCATCGCCAAAGTTGCAGAGCACGACGGCGTCGTGCGGCACCGTGCTCTCAAGTCCTAAGTCTTGCGCCCGGCGAATCGACAGCGCCATGCCCACTGCCTTGGGCAAGTGCGAAGCGATGGTGCTAGTCTGCGGCGGTACTAAGAGTGGCAGACTGCCAAATACTTTATGCCGCCCACCCGAGATCGGATCCTCGGCCGAGGCGGCGAGCGAGAGCAGCATGTCCCAAATCGGCGTCGAGCCGGCGAGCTGCTTTTGCCGCTGAAGAAATAGAGCGCCGCTGCGGTAGTGCAGGAACGCCATGTCGGTCAGCTTGAAGGTCATGCCAAAAACGGCGTTACCCTCGTGTCCCGAGCTACCAATCGTATAAAAGCTTTCGCCGCGGGTCTTCAGCAGGCGCGCCGTCAGGTCGAGATGACGACTCATCACCTGCGATTCGAAAAGGTCGCAAGCCGCCGTCGGCGATAGGCCTGCAGCTGCGAGGCTGAGTCCCGTGCGCGACTCGGGCAAGGTGCCAGCGCGGACACATTTACTGAAGTTTATATCGACGATGTCGGCACGATTAGTGCTCATGGCGCCTCGTTGGCTTTAGTCATTGCTGCAATGGTGGCTTCCAAGCTCTTTATTCTATCCTCCAACGAGGTGAATCGGCGAGCGCGGGCAATTTGTCGTCGCCACTCACCAGCAGGTTGGGCAGGAAAGCCGATGTAAACCCCTTCTTCATCGAGATCCTTGGTCACACCCGAGCAGGCTCCGACCTGGACTTTGTCAGCCAGCCGGACCTTGTTGGTGACACCGGTATGGCCACCGATGACCACCCAGTTGCCGAGGTGCGCAGATCCGGCCAGGGCCGCATAAGCGCACATAATGCAATGCTCGCCTGTTGAGGTCCCGTGCGCCATATGGGTGTGATCATCCATCTTGGTCCCGCGCCCGACGACCGTGTGCTCGAGAGCACCGCGGTCGACCGTCGACAAGGCACCAATCTCAACATCGTCATTGATGATGACGCCACCAATCTGCGGAATCTTGGCGTGACCGTCTGCACCAGGAGCGAAGCCAAAACCATCAGCACCGATCACCGTGCCGGCATGAATCAGAACGCGTTTACCGATTTGTACGTCGGCCTCGATCACGGCATTGGCCTTGACCACCGTGTCCTCGCCGATCACAACCCGCTCGCCAACATAGACCCCAGGGTAGAGCACCACGCGCGGCCCAATCTTGGTACCGGCGGCGACGTAGGCAAAGGGGTAAACCGTAGCGGTGGCGTCGATCTCAGCTGCGGGATCAATATGCGCCGTCGGCGCGCGTCCCGGCGTTTCTTTCTTGGGGGGATAAAACACCTGGGCCGTGCGAGCGAACGCCCAGTAGGGATTCTTGTGTACCAGCTGCGCTCCTTTGACCTCGGGCCGCGCCTTGCCGACGATCACGGCGCTTGCCGCAGTGCTACCGAGATACTGGGCGAAGTCTTCGCTGGCGATGAAGGTCACACTGCCCGGCCGCGCCGTCGCAATGGGTTCAACACCACGGACCTCGAGATCCCAACCCCCCGCCGTCGCCGGTGGAGGAATTAGTTCTGCGCCTAAATATTTAGCCAACTCACTGAGCAGCATGCCGCCTCCCGCGCTGTCTTAGCCTGATGTCCAAGCCTGATGTCGTAACGTGGTTACTGGGTGACTGACGTCGCGAAGTCGCGCGCCAGCTTCTCCGCCAGTCCAGTATAGCCAGTCGGAGTCATGGCTGATAACTGCTTCTTCACCTCTGCCGGCAACTCCTGACAGTCCGCAATTACGGCAAGCAACGTCTCACGCGTCACGGCCTTGCCGCGGGTCGCAGCCTTGAGCCGCTCGTAAGCATCGACCACGCCGTGGCGCCGCATCACGGTCTGCACCGGCTCGGCAAGGACCTCCCAGGCTTCGCCAAGATCGCGCTCAATAGCCGCGGGTGCCGCAATGATCTTGCCGAGGCCGCGCAGCAGCGACCGCCAGCCAAGCTCGCTGTGGCCCACAAGTTCCCCGATCGCCCGCAGCACGGTCGAGTCACTCAGATCGCGCTGCCAGCGCGAGATCGGTAACTTGTCGGCAAAGTGGCGGGCTATGGCATTGGCGATACCAAAGTTGCCCTCGGCGTTCTCAAAGTCGATGGGGTTGACCTTGTGCGGCATCGTGCTCGAGCCGACCTCACCCGCTTTGACCCGCTGTTTGAAGTAGCCTATCGACACGTAGGACCAAATGTCACGGCTTAGTCCGATCAGTAGCGTATTGATGTGAGCCAGCACGCCCGCGAACTCGACAAGAGAATCGTGATTTTCAATCTGCGTCGTCAGTGGGTTAAAACTAAGACCAAGCCGCTCCTCGACAAAGGACCGCGCCACACGCGGCCAGTCGAGTTCGGGGAAAGCGGCCACATGCGCGTTGTAGTTGCCGACCGCGCCGTTGATCTTGCCGTCGATCTGCAGGGCGTTGAGAAAGATCATCTGCCGCTGAAGGCGGTGGCCAAACACCGCCAACTCTTTACCTAGCGTGGTAGGCGTCGCCGTCTGCCCGTGCGTTCGAGCCAACATCGGCAAGGCAGCGTACTCAGCCGCCTTGGCTGCGAGGTCCTGCAAGATCTCCTGCAGCAGGGGCAAGATCCGATGCTCGCGCAAATCGCGAAGCATCAGGGCGTAGGCCAGGTTGTTGATATCCTCAGAGGTGCAGGCAAAGTGGATGAACGCCAGAGTCTTATTGGTTGCACCGGCAGCTTTCAGCCGCTCTTGCAGATAGTACTCGACGGCCTTGACGTCGTGGTTGGTGGTGCGTTCGATCTCTTTGACGAGACGTTGCCAATCGTCCGCCTTGGATGTTGCCAGCTCACGTAGGACTGCGGCACAGGCGGGGCTCAGTTCTAAGTACTTCTGCGTCTCGGGAAGTACTGCGAGATGGAGCACCCACTGCACCTCGACCTGCGCCCGGTAGCGGATCAGAGCCCCCTCGCTGACGAAGCGCCCAAGCCCGCTTAGTTGCCCGCCGTAGCGGCCGTCCAGGGGTGAAATGGCCCATAGGTTATCAAAACTTGCCGCTCCCGTTCCGCCGCTCATAGCCTGTACCACCGTCTGCTAATTCTGGTTCGTCGCGTCGCGACGTTTCATATCACGCTGATGCGGTGACTTCCAGTGGACAGCGGCTGGATGGTCGTCTACAACTGGGTCGAAATACACTTAGCGATTCTGAGCGTTTTCATCCCTGCGATCACGAGCAACATCTAAGCACTACGTAGCCGAGAGACCACCCCATGAACGCACTAGCCCAGCCCGGTAACCAAAAGGCCATCAACACGTCCACCACCGTCCTCATCGGCGCCCAGTGGGGCGACGAAGGCAAGGGTAAATGGATCGACTCCCTGGCAGCTGAGGCAGAGCTAGTCGTGCGCTATCAGGGCGGCAACAACGCCGGCCATACTCTCTACGTTAACGGCAAAAAAATTGTGCTGCATCAGCTGCCCAGCGGCATCTTCCATGACGGCCAGGTCAGTGCCCTAGCGGCTGGCGTCGTCGTCAATCCGGCGCAGCTGGTGATTGAGATGGAACGGGCGGCAGAATTTGGCGTGACGCTGCACCCGAGCCGTCTCTGGCTTTCGGGCCGCGCCCATGTCATCACACCTTGGCATATCTACCTAGACGAGCAGCGCGAAAGCCGTAGCCACGGGGCGATTGGCACCACTAAGCGCGGCATTGGCCCGACATACTCAGACAAGGCCTCGCGTTCTGGTCTGCGCCTAGGTCACTTTGTGAACGAGACGAGTCGCAAGCGTTGGCTGCAGCAGATGCGCGAGCTGCATCCCGAATTCACGAAGGTCCTGCATGACCGCCATGAGGCCTGGGTGGCATTTGAGGCGGCAGCTACAAGGCTGGCTCCCTTTGTCACCGATGCAGAGGCCAAGATTCGCACTGCCGTTGCGGCAGGTAAAAAAGTGCTGCTCGAGGGCGCTCAGGGCGCGCTGCTCGATATCGACCACGGTACCTACCCTTTCGTCACCAGCAGCACGACGGGATCGGCAGGCGCTTGCCAGAGCATCGGCCTGGCTCCGCGGCATATCGGTGCTTGCATCGGCATTGCTAAGGGCTACGTCACCCGAGTCGGTGCGGGCCCATTCCCGACCGAGCTTCATGACGAAGTCGGCAAGTCCCTCGCCGCCAAGGGGCAGGAGTTTGGTGCGACGACGGGCCGACCACGGCGCGTTGGTTGGCTAGATGCCGTGGCGCTGCGTTACGTCGTCGACGTCAATGGTCTAAGCGGTGTCATCCTCAACAAAATGGACATCCTGACTGGCCTCAAAGAGGTCAAGATCGCTGTTGCCTACCGTCACCCCACCGAGGGCGAGCTCACCACCATGCCGTGGGATACCGAAGTGCTGGAGCAGTGCCAGCCCGTCTACGTAACACTACCGGGCTGGAGCGAGGAGATCCCACGCAGCGGCAAGATCGCTGATCTACCTGCGGCGGCGCGTCAGTTCGTGGCCGAGGTGGAGCGCCACATCGGCGCACCGGTGATGATGGTCGGCACGGGACCGAATCGTGGTGATGCCCTTTATCGCTGACTTAGGTGACGGAACGGTGCATCCCATGCTGCTTGATGAGATCGATAGGCTAAAGTCTGAAATCGACAAACTGCGACCGTTTGAGGGCCGCGGCCTAGATCAGCTTAAGGCCTATTACCGCATCGGTCTCACGTATACGAGCAACGCTCTGGAAGGCAACTCTTTGACAGAGTCTGAGACCAAGGTGCTGCTCGAAGACGGGCTCACTGTCGGCGGCAAACCTCTGCGCGATATTTACGAAGCCACTGGGCACGCCAAAGCTTACGATCACATGTACACGCTGCTGAGTAACCCAACCATAACAGCAGCCGATGTCCTAGCTTTACACCGGCTGTTTTACCACCAGATCGATAGCAGTCAGGCCGGTGCCTACAGGCAAGAACCAGTCATCATCAGCGGGTCGCAATATCCCACTGTCGCTCCGAGCAAGATCAAAAACGCAATGAGCGACTTTTTTGATTGGCTTAGTCGCCACGAATCGTCCCTGCACCCGGTAACTTTTGCCGCCGAGGCACACAAACGATTTGTATTTATACACCCATTCATCGATGGTAACGGGCGCGTTGCGCGCCTTCTGATGAATCTTTGCCTCCTCCGTCGCGGATATACGATCGCTATTATTCCGCCGGTTCTCCGTGCGTCCTACATTGCACGCCTAGAAGAGGCCCATGTTGATGATGGGCCGTTCATGAAATTCATTGCTGAGCGCGTTTTAGAGACGCAGCGAGACTTGCTGCGCCTCTTTTAGATCAATCGCGGAACGATCGAAGCTGGACATAGGTAGCCAGTCAGATGCTGAAATGGAAGGTTGGCACTCATCAATACAAAAATCCGAATAAATAAAGAGGAATCCGTTTACCAGAGCCTACTTCGATCCCATCGAGCGCCAAAAAACCTTCGGTTTTTGCATGTTCTACTTGGCGCAGGTCTTTACCCGGACCACCAACTTCGAATACCAATTTAGATTCAACTAAAAAATCTGCTGTGAGATGCGTGTGTACCTTGAGTACCTCAGAAATCGCTGCTTGAAAAAAGACTTCTCGAACCATGCCGGGATCGAAATCTAAACTAGCTTGACTGACAATTGCGGCAAGAAGATTGGTGTTGGCCGGATATAATTTGGCTGGCTTGCGTGCATGCTTGGCACCAGACTTATTGGCTTTGTAGGATTTCAGCAGGCCTGCCTTTTCTAAACACTCCAGATAAAAATAGACAGATTCCTTTGCCAGCCCAAGATCCCGACTAAGACCTTCAATGTTCGGCTTGAAAGGTGGCGATGAGTAAATGATCCACAATAACCGACGCAGCGACGGTATCTTGGTGCGCTCTAAACCAAACAGATCTGGTATGTCCTCGGACAAGACCTTGTCCAGAATCGCGAGCAAACGCAGTAGGTAACTCGCCTGCCGCTGGCACGTTTTCTGCACCTTAGGAAGCGTGGTGTTGTTATGGTCTTAAACGGAGATATTGAGATGCGTCAGTTTTCCCACAAAATGCGATTGCTTATCGTCATGTCGTTGATTGTGCTCGCCAGTGCCTGCGCCAAGAAAAACGAAAGCAGCAGTTCAGAACTTAGACACCACCACCACCCTGGCGACACGAGCACGTCCGAATATCGCGACTTTTATCATTTGGTAGCGACTGGCTGTGACTGCAGCGAGCTACAGTGGATGCATCAAGAGTGCGCCAACGCACCTGGCGGTGCCTTTGGTGGCGGCCATATTCCCGGCTACTGTGGTGAAGCGGTAAGCTCCTGCTACTACTCAGTCGCTATGCGCAACCAGGAGCTAGGATGCTGGCAGACGGATCAGACGCCCACTTGTGGCGTCCAGTGAATGACCTAGAGGGCCTAGAAACACAGATCCAGATGCCTCTACCTTGCCGTCGTAGTGGCGCCGGCCGTCCTACCCCTGAGCGTGGCCACCGCACTTTCCTGAACTTTTAGGGCTGACTTAAGCCGCTCGACTAACTTTCGGTCAGCCTCGAGTTTATCGCGCGTTGTTTTGGCATCGAGACTATCAGCACCAGCGCGGCCACTTTTTTCCAACTCTGCCAGACGACGTTTGCCGCGGCTCACTGCAGCTTTGGCATGGGCGAGTTCCATTTCCATAATCTGAAGATGCTGAATTTCGGCGTTCAAATTTGTCTGGTCCGCACCTTGCTCAGACGCAGTTACCTCGGGTGCAGCGGTCACCGCGTGATTGGGTGCCTCGTAAACTTCCTGCCTATTGTTACTCGATTCATCGCTGAGCCGCCAGTATGCGCCAACAGAGAGCGCCACCGGGCAGAGGCACACAAGGATAAAAGATCTGTTTCTAAAAAGTCGATTCGCAACTGTTCGACTCATGGCGGCATCCTTGGTCAGCATTTTGTTTTTTGCAGCCTTGCATCTCGCGTAAAGAAAAACATCGATTTAACGCATCAAAGTCCCTGCAAACCGAGATATGCAGGGACTTTGTGTCAGACTACATGCGAGTCGTTACGACTTCACGTCGAAGCGATCAAGCATCATAACTTTGCCCCACGCTTTAGCAAAGTCACGAACGAACTGGTCCTTGCTGTCTTCAGCGGCGTAGTACTCAGCAAGAGCGCGGAGCTCCGACTGCGAGCCAAAGATCAGATCAACTGGGGTCGCGGTCCACTTAACGGCGCCCGACTTGCGATCCACACCTTCGTAGATACCTTCGTCATTAGCGGATTTTTGCCATGCAGTAGACATGTCAAGCAGGTTGACGAAGAAGTCGTTCGTGAGAGTACCCGGCTTCGCGGTCAAGATACCGTGTTTAGAGTGTCCCGAGTTAGCATCCAAGGCTCGCATGCCGCCAACGAGCACAGTCATTTCCGGAACAGTCAAGGTCAGAAGATTGGCACGCTCCACCAACATCTCTGTCGGTGACAGGAAATTGCCTTCGCCGTAGAAGTTACGGAAAGCATCAGCCTTCGGCTCAAGCACGGAGACTGCAACCACGTCCGTTTGCTCTTGGCTAGCATCGGTGCGGCCTGGGGTAAACGGCACTTCTACCGTGACGCCAGCAGCTTTTGCCGCCTTCTCGATGGCAGCGTTGCCACCGAGTACGATCACGTCGGCGAGAGATACTTGTTTGCCACTCTTACCCTGCGCCTTATTGAAGTCGCTTTGAATCGACTCCAGTTTAGCCAAGGTTTTGGTAAGCTCAGCTGGATCGTTGACGGCCCAGTCTTTCATCGGAGCTAGACGAATCCGCGCCCCGTTAGCACCACCGCGCATATCAGTGCCGCGGAAGCTGGCAGCCGAAGCCCATGCCGTACGGACGAGGTCCGCAGTGCTGAACCCCGAGCTGAGGATCTTTGCCTTGAGCGCTGCGATGTCTTTAGCAACGAGCGGCTTGGAGGTAGCTGCTGGTACTGGGTCTTGCCATGCCAACTCTTCCTTAGGCACTTCAGGACCAAGGTAGCGCGAACGTGGACCCATGTCGCGGTGCATCAGCTTAAACCAAGCTTTGGCAAAGGCGCGCTGAAATTCCTGTGGATTTTCTTGGAAACGCTTGGCGATCTTTTGGTAGGCAGGATCAAACTTAAGCGCCAAGTCCGTTGTAAACATGATCGGTGCATGACGTTTCGTCTTGTCGTGAGCGTCGGGAACCAGATTATTCCCAGCATCATCCTTCGGTATCCACTGCGTTGCACCGGCAGGACTCTTGGTCTGCTCCCATTCGAAAGCAAATAGGTTGTCCAGGTATTGCGAGGTCCACTTGGTGGGGCTAACCGACCAGGCGCCTTCAAGGCCACTGGTGATCGTGTCGGCGCCATGGCCTTTGCCACACTTGTTCTTCCAGCCAAACCCTTGCTCCTCGATGCCCGCGGCGGCCGGCTCTGGACCAAGACACTTAGACGGATCTTTAGCACCGTGCGCTTTACCAAAGGTGTGACCACCGGCTATCAGGGCGACGGTCTCTTCGTCGTTCATCGCCATCCGGCCAAAGGTCTCGCGGATGTCTTTGGCCGCTGCCAGCGGATCAGGCTTACCGTTCGGGCCCTCAGGATTCACGTAGATGAGGCCCATTTGCACGGCTGCAAGCGGGTTATCGAGTTTACGGTCGCCTTTGTAGCGCTCGTCGGCGAGGAACTTTTTCTCCGGCCCCCAGTAAACAAGATCGGCCTCCCAATCATCGGGACGACCACCGGCGAATCCGTAGGTTTCAAAACCCATAGACTCGAGTGCCACGTTGCCAGCAAGGACCATCAAGTCCGCCCAAGATAGCTTTTTGCCGTACTTCTTCTTAATCGGCCACAGGAGCCGACGCGCCTTGTCCAAATTGGCGTTGTCTGGCCAGCTGTTAAGCGGCTCAAAACGCTGCTGCCCACCACCGGCACCACCACGCCCATCGGCAATCCGGTAAGTTCCGGCACTGTGCCAGGCCATGCGGATGAAAAACGGTGCATAGGTGCCCCAGTCAGCAGGCCACCAGTCCTGAGACGTGGTCAGGACCTTGGCGATCTCTTTCTTGACGGCCTTCAGATCTAACTTTTTGAACTCATCACCGTAGTTGAACTTAGCGCCCTGGGGATCGGAGCTATCACCGTGCTGGCGTAGCGGTCCTAAGTCTAAACGCTTCGGCCACCAAAACTGATTATCCAAAGTCTGGCGGTCACTGCCGCCAGCACCGTCCTCGGACTTATCTGCAGCCAAAGCGGCTGGAGATAAGGTCATGGCGCAGAGCGCCATCTTCACTAATTGAGCCTTCATTTTGAGCATCCTCCTCAAGTGTAGGGAAGCCATCATCACAACAGGTCAGGCCAACTTATGACTCGTAAAACTATTAAAAACCTTAGCCGACTCAGTGGGCTACGTCTAGAGGCTTATCGCTTTCGACCTGTAGCTGAAGGCCTTCACTACCGCCAGCAATCGCCTCAGCAATCACTGTGATCGGTGATAAATCTTTAATGGGATAGAGGAACGGCGTGTCTGGACTCACGCGCACGTACTGCACCCGCTCCGAGTTCTTGTCGAAGATGGCAAGACGCAGGGAACGCACGGAGCCACTCGCCAAATTGATAGGCATAAAACGCAGCGTCTGCGGCATGTCGGTCCCCGTCAGAACGACGCGACTCGAGAGACGGACATAGGTCGTAGCAGGACGAGGCCTCGTCACGTTCTTGCCTGGCGGAAGCCTATCCAAGCTGAATCCACTCACCCCCCCTGCCCCGCTACCGCCGCCGTCATTGGCCGGCCGTCGACCTGGTTTTGCCATAGCTGTACCGCCAAAAACCGCCGAGATTACGCATGCTAATGCTAGGATTTGAGTGGGTTTCATTTTTAAACTGATCCACTTAACTGTTGGTTTTCGCCCTATTACGCAACGCTTTAGGGATGTTAGCACACACCATCCGAACCTCGAAAGATAAGCCGCTTTTTGACGGTTTTCCCAAACCCGGTCAGCTCCGGTTTCTTAAGTTATCCTAGGTAGTAAGCCGATACGCGCCAAAGGGGGGGGGTGCCTCCGAGACCAACAATTAAGTGGATCAGCTAAAATGGAATTAGACCGCATCTTGAAGGTAGCTGTGCGTGGCGGAGCAAGCGACGTCTTACTGAAGACCGGCGTTATGCCACGGTTTCGCTTTAATGGTGACATCATCCAGTTAAGCGACGGCCAGGAAATCACCGTCGAAATCATGTCCGACTGGGTCACGCGGATCCTTCCGGCGCACCTCCGCGAGCGCCTCGAGAAGCGTGGCGACGCCGATTTTGCCTATCAAACATTGGATGGCAATCGCTTCCGCGGACACGTCTTTAAGCAGCGGCAGACTTTTAGCCTGGTGTTTCGCGTTATCACGCAGCACATACGCTCCATGGAAGAACTGCAACTACCAAAAATACTAAAGCGCCTCAGCGACGAAAAACGCGGACTAGTCCTGGTGACGGGAGCAACCGGCTCTGGCAAGTCGACAACTTTGGCAGCCATGGTGCAGCGCATCAACAAGGAGCGTTCAACACACATTGTGACGATCGAAGACCCTATCGAATTTTTGTTCGCCGACCACATGTCGACCATTCAGCAGCGAGAGATTGGCATAGACGCCGAGTCTTTTGCCACAGCGCTCCACGGGGCCATGCGGCAAAACCCTGATGTCATCCTAGTCGGCGAGCTGCGTGATCAAAACACTATCGAAACCGCCCTGATGGCCGCAGAAACCGGTCATCTAGTCCTCTCCACCTTGCACACGACGGACGCAGCCGAGACGCTCACGCGTATGCTCTCGTACTTCCCGCCGCATCAACATGAAGTGCTGCGTCAGATGATGGCAAGTACTCTCAAAGCCGTGATTTCCCAGCGCCTGGTCACCCGCATTGACGGTAAGGCGCGCGTGGCAGCATTCGAGATCCTCGTCAATAACGCTACGGTGAGAGACCACATCCTCAAAAACGGAAATTTCGAGGACCTCCACGGGATCATTGGCCACAGCGGTGAGGCCTACGGCATGCAAACCTTCGATGATTCGCTACTAGCACTATTTAAAGCCGGCGTCATTAGTGCCGAGCAAGCCCTGGCCCAAGCGACCAAACGCGATAACATGCACCTCAAGATGCGCGGTGTAGGCACCTAATCACCGGACCTTAATTAAGAGCACCAGGGTGATCATCGTCATCATCACCTGCACCAGGGCAAACCGCACTAGCACCTGCGTGTTCGACCAGCCTTTGTTATGGCGTACGTGATCGTGCAAGGGAAACCTGACTGTTCTGAAGATGGCGATCTTGAAAAACCGCAGTAATGCAACTTTGACCAGTCCCGTGCCACCATTAACTAAAAGTACCGCTGAGACTATAAAAATCATGAAGGGATTACCGGTCTTGATGACAAAGACGCCGAGAAGAAAACCTAGCGAGCGCGATCCGGCGTCGCCCATAAGGAGGCTACTGGGGTTGGCGTTGTACCAAAGATAACCGAGGATCGTACCTACCAGTGAGAAGGCCATAATGCCCCAGACAGCCCCGTCTTGGTAATGAGGTAGCAGCAGATAATTAGCAATTTCCTTGTGGCCAAGGACAAAGTACAGGAGCCCACCCAGACTTGTGAATGCGACTGCTGTGAGCGTACCAGAGAGCCCGTCCACACCATCGGTGCAGTTAGTCGAGTTGATCGCCGTCCAGATCAGTACCGTGCCACCAGCGATAAAGAGCCAGGGTGGCACGCTCAGCATGGTTTTGGTGAATGGCAGCCAGATGGTCGTGGTCTGAGCGTCGCAGAGTAACGTCGAGGCAGCCACAGCCAGGAACACATCGATGAGCCCCTTCTTGTATTCGCTCCAGGAGTCGATCGCCTTGTCGTCAAACCAACCGGATAGCATAGCCAGGTAGTTTAGAAGGATCACCGCTAGAGACTGATTCGTCGGTGGCAAGACGATCAGCTCCACTAAAGTAAAAATAGAGATGAATATCACCCCTGCTCCTGTAGGCTTGCCTTGCGCCGCCGAGCTCTGCACAGCATGGGCACGTCCCCGGTCACGCGGCAGCAGCCTGGACAGCCTCGGGAGCAAGATAAAGGTCAAAAGCCAACAAAGGCTGACGCTCCAACCTCCCAAAAATAGATACGAGGTGAAGAGGCGGAACGGCCCAAATTGTTTCTCTAGTAACTCGCCGATCCAAAATAGCACCTGAGCCTCCTAGGGGGCGGTATTTTTTTCCAATGAATGGTATAACTATAATGCAATCAGCAAGATGAAGAAATAGGGGCGACAAACTGGCGCCATCGTGGGTAAGGAAAGTGTGCCGCGCGGGGCTACATCCTAACCCTGCGGCGATCTTTATTTAAGGGGGGAGAAGTTGATGACCAATCCGACGATGGAACGAGTAGCCGTGTGCGTGACTCGCACCAAAAACGAGAAAGCCGAACTCCTGGTCCAGTCCCCAGATCTGCGCGCTGGCGCTTCCATCGCTTTACCTGAGATTGCTTTGCTGCCAAACGAGCATCCCGCCGAGGCCGCCTGGCGTCTCGTAACTTCAACTTTCGCTAAAGACGCCTGTCAGACCTTCCACAAACTGGCCGAAGTAGCGACCGACACCGCCGGATACCACATCTTTCAGACGGGTCTCGAAGAGTCGGCTCTTGAGCCCACGGGCTCCCACATGTGGCTTGACCAATCAGAAGCCACCGCCGGCCTCACGGCAACCTGGAAACCTGCACTAGAGAAACTGAGATAGGGGCCCTATGTACGTCTGGCTAAGATTGCCTCGCATCATCGCCAGGTCCAAACTAGCGCAGCGCACCGACCCCCTTGCAGAAATTCGGACCCCCCTGCGCGTGCTTCCTGGTGACATCGACGCCTACAAGCATTTAAACAACGGTCGTTACCTGACGCTGTGTGATATCGGACGCTACGATTGGTCCGCGCGCACGGGTATGCTTCGGGTGTTCAAAAAGAACCGGTGGTTCCCCGTCATCGCTACGGCTGCGGTGACGTTCCGTAGATCGCTTGAGCTATTCCAACGTTTTGAACTCTCCACTAAGGTCATTTACTGGGATGACAAGTGGTTTTATATCGAACACGAATTCATCCGCGAAGGTTCCGTGTGCGCACGAGTGCTCGTCAAAGGCGTCATCCGCGACGAGGATAAGCACGCTGTATCGATGAGTCAAGTCGTCGCAGCGCTTGGCGAGGGTGAACGACCACGGATCCCTATGCCCGAAATAGTCCGCGACTGGAGCCAGTGGGAAAAGCAGATGATCCGCCCCAAATAGGTGACGTTTACGGTTTCACTCTTCGATGTGATATTTCTCCGTCAGCTGCTGATAAAACGAAGTCGATTTTAGCTGGCGTATACAGCTATCCATCGAGGCTAGAAACCGAGTAGCCTCCTCACCTTGGAGTCGTGGAGACTTCTTAGATAAACTGACGAAGTAGTTGGCACGCTTCACCACATAATCAAGCACCTTGACACGGTCACGATATCCTTGTTGACCCGCAAACCAAAGAATCGTGTTTTTGTGATTAACAAAGACATCGATGCGGTTATTCATAAGTTTGATGATATTTACGGCCTCCTGGTCGGTGACATCGTAGCGACCTTTGGCTGCTCGATCGTCGATGTATTTCTTAAATTCCGGCGTGTAGACGAGACCCAAGAGTCCGCCCATTCTTAGAGGATCAAAGTCGGCAATGCTATCGATCTTAATTTCAGAGGCGGCACGCACGGCGGGTTGGTAGGCTGAGGTAAAGAGCGGCTCCGTACCATAGTTTAGAAAGCTCTCGCGTGCCTTATCGTAGGAATACACGTGAAAGTCGATCACTCCAGACTCCATGAATGCGCGCGTGCGGGCGATGGGATATGGAACAAAATTAATCTTGTACCCAGTCGATGGCGCACAACGTTCGACGATCTCTTTGATGAATCCTTTGGGATGACCCTCACGTCCACCGAAAGCGTACGGTGGCCAGTAATCATCGTTCATGATGAGTTCTGGTGTAGGCGCTTGTTGCAACTTCGCATTTGGACTGGGTTCCGCTGCCTGCAAAAAGGTTGTTTTTAGCAGCAAAAACAAAACCATTCCTGTGTAAAAACGCTGGGATTTCGGATTCGGATTTTTATTCGTTGATTCCATAATCAATAAAATCTACGTGGTTAAATTATGGCACATGTGAGACTGGGTACGCTGTTACCATGTTTTTGTTGGGTCGGACGTTGACTTGTACATACTGCTCACCATTGATCCCAGCATTTTTTATTTTGAACCAGATCGCATTGGAATTATGCTCGGGGTCATATATTGGGCCTTTGACCGGAGTGATGGCATCCCGTAGATTGCGATACATCGTCGAGATTACTGCTTCATTAGTGAATATGGTATGTAGTGATTTATTACGATCTTTAGGTGGATGTAGATGCTCCTCGACATGATCTTTTCTAAATTCTGTTACCTTGTATTCACCGTAACATTCGTAGGGCATGTCGCTTGTGGGCTTATCCCCAATGCACTCGTTTGAATCTTCACTTGCACGAATTTGACGCCGACTATAGCCAAGTAAACCGAGAGCAACGGATTTAGGTTGCTTTAAGTTTTCGTACAGATCGTCGAAACTGTTTAAGATCGTTCCTGCCGCCTGTGGCAGGTTGATCTTTAGGCCCTCTTTCGCAATGAGATCACCCACCGACTTATAGCGGGACCCATAGCTATCAATCTGCGCTCGATTGCCTGCCACTAGTTGGGCAAAGTCAGTGACTATCTTGCCGCGAATGGCGACTTCACCACGAGGGACGACGGCCTCTAGTAAATCGTAGAATGTAGTGATCGGCAGTGCTTTGAAGTTGGCTACAAACGTTTGCCGGTCACTTGATGATGAGCTACGAATAAATTGTGCCGTATCTTCGGCAAAACTTGCCGCAGCTCGTTGCGCTCGCTCCTGTAACGGCTGCTCTGAATGTAAACCACAAGCCTGCAAGTTGACGACCAGTAGGCCGGCAATAATTGCTTTTAATATCTGCATTTCTCTAACTCCAGACACATTAGTCCGGCGCTTATCGGCATTTTGGGCAAAAATCTTTAGACTGAATCGAAATTATTTGGTGGTCACTGGGCAGCAACTCAGATACCAGGCAAGAAAAAACGCACCTCACCCGGATGGTGAAGCGCGTTTAGTTTAGTGACTCGCCTTACTTGCTAGCGGCGACGGCGCCTGGCTTCTTAGGTACCAGCTTAGCCGCTGCGTTGGCTGCGTTAGCTGCCAGAGCGGGAGCCGCTGATGCGGCTGCCGCCCCTGCACGCTGAGGCTCAGCCTTAGCATCTTTAGCCGGCGTAGACGCCGCTAAGGAAGTCTTACTCTCAGCGGATGCCTCCGCCTCGCCGGTCTTACCGATGTTGTAGGCCGTCAAAACCTCTTGCTCGATCTTGGCTGCCACGGACGGATTCTGCTCAAGAAACTCCTTGGCATTCTCGCGGCCCTGGCCAAGACGCTCTTCTTTGTAAGCAAACCAAGCGCCCGTCTTAGCGATGATGTTTTTGGCCACGGCGAGATCGATCATATCGCCAATACGGGAAATACCAGTACCAAACATGACGTCAAATTCAGCCGTCCTGAACGGCGCAGCCACCTTGTTCTTGACCACTTTAATCTTAACGCGGCTACCGACCACCTCCTCGCCCTGCTTAACCGAAGCGATACGGCGAATATCTAGGCGTACGCTGGAGTAGAACTTCAACGCGTTACCGCCCGTCGTGGTCTCGGGGTTACCGAACATCACGCCGATCTTCATCCGCAGCTGGTTGATGAAGACCACCATCGTCTTCGAGCGCGCGACGGAAGCCGTAAGTTTACGCAGGGCCTGCGACATGAGACGCGCCTGCAAACCCACATGGCTATCACCCATCTCACCCTCGATCTCAGCCTTGGGCGTCAAAGCCGCTACCGAGTCGACGACGATCACATCAACAGCATTGCTCTTTACGAGGAGGTCGACAATCTCAAGCGCCTGCTCACCAGTGTCGGGCTGAGAAACCAGCAGGTCCTCAAGCTTGACACCGATACTCTTAGCGTACGAGGTATCGAGTGCATGCTCAGCATCGATAAAGGCAGCCACACCACCACGCCGCTGCGCCTCAGCCACAAGGTGCAGGGTCAAAGTGGTCTTACCGCTAGACTCAGGACCAAAGATCTCCACAATCCGTCCGCGCGGCAGTCCACCGATACCAAGAGCGATATCGAGCGACAGAGCGCCAGTGGGGATCGTCTCGATCCGCTCCGCCAGCGCATTCTTCTCGCCGAGGCGCATGATGGCGCCCTTGCCAAACTGCTTCTCAATAGACCCTACTGCTTGCTCAATCGCCTTGCGGCTCTCATTACCTGCCAGCATCCGCATCCTCCTAGGAATCAATCCGGTTTAGTTGCCGATCACGCGCCAGCGCGTCAAGATTCAGCAAAGTCGCTCCAGCCACCGCTAACGGTAGCGTTAACATCTGTGTAAAGGGGATCGCTAGCCAAAGGCCAAGCCCCAGCACCGCCCAGGCCTCACGTCGCGCCACGCCTAGCCGCGTCCGCAAAGGCCACCCACGGCGCGCCATTGGGTAATCGAATAAATCCCAACCAGCCAAAAATGCCGCCAAGAGTCCGGAGAATACATTGAGCCCCGGAACAAACACAAGCAAGATGGACAAGGCGAGAATCAAGCTCACCTTTTTAAACTCAAGCCACAGAACCCGCAGCATACCGCGGAAGCCGGCCGTACCAGCCACAGTCCCAGTACGCTCACGCTCGACGGCGACCGAAATCGCCTCGTAAACCGGTGCAGCCACGACGCTCATGATGAGAGCCCCAGCCACCAGCACCAAAAGCACTCCGCCTAAAAAGAGGCCCGTCTTAACCAGATAGTAAAGGCCCAGCATCGGCCAACCTGCAGGCTGGGTGAACAGGAGCGTCGCCGTCAGTTCAGGTGCGTAGGCCACCATCGCCGTCAGACCTGCCACCACGCTACCAAACCCACCAAACCATGGCACGGCAAGGAGCAGCAAGTAGCGAGGATGCGCCCGCAACCACCGTACGCCTTCGATATAGGTCTTAAAACCACGACTGAGATCAGCCGCGGGGGTAAGTAACGCCATGATCGCCTCGACTCCAGACAACTGGGAACATCCGACACAATACACAAAAACCAGGTGGACACCTAGCAGATACCGTACAATTGTCTGGCACCGACCTTCAAGTCCGCGACCATTAAGGTTTTCGTGCCTACCA
>Ga0194132_10001342_pt1 | contig 49775 bp, 46 predicted proteins | sample TA2KigOf80mmetaG_FD_148612 | JGI IMG/M metagenome (GOLD analysis project Ga0194132, IMG submission 148612) | Freshwater microbial communities from Lake Tanganyika, Tanzania - TA2015054 Kigoma Offshore 80m | ecosystem: Environmental > Aquatic > Freshwater > Lake | place: Tanzania: Lake...
GCTCGGTCCCATCGGCCATGTTCCCCCGGCCGAGTTCGAAGAGCAGTATTATCGCAGTCTCGAGTCCGCTCCTGCGGCACTCGAGACACTCAACTCACCAAGTCTCCGGTAAAGCCGGCGCGGTTCAGTCGGCGAAGACGGTCCCCTTCACGCAGGTCGCCGGGTAGCGTTACGGCACAAGCGCGGCACAATACGACGGCCCGGAGCCCTTGGCTGGGTTCCGGGCTGTTCGCGTAAGTGCTTGTGCTGCAAGAGTGCCGGGGGTGGGATTTGAACCCACACGGGAGTTACCCCAGGGGGTTTTAAGCCCCCAGCGTCTGCCAGTTTCGCCACCCCGGCCTCGCCTGGGAACCTAGTCCATCGGAAGAGCGCTAGATACCGACGGTCCGTCCGGGTCGCAGTGGGCCGGAGGCGACCCTACGAGCTGCCCACCGGCGTCTCGACTTCGACCTCCAACCGTGTGGCGCGCCGCTCCGGTGCGCGCACCCTCAGAGCAAGCAGGACCAACAGGCACGCCCCCAGCGCGATGGGGAGCCGCGTGTCGGCCTTCACCAGCCAGTAGAAGTGGATGACCCCGAGTGTCGCGGCGACGTAGATCCCCTTATGGATGGTCGACCACCTCTTGCCGAGTCGACGAATGGCGCCTTTGGTCGACGTCGCGGCCAACGGGACCAGGATCACGAACGCTGTCATCCCCACGGTGATGTAGGGTCGCTCGGCCACGTCCGCGATCATGTAGCCGACGTTGAACACGTTGTAGAACGCGAACCAGATCGTGAAGTGTGTGAGCGCGTACGCGAACGCGAAGAGGCCGAGCGGTCGCCGCAGCTTGATCACCGCGTTCCAGCCGGTGAAGCGGCGCACCGGCGTGACGGCGAGCGTGATGAGCAGAAGCGAGAGCGTCGTCATGCCGGTCACGTGGGTGAGCGTCTCGGCGGGGTTGGCGCCGAGCCACCCGCGGAAGATCCCCCCCACGAGCCATGCGCCCGGCGCCAGCGCGCCGAGCCAGAGCACCACCTTCAGCGCCAGGATCGCCCGGTCGTGCTTCATCTCGTGTGAGGTCCGATCAGGTGACGACCGATCCGGCGGCTACTTCCAGCGCTCGAGGTCCATCCCCGCGTAGAGGTGCGCCACCTGATCCCCGTAGCTGTTGAACATCTGCGTCGGGCGGTTGGCGAACAGGCTGGGCAGGCGGCGCTCGCGCGCCTGACTCCAACGCGGGTGATCGACCTGCGGGTTCACGTTCGCGTAGAACCCGTACTCGAACGAGTTCTCCTGCTGCCAGGTGTTGAGCGGCATCTCCTCGACGAAGCGCATGCTCACGATCGACTTCACGCCCTTGAAGCCGTACTTCCACGGCACGATGAGCCGGAGAGGTGCGCCGTTCTGGTTCGGCAGATCCATGCCATACACGCCGGTCACCATGAGCGTGAGCGGATGCATGGCCTCGTCCATCCTGAGGCCCTCAACATATGGCCACTGCAGGATGGAGTAGCGCTGGCCCGTCATCTCGGACGGGCGGACGACGGTGCGGAACTCGACGAACTTCGCGTTCCCGGTCGGCTCGACCCGATTGATGATCTCGTAGAGCGGAATTCCTCTCCACGGGATCACCATCGACCACGCTTCCACGCAGCGTAGCCGGTAGACGCGGTCCTCCATGGCGGCCGGGCGGAGGAAGTCCTCGAGCTGATAGTCGCCCGGCTTGTTGACCTCGCCGGTGACCGACACGGTCCACGGACGCGGGCGGAACTCGCCCGAGTTCTTCGCGGGATCTCCCTTGTCGGTGCCGAACTCGTAGAAGTTGTTGTACGTCGTGACGTCGCGATACGAGTTCAGCTGCTCGTTCTGCTCGGAGCGCATGTTCTGGAAGCGCTCGGGGATCTCCTGCTCTTGGCTCGCGTCCAAGGCGCGGAGTGCCGACGGAGCGGCGGTGAGTCCTGCAGCTCCGAAGCCGGCGGCAGCGATGAACTGTCGACGATTGAAGTAGACGCTCTCGGGTGTGATCTCCGAGGATGGAACGTCGGACGGGCGCCGGATGATCATGGAGGTCCCCTGTAGGCTCGACCCAGTGGGTGGATCTCGGGGTCGATACGTACCTGACGCACAATATGCACTGCGATCTGCACTTCCGCCGCGGTCGAACACCCGCACGCGGCCGCGGTTCCGGGGGCTCGCCCGAACCGCTTATTATCGTGGCCGACGTCCCCGACCCGCTCCTCGCCGACCCGACCGGAGGCCCCTCTGAAGCCCTTTCTGCGGGCGGTCGTCCCGGGTCTGATCGTGGTGGCACCGGCGGTGGCGGCGGCGGTGGCGGTTCCGGTCGACAGGTTGGACACGCTCACCGGCCCCTATGCCCCGATCGTCTACGGCGCCGGCGCGCTGCTCGCCGCTGTCTTTCACCGGAGCCGGGTCGTACTGGCGGTGGTCGCGCTCGGGCTCCTGGACCTCGGGGCACCCGGCAGCGGCAACCTCTTCGTCGCGTTGGGAGCGTTCCACGTCGGCCTCTTCGGCGCCCTCGCGAACACCCGCGACCGGGGCGTACGCTCCCGTGCCGGGCTCCTGCAATTCGGCATCGGAGCCGCGCTCATCACGCTCGTGGGTGCCGTCCTGCAGGACCCCGTCGCGCTCGCCACGTTCGGCGATGCGCGTCTGCTCCCGGACGGTTGGTCTGCGTGGTCGAGGCTTCCGGACGTGGTTTTGGTCGGCGGTGTGGTGAGCCTTCTGCTCGGCGTGCTCGCGGTCCATCGTTTTCGCGGGCCCGTGGAGCGCGGGCTGCTCTGGTCGCAGGCACTCGTGTTCGTCGCGCTCCATCCATCGGTGGGCGAGTACCGGTCCTCGTTTCTGCTCATGGCGGCGGGTTTGGTGCTGACACTCTCTGTGCTGGAGCAGTCGTACTTCATGGCGTACCGGGATGAGCTCACCCGTCTCCCCGCTAGGCGTGCGCTGATGCGCGACCTCGCCGAGGCGAGCGGCGTCTACACGATTGCCATGGTCGACGTGGATCACTTCAAGAAGTTCAACGACACGCACGGCCACGACGTCGGCGACCAGGTGCTCCAGCTCGTCGCGACGCGGCTCGCGACGTCCCGTGTCGGCAGCGCGTATCGCTACGGCGGTGAGGAGTTCACGCTCGTCTTTGCGGGGCTCGCGCGGGAGGACGCGGTCGCTCCAGCCGACGAGGTCCGCCAGGCGGTGGAGGAGGCGACGTTCTCGCTGCGCTCGTGGAGGCGTCCCCGGAAGCGCCCGAGCGGAGCGAAGGACGCGAAGCCGAAGCCGAAGAAGCGGGCGCGCACGCTGTCGGTGACGGTGAGCATCGGGCTCGCGGACTCCAGCGCCGGCGACGGTTCTCCCGAGGCGATCCTGAAGAAGGCGGACCAGGCGCTCTACCGCGCCAAAGAGAACGGGCGGAACCGGGTGTCTGTATAGGTCTGTCCGGTGCCCTCGCGTGCGGACGCTCCCGGCCGCCCGCCGCCCCCCGTGGCCGAGACGTTTCGATCGGGTTGGAGCCCCCCCCGCGCCCGGCTACTTTGCAGGCCGAACCAGCCCCGCGAGCCCGCATGATTCGTCTCACCTTCCTCGGCACCGCCGCCGCCCGCCCTACGGTCGGACGGAACGTGAGCTCGCTCGCCGTCCAGCGCGAAGGTGACCTCTTTCTCTTCGACTGCGGCGAGGGGTCGCAGCGTCAGATGATGCGCTACGCGACGGGGTTCGACGTGCGCGCGATCTTCGTCACGCACACGCACGCGGACCATCTCCTGGGGATCCCGGGCCTGCTCCGGACCATGGCGCTGCAGGGGCGCGTCGAGCCGATCACCCTGTACGGTCCGGTCGGTTCGACGCGTGTACTGAAGACGCTCGCCGCCCTCGGCGCAGATCGCGTTAAGTTCGCCGTGGACGTGGTCGAGTGTCGCGGGGGGGAGGGGTACCGCTCGGCGGAGTACGCCATACGAGCCTTCGACGTCGAGCACGGGATGACGGCGGCCGGGTGGGCCCTGGTGGAAGACGCGCGCCCTGGCCGCTTCGACGTGGATCGGGCGCGCGAGCTGGGTGTGCCGGAGGGCCCGCTCTTCGGCCGCCTGCACCGCGGCGAGGACGTTGTGGTCGACGGGAGAATCATTTCGGCGCGTGAGCTCGTCGGGCCGCCGCGCCCGGGCCGTGTGGTGGTGTACTCCGGAGATAGCCGCCCCTGTGCGTCTACAGTGCGTACCGCACAGGGTGCAGACGTGCTGGTACACGAGGCGACGTTCGGGGAGGAGGAGGCCGACCGCGCTGCCGAGACCTTCCACAGCACCGCGGCCGGCGCCGCACGCGTGGCCCGGGACGCGGGCGTCGGCAAGCTTCTTCTCACGCACGTCTCGGCTCGCTACTCTGACGATCCGCAGCCGCTCGAAGAGGAGGCCAAGCTGATCTTCCCGGAGTCGCGGGTCGCACGCGACGGGTTGATCGTCGAGATCCCGGTGCGCGGCGGCGTCGAGGCAGGCCAGACAGCGGCCGGGGGCGTGAACTAGACCATGAGCTCGACCGAACGCCCGTTCGCGAGCGTCGCGATCCTCGGCCTGGGCGTCATGGGCGGCTCGCTCGCGCGGGCGCTCACGTCGCTCGGGGACAAACCGCGCGTGACAGGGTGGTCGCCGAGCGCGGAGGAGCGAGCGCAGGCGGTCGCGGCGCGCGCGCTCGACGCGGCGCCCGCCGCCTGGGAGGACGCCGTGCGTGGCGCCGATCTCATCATCTTGGCCGCACCGCTCGCGGCGAGCTGTGCCATGCTCGCGCCGGTGGCCCGGGCCGCGCCTGCCGACGCGACGCTGTCGGACGTGGCGAGCCTCAAGGCGCCTCTGGCGAGCGCGGCCGCGTCTGCGGGGGTGAGCGCCCGCTGGGTGGGGTGCCATCCGATGGCAGGGAGCGAGGCGTCGGGCTTCGCTGCCTCCAGGCCCGATCTCTATCGGGAGGCCCGAGTCTGGGTCGTCGCCAGCGAGGAAGCCAGGTCGCGCGTCGCGCGCGTCCACGCCCTCTGGCGTAGCATCGGGGCGCGTCCGGCGGACGTCGAGGCAGGGTCGCACGACCGTCTGATGTCGCTGGCCAGCCATCTGCCCCAGCTCGCGTCCAACGCGCTCGCCACCGTGCTCGCCGACTCGGGAGTGCGGCCCGATCAGCTCGGGCCCGGCGGGCGGGACACCACCCGTCTCGCGGGGAGCAGCGCGGACCTCTGGAAGGACCTTCTGGGGTATGCGTCGCCGGGTTTGGCGCGCGGGCTTCGGGACCTGGCGGCCCAAGCCGACCGGCTGGCGGACCTGCTGGACCGGCGCGACATCGAGACGATCGCGGAGATCATGCGGACGACGCGGACCTGGAGGGAGTCGTGAAGGTGACCGTGCCAGGCGACAAATCGCTCACGCAGCGAGCCCTCATCCTGGCTTCGCTCGCCGAAGGGGAGAGCCGACTCTCCGGCCTGCTGCACGGCGGAGATGCCGCTTCGACCGCGGCGGCTCTCCGCTGCCTGGGTGCCGGGATCGGCGTGCTGCCGCCGGATGGCTCGGAGGTGGTGGTGGAGGGCGTCGGGTTCACCGGCCTCACGCCGTCCGATCGCCCTCTCGACCTCGGCAACAGCGGCACCGGGACGCGCCTCTTGCTCGGCGTCCTCGCCGGGAGCGGCATCACCGCGACGCTCACCGGAGACGAGTCACTGCGCTCGAGGCCCATGAGTCGCGTCACCGAACCGCTCTCGCGCATGGGCGCGCGCTTCGAGTACGCGGGTCAGGAGGGGAGGCTCCCGGTCACCGTGCACGGGCGTCACCCGCTCGACTCGCTCGACTGGATGAGCCCGGTCGCGAGCGCGCAGGTGAAGAGCGCCATTCTGCTGGCCGGCCTGGTCGGCGGCGCCGCCGTCCGCGTGCGCGAGCCCTCGCTGTCGCGCGACCACACCGAGCGGCTCCTGCAGAGCGTAGGGGTCAAATTGCAGAGCGGTGCCGTCGATAGCGGGTGGCAGGTCGAGCTCGCCGCACCCCCCGAGAGAATCTGGCCGTTCGACTTCGCCGTGCCGGGCGACATCTCCTCTGCGGCTTTCGTGCTGGCGTTCGCGGCGCTCGGGGGTGCGGGTGAGGAGCTCGCGGTGGAGCGCGTGGGTCTGAACCCGACCCGCACGGCATTTCTCGACGCGCTCGTCCGCATGGGCGCAAACGTGCGCGTGGAGGTGGACACCGCGGTCTGGGGCGTCGAGCGCGTGGGCACCGTATCTGCCGCAGCCGCGCGCTTGCGTGGCGTGTGCATCGGCGAGGACGAGGTCCCGGGACTCATCGACGAGCTCCCGCTGATTGCCGCACTCGGGGCACGGGCCGAAGGGGTGACGACGATCACGGGTGCCGAGGAGCTGCGCGCCAAGGAGTCCGATCGCATCGCCGCGATGGTCGAGAACCTGAGAGCGCTCGGCGTCCGCGCGGAGGAGCGCAGGGACGGGCTCGACGTGGAGGGCACCGACCGCCCCCTCCGCGGCCGCGTGCGCACGCGCGGCGACCATCGCATCGCCATGGCCTTCGGCGTCTTGGGTGCGATCGACGGGAACGATATCGAAGTCGACGATCGCGGCGCGGCCGACGTGAGTTTCCCGGGGTTCTGGGCGTTGCTGGAGAGCCTGGTGGCCGCCCGCTCGACCGCCTGAGCGAGGACAGCCTGAGCGAGACGGGCGGGAGCGAGTCCGGCGCGCCGATGCGCCGCGAAGGCCCGATCGTCACCCTCGACGGCCCGGCAGGGTCGGGAAAGTCGACGACCGCGCGTGAGGTGGCCCGCCGCCTGGGGTTCCGCCACCTGGACTCGGGAGCGCTCTACCGCGCCCTCACGTATGCGTTGCTGCAGGCGCACAGACCCGAGAGCACGTGGTCGACGCTGAAGGTCCAGGACCTCCGCGCGCTGGGCGTCTCCCTGCACGCGCTCGAGGGCGGCTTCGAGGTGCGACTCGGCGGACGTGTGCTCGCGGAGGAGCTGCGAACGACGGAGGTGACCGGCCGGGTGGCGGCGCTCGCGAAGCTTCCGGCGGCGCGTGCATGCCTGCTCGAGCTCCAGCGCCAGGCCGGCGCGACCGGACGATTGGTCGCCGACGGGCGCGACATGGGCACCGTGGTCTTCCCGGACGCCGAGGTGAAGGTCTTTCTGGTCGCCGACCTGCGCGAGCGTGCCCGCCGGCGCCTCCGAGAGACCCGCGCCGGAGACGCGGAGAGCGCGCGTCACGTGGCCGAGCAAGCCGAGGCGATCGCGGCGCGGGACGAGGTGGACTCCGCGCGCGACGTCTCGCCGCTGCGCCGCCCGGATGGGGCCGTCGAGATCGACACGACGGGGCTCTCCTTCGACGAGCAGGTGGCGAGGGTGGTCGCGATGGTGCAGGGGCGCGGCGTTGACGCCCCCAAGGCCCAGGCCTAGCTTCACCTGGCTATACATCAGTGCTGCACGGCTCTGCATCAGCCTTCGTGGCGGTGCGGAGCGGTCGACGAGCGGAGGGCCGCTCGCGGCATCCACCCCAGCCCGACGCTCGCCGTTCGCGAACTGCGCGAGCCCGGTCCGAGATCACGCGCTTCCCGCGCGAGGCAAAGGCTCCATGACTCCTACCCGCACGCATGACGCGTCCACCGACGACGAGAACGTCGTCGTCGATGCCCTGACCGGCGAGGTCAGCACGCTCACGGCCGCCGAGATGGCCGAGCTCGAGGGTATCTCCCCCGAGCTCTTCAACGACCCGTACGGCGAGGAGCAGCTCGAGACCTCGAAGGAAGAGTTCGAGGCGATGCTCTCGCGGTTCAGCGGAGAGTTCCAGGAATTACGCGAGGGCGAGATCGTCAACGCGAAGGTGTTGAGGGTCACCTCGTCCGCGGTCATCCTCGAGTTCGGCTTCAAGAGCGAGGGCGCGGTCCCGCTCGACGAGTTCAAGGAGCCGCCGGAGTCGGGCACCGAGATCGAGGTGTTGCTCGAGAGCCTGGAGGATGACGACGGCGTCGTGGTCCTCTCCAAGAAGAAGGCGGATTTCTTGCGTGTGTGGGAGAAGATCCGCGAGGCCCACGAGGCGGATCGCCCGGTCAAGGGCACGCTGGTGCGCAAGATCAAGGGCGGCGTCACCGTCGACCTCACGGGCGTCGACGCCTTCCTGCCCGGGTCGCAGATCGCCCTGCGCCGGGTCCCGAACATCGAGGACCTGATCGGCGAGTCGTACAAGTTCAAGATCATCAAGCTCAACAAGCGCCGCCGGAACATCGTGGTGTCGCGGCGCGTCATCCTCGAGGCCGAGCGCGAGTCCAAGCGCGGCACCCTCGTGAAGGAGCTGCTGGTTGGACAGGTGCGCGAGGGCGTGGTGAAGAACATCACCGACTTCGGCGCCTTCATCGACCTGGGTGGGCTCGACGGCCTGCTGCACATCACCGACATGTCTTGGGGCCGCGTCGGTCACCCGTCCGAGGTGGTGGACATCGGCCAGAGCATCGACGTGAAAGTGCTCGACATCGACTGGAACCGCGAACGGATCTCGCTCGGGCTCAAGCAGCTCCTGCCGTACCCGTGGACGGACATCGACAAGAAGTATCCGGTCGGCTCGCGCGTGCACGGTCGCGTCGTGTCCATCACCAACTACGGTGCGTTCGTCGAGCTCGAGAAGGGCGTCGAGGGCCTCGTCCACATCTCCGAGATGTCGTGGACGCGGAACGTGCGTCACCCGTCCAAGGTCGTCACCATCGGGGACGAGATCGAAGCAGTGGTGCTCAAGGTCGATCCGAAGGACGAGAAGATCTCGCTCGGCATGAAGCAGATCGAGGAAGATCCGTGGCTCGCGCTGCCGGCCAAGTACCCCACCGGCACGAAGCTGAACGGCAAGGTGCGCAACCTGACTTCGTTCGGCGCGTTCGTGGAGATCGAGCCGGGCATCGACGGGCTCGTGCACGTCTCCGACATGAGCTGGACGAAGCGCATCGAGCATCCAGCGGCGGTCGTGCAGAAGGGCCAGCAGCTCGACGTCATGGTCCTCGACGTGGACGCCGAGAACAAGCGCATCAGCCTGGGCATGAAGCAGCTGCAGGACGATCCGTGGCCGGCGATCTCGGAGCGGCTCGCGCCGCGCGTGGAGCTCGACGGCAAAGTCGTGCGGCTCCAGGAAAAGGGCTTCGTCGTGGACCTCGGCGACGACATCGAGGGGTTCGTGCCGGTCACCAGCTCCGGCGTCGAGGACGCGGCGCGACTCGAGGAGTACTTCAGCGCGGGCGATAGCGTGTCGCTGCGCGTGTCGGAGTCGGACGCTGCCAACCGGCGCATCGTGCTCGAGATCACGGAGCGTCCGGCACGGAAATCGCAGGATCAGATCGAGGCCGCCCGGGCAGCAGCCGCAGCAGCTGCAGCAGCTGCAGAAGCAGCTGCGAAGGCCGGAGAGGCGGACGATGAGGAAGACGATGCGATCGCCGCCGCTCAGGTCGCCAAGCGGAACAAGTCCCCGAAGCCCGAGGGCTCGGGCTCTCGCGCTCCGCGCGAGCGCTGAGCTGCGCCGACGAGCGTGGTCGACGCGAGCGCCGGAGAGGCCGCGCCGAAGAAAGAGGCGTAGCCGAAGGGTTACGCGCATGCAGCAAGTGATCAGGCGCTGCGCCTGGGGCTGGGTCTTTCTGGCCCTGGGCGCGTGCCAGGTCTCGAGCGGGGTGGCGCCGGCACCTTCGCGTCCGCGCACCGTGCTCGCGGCGGGGGCGATCTCCCGCGCCGATCAGGCCGAGGCGGCGCGGCTGATGCGCAGCGCCGAAGCCTCGTTTGCGGCCGAGGAGTACCTCGAGGTCCTGCGGTCGACCGACGAGGTGACGCGGCGTTATCCGGCCGCAGACGTGTCCGGCGATGCACTTCTCCTGAACGCGCGGGCGGAGCTCGCGCTGGGTTCGGGAGAGCGGGCGGACGCAGCGGCGGAACGATACGTGGAGCTGCTCCCGCCCGGGGACGCACGGGCAACCGCCGTTCGCCTGCTCCAAGTCGAGGCGCTGGAGAGGAGTCCAGCGCTCCAGCTCGATCGACTACTTCGCATCGACGCCGGTGCGACGCCCGAGGAGATCGCCTCGGCCGTCCCGCTGGCACGGGCCGCGGCAGATGCCGTGACTCCCGAGGAGCTGGGCGCCGTGCTCGCGGGTGCCCCGGGCACGGGGCCGCTCGCTCCCATCGCACAGGCACGCCACGCGGTGAACTTGCTCGAGCGCGGCGATGCCGGCTCGGCCACTCGCTTCGCCAGCGCGGCGATCGAGGGCGGCGCAGCCCCGCCGGAGCGCGCGTTGGCGGAGGGTGTGCTGCGGGGCGAGCTGCCCCCCGAGCGCCGGCGCGCCAGGCCGGTCTCGATTGCGACCGTGCTGCCCATGGGCGGACCACCGGCCCTTGCCGAGTTCGCTCAGCTGGTCGGCGAGGGTGTCGAGGTGGCGGCGGCTACGGTGCTGGGGGACGACTATCAGGTTACCGTCGTCCCGTACGACGACCTGGGAGACCCGCTCACCGCCGCCGGCTTCGTGGCGCAGCTCGAGACGGAGGCAGTGGCGGGTGTGGTCGGCTTCCTCGAGGACGAGGCCCTGGTGGCGGCGGGGAGGTCGCGGCAGAGCGCATTGCCCATCGTGTCACCCACCGCACGCAGCGCGGCGGAGGCGGGTGAGGGGGTCTATTCACTCGAGGGCGCGGACCCGGAGGCCGCCCGGACGGTGGCTCGCTACGCCGCGTCGCGGGCGCTGCAGCGCGTGGCGCTGCTCTATCCCGAGACTCCCACGGCCGTCGAGGAAGCGGATGCGTTCGAAGCGGAAGCCGAGAGGTTCGGCGTCCAGATCGTGGGCCACTTTCCCTATCCGCCGCTGGCGACGTTCTTCGAGGAGCAGATCATAGGGGCCCAGGACGCCTTGCGTGCTCTGGAGATCGCCGCCCTCGGGCTCGCTCCCGAGGATACACTGCGCGTCGAGATGCTCGAGCCGGTGGGACTCTTCGTGCCGATTCCCCCGGAAGACGTCGAGTACCTGGCGCCTCAGCTCGCGCACTTCGCGCTGGACACGCTCGCCATCGAGGTGATGGGGACGTCCGGTTGGACGGATCCGCAGGTGTTGGCTTCTCTCGATCGGCTCTATCTCGACGGCGTGGTGGCCACCGCGCCGGCCGGTGCCGGGCCCAACTCGCCCGGCCAACAGCGCTTCCGCGAGGCGTACGAGCGCCACTTCCAGCGCACGCTGGTCAGCTCCACGCCCGCGATCGGCTACGACGCCACACTCCTGCTGCTCGAGGCGCTCCGCGCGGGGCGACCGGCACCGGCGGACATGCGCGCTGCCTTCCAAGGCCTTAGCGACATCGAGGGCGCCACCGGTATCTTCTCCGTGACGGACGACCGCGTGGTGCGCCGCACCGACCTCGTCCGCATCGAAAACCGACGCACGATCCCGATCACGTACTGACCGAATGTCGATCGACGAGAAGCTCCGCCACCTCGACGAGCTCCGCCGTGCAGCGGCGCTGGGCGGTGGCGCCGAGCGGCTCGCCGCTCAGCACGAGCGCGGCAAGCTGTCGGCGCGCGAGCGACTGGACCTCCTCCTCGACGAAGGCTCGTTCGTGGAGCTCGACCGGTTCGTCACCCACCGCTCGACGGACTTCGGCTTGGACGAGAAGAAGTATCTCGGGGACGGGGTCGTCACCGGATACGGCACGGTCCACGGCCGCCTCGTCTACGTCTTCAGCCAGGACTTCACGGTTTTCGGCGGCTCACTCTCGGAGGCACACGCCGAGAAGATCGTGAAGACGCAGGAGATGGCGCTCAAGAACGGCGCTCCGCTCATTGGCCTGAACGACTCCGGCGGCGCCCGCATCCAGGAGGGCGTGGTCAGCCTGGGTGGCTACGCGGACATCTTCTTGCGCAACACGCTCGCCTCGGGCGTGATCCCACAGATCAGCGTTGTGCTCGGCCCGTGCGCGGGAGGCGCGGTGTACTCGCCGGCCATCACCGACTTCGTCTACATGGTGCGCGGCACGAGCTACATGTTCGTCACCGGCCCGAACGTGGTGAAGACCGTCACGCACGAGGACGTGGACATGGAAGGGCTGGGCGGCGCAGACGTGCACGCGTCCAAGTCGGGTGTCGCGCACTTCGCCTGTGACGCGGAGCCCGACTGCTTGGCGTCGGTGCGGGAGCTCTTCCGGTTCATCCCTCAGAACAACCGCGCGCTGCCGCCGGCCGGGCTGTCCACCGATCCGCACGACCGGCAGGACGAAAAGCTGCTCGGCGTCGTTCCCGAGAACGCCAATCAGCCCTACGACATGCACGACGTGATCCGCTGCATCGTCGACGACGGGGACTTCTACGAGGTGCACGCGCGCTTCGCGCCGAACATCCTGGTCGGGTTCGCGCACCTGGGCGGGCACGCCGTGGGGATCGTGGCCAACCAACCTTTCGTGCTCGCGGGCGTGCTCGACATCGACTCGTCCGACAAGGGCGCGCGTTTCGTGCGCTTCTGCGACGCGTTCAACGTGCCGCTCGTCGTGCTCGAGGACGTGCCCGGCTTCCTGCCCGGCGTGGCCCAGGAGCACGGGGGCATCATACGCCACGGGGCCAAGCTGCTCTACGCGTTCGCCGAGGCCACGGTGCCGAAAGTGACCGTGATCATGCGCAAGGCGTACGGCGGCGCCTACGACGTCATGAACTCGAAGCACATCCGTGGGGACGTGAACCTCGCCTGGCCCCAGGCGGAGATCGCCGTGATGGGCCCGAAGGGGGCGGTGGAGGTCCTCTTCCGTAAGGAGATCGAGTCCTCCGGCGACCCTGCCGCTGCGACGGAGCGGCGCATCCAGGAGTACCGTGAGAAGTTCGCCAATCCGTACATCGCCGCGGCGCGGGGCTACGTCGATGACGTGATCGACCCGCGTGAGACGCGACCGCGGCTCATCTCCGCGCTCGACATGCTGCGCGACAAGCGCGACGAGAACCCCAAGCGGAAGCACGGCAACATTCCGCTGTAGGGTGGGCCGCCGCCCCCGTCGGCGGGCGGTCGGCGCGGCACGCAGTGGGCTGCCGCCGGCATGACCGAGTTGCCGACTTCCGGCCGACGTGGTCATCGGCCGCACGCCCGTCATCGGCCGCATGCCCATCGTCGGCCGCACGCCCGTCGTCGGCCCCACGCCCGTCCATCGGCCGCACGCCCGTCGACGGACCCAGACGCGCGGCAACCCCGCCGCCCCCGTGAGGATCCAATCCGTAGGTGCGACGAATTCAATCCTTCGGGAGACGGGTGATGAAGACGGGTCGAAGAGTGGGAGTGGGGAGGTGGGGGGCGTTGATGCTGACAGTCGGCGCGCTCGGGGCGGCGGTGGCGGCGGCGCCAGTCACCGCGGCGATACCGGCTGCACAGCAGCAGTCCGACGACGACTGCCGTTGCGTAGATCGGGACGGGAACGCGATCGCGGATTGCACGTGCCTTCGCATGCCGCGCTTCGAGATGAGCATGCAGGCGATGACACCGGGGCGGCCGCGGCTCGGCATCTCCGTGACGACGGAGCAGGGCAGTGAAGTCGATGCGCAAGGCGCGCGCGTGACCAACGTGCTCGAGGACGGGCCCGCTTGGGACGCGGGCATCCGCGAGGGCGACATCATCACGAGCGTCGACGGGCACTCGCTCTTCGAACCGCTCGCCGCGGACGTGGAGGAGGAATTCGACCTCGACGAGTCGGTGCCCGTGCAGCGACTGCTTTCGATTGCGCGAAATCTCGAGCCGGGGGAGGACGTCGAGGTTGCGTATCGGCGGGATGGCCAGCGGCGCACGGTCAGCGTGTTGGCCGAGGATCTTTCGGGTCGGGGCTTCGGCATTGCCGTCCCGCCGTTCGATGCGGAGCGATTCCGCGAGCAGATGCGCGGCCTCGAGGGCCTGAGGGGGTTCGACGGGGGGCGCGGGTTCCAATGGCGCTCCGGGGAGCCGGGCGACGTCGACGTCCGCGTCTTCGACGGCTCACCCGGGGGGATGTTCTTCGGCGGAGCCGGGATGGGGCGCTACGGTGTCCAACTCGTGCCGCTCAACGAGGGGCTCGGCCAGTACTTCGGCACGACTGCAGGCGTGCTCGTGGTCGACGTAGCCGAAGACTCTGCGCTCGGTCTCGAGCCGGGCGACGTGATCCTGAGTATTGGCGGTCGCGCGGCGGCGACGCCGGACCGCGTGCGCTCGATTCTCGGCACGTACGACGAGGACGAGGACATCCAGATCCGCGTTCGTCGGGACGGGCGTGAGGTCGAGGTGCTGGGGAGGCTCGAGGGGTAGGGCCACCTGCCCGCGCGAGGCTGACGAGCTGACATCGCGGGGGTCCCGGGTGACCGGGGCCCCCGTTTGACTGCACACAGCGGCAAGCGCAAGGGACGGCGGGTTGGCGAAAACCACCGCCGCGCCGGATCGATGGCGCAGCGGCCGCGCGTCCGCTCGAGGGGCAGTCGCGGTGCTGTGGGGTGCGCGCCCACCCGGGTTCCCCCCTCCTCGCCCCGCGCCTAACTTCGCGGCGCCACGCGCCCAGTCGGCCCACCGCGCCCCAGGAGGCCCTTGATCCGCTCCGTGCTCGTCGCCAACCGTGGCGAGATCGCGCTCCGCATCATCCGGGCGGCGCGGGAGCGGGGCATCCGGTCGGTGGCGGTCTACTCGGCGCCGGACCGGATGGCGCCGCACGTGCTGGAAGCCGACGAGGCGTACCCGATCGGGCCGGCGCCCGCCTCCGAGAGCTATTTGCGGGGCGACGTCCTCATCGATGTGGCGAAGCGCGCGGGCGCCGAGGCGATCCATCCCGGCTACGGCTTCCTTTCCGAGCGCGCCGGATTCGCACGCGCGGTCGAGGAGGCCGGGCTCTGCTTCATCGGCCCCACCGCCGACACGATCGCGGCCATGGGCGACAAGACGGAGGCCCGGCGCAGGATGGCCGCGGCTGGCGTGCCAATCGTCCCGGGCATGACGGACGCAGTGGTGGATGCGGCTGCCGCGCGCCGCGCCGCGCAGGAGATCGGCTACCCGGTGCTGCTGAAGGCGTCCGCCGGGGGCGGTGGAAAGGGCATGCGCGTAGTCCGCGAGCCGAGCGGGGTCGAGCGCGCCTACGATGCCGCCTCGCGCGAGGCGCTCACGGCGTTCGGCGACGGACGGGTGTACCTGGAGCGCTACGTCGAGCGGCCGCGCCACATCGAGATCCAGGTCTTCGGGGATGCGCACGGGAACGTGGTGCACCTGGGCGAGCGCGAGTGCTCGGTGCAGCGGCGTCACCAGAAGCTGATCGAGGAGGCGCCCTCGCCGGTGCTCACGCCCGCCGAGCGCGAGGCGATGGGCACGGCTGCGGTGCGCGCGGCCGCCGCCGTCGACTATCGCGGCGCGGGTACGGTCGAATTCCTCTACCGCGGCGGCGAGTTCTTCTTCCTGGAGATGAACACGCGTCTGCAGGTGGAGCATCCCGTCACGGAGCTGGTCACCGGGATCGACCTGGTCGACTTGCAGTTCCGTGTCGCCTCGGGCGAGCCGCTCGGGTTCGCGCGGGCGGACGTGCGCATGACGGGTCACGCGATCGAGTGCCGCATCACTTCCGAAGATCCCTACGGGGGCTTCCTCCCCTCGACGGGACGGATCTCCCATCTGGAGATCCCTGCGGGCCCGGGTGTGCGCTGGGACGGAGGGATCCAGCGCGGCCAGGAAATCACGCTGCACTACGATCCGCTGCTGGCGAAGCTGATCGTGTCGGCGCCCAACCGCGCGACCGCGGTGACGCGCATGGCGCGTGCGCTCGACGAGCTGCTCGTGGTAGGGGTGGAGACGAGCGCGTCCTATCTGCGCAGCGTGATGGACGAGCCTGACTTCCGTGCCGGTGACCTCTCGATCGCGTACGTGGAGGAGCACCCCGACTTGCTGCGAGCCGACCTGGGCGAGCAGGAGCTCGTGGCCGCGGCGCTCGCGGGCGCCCTGCTCGAGGAGGAGCACCGGGAGCGGCACCGCGCGCCACGCATCGCATCGAGCCAGACGGGCATGTCGGCGTGGCGCGCCGCGGCCGGGCCCTGGCGGGAAGACGAGTGAGCGCGGGGACTGAAGTTGCCGTAACGGTGCGCGGCATCGCCGCGGGGGGCTCGGGAGTAGCCGACCTCCCGGACGGGCGCGTCGTGTTTGTGCCGCGCACCGCGCCGGGCGACCGCGTGAACATCCGCATCGAGAAGAGCAAGCCGCGCTGGGCCCTGGGGTCGCTCGCATCCGTGGTGCAGCCGGGGCCGGAGCGGCGCGACGCGCTGTGTGCGCTCTACGACAGCTGCGGAGGGTGCCAGCTCCAGCACTTACCGTACGAGCATCAGCTCGCATGGAAGGCGCGCTTCGTCCAGGACGCGCTCGCGCGGATCGGAGGGCTTGCTGCGATGGAGAGCCCCGAAGTCGTCCCGTCACCCCTCCAGACCGGGTACCGGAACCGCGTCACGTTCACGCTTCGTCGCCTGGGCGGCTCACGCGTGGTTGCGGGCTTCCATGCGCTGGGTCGTCCCGCTCACATCGTGGACGTACGACGCGAGTGCGTGCTGCCGCGACCGGCGATCGTCGACGCCTGGCAGGCGCTGCGGTCGTCCTGGGGGGAAGGCGCGCGACTCCTCCCCGAGGGAGGTCGGCTCCGCCTCACGCTGCGCGAGGAGGGAGGCAGCGTCGTCCTGGTCGTCGAGGGCGGGGGCGCGGCCTGGTCCGCCCAGCCGCTCGCCGAAGCCGTGCCCTCGCTGGCGGCGATCTGGCATTGGCCGAGCGGGGAAGATCCGACGCACAATCCGCGGCTCGTCGCGGGCTCGGCGGAAGCCGGAAGCACCGCGTTCGCCCAGGTGAACCCCGAGGCCGCCGCGCTCCTGGTCGACCACGTGGTCTCTCTGGCAGGCGACGCGAAGCACGTCGTCGATGCCTACTGCGGTGGCGGCCGCTACGCGAGGCCGCTCGCGGCGCGGGGGAGCTCGGTTACGGGAATCGAGCTCGATCCGGCCGCGTGTGCGGATGCCCGCCGCGGCGCCCCCGACGGGTTGCTCGTGCTCGAGGGGCGCGTCGAAGACCTGCTCGAGGACGTGCTGCCGGCGGACCTCCTCATCGTGAACCCACCGCGCTCGGGCCTCGACGGGGAAGTCGTGCGCATCGCCGCCGCTCAGCCGCCGCGGCGCATCCTCTATGTGAGCTGCGATCCGGCGACGCTCGCCCGCGACGTGGGTGCATTGGCGAACGTCTACGAGGCGAGGGCGGTCCGCTGCTTCGACCTCTTCCCGCAGACCGCGCACGTGGAGACCGTGCTCGAGCTGCGCGCACGGGAGGAGGCGTAGTGCGCTACTACGTCACGGTCGGCGCGCAGACGTTCGAGGTCGAGCTCGGCGCGGAGGGCATGCGCGTCGACGGACGCGCCGCAGAGGCGACGCTCGCGCACGCGGACGGCACGCCGGTGCGCGGGCTCGCGGTCGGTGTCGAGACGTATCGGCTCGTCGCCGAGCGGGGCGCGCGTGGGCGCTGGAAGCTCCACCTGAGAGGCCGGGCGCTGGAGGTGGACGTGCTGGACGAGCGTACCAAGGCGATTCGCGACATGACGGGCGCCGGAGTCGGTACGCTCGGTCCGCGGCCCATCGTGGCCCCCATGCCGGGGATGGTCGTCAAGGTAGAGGTCGCCGAGGGTGACGTGGTGCAGGCCGGTCAGGGGATCGTCATCGTAGAGGCGATGAAGATGGAGAACGAGCTGCGCGCACTCGGACCGGGGCGTGTCTCACGCGTGCACGTGCGCCGCGGCCAGGCCGTCGAGAAAGATCAGGTGCTCGTCGACTTGGAGTCCATCGAGGAGGCGCGCTGACGATGTCGGCTGACGAGAGGCGGCATCGCACGGACAGCGGCATCGAGGTCGATCGCGTGTACCGTGCGCCTTCGGACGCGGGTACGGCCGGCGGTGGGTCCGTGACAGCCGCTAGCGGTGAGCGCGCGGCCGCCGCTTCCGGTGAGCCCGCGTCCGACGCTCGCGGTGTGTCGGCCGCCGACGCTCGCGGCGAGCCGGGCGCATTCCCGTTCACGCGCGGCATCCACGCCGACATGTACCGGGGCCGGCCTTGGACGATGCGTCAGTATGCGGGGTTCGGGACCGCGGAGGAGACCAACACCCGCTTCCGCTATCTGCTCGCCCAGGGACAGACGGGTCTCTCGGTCGCGTTCGATCTCCCTACGCAGATGGGGTACGACTCGGACACGTCGATGGCGGCCGGTGAAGTGGGCAGGGTCGGCGTCGCGATCTCGTCGCTCGACGACATGCGGCGCCTCTTCCAGAACATCCGCCTCGACGAGGTGTCCACGTCGATGACGATCAACTCGACCGCGGCCATCCTGCTCGCTTTCTACGTTGCGCTCGGCGACGAGCAGGGCGTGCCGCGCTCGAAGCTCGCAGGGACCGTGCAGAACGACGTGCTCAAGGAATACGTGGCTCGCGGCACGTACGTGTACCCCGTCGAGCGGAGCCTCCGGCTGGTCGCGGACATCATCGCGTTCTGCTCGCGGGAGATCCCGAGGTGGAATCCGATCTCCATCTCGGGCTATCACATGCGCGAGGCAGGGTCGACCGCGCCGCAGGAGGTCGGGTTCACGCTCGCCAACGGGCTCGAGTACGTGGAGCGCGCGCGCCGCGCCGGCCTCGACATCGAGACCTTCGCGCCGCGCCTGTCGTTCTTCTTCGCCGCGCACAACGACCTGCTCGAGGAGATAGCGAAGTTCCGCGCGGCACGGCGGCTCTGGGCCAGGCTGCTGCGCGAGCGGTACCGCGCCTCCGATGCGGCGTGCAAGCTGCGCTTCCACACGCAGACGGGCGGCTCGACGCTCACCGCGCAGCAGCCACTCAACAACGTGGTGCGCGTCGCCGTACAGGCGCTAGCCGCCGTGCTCGGCGGAACGCAATCGCTGCACACGAACGGGTACGACGAGGCGCTCGCGCTTCCGTCGGAGGAGGCCGCCAAGCTCGCGCTGCGCACGCAGCAGATCCTGGCAGCGGAGTCGGGCGTCACACACACGGTCGATCCTCTGGCGGGATCGTACTACGTAGAGGCGCTCACGGACGAGGTGGAGCGGCGCGCCCGCGCATACGTCGAGGAGATCGACCGACGGGGAGGCGCGGCGCGTGCGATCGACTTCATGCAGGCGGAGATCGAGCGGGCAGCATACCGCTTCCAGCAGGAGATCGAGTCGGGGGAGCGCCTGGTGGTGGGCGTGAACGCGCACGTCGAAGCCGAGGAGCCGCTGCGCATCGAGCGCCCCGACTACCGCGCCCTCGAGCGCGGCCAGGCCGAGCGCCTGGGGGCCTTCCGCGCGGCCCGCGACGAGCGCGCCGCTCGCTCGGCGTTGGCGCGCGTGGGAGCCACCGCGCGAGGGGAGGACAACCTCGTGCAGCCCATGATCGACGCGGTTAAGGTGGGGGCGACGCTCGGCGAGATCAGCGACGCGCTGAGGGCCGAATGGGGCACCTTCGACGGGTAGGCGCCCGCATCCCTCAAGGTTAGCTTTCAAGGCTTTCGCGCTGCTGCTTTTCCGCCCCTTCCCGTAATGCCGACGTACGACTACGAGTGCCCCAAGGGCCACCGCTTCGAGGTGGTCCAGCGGATGACCGACAAGCCCGTGGCCTCGTGCCCGAGGTGCAAGGCGCGCGCGCGCCGTCAGATCTCGGGCGGTGCGGGCTTCCTCTTCAAGGGTGAGGGCTTCTACATCACCGACTACCGCTCCGAGGACTACAAGAAGAAGGCTTCCGCGGAGGCGGGTGCGTCATCCGAGAAGGCCGAGAAGTCAGAGACCGCGGCGAAGTCGGATGCGCCGTCGAAGTCGAAGTCCGAGGGGGCGAAGTCGGAGGGCTCGAAGCCGGAGAGCTCGAAGTCCGAGGGCTCGAAGGCGAAGGGCTCGAGGCCCAAGGCCACCAAGACCTCCTCGGACTCCTGACGTGCCTCAAGACGCCATCCGAGCCGCGCTCGGCGCGGTCCTGGTCGAGCTCGGCGGCTCGAGCGCCGACATCCGCCTCGAGCGCCCGCGCGAGAAGCAGCACGGCGACCTCTCCACGAACCTCGCGCTCGCGGTCGCTAAGCAGCTCGGGCGTCCGCCCCGCGAGGTGGCCCAGGAGATTGCGCGTCGCCTCGACCTCAAGGCCGCCGGCGTGGATGCGGTCGAGGTGGCCGGTCCGGGCTTCCTCAACTTCCGCCTCAGTCACGAGGCCGTCGCCTCCGTTCTGGACGAGATCCTCGAGGGGGATGCCGATTTCGGGAAGTCCCAGGTCGGCGGTGGGCGCACCGTCATGGTGGAGTTCGTCTCGGCCAACCCGACGGGCCCGCTCCACCTGGGGCATGGTCGCCAGGCCGCGCTCGGTGATGCCGTAGCGTCGCTGCTCGAGTGGACGGGGTGGGGCGTGCATCGCGAGTACTACTACAACGACAGCGGACGCCAGATGGAGCTGCTGGCGCTCTCCGTGCGCGCGCGCTATCGCCAGCGCCTCGGCCGCGACGAGATGCTCCCCGAGGACGGCTACCGCGGCGCGTACGTCGCGGAGGTGGCGGACGAGCTCATCGAGAAGGTCGGCGACAAGTACCTGAACGACGACTCGACCGAGGCGCTCGACGAGATCCGCCGCTTCGCGGTGCAGCTGCTGCGCGAGGAGCAGGACCGTGACCTGAGCGACTTCCGCGTGCACTTCGACGAGTACTTCCTGGAGTCTTCATTGTACTCCGACGGTCTCGTGGACGGCACCGTAGCCGCGCTGCGTGCGACCGGACTGGTCTACGAGATGGACGGAGCCACGTGGCTCAGGACGACCACGTTCGGGGACCAGAAGGACCGCGTCATGATCCGCAGCAACGGACAGCCGACGTACTTCCTGCCCGACGTCGCCTACCACAAGAACAAGTGGGACCGTGGCTACCACCGCGTCATCAACATCCAGGGCTCCGACCACCACGGGACCATGGCCCGCGTGCTGAGCGGCGTACGCGCGCTCGGGTTGCCCGAGGGATTCCCGGAGTACGTGCTCCACCAGATGGTGCGCGTGGAGCGAGATGGGCAGGAAGTGAAGTTCTCCAAGCGCGCGGGCTCGGGCGTCACGCTCCGCGAGCTCTACGAGGAAGTCGGCGTCGATGTGGCGCGCTTCTTCTTCCAGATGCGGAAGCCCGACGCCCAGCTGCTCTTCGACCTGGACGTCGCGCTCGACCAGTCGGAGAAGAATCCCGTCTACAAGGTGCAATACGCCCACGCGCGCATGTGCTCGATCTTCGCCAAGGCAGGGGTGGCGCCCGAGAGCGTACAGCCGGGCGCCGACCTGGAGCTGCTGTCGCAGGACCTCGAGCGCGAGTTGGTGAAGCGCCTCGGGGAGTTCCCGGCCGTCGTCGATCGCGCCGCCGCACAGGCGTCGCCGCACGTGCTCTGCGACTACCTGGAGCAGACCGCCGCGGCGGCGAACTCCTGGTACCACTCCGGGAACCCGACGCGGAACCCGGACCTGGCGGTGCTCGTGGAGGACGCGCGGCTGCGCGCCGCCCGCATGTCGCTTGCGCGGGCGGTGCAGATCGTGCTGCGCAACGGCCTCACCATCTTGGGCATCACCGCGCCGACGCGCATGGTCCGCCCGGTCGAGCAGGAGGCGGCCTGATGGCTGACGGGCGGAACGGGACGCCGATCCTCTGCGTGGGCAGCGTCGCGCTCGACTCGGTCGAGACGCCCTTCGGTCGCGCCGAGCGGGTGATCGGCGGCTCCGCCGTGTACTTTACTGCCGCAGCGAGCCTCTTCCATGCGGTGCAGGTGGTCGGCGTCGTCGGTGACGACTACCCGCTCGCCGAGCTGGACTTCCTGGCGCGACGGGGCGCGGATCTGTCCGGCATCGAGCGCCGGCCGGGCGAGAGCTTCTTCTGGGCAGGCCGCTACCACTTCGACCTCAACTCGCGGGACACGCTGGAGACGAAGCTCGGCGTGTTCGCCAGCTTCCAGCCCAAGATTCCGCCGTCGTTCCGGGCTGCGCGGTTCGTCTTCCTGGGCAACATCGATCCGGTGCTCCAGCACGAGGTGCTCGACCAGGTCGAGGCGCCGGACGTGGTCGCGTGCGACACCATGAACTACTGGATCGATGGGAGCCGCGACGCCCTCGTCGACCTGCTCGCCCGCGTGCGCATCCTGATCATCAACGACGAAGAGATCCGCCAGCTCGCCGGTGAGCCCAACCTGCCGAAAGCAGCGCGTTGGGTGCAGTCCCGCGGACCCGAGCTGGTCGTGGTGAAGAAGGGCGAGCACGGGGCCATGCTCTTAGCCAACGACTGGCTCTTCTTCGTGCCGGGCTTTCCGCTCGAGAGTGTCTTCGATCCGACGGGGGCGGGCGATGCGTTCGCGGGTGGCTTCGTGGGCTACCTCGCGCAAGCAGGCTCGCTCGCGCCGGAGGCGCTGCGCCGCGCCATGGTCTACGGGTCGGTCATGGGCTCGTACTCGGTCGAGCAGTTCAGCGTGCGCCGCTTGATAGACCTCCCGGTCGTCGACATCGAAAGGCGGATGGTGCAGTTCCGCGAGATCACCGCGTTCGAGACGCACGTCGACGCGGCCCCGGGTCGCTGAACGATGGCGGAAGGCCTTTCCTATCGAGACGCCGGCGTCGACCTCGACGCCGCCGAGCGCGCCAAAGAGCGCCTCCGGGAGCTGGTCGCCTCGACGCGCGACGCGAATACCCTGTCGGAGCTCGGGTCCTTCGGCGGCCTGTACTCGGTGCCGGCCGATCTCCAGTCACCGGTGCTGGTGTCCAGCGCGGACGGAGTCGGCACCAAGCTGAAGGTCGCGTTCGCCGCTGGCCGTCACGACACGGTGGGCCAGTGCCTGGTCAACCACTGCGTCAACGACATCCTCGTGCAGGGAGCCCGGCCGCTCTTCTTCCTGGACTACATCGCCGCCGGAAGCATGGACGAGAACGTGGTCCGCGAGATCGTGTGGGGGGTGGCCCAGGGGTGCCGCGACAACCGGTGCGCGCTCCTCGGCGGAGAGACAGCGCAGATGCAGGGCTTCTACGCCGAGGGCGAGTACGACCTGGCCGGCTTCATCGTGGGCGTGGTGGAGCGCGCGAAGCTGGTGGACGGGTCTGCGGTGCGTGCGGGCGATGCGCTGGTCGGCCTCGCCTCGACGGGCCTACACACGAACGGGTACACGCTGGCGCGCCGCATCGTCTTCGACGCGATGGGGCTCGGCGTGACGGACGAGCTCCCGGGCACAGGCACCTCGGTGGCGCATGCGCTGCTCGCGGTGCACCGAAGCTATCTGCCTGCGCTGCGTGAGCCGCTGCGACAGGGAATCGTTCACGGGCTGGCGCACATCACGGGAGGGGGCGTCCCCGGCAACTTGCCGCGCATCCTGCCGAGCGGGCTCGGGGCCACCGTGAAGCGGGCCTCCTGGCCGGTGCCGCCGCTCTTCCAGACGCTGCAGCGCGGCGGACGCGTCGAGCTCGAGGAGATGGACCGCGTCTTCAACATGGGGATCGGCATGATCGTGGTGGTCGATCCGAAGTCCGTCGCGGCCGTTGTCGAGGCGGCGAAGGCCGTCGGCGTGCAGGGGTGGGCCATCGGATCCATCGGTGCGGGTGAGGGTGTCACCTACGCATGATCCGACGCGTCGCCGCGGCGCTGGGCTTGCTCGGGCTGCTCGGGTCCTCCGGCGCCGTCCGCGCGCAGACCGCTGAGGCGCTCGCCGGCTCCTGCGCCGCAGCGGGCGGCGACGCGACCCTGTGCGCGCGGGGCGCCGGGGCAGGGCGCGACTTGGCGGTGTACATCGGCCTGCTGAGTGGACCCGGCGCGGAGCTCGCGGCGCAGCCTTCCACGCTCGGCCGTCGGCTGGGTGGTGCGCCGCGCATCGCGGCTTCCATGCGCGCCGCGGGCATGAGCGTCACGGTTCCTTCCCTGACGACGCTTGGCGGCACGGAGGCGTCGAGCGCAGTCCCGTCGGCGCAGGCGACGGTCGCGTTCGGCCTCTTCGACGGCTTCAGCCTGCTCCCGACGGTCGGAGGCTTCCTCTCGTTCGACGTGATCGGCTCGGGGAGCTTCGTCTTCTTCTCCGAAGGAGACGGGTTCGACGGCCGTGCGGAGGTCTACTCGCTGGGGGCTCGCGTCGGCTTGCTGCGTGAGTCGTTCACGCTTCCGGCGGTGACGGTGTCGGCGAGCCGGCGATTCGCGAGCGGCCTGCGCCTCGGCGACGTCGGTGGGAGCGACCTGGCCCAGGTGACCATCGATCCGGGGGTCACCTCCCTGCGCGCCACCGTGGGCAAAGATCTCTTCGCCTTCGGCGTGCTGGCCGGCGTAGGGTGGGACGACTTCTCGTCGGAGACCACGCTGCGGGCGAGCAACGGGGTGGGGGGATTCACCAGCCACACCGACACGCTCGAGGGGAGCCGGTGGAGCGCGTTCGGCGGGCTGTCGAAGCAGATCGGCGTGATCGCCTGGATCTCGGGCGAGGTCGGTTGGTCGAGCGCCTTCGCGCCCGTCACCGGCGGAGGCGGCAGCTCACCCGACCTGGGGCGGGTGTACTATGGCAGCGTCGCCCTCGTGCTCAAGCTATAGCCGACATGAGCAAGTCCGACGAACTCTCGCTCGCCGACGTGGCCCACCTCGAATGGGCCCGTAAGCTCGGCCGCCGGGGGTGGGGTCACGTGCACCCCAACCCGCTGGTCGGGTGCGTGATCGTGAACGGCAATCGCACCGTGGGAGAGGGGTGGCACCGCGCGTTCGGGGGTCCGCACGCGGAGATCGTCGCGCTCGAAGAGGCGCTCACGCAGGCCCGCGGCGGCACGGTGTACGTCTCGCTCGAGCCGTGCAACCACCACGGCAAGACGCCTCCGTGCGCGCAGGCGTTACTCGCCGCGGGCGTGCGCCGCGTGGTGTTCGGTGCGCGCGATCCGGGCTCAGAATCGGGAGGCGGGGCAGATAACTTGCGTGCGGGCGGCGTCGAGGTCATCGGCCCGGTTTGGTCGGAGGGCGTGGGGCGGGCGGAGAACCCCGCGTTCTTCCACACGGCCCGGCATGCCTCGCCGTTCATCGCGCTCAAGCTCGCCATGACGCTGGACGCGCGCATCGCGGCGCGCGCGGGGGAGCGCACGCGGGTCACGGGGCTCGAGGCCGAGCGCGAGGTGCACCGCCTCCGCACGGGCTTCGACGCCATCCTGGTGGGAGCGGGAACGGTGCGCGCGGACGACCCGCGGCTCACCGTGCGCCTCGTGCCGACCGGACGGGAAGCGCCGCGTCGCCTCGTCCTCGATCCCGACGTGACCATGCCGCGTGGCGCGGCGATTTTCCAAGATCACGCCACCGTGCCCGTGCACGTGTTCGTGCGCGAAGACGTGGCCGAAGCACAGATCGAGCGCCTCGAAAAGGCCGGGGCGCACGTGCACCCGGTCGGGAGGGCCGAGCGCGGGCTCGACCTGGACGCGGTGACGGCGATCTGCTGGGACGTCGGCGTGCGCTCGATCCTCTGTGAGGGTGGTTCTCGGCTCGCGGACACGCTCCTCCGGGAGCGGCGAGCCCACCGCCTGTACATGTTCGTGGCGCCCGACACCTACGGTGCGGAGGGCGTGGCCGCGTTTCCGCCGGATGCCGGGAGCCTGCGCTGGGACGACTTCGCGCCGGCGCACGCTCCCGAGCAGCACGGGCGCGACACGCTCATCACCTTGGACCGGGCGGAGGGCTGAGCCGTGTTCACCGGGATCGTCGAGGCCGTGGGTGTCGTTCGCGACGTCGAGGAGCGTACGACGACGCGCCGGTTCTGGGTCGAGTCGCCGTCTCTGGCCTCAGGCCTGCGGGCGGGCGACTCGGTGGCGGTCGACGGCGCCTGCCTGACCGTGGTGGAGCACACCCCCCGCCGATTCGCCGTCGACGTGATCGGCACCACGCTCGAGCGCACCATTGCCGGAACGTACGCCGAGGGGAGTCGCGTCAACCTGGAGCGGGCGCTCCGGGCCGACGGACGCATCGACGGGCATCTCGTTCAGGGACATGTCGATGGAATCGGACACCTCGTGCAGTGTATTATGGACGGTGAGTTCTGGAGAATGGACTTCAGGCTACCATCCGAAGTGGCCGACCTCACGGTCGAGCGCGGGTCGGTGGCCCTCAACGGGGTGAGCTTGACGGTGAGCCAAATGCCCGCACGCGACGTCTGCCGGATCGGCGTGATCCCCTACACCCACGAGCATACGAACCTCGGTGGCCTGCAGGCCGGCGCCCGAGTGAACGTCGAGGGCGACCTGATCGGCAGGTACGTGGCGAAGGTGCTCGCCCAGCGGGCCGGAGGACGGAGCGCATGAAGCTCGACCGGGTCGAGGACGCGATCGAGGCGATTCGCCGCGGCCAGATGGTTATCGTCGCCGACGACGAAGACCGCGAGAACGAGGGCGACCTGGTCATGGCCGCGGCCGCGATCACGCCGGACCACGTCAATTTCATGACCAAGCACGGCCGCGGGCTGATCTGCGTTGCGCTCACGGACGAGCGAGCCGACGCCCTCGAGCTCCCCCTCATGACCGACAAGAACACCGACCCGCAGGGTACGGCGTTCACGGTCTCGGTCGACGGCCACCGACGCTTCGGTGTCACCACCGGCATCAGCGCGCACGACCGGGCGCAGACCATCGAGCTGCTGGTGGACGAGGGCACCGCGCCGGGGGACCTGAGAAGGCCCGGCCACATCTTCCCGCTGCGCGCCAAGCCGGGTGGGGTGCTCAGACGCGTGGGTCAGACCGAAGCATCGGTGGATCTGGCGACGCTCGCAGGCTTTCCGTCGGTGGGCGTCATCTGCGAGATCCTGGACGCGGACGGGACCATGGCCCGCCGGCCCCAGCTCGAGGTGCTCGCGTCGGAGCACGACCTGCGCTTCATCACGGTGGCGCAGCTCGTCGCGTATCGACTCACCAAGACGCGCATCATCGAGCGGATCACGGAGGCGAGCCTGCCTACCCGTTTCGGCGACTTCCGCGTGATCGGCTACCAGAGCATCCTCGACGGCCGCGAGCACGTGGCGTTGGTCAAGGGAGACCTCGTCGGCAAGGCCAACGTGCTCGTGCGCATGCACTCGGAGTGCATGACTGGCGACGTGTTCGGCTCGCTGCGCTGCGACTGCGGCGAGCAGCTCGCGGCGGCCATGCAGCGCATCGAGGAAGAAGGGCTCGGGGCCGTCGTCTACCTCCGGCAGGAGGGACGTGGTATCGGGCTGGCGAACAAGCTGAAGGCATACCGCCTCCAGGACGAGGGCATGGACACCGTCGAGGCCAACGCCCAGCTCGGCTTCAAGCCGGACCTGCGGGACTACGGCATCGGCGCGCAGATCCTGCTCGACCTGGGCCTGCACTCGATTCGCCTGTTGACCAACAACCCGCGCAAGATCGTCGGTCTGGACGGCTACGACATCGAGGTGACGGGTCGTGAGCCGCTCAAGGTGGAGCCGGGCGAGCACAACGAGCGGTACCTCGACACCAAGCGCGCCAAGCTGGGACACATCCTGTGAAGGGTGCATCACCAGCCGCCTGGTCGCGGGACGGCCGCGAAGCGGCCGGCCTGCGTGTTGCCGTGATCGCTTCGCGCTTCAACGCGGACATCACCGACCGCCTCGTGGCGGGAGCGACCAAAGCGCTCCTCGAGCGGGGTGCCGCCGCCGCGGACGTCGAGACGATTCGCGTGCCGGGCGCCTGGGAGCTCCCCCAGGCGTCCGCGCGCGCCGTGGAAGCCGGTCGCTTCGACGCGATCGTGGCGCTGGGGTGCGTGATTCGCGGCGAGACGCCGCACTTCGACTACGTGTGCACCGAGGCGACGCTCGGGCTGGGCGCGGTGGCGCGGGGCGCGAAGATCCCCGTGGCGTTCGGCGTGCTGACCACCGACGACGTCGGTCAGGCGCGCGCGCGTGCCGGGGACGGGCCCGACAACAAAGGTTTCGAGGCCGCGCTGGCGGTGCTCGAGATGGTGTCCGTGTATCGTCGGCTGGGGGCCGGTTGAGCGAAGCTCGGCTGGACGCGCTCGAGCGACTGGACCGGAGCCGTGCGCGCGCGTGGATCTTGCAGATCCACTACCGCTGGGAGAGCGAGGGCGCGCGCGGCACGCTCGCCGAAGCGCTGCGCGCTACCATGGCCACCCGACGCGTGTCACCGCGGCGGCTCCCTTATGTGCGACTGGTGATCGGACTCCTCGAGCAGCACCTCGGCCAGGTCGACGACGCGCTGCGCTCCGCACTCGACAACTGGCGCCTCGAGCGGCTCTCGGCGATGGACCGAGGGGTGCTGCGGGTCGGCGCCACCGAGATCCTCTTCGTCGAGGATGTGCCGCCCAAGGTGGCGATCCAGGAGGCCATCCGGCTCGCCGAGGCCTACGGGGGCGACGAGTCGCCGCGCTTCGTGAACGGCGTGCTCGACGCGCTCTACAAAGGGACCGCGGCGCGGTGAGTCCGGCGCGAGGCGCGCCCGAGGGAGTCGGCCCGCTGCGCGTCCTGGTGGTGAACTGGCTCGACCGCGAGAACCCGCTCTCGGGTGGGGCGGAGACGCACCTGCACGCACTGTTCGGTCGCCTGGCGAGGCGCGGCCATCAGGTCACCGCGCTCGTCTCGAGGTGGGCGGGGTGCGCCCCGCGCGCGACGCTCGACGGCATCGATGTGCATCGCGCCGGAACCCGCTACACGTTTTCGCTCGCCGCACCGCGGTACTACAAGAGACATCTCGCCTCGCGCGGCTTCGACGTCGTGGTCGAGGACCTCAACAAGGTGCCGCTCTTCACGCCGTATTGGACCAGCGCCCCGGTGGTCCTGCTCGCACATCATCTCTTCGGGGGGAGCGCGTTCCATGCCGCATCCCCGCCGGTTGCGGCCGCGACCTGGCTGCTCGAGCGACCGGTGCCGACGGTGTTTCGCGGCCGAGCTGCGATCGCCGTGTCGGAGAGCACCAAGGCCGACCTCGTGAAGCGAGGGATGCGCGCGGACCTCATCCACGTGGTGCCGAACGGCATCGATCTCGAGTACTTCACGCCGGGGACGGGGCCGCGGGCCGCGCGACCCACGCTCCTCTTCGTGGGTCGGCTGAAGAAGTACAAGCGGGTGGACCTCGCCATCGACGCGCTCGAAATGCTGGTCAAACAGAACGTCGACGCGGAGCTGCACGTCCTCGGCGAGGGAGACGAGCGGTCCGCCCTCGAGGCCCACGTCCGCCGGCGGGGCCTGGAGGACCGTGTGAAGTTCCTCGGTTACGTGACCGAGTCCGAGAAGCGGGAGGCTCTCCGTTCGGCGTGGGTGCACGTGCTCACCTCCGAGAAGGAAGGCTGGGGGATCGCGAACCTCGAGGCGGCCGCCTGCGGGACACCGAGCGTGGCGAGCGACTCGCCTGGGCTGCGGGAGTCGGTGGTCGACGGGAAGACCGGGTTGCTCGTCCCACACGGCAGCGCCCAGGCCCTGGCCGCGGCCGTCCAGACCCTGATCGGAGCCCCGGACCGAGGTGCCGGGATGGGGCGCCAGGGGCGGGCATTCGCCGAGGCGTTCTCCTGGGATCGGGCGGCCGACGGCGTCGAGAAAGTGCTCCTCCAAGTGGTTGCCGAGGCCCGTCGTCACTAGCTTTTCCCGCTTTCCCGTTTCTAATCCGATCGACGCATCACCGAGAGGTCAGGTTTGCGCGTCAAGGTCACCGAGCGTCACTGCGAGGTTCCAGCCGAGACCCATGAGCGGGCCGAGCAGGCGGTGGCCGCACTCTCCAAGTACTCGCCGCGCGCCACGTCCGCCGAGGTCCTCTTCATGGAGGAGCGCGTCGACCGGATCGTCGAAGTCATCGTGCACGTCGACGGAGACGAGCCCGTGGTGGCCCGCGGAGAGGACCCTGAGTTCCGCATTGCCCTCGACAAGGTGTTGGACCGCATCGGGCGCCGACTGAAGAAGGAGCGGGATCAGCGTACCGAGCATCAGGCGCCGCCCCGTCGGGACCGCGCGGGCAGAGGGTGAACCCGCCGAGCGGGAGGCGCGCCTGACCGTCAAAGGCATCTCCGTTCGCAGGATTCTGGACGAGCGGGCCGAGGTTCTGGAGCTCGAGCTCCTCAATCAGGGCGTCTCGCTCGACCGGCTCACGCACGACGCGGACCTGACCTCGCCGGGTCTGGCGCTGGCGGGGCACACCGGTCGCGTTCCGGCCGGTAGGCTGTGGGTATTCGGGGAGACGGAGATGACCTTCTTGGCCACGCTCCCAGACGCTGAGGCTCGGGCGCGCGTCGCCGAGCTGTTCGCGTTCGACGTGCCGGGGGCCTTCGTCACCAAAGGACAGTCCGTCCCGCCGTACCTGTTGGAGGTGGCGGGTCAGTTCGACGTGCCCGTGTTGCGCTCCGCGAAGTCCACGAAGGACTTCTACCGGAGGATCAAGCCGTACCTCGAGGTCGCGCTCGCACCTTCGACCACACTGCACGGCTCACTCGCAGACGTGTACGGTGTGGGCGTGCTCTTCGTGGGCGAGAGCGGCGTAGGCAAGAGCGAGTGCGTGCTCGATCTGGTCGAGCGCGGGCACCGCCTCGTCGCGGATGACCTCGTGTTCGTCACCCGCCAAGGGAACGATCTCCTCATCGGCCGCGGCCACGAGCTGCAGCGCCACCACATGGAGATCCGCGGCATCGGCATCATCGACGTGCCGGGCCTGTTCGGGGTACGCGCCGTGCGGCAACAAAAGCGCATCGAGGTGATCGTTCGACTGGAGCTGTGGGATCCGAAGGCCGAATACTCACGCACCGGGCTCGACATCGAGCACGACGAAATCCTCGGCGTGCGCATCCCGAAGGTCACCATCCCTCTGAACCCCGGGAAGAACATCACGGTCATCTCCGAGGTCGTGGCGATGAACCATCTGCTGCGCTACACCGGAGTGGAGTCCGCGCAGGCGTTCGATCGCCGGCTCCGGCAGTACCTCGAGCAGGACTATGAGTGAGACGGGCCGGGTGCGCGGAGTGATCGTCGGCCACGGACAGATGCCGCAGGGGCTCGTGGATGCGGTGAGGCGCATCGCCGGGGATGCGGCCCAGGCGTTGGAGGCAGTCTCGAACGACGGGAAAGGGCCCGACCTTCTCCGGAGCGACGTGGATGCCGCGGCCGGGGAAGGCCCCGCGATCGTCTTCGTCGACCTGCAGACGGGGAGCTGCGGCGCGGCCGCAGCCTATGCGTGTCGCGGGGCCGAGCGGCGCGCTGTCATCTGCGGCGTGAACCTCCCGATGCTGCTCGACTTCGTCTTCCACCGTGAGCTCGCGCTCGACGCTTTGGTGACGCGCCTGGTGGAGAGCGGGCGCGCCGCCATCAAAGCCGCCCCTTTGGCGCGCTGACTCGCCGTGCCCATCGTGCTGTACCGGGTCGACGAGCGGCTCGTTCACGGCCAGGTCGTGATCGGGTGGGGGAGTCAGCTCCACCCCGACCGCTATGTGGTGGTGGACGACGACCTCTCGCAGAGCCAGTGGGAGCAGGACCTGTATCGGCTCGGGGCCGGGGGGGCCGAAGTGGTCTTCTCCGGCTGCACCGAGGCCCGCGGTCGCCTCGCGGAGTGGCGCGACGCGCCCCAGCGGACCATCCTACTCACGAGGGACGTGGCCACCATGAGCCGCCTGGCCGAAGGCGGCGCCCTGAATGGTGAGTCCATCGTCCTCGGGGGCGTGCACCCCGCTCCCGGGCGGCGGGAAGCACTCACCTATGTGCACCTGACCGAGAAGGAGATGGCGGACCTGGCTGTGATCGCTGCGGCCGGGGCCGACGTCTTCGGGGGCGACCTGCCGGATTCGCAGCGCGTGGATTTGGACCACCTGAGGCGCCGATGGAACTCCTCCAACTGACGTTGCTCGGGGGCGTGCTGGCCCTCGACGCGACCTCCGTCGGCCAGTTCATGATCTCCCGTCCGCTGGTGGCGGGGGCGCTCACGGGCTGGGTGATCGGTGCCCCGGAAGCCGGCGTCGCGGTCGGTGCGATCCTCGAGCTCTACCTCCTGGTCTCGTATCCCACTGGCGGCTCCCGCTTCCCCGAGGGTGCCACCGCCTCCGTCGTCGCCGCTGCCGCGGCGCACGAGGGCTCGGGCGGTGCGCTCGCGCTCGCGGTCGCCGTCGGGCTCGTCTGGGGGCAGCTCGCGGGCAGCACCGTCACTTGGCTTCGGCGGGTGAACGCTCGTTTGTTGCCCGATCCGGAGAAGGGCCCTGCCACGGCGGCCCGGGTGGTGGCGGCCCATCTCGCCGCCGTGCTCCTCGACTTCGCCCGTGGGGCGGCGGTGACGATCGTGGGCGTGCTGGTGGCGCGCCCGCTCGTGGCGAGGCTGGCGTCCACCTGGCCCATCGCAGCCGACGCCACGCTCGGCCTCCTGTTGATGGGTGGAGGCGTCTCGGTGGGCATCCTGCTCCGGGACCTCGGTGGCTTCCGCCGTCGCGTGGCTGCGTTCGTGGCCGGGTTCGTTCTCGTCGGGCTCGGCGTGGGTTTGCTATGAGCAATGGACTCCCGCGCGCCGCGGTCGTGTCGGCGTTCCTGCGCTCGTTCTTGATCCAGGGCTCCTGGAACTACCGCTCCATGCTCGGTGGCGGCTTCGCCTTCGCCATGCTGCCCACGCTCCGCCGCCTTTTCACGGAGCAGCCGGCGCGCCAAGCGGCCCTCGCGCGTCACCTGGAGCTCTTCAACGCGCATCCCTACATGAGCAACATGGCCCTGGGTGCCGCGGTCAAACTCGAGGCGGAGGGCGCTGATGCGGATACAGTGCGACGCTTCAAGCTCGCCGTGCGCGGGCCGCTCGGGAGTCTCGGTGATGGCTTGGTGTGGGCGACGTGGCTCCCGGGGGTCTCGCTGCTCGCCCTGACCCTCTACTGGATGGGCGCACCGGGGTGGGTGGCGGCAGCGACGTTCCTGGTCGTGTACAACGTCGGCCACGTGGGGCTCCGGCTGTGGGCGTTCCGGGTCGGACTCGCTCACGGGCGCGAGGTGGGGGGGAGGCTGGCCAAGGCCGACCTCGCGGGGTGGACGGAACGCCTGCAGGGCGTGGCGTCCATGCTCCTGGGCGGGCTCGTCGGTGCGGTGCTCCTCGGCGGCGACGGCCTGCGAGCCGCCGGCCCAGTGTGGGTCGGGGTCGCCGCGGCTGCGGGTGCGGCGGGCCTGCTGGTGGGGCACCGCTCGTGGCGACCCGCCGCAGTGACCGTGGTGGCCGCCGTCGTCGGACTGTCGGCGCTCGGGTGGCTCTCATGACCGACATGACCCTGGTGCAGTGCGAGGTCGAGATCGTGAACCGAGCGGGCATGCACGCGCGCCCCGCTGCGGAGTTCGTGAAGATCGCAGGCCGGTTCGCTGCGGACATTCGGGTGGAGAAGGACGGTCTCGAGGTGAACGGCAAGAGCATCATGGGTGTGCTGATGCTCGCCGCGGAGCGTGGCAGCAAGCTGCGCCTGTCGGCGCGCGGGAAAGACGCAGAGGCTGCGGTGTCCGCGCTCTCCGACCTGGTCGGGCGCGGCTTCGAAGAGATGGCGGGGCCCAAGGCATGAGGGCGTCATGACCGTCGTGCTCGACGGATCCCCCGCCGCGGAAGGGATCGCGGCCGGTAAGATCTTCCGCCTGCAGTGGGGGATGCCGATCGTGCCGCACGTCACGATCGCCGAGTCGCAGGTGGAGGCGGAGGTCGAGCGCTTCCATGCGGCGCGGTCGTGGGCCAAAGCTCGACTGCTCGAGCTGAAGCGCTCGACCGAGGTGCGACTGGGAGCCGTGGAGGCCCGCATCTTCGAGCCGCAGATCCTGATGCTCGACGACATCGAGGTCGTCGACGGCACGCTCCGGTACATCGGCGAGAACCGGCTCAGCGCAGAGCGCGCGTTCGAGTGGCGTATGCTCGAGCTGCAGGCGCTCTGGAGCCGCACCTCGCACCCCATGGTGCTCGATCGACTCAACGACCTCCAGGACCTGGTCGTGCGCGTGCTGCACAGGCTGCTCGGGCATCACGACCCGACGGATCTCGCCACGCTCGAGGAGGGCGTCATCATCGTCGCTCCCGACATGACGCCGAGCCTGATGATGCATCTCGATCCCAGGACCGTCCTCGGCATCGCGACCGACCACGGCACGCGCACCGCGCACTGGGCGATCCTGGCCCGCTCGCTCGAGCTTCCCGCGGTCGTCGGGCTCGGGGACGTCACGAGTCGGGCCAAGGAGGGACAGGAGGCGATCCTCGACGGCCGCATCGGGCGGATCGTGCTCGACCCGAGTCCCGAGGAGCGCGAAAGCTTCTCGTCGCGCCAGCGCCGTATCGACCTGTGGGAGGAGGACATCGCGCACATCGCCGCGCTCGAGTCCGTCACGGCGGACGGACAGTACGTGGAGCTGCGCGCCAACCTCGACCTACCAGAGGAAGCGGAGGAGGCGCAGCGGCACGGCGCCGTCGGCGTCGGGCTCTTCCGCACCGAATTCCTCGTCGTGGGTCGCAACACGATGCCGGGCGAAGAAGAGCAGTATCAAGCGTATCGTTCGGTGGCAGAGGCGTTCCCGAGCGGTGCGGTCTTCGTGCGCACGTTCGACTTGGGGGGTGACAAATTCCCCATGTTCCTCCACATGCCGAAAGAGGAGAACCCGTTCCTCGGCTGGCGAGCGATCCGCGTCTGTCTCGACCAGCCGGACCTCTTCCGCACCCAGCTGCGCGCGCTCCTGCGGGCCACCGCGCACGGCGACATGCGGTTGATGCTTCCGCTCGTCAACGACGTCGACGAGGTGCGGCGCGTGCGGGCGCTCCTCGGCGAGGAGTGCGAGCGGCTGTCGGAGCAGGGGATCCCGTTCAACCCCGGCTACAAGCTCGGGGTCATGATCGAGACGCCGGCCGCGGCGCTGGACGCGGCCGAGCTCGCCCGCTACTGCGACTTCTTCTCGATCGGCACGAACGATCTCATCCAGTACACCTTGGCAGTCGACCGCACCAACACGCGCCTCTCCAAGCTGTACAACCCGTTCCATCCGGCGGTGGTGCGACAGATCCACCAAGTGGCGCGCGTAGGTCGCGCGGCCGGCATCGAAGTGAGCGTGTGCGGCGAGATGGCATCGCATCCGCTCGGCGCGTTCCTTCTCTTCGGCCTGGACATCACCGTGCTGTCGATGGGGTGGCCCTCGCTCCCGGAGATCAAGAAGATGGTCCGCGACATCCGCATCGAGGACGCCCGGCGGGCCGCACGGAAAGCGCTCGCGGCCGACACGAGCCGTGACGTCACCGCGCGTCTGATGGAGGGGATCGGGAGCTCGGTGGACATGAAGGCGTTCTCCGGGCGCTGGAGCTTGTCGGTCCCCCAGTGATTCTCTAGCGTTCGGCCCGCGTTTCCCTTAGCTACGAATAGACGTTCTCTCGCCCCCTCCAAGAGTTCATCCGGTGCGTCACACCCTCTTCACGTCCGAATCGGTTACCGAAGGCCACCCCGACAAGATCGCGGACCAGATCTCCGACGCGGTCCTCGACCACATGCTCGCCGCCGACCCGCGCTCGCGCGTCGCCTGCGAGACACTGGTGACCACGGGCCTCGCGCTCGTCGCCGGCGAGGTGACCACGAAGGGGTACGTGCACCTGCCCGATATCGTGCGGGGGACGCTCCAGCGCATCGGCTACACGAACGCGGCGCTCGGCATCGACGCCACCACGTGCGCGGTGCTCACCAACCTCGACCAGCAGTCGCCCGACATCGCCATGGGCGTGGACACGGGCGGCGCCGGCGACCAGGGCATGATGTTCGGCTACGCTACGGACGAGACTCCGGAGCTGATGCCGGCCACGCTCCAGTTCGCGCACGCGATCACGCGCCGACTCGCCCAGGTGCGGAAGAGCGGCGAGGTGCCGTGGATCCGCCCCGACGGCAAGGCGCAGGTCACCGTGGAGTTCGACGGCGACAAGCCCGTGCGCGTGCACACCGTGGTCGTGAGCACACAGCACGATCCAGACGTCCGTGACGGGGAGATCAAGGAGATCGTGCGGCAGAAGGTCATCAAGCCCGTGCTCCCGCCGCATCTCTACAACGAGAAGGAATGCGTCCTGCACATCAACCCGACCGGCCGCTTCGTCATCGGCGGTCCGCACGGGGACTGCGGGCTCACCGGCCGCAAGATCATCGTGGATACGTACGGTGGGGTGGGCCGGCACGGCGGTGGAGCCTTCTCAGGCAAGGATCCGACGAAGGTGGACCGTTCCGGCGCGTACGCCGCGCGGTGGGCCGCCAAGAACGTGGTGGCCGCCGGCCTAGCGCACCGCTGCGAGATCCAGATCGCCTACGCGATCGGCGTGGTCGACCCGGTGTCGGTGCATCTGCAGACGTTCGGCACGGGCAAGGTGCCCGACCTGCAGCTCGCCGACGCGGTAGCCGACGTGTTCGAGTTCCGCCCGGGCGCGATCATCGAGCGGCTCGGGTTGCGCAGGCCCATCTACACGCCGACCGCGGCGTACGGCCACTTCGGCCGCACGCCCGAGAAGCGGGTTCCCGACGCGGGCGGTACCGAGGCCGTCCAGTTATTCCCTTGGGAGATGACCGACCGGATCGACGAGCTGAAGAGCGCCGTCGGAGGCTGAGTTTTCGGCGGGACCGCGGGGAGCGGAGCGGCGGTGGGCTTCCGGGCTCACGGGCGCTGCGGTGGCCCGTGAACCCGCCACACGCTCGGGAGTACTGGGGGAAACGCCCGGCGAAGGAATGCCGGGCACCCTTCGGCGGAGGTGCTCTCCAGGTGCTGGTCGAGGTCAAAGTCCAGAGTCTGGCGCTGGACCGCACGACGAACACGCCCGTCGTCATCCTGCAGGAGCTCGAGGGTGAGCGGGTTCTCCCCATCTGGATCGGGCCGGGGGAGGCGAGCGCGATCGCCATGCAGCTCGCTGACATGGAATTCTCGCGCCCGCTCACGCACGACCTGCTCTGCTCCGTGATGAAGGGGCTCGGCGGCAACCTGCAGAAGGTCATCATCACCCGGGTCGAGTCCAGCACGTACTACGCCGAGATGATCGTGCGGCGGAACGGCGAGGTGTTCTCGCTCGACGCGCGTCCCTCCGACTCCATCGCGGTCGCACTGCGCGTCTCGGCGCGCATCTTCGCGCAGGACGAGCTGCTCGAAGAGGCCGCCATCGAGGTCCCGGACGAGGCCTCCTCCACACCCTCCGAGGGCAAGGGCCCCATGGCGAAGCACGAGCCCATGAAGCCGGAGGAGCTCGAGGAGCACCTGCGGAAGCTCGATCCCGAGGACTTTGGGCGCTTCAAGCCGTAGCGTGCGGCCGTCTGCGGGCTGTCGCGTCTTTCTCGCTCTGCCGCTCCTGGCGGCTTGGTTGAGCGCGCACGCTGCCTCTGCGCAGGAAGTGGCTGCTCCGATTCTGAGCGGCAGGGTCATGGTGGCCGACTCCCCCCTCACGCGTGGTACCGTGGTCCTCCACCACGTCAGCGACGTGACCCAAGGGGAGGTCGACTCCACCCGCGTCGCCAGGGACGGCACGTTCAGCATCCGTCTCCCGAGCGTGCCTGACCCCAGGCGGGGGGACCTCTACTTCGCGTCGCTGCGCCACCAGGGCGTGCTGTACTTCGGGCAGGCGGTGGCCCAAGCCGTGCAGCTCGACTCGCTCTACCTCATCCAGGCGTACGACACGCTGCTGGCTCCGGCCGAGGGCATGCCGGTCGCGCTCGTGTCGCGCAGCCTCTTCGTCGAAGCGGAGGGCGCGACCTGGCGCATCACCGACGTCTTCCAGCTCCAAAACGACTTGGGCCGCACAGTGGTAGCGCGGCCGGATGGGCGCGTCTGGAGCTACCCGCTGCCGACGGCCGCGACCGACGTGGTCACCGGGGAGGGCGAGATGTCCTCGGACGCGATCGCGTACGAGGGCGGGGGGATCGTCGCGCGGGCGGCGCTGCCACCCGGCGAGAAGCTCATCGTGGTTCGCTACACGTTGGCGACGCCGGAGATGGAGATTCCGACGCCCGGCACGACGGGGATCTTCGACGTGCTCGTGCGCGAGCCAGCGCCACCGCTCGACGTCACCGGGCTGGCATTGGGCGACGCGATCGAGCTCGAGAACGGTGGGACCTATCGGCGCTATGCGGGTGAGGACGTGGCTGTACCGTCGGTCAGCGTGGCCTTGGGCGAGGAGAGCGGTCCGCCTCCGGTACAGTGGATCGCGGTCGCGCTCGCATTGGTGCTCGCCGCGGGTGGGTTGGTGGCGCTGCGTCGCGCTTCACCTCGTCCGGAGCCGGCGCGCACCGACCCGCGGCAGGCGCTGCTGCTCGAGTTGGCGCGCCTCGACGAGGACTTCGAGCGCAAGCGTTCCCCGTCCGCGGCCGCCAGGCAAGAGTATCAGACGCAGCGCGCGGAGCTCATCCGCCGCGTGAAGTCGAGCTCGTGACGTGTCCGCGGTCAGCACGCGGGCCGTGGTGCTGCGCGGGCACGACTACGGCGACTCGAGCCGGATCCTGCGCTTCTACACGGAAGCGTTCGGGGTCCTGAGCGTGGTCGCGCACGGCGTGCGCGGGAAGAGCGGGAAAGGGGCCGGCGTAGTTGCGAGCTTCACCTCGGGCGAGTTGACCGCCTACGTGCGTCCGCATCGCGACCTGCACACCATGAAGGACTTCGCCGCCACGCGCGCGCGCGTCGGGCTCGCCCGCGACACGCTGCGCTTCGCGGGCGCCTCCGTGGCGGCGGAGCTTGTGCTCTCGCATGCCGAGCAAGAGGCGCACGAGGGGCTCTTCCACGCGCTCGAGCATGCGCTCGACGAGCTCGATGCCGCGGACGTCACGAACGTGCCTGGGGTCGTGCTCGCGGGACTCTGGACGCTCGTCGAGGCGCTCGGCTTCGCTCCGCAGGTGGAGCTGTGCGTACAGTGCGGCAACCCGCTGGGCCCGGCCGACGTGGGTCGCTTCGACGTGGTCGCCGGCGGCGTGCGCTGTCCTTCCTGTGCCGACACGTCCACGGGACCCAGGATGGGGCCGGTGGCCCGTTTGCAGCTCGCCGAGATGCTCGCGGGGGCCGCGCCCGCGGCGCTGACGCATGCGCGGCAGCACTTCGGGCTCGTCTCCGACTTCATCTCCTACCACGTCGTGCCGAAGCCGCTCAAGTCGATTCCGTTCCTGAGCAGCTTGCTTCCCGTCGACGTGCAGGCGGTGCCTTGAGGAATCTGATCCTCGGAACCGCCGGGCACGTCGACCACGGCAAGACGTCACTGGTGCGGGGGCTGACCGGCGTCGACACCGATCGCCTCAAGGAAGAGAAGGCGCGAGGGATCACGATCGAGCTGGGCTTCGCCGAGCTCGATGTTCCCGGACGCGTGCGGTTCGGCGTGGTGGACGTGCCTGGGCACGAAGATTTCGTGCGCGCGATGGTGGCAGGAGCGGCGGGCATGGACGTGGTGCTCCTCGTGGTCGCAGCCGACGAGGGCGTCATGCCCCAGACCCGGGAGCACCTCGCGATCGTGGAGCTCCTCGGCGTGCCCGAGCTGGTGGTCGCCCTGACGAAGTGCGATCTGGTGGATGCAGACTGGCTGGAATTGGTCGACGCCGACGTGGAGTCCCTGCTCGCGAAGACGCCCTACGCCGGCGCGCCGCGTATCCCGACCTCGAGCGCGCGCTCCGAAGGGCTCGGCACCCTCGTCGGCGCGCTGGCCAGGGCCGCAGAACGCGTGCAGGCTGCGGCCGAGGACGACCTCGTGCGGCTGCCGCTCGACCGAGTGTTCACCCTCCAGGGCACCGGTACGGTGGCCACGGGCACGCTCTGGAGTGGGACGCTGAGGGCAGGAGATCGCGCGCGCATCCTGCCGCACGACCTGGAGGCCAAGGTGCGTAGCGTGCAAGTGCACGAGCGCGAGGTACAGACGGCGAGGGCCGGAGACCGAACTGCGGTCGCGCTCTCGGGTGCGGGGGCGGACCGCGCGTCGGTCGACCGAGGGGCGACGCTCGTCACCTCGCCGGACTGGGCGCCGACCTGGATGGCGACCGCGTGGGTGCGCGTGCTCCCGGACGCCGGTTGGAGCCTCGAGCAGCACCAGCGCGTCCATGTTCACCACGGCACGGCTGAAGTGCTCGCACGCTGCGTGCTTCTCGATGCCGACGAGATCGGCCCCGGGGAGTCGGGGTGGGTGCAGCTGCGGCTGGAGGCACCCCTCACGCTGCGCGCGAGAGACCGGGCAGTCCTGCGGGCGTATTCGCCGGTGACCACGATTGCAGGCGCCGTCGTGGCGGAAGCCCGCGCCCCGAAGCGGAATCAGCTGGATGACGGCACGCGCGCGGCGCTCGACAGTCTGGTCGAGGGGACTCCCGCAGAGACGGTGACGGCGTACCTCGACCTGCAGGGGTGGGCCGGAGGGACGAGGAGCGCGCTGCCGGTGTTCACGGGGCTCACACCGGCCCAAGTCGACGACGCCCTCGCCGACCCCACGACGTCGGGTGTCCTGCACGCGCCGCAGCGACTGTTCGGAGCCTGGGTTCGCGCGGAGGCGGAAGAGCTGGTGGCTCGGGCGGTGGACGCAGGTCATGCGGCGGACCCGCTTCGCCCGGTGATCTCCCTCGCCGCGATTCGGGGGGCGTTGCCCAAGTGGGCGCCCGCGGAGCTCGCGGACGCAGCACTGACCAGCCTCGCGAGGGCCCGCGTGTTCGAGGAGGGGGAGGGGGGGGTGCGGCGCCCCGGCCATCGGCCGAGCCTCACGCCCGATCAGGCAGCGACCGCGGCCATACTCGAGGGGCTGATCGGCGCCGCCGGACTGGGGGCGCCTTCGGTGGAGGAGCTGCCGGAGGACGTCCGGGCCCGGGCCGACCTCTGGTCGATCCTCCGCCATCTCGAGTCCCGCGGCACCCTGCGGATGGTCGAGAACGGGCTCTACCTGTCCGCTTCGGAGCTGGATGCAGCGGCGGAGCGCATCCGCTGTAACCTCCGTGGCCAGAAGGCACTTGGGCCCGCCGCCTTCAAGGAAATCCTGCCTGTGACCAGGAAGCGCCTTCTGCCCCTGCTGGCCTACTTCGACGGCCTCGGCGTGACGGTGTGGCGGGGCGAAGCCCGGGACGTTCCGGAGTGAGCGATTCGCGAACGTGGCCCCGGCGGCCCCGTGCAACGAAATTGGGCAGGGAAGGTACCTAGACATCGAGGGCATCGAACCAACACGCGGAGCGCGATTGAAGCTTAGCTACGGTCTGCTGGTCCTCTTCACCGTCGTCTCGGCTGCGAGCGCCTCGGCCCAAGCCCCCACGGATCCACCGCGGGCGGGTCGGGGGCCCGGGTTCGATCTCGAGCAGAACTACCCGAACCCGTTCAATCCCGAGACGACCATTCCGTTCACGTTGAGCGACGAGCTCTTCGTGGACGGAAATCCGGTCGTCGTGTCGCTGCGCATCTTCAACTTGCTGTCGCAGCCCGTGGCGATCCCGGTCGCCCTCTCGCATCCAGCGGGCGCGGGGGTCGAGGTACGGAACCTCGAGTACTCGCAGCCCGGCCGGCACGAGGCCTTCTGGGACGGGACCGACCAGTCCGGGCGCCAAGTCGCTTCGGGGATCTACTTCATGCAGCTCACCGTGAACGAGCAGAGCGTGTCCCGCCGGATGTACGTCCTGAAGTAGCCCGCCGTCGAGCGACGCCCGTCAGGGCGCCTTGCTGTTCAGCATGTCGAGGAACTCCGAGGCGGTGCGCAGCTTCAGCAGCTCCTTCGGCACCTCGGGATCCTTGCAGAACTGAGCGATCTTGCCGAGCACCGGCAGGTACTGGTTCGATACCTCGAGGGGCGGCGCCACGATGAGGAAGAAGTGGTGGACCGGCGTGCCGTCGATCGCGTTGAAGTCCATTCCGGCGGGGAGTCGCCCGTACGCCAGCCGGAGGCGGTTGACGACCAGAGAGCGACAGTGGGGGATCGCGATGCCATGCCCGATCCCCGTGGATCCCAGGTTCTCGCGTCGCTTCAGTGTCTTGAAGAGCGTAGCCTCGGATTTCTTGTCGAGCCCGAGCAGAGTCACCAACTCCGCCAGCAGATCGTCCTTCGACTTCGCCTGCAGGTCGAGCTTGACGGCATCCTCGGTGAAGAGCTCTCTGAGGCGCATGTCGGGCCGGCGTCCGCTCCGTGGCTGCGAGTGCTGGATTGGCGGGACCCGAGAATACCGCGTCCTGCCTCGCGCGTCGATCCCTGGTGGGCCCTCGTGACCCCTGGGCTGCGGGCGCTCTTGCCTTCACGCGCCGAGGGGCCCCGCGCTAGCTTCCGCACCATGGCCCCCAACGTCCTCGCCTGGCTCAGCGACGGCTCCACGCCGCTCTATCTCGCGCCGCAGGCCGGCGTGAGCGAGTCGCCGTTCCGGAGGCTCTGCCGCCGGTTCGGGGCAGATGTCGTGGTGAGCGAGTTCGTGAGCGCCGCGGGCATCGTCAGGGATTCGCCCCGCTCGCGCGGATACCTCCGCTTCGACGACGCGGAGCGCCCCATCGGCATCCAGATCTTCGGTGCAGAGCCGGCGACCATGGCGGACGCCGCCGCGCTCGTAGCGGAGGTGTACGCCCCCGACTTCATCGACATCAACTTCGGATGTCCGGTGAAGAAGGTCGTGAAGCGCAACGGCGGCTCGGGGTGCCTGCGCGACCTCGATCTCGTCGAGCGGATCATCCGGGCCGTCGATGCGGCCACGCCGCTCCCCACGACCGTGAAGATCCGGAGCGGCTTCGACGAGGCGACGCGCGATCCCGTCGGCATCGCGCTGCGCTGTCAGGATGCAGGTGCGCGGGCGCTCTGCCTACATGCGCGCACGCGCGCCGACATGTACGGCGGGCATGCGAGGTGGTCGGAGATCGCGGCAGTGACGAACGCGCTCGAGATTCCCGTCATCGGGAACGGGGACGTCGTGACCGGTGAGGACGCGCGCCGTATGCGCGACGAGACCGGCTGCGCCGCCGTCATGATTGCGCGCGGGTCGCACGGCGACCCGTGGATCTTCCAGCGCGCGCGGGCGGCGCTCGATGGCTTGCCCGCGCCGGCCGAGCCCGACGTCGACGAGCGCTTCGCGGTCTGCCTCGAGCACGCGCGCAACGCCATCGAGTTCGAGAACGACTCCAAGCGCGCCATCATCGACTTCAGGAAGCACCTGGGCTGGTACACCAAGGGGCTTCCGGACGGGCGGCGCCTGCGCACCGAGCTCTTCCAGGCCACGTCGCTCGAGGACGTCGAGGAGATGCTGGCGCGGTATCGCCTGGAGCAGCCCGCGCCGGCGTACGCCTGACGGGGCGGGCCGTGGGCCTGCGTTGGGTTCGCGGCCGCACGTCGGCGACCGCGCGTTCGTGCCCGGCATCCGCACGTCGCTTCGATCTCGCGACGGGGCTGCCTCGCAAATGGCCCTTCCCGACAGGGTGGACCTGACCCCACCGATTCGTGTACCATGGAGCACGTACATCGGGGGCGTCACGGCTTCGACGTGTCTGGTGAACGTGGAGTAGCGTGCCGAGGACCCGGTCCTCGTTAATCCTCGGGAAACTTCATAGCTGCCAACTCAAACCTGGCGCTGGCCGCGTAAGCTTCGCTTACAAGCCCGTCTCTTGGATTGCCCGCCCGAGGCGGTCCCTGAGACGACGACGAGTCGGGCTGGTCCCCGGGCTGTGCCGCCGAGTTCGGGGATGAGACACCAGGTGGCTGGTTGCGGGGTCGGCTGTTCGCTGGCCGCCTGCGACGAGACCAATAGCGAGCTACGCACGTAGCGACTCTGCGGGACCCTTTCGCGGACGCGGGTTCAACTCCCGCCGCCTCCATGGTTGGCCCGGGGCCTCTGGCCCCGGGCCTTATCGTTATTCGGCGGGAGGCGAACCCGCGCGGACGGAGCGAAGCGACGGACGCCTGGCGTGTTCGAGCCGACGAGCCGAGGCGTCAGCTTTCAGTCTGGCCGCCTACCGAGGAGACCATCGAGGATCGGCGCGCAGCGCCGACCGCAGATCACTCCCGCCGCCTCCACTGATAAAGAATTCGAACCGCCGTCCGGGGCCGCGGCTCCGGGCGGCGGTTCGATTAGTAGGGCCAAGCAGTCGAGCGAGGTCCGGGCCATAGGGACTTCCTCCGTCCAACCCCCTTTCCCGGGTCACCGCGCGTGATGCGCGTCGTAGCCCACGGGTCTCCCGTCCGCGCTCAAATACGCAGCGTTACGTATGTCGCGCCTACACCCCGCCGAATATGCTCAGGCAGGCGGCGGTCACCATCGGGATCAAGACGTTGTCGTCGTGGCGGCCGGGCAGCACTTCAACAGACGCAGCCGCGACCGCGGTGGGGAGCGCGACCCCGATGCCGACGAACGGAATGAGCACGAGCAGGGCCGTGGCGGGGAACGCCACGGAACCCTCCAGGGTGCCCTTTCCCACGCGGCGCCTCCCCCACGCCCTCCCCACCACGCTGGCCGTGGGATCGGCCAAGGCCAGGACGAGCAGCGCTGGGACGACGGTCCGGACAGGAAACCAGAGGACCAGGAACACACCCAGAAGGAACCATGTGAGTGAAGGTCGGTCTGCCTCCCGTGGGCACAACAGTGCGGAAAAGACGCGGAAGGCGAACCGATTGAGCTCGGGCGAGCGGAGTCGGGCCAGGTCGCCCGCGCAGGCGACGCCGAGCGCGGCGCCGAAGAGCCACCGGGTCGACTCGGCGCTCGGACCGAGGGCGTAGACGACCCATGCGACGCCACACCCGCCCACGAGGTGGAACGCCCGCCGCCACGGCTGCGCGCCGTCGGTTCGCCGGACCAGCTCTGCCAGGGGCTGATCGGATCGCGCTTCGCTCATCACCCCGCAGCTTTCTCGAGAGGTCGCGTTGAACTCCGCCGCGAAGTCCACTACCGCCACTTCGTCGGTCCTGGACGTGCTCCGCGCCAACGCGGAGCGGCATCCGGACAAGCTCCTGTATGCCTTCCTCGACAAGCACGGACGGACGACGGAGTCCTACACGTACGAGTCGCTCCTTCGGCGCACGGAAGAGATCGCTTCGCACCTCTATGCTACGCACCGGCTCGAGTCCGGCCAACGAGTGATCCTGGTATATCCGCCGGGACTGGAGATGATCTGTGCCCTCTTCGCCTGTGTGCGGCTTGGAGTGATCCCCGTTCCGGTCTATCCGCCGGCGAGCCACGGCTTCGCGGCAGCCCTCTACAAGATGGACTTCATCGCGAAGGACTGCGCGGCGGCGGCGGCTTTGACGGACCGCTCCTATCTCTGGTCGCTCAAGCTGCATCGGGCGCGCCGGAGCCTGTCGTCCCTCGCGACGGAACGGAGCTACACCGCGCGACTTCCTTGGATCTCGACGGACACGGCCAAGGGGGACGCGGGCGTCGCCCCTCCTGCAGCTCACTCCGAGATCCTCTTCCTCCAGTACACGTCGGGCTCGACCAACGACCCCAAGGGCGTGATGGTCACGCATCGCAACGTGATCTCGAACTGCGATGCGGTGGTCGACCACGACCCAGTGACGGTGTCCTGGCTGCCCCAGTACCACGATATGGGGCTGATCGCCTTCTACTTCTTCATGGCGCTGAAGGGTGGCTCCAACTACGGCGCGTCACCGCTGGACTTCATCCAGCGGCCTGTGCTCTGGTTCGAGGCGATCAGTCGCTACCGGGCCACCGCCTCGGCTGCGCCAAACTTCGCCTAAGAGTACTGTCTTCGACGCGACAAGATCGACGACGCGGAGCTCGCCGGTATCGACCTGAGTTCGCTGCGCGTTCTCCTGAACGGAGCCGAGCCCGTGAAGGAGCACGTGTTCTGCGATTTCCTGCGGCGGTTCGAGCCGTGCGGCCTGAAGGCGGACAGCTTCTCCACAGCCTACGGCCTCGCCGAGTACACCCTCGCGGTCACGGGTCGTGGGCGCGACATCCAGGCGGTGGATGCCACAAGCCTCACCGGTGGCGCGGCCCTGCCCGTGGTGCTCGGCACCCGACCCGGACAGGAGAAAGCGCTGGTCAGCTGCGGGAAGGCGCTCGGCTCGACGGAGATCAAGATCGTCGACGTCGGCGCTGCGCCCAGCGAGGTCGGCGAAGGACGGGTCGGCGAGGTATGGGTCAGCGGTCCCAGCAAGTGCAACGGCTACTGGGGTCGGCCGGCGCTGAGTGACGAGATCTTCCGGGCTCGACTGCCGGGCGACTCGGATCCCGACCGCACATGGCTCCGGACCGGCGACCTCGGCTTCGTCCGAGACGGCGAACTCTTCATCTGCGGACGCGCCAAGGACGTGATCATCGTCCGCGGCGCCAACTACTATCCCCAGGACCTAGAGTCCATCGTCGAGGAGGACGCTGCGATACGGCGCGGTTGCGTCGCGGCCTTCCAGGCCGCTGACGACGGCGGCGACGTCGTCGTCGTGGCGGAGCTCAAGAAGCGGAACCACCGCCCCGACACGAAGGCATTGAATCAGGAGATCCGGAAGCGGCTGGGGATCACGGTCGACCTCTTCCTCTTAATTCCGAAGCGCACGCTTCCGAAGACGAGCTCGGGCAAGATCTCCCGCCACCGGGCGCACGGCCAGTGGCAGGCGGGCACCTTCTCCATTGTCGAGCGCGTGGAGATGCGCCGGACGCGCGAGAGCGACGATGCGGACGACGCGCTCGGCTGGGAGAGCAATCTCCAGCGGCTCTTCCAGCGGTACGGACTCACCGGCCAGGAAGACACGACCGTCGCCGAGGCTGGCCTCGACTCCTTGGCCCTCGTGGACTTCGCCCTCGATCTCGAGAAGCACGTCGAGGCCCGGGGCACCGGGGACCTGGCGAACGGCATCGACGTGCGCTGGCTCCAGAAGATTCCCGTCTCGGAGCTCTACGAGCTCGTCGGCCAACTGAGCGAAGCGGGGTCTCACTCGAAGCTCCGTTTCCGACAGGCGTTCTCGGCGCTCCGGCGCGCGCACCTGGAGGACGAGGGCCGCATGATGCGCCAAGACGCGTTGCTCCGGATCCAGAAGCCGTCCACCAACGGGTCGGTCCCGGGCAAGAGGGCGGGCCCGGGAGTCATCCTCCTCACCGGGGGCACCGGCTTCTTCGGACCCTTCCTGCTGCGGAGCCTGCTCGAGCAGACGGACGATCGCATACGCGTGCTCGTGCGTGCCGAGAGCGGGGAGCACGGCCTGGAGCGCCTCGAGTCGGCGCTCGCCGGCCTGGGGACCTCCGGCGCGGAAATCGCGGCGTGCCGCGGGCGCGTCGTCCCCGTATGCGGCGATCTCGCACGGCCCTCGCTCGGGCTGGACCCGGTCGACTGGGCACGGTTGAGCGAGGACGTGCACACCATCTACCACAACGGAGCGCTGGTGAACTACCTGCTCGACTACGCCAGCATACGGGACACCAACGTGGGCTCCACGAACGAGCTGATCCGCCTCGCCTGGAGCGGCCGGCCCAAGGTCTTCAACCACATCTCGTCGACGTTCGTGTTCGGCTGGTCGAGCAAGGAGATCCTCTACGAGAGCGACACCAACCCTGACATGGAGCTGCTCGACTTCGGCTACAGCCAGAGCAAGTGGGTGTCCGAGCAGCTCGTGCTCCAAGCGCTCGGGCAGGGCCTGTCCGGGCGCATCTTCCGGCCGGCCCTCATCGCACCCTCGACATCGGGCGGTGTGGACAACTTCGACATCGCCATCCGCCTGTTGGCGTTCATGCTGAACCACGGGATCACCGCGGACACGCAGAACCAGGTCAGCCTGACGCCCGCCGACGTCGCCGCCAACAACATCGTGGCGATCTCACGGCTGCCGGACACCATGGGTCGCACCTTCCACGTGACGCGGGACGCTTACTCGAGTCTCCTCGACGTCACCGGCCTGTTCGGGCAGCTCACGCAAACCGAGTTCTCGCTGCTCTCCGTGCAGGACTTCGTGCCGACCATGATCGAGCGGTGCCGGAAGGGGGACTTGCTCTTTCCCCTGGTGAACTTCTTCGTCCACTCCATCGACAACATCACCGCCATGGAGTTCAAGCGCTACGACAGCCTGGGCTATCAGGGCGCGCGCGGCCGGACGCCGTACGGCGTACCCGATCCGCCCCTCGAGGACGTCGTGCTCGGCATTCTCCGATTCATGGCGCGACGCGGGGTCATCGAGGGACGCAAGGCCGAGCTAGTGCTCGCGACCCGGTGAGCATGGCGCTTCGCTTCCGCATCACGAACGTGCCGCACGTGCCCCGCACCCGGGCGTTCCGAGAGGCGTGGGCACTCGTCAGGAATCCCGTCGCGGTCTTCGAGCAATACAGACAGGAGTACGGACGCACGTTCAGCGTGCACCTGGGGGGTGCCCGTCCCGCTATCGTCTCCACCGACCCCTCCTTCGTCCACCACGCCCTTCGCGACGTGACGACGTATCACGTGTCCACGGTGCGCGTCGATCGTATGGCCGAGTTCCAGGGCGAGGGGCTCATCAACAGCCACGGAGACGTCTGGGTCCGCAAGCGCCGACTCCTCAACCGCACCGTCCGACAGGAGCGACTCGCTCTTCTGCTGCCACGTCAGGAGCGACTGCTGCTCGACCTGCTGACGCGCTTCGAGGCGCAGGCCGGACTGGGCGCGGTCGACATCCACCAGCTGATGATCGACCTCACGTCGCATCTGGTGGCGAGATCGATCTTCGGTGCGCGCATGACCGACGCGCAGATTGATCACATCGTCACCGGCATCAGGACCGTTCAGAGCCTCGTTCTCCAGCAGATCTTCCAGCCCTACCTGATTACCTGGAACCGCCTGAGCGGACGGACCCGTCGCTACCAGGGGATCCGTCGCGTCGCCGACCAGATCGCGCGTGACTACATCGCGGCCCGTGCGCAGGACCCCGGCGAGGACGACGGCGAAGACGACGGCAACGTGTTAGCGACGCTGCTGACCACTCCCACCGAGGAGACCGGCGCGCCGATGGACAGGGAGCAGATCCTCACCGAGTGCATGCAGTTCTTGGTGGCCGGCTGCGAGACGTCACCGGTCGCGCTCTCCTGGACCCTCTACCTGCTAGCCAAGCACCCCCAGTTCATCGAGCGCATTCGCCAGGAGACCGACTCCGTCGTGGGAACCGGGCCGATCACTGTCGAGGCGCTGCCCCGGCTTCGCCTGACGCGACAGGTGATCGACGAGGCCATGCGCATCTACTCCCCGTTCTGGATGATCGACCGCCTCGCCGTCGCCGAAGACGTGATCGACGGCGTGCGCATTCCGCGCGGGGTCATGGTGCTGCCCTACATCTTCGGACTCCACCGCGATCCCGAGCTGTGGCCAAACCCTCTCGTGTTCGACCCGAGCCGCTTCGAAGACCAAGCCGTCGCCAGTCGCCACCCCGCCGCCCACATCCCCTTCGGCGGGGGACCGCGGAAATGCATCGGCTCCAACATGGCACTCCAGCAGATGCTGCTCCTCGTGGCCACGTTCACGCGTCGCTATGACTTCGAGCTCGCGACCGACCGCGAAGTCGAATTCGAGCCGCGAATGATCCTGCATCCCAAGGGGGCGATCGAGATGAGGGTTCGGCCGCGCTGAGTGCCGGGGGCCAATGGGCCCTGCCAGAGGCTCGCTTCGGAGATGCCGTCTTGCCCGAGGGGGGGCGATGGAGGACGCGCGCGCTGACATAGTAGTCCGGACGGACGGGATGCGGCGGGCCAGGCGCCATAGGAGGGCGTAGGTACTGGGCGGGAGTCAATCCCCCCGCGCCATCGAAGCCTCCCCGAGCCGAGAATGCCGGCCCGTGCTCCGTCGCTCGAGGGCCCGATCGCTTGGGCGTCCGCCTGGGGTTAGGTGCGCTTGTCAACCACATACCAGCCGAGAATACCGGACGCATCGGGCCGTCGTGTGAGGTGGCAGGCAAGCACGGCGTCGTGATGTGCGGCGCCGCATGACCGGCGTGGTGGGCGC
>Ga0194132_10001343_pt1 | contig 49773 bp, 48 predicted proteins | sample TA2KigOf80mmetaG_FD_148612 | JGI IMG/M metagenome (GOLD analysis project Ga0194132, IMG submission 148612) | Freshwater microbial communities from Lake Tanganyika, Tanzania - TA2015054 Kigoma Offshore 80m | ecosystem: Environmental > Aquatic > Freshwater > Lake | place: Tanzania: Lake...
CTCGGCGACCGTCGCCTCTTCCCGCAGCGCTTCCAAGGCGATCTTCGCCTTGAATGCCGCATCAAACTTCCGTCTTGTCTTCGCCATCGCTCCCTCCGTCACAATGACGGATCAGAACGCGGCTCCATTCAAGCCCCTGGTCCCAAAACCGGGGTCCACTTCTGTCGCGAAATCAGAGGCCAGTTTCAGCGAACCGATGAACAATCACTGCTGGTTACCGCGCCGTCAATAGCGGTAGGCTTCGGGCTTGAACGGCCCCTCGTTGCCGACGCCGATATAGGCGGCCTGTTCGGTTGTCAGTTGGGTCAGCCGGGCGCCCAGCTTGTCGAGATGCAGCCGGGCGACTTTCTCATCGAGGTGCTTGGGCAAGGTGTAGAGCTTGCGTTCGTAGCGGGCGCCGTTCTGCCAGAGTTCGATCTGCGCCAGTACCTGGTTGGAGAACGACGCGCTCATCACGAAGCTGGGATGGCCGGTGGCGCAGCCCAGATTGACCAGCCGCCCTTCGGCCAGCAGGATCAGGCGCTTGCCGTCCGGGAACTCGATCTCGTCGACCTGCGGCTTGACGTTGTGCCAGGGATGGTTGCGCAAGGCCGCGACCTGGATCTCGCTGTCGAAATGGCCGATGTTGCACAGGATGGCGCGGTGCTTCATGCGCCGCATGTGTTCGATGGTGACGACGTCGATATTGCCGGTGGCGGTCACCACGATGTCGGCGACGGCGGCGGCCTCGTCCATGGTGGTGACTTCGTAGCCTTCCATCGCCGCCTGCAGCGCGCAGATCGGATCGATCTCGGTCACCATGACGCGGGCGCCCTGGCCGCGCAGGCTGGCGGCGCAGCCTTTGCCCACGTCGCCGAAGCCGCAGACCACCGCGCGCTTGCCAGCCAGCATCACGTCGGTCGCCCGCTTGATGCCGTCGACCAGACTTTCGCGGCAGCCATAGAGGTTGTCGAACTTCGACTTGGTCACCGAATCGTTGACGTTGATCGCGGGTACCTTGAGTTCGCCGCGCTTCTGCATCTCGTACAGCCGGTGCACGCCGGTCGTGGTCTCCTCCGACAGGCCGCGCACCCCGCCCAACACCGCCGGATGCTGCTCGTGCAGCAGCTTGGTCAGGTCGCCACCGTCGTCCAGCACCAGGTTCGGCTGCCAGCCGCCTGGGCCGGCGATGGTCTGCTCGATGCACCACCAGAATTCCGTCTCGCTTTCGCCCTTCCAGGCGAAGGTCGGTATGCCGCGGGCCGCCATCGCCGCCGCCGCATGGTCTTGCGTCGAGAAGATGTTGCAGGACGACCAGCGCAGCTCGGCGCCCAGCGCCATCAAGGTCTCCATCAGCACCGCGGTCTGGATCGTCATGTGCAGGCAGCCGGCGATGCGGGCACCCTTCAGCGGCTGCTTGGGGCCGAACTCCGCGCGCAAGGCCATCAGGCCCGGCATTTCCGTCTCGGCGATGGCAATCTCCTTGCGGCCCCAGTCGGCCAGCGCGAGGTCCTTCACCTTGTGATCGTTGCTGCTGCCCATGGACGCTTGCTCCACCGCGGGTTGTGACCAAGTCGGGACCGGCCGCCGCGCGCGGCCGGCCGCATGCGAGACTAACGGCCAGAACATAAAGAAATCTTTATGTTGTTAAATGGCGAATGGTCCGGGCGTCAAGAGCGCGCCGCGCCCCACCGGCTAGTTCTCCTGGAACTTGTCGGCCACCAGCACGGCCAGCGCCTCCAGCGCCGCCGCTGCCTGTGGACCGCGCGCGGCCAGCTCCAACTCCGTGCCCATACCGGCCGCCAGCATCATCAGCCCCATGATCGACAGCGCCGACACCGTCTGCTCGGCCTTCGTCACCTGGATCTCGGCCTGGAAGCGTTCGGCGCAGCGCACGAACTTGGCTGCCGCCCGGGCATGCAGTCCCAACTGGTTGACGATGGTGACGTTGCACCGTTGCCAGCCATCCACGCCGAGGGTCACTTGCTGTCGCCCGCCAGCAATTGCGAGGCGACGTTGATGTACTTGCGGCCCGCTTCCTGCGCCGCCGCCACGGCGCTGGCCAGCGGCTGATTGCCGCGCACCCGCAACAACTTGATCAGCATTGGCAGGTTGACGCCGGCAAGTGCCTCCACCCGGTCCCGCGCCAACATGCTAATCGCAAGATTGGATGGCGTGCCGCCAAACATGTCGGTCAGTACGATCACGCCTTCTCCGGAGTCGACTTGATTGACTGCCTGGAGAATTTCCTGACGACGCGCTTCCATATCGTCATCGGGCGCGATGGAGACTGCGCAAATCGCAGGCTGACGGCCCATCACGTGTTCCGCGGCAGCGATGAATTCCTGGGCCAGGCGGCCGTGCGTCACCAGGACGATGCCGATCATTGTCGCTACCCGCGGGTCATTCGCTGCGCGGCCGGAGCTCACGGTGCGTGAGATGAACGTGATAGCCGGCTCCGGTCAAGCGGGCCGCCACGTGCTCGGCGACGAACACGGAGCGATGCTGGCCGCCGGTGCAGCCGATGCCGACGGTCAGGTAGCTCTTGCCCTCGCGTTCGTAGAGCGGCAACAGGCGCAGCAGCATGCGGTCGAGTTGCTGCAGGAAGTCCTCGGCCGCCGGGTCGGCCCGGATGTATTCCGCCACCGCCGGATCGACCCCGGTCAGCGCGCGCAATTCCGCTTCATAGAAGGGATTGGTCAGGAACCGCACGTCGAACACCAGGTCGGCCTCGCGCGGCAGCCCGCGCCGGTAGGAGAAAGAGACGACTGACACGGTGAGCGGTTCGCTGGCCTCCAGTCGATGGCTGCCGCCGATCAACCGGCGCAGGTCGGCGGCGCCGAGATAGGTGGTGTCGAGCACCCGGTCCGCGGCATCGGCCAACGGCGCCATCAGCCGGCGCTCGGCGGCGATGCCCTCTGGCAGCGGCCGGTTCTCGGCCAACGGGTGGCGTCGGCGGGTCTCGGTATACCGCCGGCGCAAGGCCTCGTCGTCGCAGTCGAGAAACAGCAGTTCCACCGTCACGTCGGCCCGCGCGCGCAGCGGCGCCAGCAGCCGCAAGAAGGCATCGGCCGAGAAGTCGAGCGTGCGGGCGTCGATGCTGATGGCCACGGCGTGCCGCGCGGGGGCGTGTTTCAGGCCAATCTCGATCAACGCTTCGACCAGCGAGATCGGGCAGTTGTCGGTTGCCTCGTAGCCCAGGTCCTCCAGCGTCTTGAGGGCCGAACTCTTGCCGGCCCCGGACAGGCCGGTCAGCAGCAGGATGCGCAGGGGCCGCGGCCGGGCGACCGGCTGTTCGCGGTCCCGTGACGGCATGTCCGGTGGCAAGCTGCGGCTCGAATACAAGCGATCCCTCAAGCGCCGAATATACCTTGACGGCAGTTCCGCACCAGCAGGCGAACCTTGGCCGGCGCCGAAGCCTGCCAGGCACATAAGCGGTAAAGCGGTAAAGCAATTGCAAGCAGCTCCAGCCGACCGGGCCCGGGCAGGCGCTCCAGGTCGCCGTCCGGCACCAGGTCGATGGCCAGCTGCACGACCGCCGCGGGCCGCGCAGCCAGTCGTGCCAGGCCCAGGCCGCGCACCTCCAGCAGGCCGGCCAAGGCGGGCGGCGCGGCCGCCCACAACAGGCCGCCTCGGACCCGCAGCTCGACTTGGTCGTCGGCGACCAGGCCGGCCCCGGCATCGATCAGCCGCAGCGCCAGGTCGGACTTGCCGGCGCCGGACGGGCCGCGCAGCAGCAGGCCGATGCCGTCCAGCTCGACGCAAGTGGCGTGCACGCGCAGCATGTCGGCCATCTGCCGGCTGTCTCACCCCTCGGCCTGGGGCAGCGCCAGACGGAAACACGCGCCCAGCACCTGTCCGTCGGCCGCAAGCCGGTTGCTGGCGGTCGCGCGGCCGCCATGCATGTCGGCCACCTGGCGGACGATCGACAGGCCCAGGCCGGAATGACGGCCGAATGCCTCGCCTTGCGGCCGCCGGCTATAGAATCGCTCGAACACGCGTTCCAACTCGGCTTGCGGCAGCCCCGGCCCGTCGTCCTCCACCGTCACCACGACCTCGCCGCCGTCGCGCAGGCAGCGGATCGTGACCATGCCGCCCGGCGGCGAGAAGGAGAGCGCGTTGTCCACCAGGTTGCCGAGCGCCTGGCCCAGCCGGCCCGGCAGGCCCAGCGCCCGGCAGTCGTCCCCCGGTCGAGCGCTGACCTGCAGCCGTGGTCCGCCGGCCAGCTCGCGACTGCGATGGAGTTCGGCCACAGTGTTGGCGAGCTCCAGCAGGTCGACCGGCTCGAACTCCGCCCGCAGCATCTCGGCCTCGATGCGCGAGGCATTGGAGATGTCGCCGATCAGTCGATCCATGCGCTCGATATCCTGGGCGATGATGTCGCGCAGGCGGGCGATCCGCGCCGGGTCGCGGGTCAGCGCCAGCGTCTCGCTGGCGCTCTTCAGCGAGGTGAGCGGGTTGCGGATCTCGTGCGCCACGTCGGCGGCGAAGCGCTCGGTCGCCGCGATGCGCGCGTTGAGCGCGCGCACCATGGCGTCGAGGGCCACCGACAGGTCACCGATCTCGTCGTGCCGATGGCGCAGGTTGGGCACCGCCACCGGCCGGCCCGGGAAGCGGCCGGCGCGTTCGGCCATCCGCGCCAGCCGGCGGATCGGCCGGGCGATGGTGCCGGCGAGGAACAGCGAGAGCAGCACGGTCAGCCCGAACGCAACGGCGATCACTCCGGACATCTGCACCCGCACGCTGCGCACCGCCTCCTCGATGTGGGCGCTGCCCGAACTCAGCAGCAGGCCGCCCAGCACCTGCCGCAAGTGCTGCACCGGCACCGCCACGGTCAGCACCAGCGAGCCGTCCGGCAGGCCGCGCACGGCGCCGCTCGGCGTGCCGGCCAGGGCCTGCGCCACCTCCTCGTAGTCCTCCGCCCGCTGGTCCGGCCGCTCGACATAGGGCAGACGTTCGGGCGCGCGCGGCAGCCGGGGCGCCAGCCAGTCGTAGAGCCGCTCGACGAAGCGGTCGATCAGGTGAAAGGGGTCGTGGGCCGGGAGATAGTAGAGCTGCACCTGCCGGCTGGCGCCAGCCAGATAGCGGCTGTCGGCGATCAGGTCGCCAGCGGCCGCGAACAGGCGGGCGCGCGCGCCAGAATTCTCCAGCAGGCGGGCCAGGAGTTGACCGGCGCGCTCGCGCTGGATCTGCTGGGCTTCGGGCGGACCGCCCAACGCGGTTTCGGCCAGGGTGCCGGCAATGGCGACGGCCTGCGCCTGTAGCGCCGCGACTTTCTGGTCGATCAGGCTGGCCCGATACTGGTCGAGGAACAGCAGCCCGCCTGCCAGCACCACCAGAGGCAGCAGGTTGGGCGCCAGGATGCGCAAGGTCAGCGTCGACAGGTGGCGGCGGACCGGCCGGGGAAACAGGGCGGCAGAGGGCGTCGCGGGCGCCGGCCGCCCGGCATCGGCGGGCGGCGCCGGCGGCGATCGCGGCTCAGTCCTGGCGGTAACGGTATCCCAGGCCATAGAGCGTCTCGATGGCGGCGAAGCCGTCGTCAACTTGCTTGAACTTGCGCCGCAGCCGCTTGATGTGGCTGTCGATGGTGCGGTCGTCGACATAGCTGTCGTCACTATAGGCGGCGCTCAGCAGCTGTTCGCGGGACTTCACATGCCCCGGTCGCTGCGCCAGCGCCTGCAGCAGCAGGAATTCGGTCACCGTCAGCTCCAGCTTGTGCCCGCGCCAGGTGCAGAGGTGGCGTTGCGGGTCCAGGCTGAGCGGCCCGCGCATCAGCACGCGCGCCGGCTCGTCCTCGGGCCCGCCATGCGCGGCGCGTTCCGCCCGGCGCAGCAGGGCGCGGATCCGCTCCACCAGCAGGCGTTGCGAGAACGGCTTGCGGATATAGTCGTCGGCCCCGAGCTTGAGACCCAGCACCTCGTCGATCTCGTCGTCCTTGGAGGTCAGGAAGATCACCGGCAGGCTGGAATTGCGGCGCAGCCGGCCCAGCACTTCCAGGCCGTCAAGGCCTGGCATCTTGATGTCGAGCACGACCAGATCGGGCGGCTCGCGTTCCATGCCCGCCAGCGCCTGCGCGCCGTCGGCATAGCTCTGCACCTTGAAGCCCTCGTCTTCGAGCGCAATGGCAAGCGAGGCAAGGATATTGCGGTCGTCGTCGACCAACGCCACGGTGGCCACCTGCAAGCGTCCTCCCGGCCGCGCCGCGGCGGCCTAAAGCCGGCGCACCGGCCGACGAGATATATGGTTGAAACGCAACCCCAAAAGTAGGGCAGCGAGACTGACCCCTACCCAGGCGCCGGCCATCAGTCCAGGGGCGCCCCAGCCCAAGCCGAGCCCCAGCCAGGCGGCGAGCGGCAGCATCAGCAGGAAGAAGGCGGCCGAGTGCAGGGCCAGCGGCACCCAGACATCGCCCAGGCCCCGAAGCGCCCCCATCAGCACCGCTTGCATCCCGTCGGTCGGCAGCATCAGGCCGCCGACCAGCAGGGTCGGCACCGCCACCGCCAAGACCAGCGGGTCGCTGGTGAACAGCCCGCCTACCGTGCGCGGCAGGCTGAGCAGCAGACTGCCCGCCACCGCCATGAACAGCACGATGGCGATCAGCCCCGCGAACCCTGCTCGCCTGAGGCCGGCCTGATCTTGCCGTCCGACCGCCAGGCCAACCCGCACGCCGGTCGCGCTGGCCGTGCCAATGGCGCCCATGAATGCCATCGCGACCGCACTGATGGCAATCTGGTAGCCGGCCACCGCCTCGGGGCTGACGAGGCCCGCCAGCAGCACCAAGCCACCGAAGGCAGCCGACTCGGCGCCCTGCGTCAGGCCGATGGCATAGCCGAAACGGCGCAGTTTGCGGCCGATCGTCATGGCGCCAACCAGCGGACCGACAATGCCCCAGCGCTGGCGGTCGGCCAATGTCAGGATGTACAGGACAAGGCCCAGCGCGGCCACGCTGCGGGCGACGCTGGTGGCGAGCGCGGCGCCGGCGGCCCCCATCGCCGGCAGGCCCAGTCCGCCGCCAATCAGCAGCAGGTTGAGCAGAAAGTTGATCACGTTGGCCGCCAGCATGGCGGCCACGCCCGGGCGTGGCCGCCCGAGCGCCTCCAGGAACAGAGTCGAGCAGACGAAGACCAACGCGCCCGGCAGGCCGAGGCCGGCCAGCAACAGAACCTGGCCGCCGCCCGCCGCCATCGCCGGCGCCTGGCCAGTGAGCGTCAGGGCCGGCTCGCCGGCCAACGTCAACAGCGCGAAACCGCCGCCCAGCACCAGCGCGTACAACAGCGCGACCCGCCAGACCCGTCCGCAGCTCTGTTCCTCGCCCGCGCCGCGCGCCTGCGCCGACAGCACCGCCGTGCCGACCAGCATGCCGATGCCAATCAGCAACAGCACCAAGTGAAGCGCGTTCCCGAGCCCGAAATAGGCCAGTTCGGCGCTGTCGTAACGGCCCACCATCGCGGCATCGACCAGCACCAGCAACAGCATGCCGATGCGGCTGGCGGCCACCGGCACCGCCAGGCGCGCGATGGCCACGATCTCCTGGGCGTAGCCCGGGCGGGCGGCGGTTGCGGCCATCGCCCGACTGTAAGCGCAGTCCCGCTCTGGCGGCTATCGCGACGCTTGCGCTAACCTCGCCCGCATGTCCGCAGGTCCGCAGACCGATCCACCCGTCGCCGTGCTTGCGCGCGGTGTCATGCGCGGCCTCGACGCCGCCGGCCTGGCCACGCGCCTGGCTGGCGCGGACTGGCCTTATGCCTCGCTGGTGCTGGTGGCGCTCGACTACGACGCCACGCCGATCCTGCTGATCTCGCGGCTGGCCGAACACACCAAGAATATCCAGGCCGACGACCGGGTCTCGTTGCTGTTTGACGCCACCCACGGCCTGGACAGCCGGCTGACCGGGGCGCGGGTGAGTGTGTTGGGCCATGCCCGGGCGAGCACGGACACCACCATCATCCGCCGCTTCGTCGACCGCCATCCGCAGGCCATGGCCTATGCGTCCTTCGCCGACTTCGCGTTCTATCGGGTGGCGATGACGCGGGCGCACCTGGTGGCCGGCTTCGGTCGCATACGTTGGCTGGAGGCCGACGAATTGCGGCTTTCCCTGCCGGCCAACCTGCCGCTGGCCGAGGAGGAGCGTGCCGTCGTCGAGCACATGAACGCGGATCATCTCGATACGATACAGCTCTATGCGCGAAAGCTGTTGAACGCCACGGACGAAGGCTGGCGCATGACCGGCTGCGATCCAGAGGGCGTCGACCTGCGCCGCGGCGGACAGGTGCTGCGCCTCGCCTTCGCCAAGCGCGCGGACAGCGCCGAGGCCGCACGCGTCGAACTGGTGCGGCTGGCCAAGCTCGCCCGCGCCAAGACCGTCAACGGGACCTAGGAACTCGATGCCGACGCTTGGCTCCCAAGCGTCGGGATCGAGCCACTAACCCATTGCTGCAGTGGATCGACCGCCCAAACGGCGGGGTCGCTTCCGTTTCGGCTGACCCACCAGCCGGCGGCGCCCGCCGACCGTGGGCATGAATATTGCTGCGCACCAACATGCCTGAGCCGCGACCCAGCCCGCCCGCGCCAACATTGCGGGTCGGCGGGGGGCGGACTATATCGAACTGGGTGAGTCGCACGGCGAACAGTCGGCGCGTTGGCGTGCTGGCGGCACGCTTCCCAAGAATGGTGCGTCAGGAGGAAACGGTGGAGCAAACCGGCCCGCATGGCAGTCGCTTCGGTCTCGATCGGCACGGCTTGATCAATATCAAGCGCGATTTCTGGAACCTGCCGACGCCGACGCTCTACGAACATGCGATCCGGCGCGGCGAAGGTTGGATCGCCGAGGGCGGCGCCTTCGTCGTGCATACCGGCCAGCACACCGGCCGTTCGGCCAACGACAAGTTCATCGTGCGCGACAAGGCGGCCGACAGCAAGGTCGACTGGGGCACGGTAAACCGGCCGATCGGCGAGCCGGAGTTCGAGGCGCTGCTGCAGCGCCACCTGGCCTATTACCAGGGCCGCGAACTCTACGTGCAGGATTGCTGGGCCGGCGCCGACCGGGAACATCGCCTGGCGGTGCGCGTGGTGACCGAAAATGCCTGGCACAGTCTGTTCGCGCGCAACATGTTCATTCGGCCCTCGGTCGACGAACTGGCCGAGTTCGAGCCTACCTTCACGGTGTTGCACGCGCCCGGCCTGGAGGCGGCGCCGGGCACGCCGGGGCTGCGCTCGGGCACCTATATCGTGGTCAGTTTCGCCCAGCGCCTGGTGCTGATCGCCGGTACCTCGTATGCGGGCGAGATCAAGAAGTCGGTGTTCAGCATCCTGAACTTCCTGCTGCCCGAGGCCGATGTGCTGCCGATGCATTGTTCGGCCAATGTCGGCGCCAAGGGCGATGTCGCGGTGTTCTTCGGCTTGTCCGGCACCGGCAAGACCACCTTGTCGGCCGACCCTGCGCGCACGCTGATCGGCGATGACGAACACGGCTGGGGCGCCAATGGCGTGTTCAACTTCGAGGGCGGCTGCTATGCCAAGGTGATCCGGCTGTCGGCCGAGGCCGAGCCGGAAATCCACGCCACCACCAGGCGCTTCGGCACCATCCTGGAGAACGTGCCGATCGACCAGGCGAACCGCCGGACCGACCTGGACGACGACCGTTTCACCGAGAACACGCGCGGGTCCTACCTGCTCGAGTGCATTCCCAACGCCTCTCCCTCTGGCCATGCCGGGCATCCGACCAGTGTCATCATGCTGACCGCCGATGCCTTTGGCGTGCTGCCGCCGATCGCCCGGCTCAGTCCGGAACAGGCGATGTACCACTTCCTGTCCGGCTACACCGCGCGTGTCGCCGGCACCGAGAAGGGCCTGGGCCGCGAGCCGCAGGCGACCTTTTCCGCCTGTTTCGGCGGCCCGTTCATGGCCCGCCATCCGTCGGTCTATGGCAACATGCTGAAGGCCAAGATCGGCCGGCACGGCGTTGCCTGCTGGCTGGTCAACACGGGCTGGACGGGCGGCCAGGCCGGCGTCGGCAACCGCATGCCGATCCAGGTGACGCGCGCGCTGCTCGCCGCGGCGCTGGATGGCAGTCTGGACGAGGTGCCGATGCGCCTGGATTCGCATTTCGGCCTGATGGTGCCGGAATCCTGCCGCGGCGTGCCGGCGCAATTGCTGGAGCCGCGCAAGACCTGGCCCGACCAGCGTGCCTATGACCGCACCGCCAGCGAAGTCGTGCAGCGCTTCCAGGCGAACTTCGCGAAATACGAGGCCTTCGTCGACGCCGAGGTCAAGGCCGCCGCGCCGCGCGCCGCGTAGCCGGCCAGGCCCGGTCTAGCCGAGCGCCGCCTCGATCGCGGCCAGCAGTGGCGGATCGTCGGGCGCCACGCGCGCCGGCCAGGCGCCGGCCAGCTCGCCGTCCCGGTCGAACAGGAACTTGTGAAAGTTCCAGCGTGGGCTGCCGCCCTCGCCCAGTTCCTGAGCGATCTGGCGGTAAAGCGGGTGCGCGTGTGGTCCGATCACCGACACTTTCTCCGTCAAGGGAAAGTCGACCCGGTAGCGGGCGGCGCTGAAATCGGCGATCTGTTGCCCGCTGCCCGGCTCCTGTCCGCCGAAATCGTTGCTGGGCACCCCCAGAACCAGCAGCCCACGTTCACGAAACCGCTGCCAGAGCGACTGCAGACCGGCATATTGCGGGGTATAGCCGCATTGGCTCGCGGTATTGACCAGCAGCACCGCCTTGCCGCGAAACCCCGCCAGGGGCAGCGGCTGCGCATCCAAGGTCTGGAATTCGTAGCTGAACAGATCCACCGTCCCCTCCCGACCAGGCGAGTCGTTAACCTTATCGCAACAACCGGCCCACCATGCTGCGGCAAGCCCGCCGGTAGGCCGCATGAATCCCATCGCGCAATTGCTGCTGTTCGTCGCCCTTTCGGGTCTGGCCTTCGGCACGGCCGTCGTCGTGCCGGCGAGCGAGCCGGTTTCGCGCATCCTGACCGCCGCCGTCATTCTGCTGGCGGGCGCGCTGGGTCGCGAGGCCTAGCTGCGCCGGCAGGACGGCGAGCAGTTGCTGGCCGAGCAGCGCCAGCGGATGCGCGAGCAGAGCCAGGACGACGAGTCGCTTTGGCAGGGCCAGCGCATGCTGGCCGACAAGGTGACGGCCCTGGAGGAGCGCCTGGGCCAGCTCAACAGCTCGGCGCATGAACGGATGATCGCCGAGATGCGGCTGTTGCAGGACCAGCTTGCGCATCTGGCCGAGCGGCGCGCCGCCGGTCCGCCCCGCGCTGCGCCGAGCCCGAGCGGCGGTTCGGGCTTGGTCGACGAATTGCGCCAGAGCCTGGAGGACAACCGCATCGACCCGCACCTGCAGCCGATCGTCAGCTTGCCACAGTGCAAGCGACGCTACTACGAAGCCTTCTCGCATCTGCGAACCGGCGCCGGCGAGGCGTTGCCGCCGGAACGCTACCTCAAGCTGGCCGAGGACGCCGGCCTGATGCTCACGCTCGACAATCTGTTGCTGTTCCGCTGCGTGCAGCTCGTGCGCCGCATGAAGCCGCGCAACCGGCATACCGGCTTCTTCGTCAATCTGTCCCCGCGCTCGCTGTCGGATGCGGCCTATATGGAACAGTTCGTCGAATTCCTGCCTGGCAATGCCGGGCTGGCCGAGGTGCTGTTCTTCGAGGTCGGCCAGGCCACCATGCGCCAGCACTGGCGCGACGCCGAACCCTATCTCGAGCAGCTGGCCGAACTCGGCTTCCGGTTCTCGCTCGACCGGGTCGAGCGGCTGGACCTCGATTTCGAACTGCTGGCTCGCCGGCGCTTCAAGTTCGTGAAGGTGCCGGTCGGCCTGCTGCTGGCCGGGGCGCAAGCGCCAGGTGCGGGCATCCACCCAGCCGATCTCAAGGAAGCCCTGCGGCGCAACCAGATCGACCTGATCGCGGAGAAGGTCGAGAACGAACGCAGCGTGCTGGAGCTTCTGGAACTGCAGGTCGACTTTGGCCAGGGCTTTCTGTTCGGCCAGCCGCGGCCGGCGCGCGAGTCGGTCGAGCGGCCGGAACTGGCGGTCGGTTGACCCTGCCGCGCCGGCCACGCTATGCGGCAGCATCGAGAGCAGGGGATGCGCTTGCCGATCCACATGCCGGCGGGCGTCGGCGAACTGGCCGACCACTACAACGGTTTCATCTGTGATGTGTGGGGCGTGCTGCATGACGGCGTGGCCGCCTATCCCGGCGCGGCCCGCTGCCTGGGCGAATTGCGCCGGCGGGGCAAGCCGGTGGCATTGCTCTCCAACGCGCCGCGCGCCGCCCAGCGCGTCGCCGACCGGTTGGGCGAACTCGGCATTGCGCGCGAGCTCTACAAGGCCATCGTGACCTCGGGCGACGCGGCGGTGGGCGCGCTGCGACGGGGCAGCGATCCCTGGCATGCCGGTCTGGGCGAAGCCTGCTTTTATCTGGGGCCGGAACGCGATCTGGCGGTGCTGCGCGACAGCGGCCGGCGGGGCGTGGCGCTGGAAGCGGCCGACTTCATTCTCTGCACCGGGCTATTCGACGAGGCGCGCGAGACACCGGACAGCTATGGCGAATTGTTCCGGCGGGCGCTCGCCCGTAAGCTGAAATTCGTCTGCGCCAATCCGGACCGCGTGGTCAATCGCGGACCGGCGCTGGTCTACTGCGCGGGCGCGTTGGCCGACCGCTACCAGGACCTCGGCGGCGAGGTGCGGCGGCATGGCAAGCCCGATGCCGCAGTCTTCCGGTTGGCGGCCGCCGCGCTCGGCCTGTCAGCCGGCGCGCGGCTGCTGGTGGTAGGCGATGGCCTCAACACCGATCTTGCCGGCGCGGCCGCCGCGGGCTTCGATGCGCTGTGGGTGCTGGACGGCATCCATGCCCAGGAATTGGCGGCCGACGGCCGGCCGGTCGATGCCGAACGCGTGGCGGCCTTCCTGGCCAAGGCGCAGCGCAGGGCGGTGGCGGCAGTCGAGCGGTTCGCCTGGTAGCGCAGGCCGGCCGGCCAGCCGGGCTTGCCGCCCGCGCCTGGCCCGCGAACAAGCGCCGGAACCGCTGCCGCGGGCAAGCCGGTCGCCCAGGGCGATTGCCGTTCCCATCGAACCGGTAGGTTCGGTTTGAACGGAATCCATTGCCCTGCAACCGCGACGGCTGCGCGATGGGCTCCGACCAGATGGTATCGCGATCAGCGATTCCATCTGATCGGACACCGCGCTAGTTGAACAGCGCGTCGATATCGGCCTGCGAGGCCTTTTCGCCGCCGCTGGGTGTCGGCGGAGGCGGCGCCGGCTTGGCAGCGGGCTGGCTGGTGGTTTTCGCCGCGGCTTTCTTCGCGGCCGCGGTCGCACCCTTGGCCGGCTTGCCAGCAGGCTTCGCCGCAGGCGACTGCGCGCTGGGCTCGGCCGTCAGCGCGGGCGGCGTTGGCGCGACCGCTGGTTTGGCATCCGGCGGCGAGGCCGCCGCCGCGGGCAAAGCGGCCTCGTCCGGCCCCTCGGCGACGGCCGCTGGCGAGCCCGCCACGGTGTCGGGCGGCGACGGCGGGGCCGCCGCTGCCGCCAGGGTGGCGGCGCCCAGCAATTCGTCGACCGCCGATTGGTCGATGCCTTCGCCGGCCAGCGCCGGGCCGTTCAGCAGTGCCGCGTCGCCTTGCGGTGCGGCCTGCGTCTCGCCTTCGTCGGCAATGTCGGGTCCCCAGGCGCGGTCGAGGCTGTTCAGCCGCTCCTCGATATGCGTCAGCGTGGCAACCACCTTGGAGATGCGCTGGCCGGTGATGTCCTGGAACGAGCACGCCTCGATGATGCGCAGGCAATGGTCGTTGACCTGCGCGCAGTAGGCTTGGGCGTCCTCGCCGTCCAGCGCCATGATCTGCTCGGCCGCGCTCATGATGGAATCGGTGGCTAGTTCGGTCGCCTGGACGATCGCCTCCAACTCCATCCCGGCCCGCGGGATCTTCTCTTTTTTCAGGTCGTTCGGCCGCATCTGGGCAATCTCCTGACGCGCCTGTCCAATATGCGCCGACAGATTGCGCAACTCGCGATAGATCTCGACATCGATCGACGCGAAGAAGCGCTGCGTGGCGGCGATCAGCACCTCGGTCACCGAGGCGATGTCGGCAAGCCCGACCGCGGCGCCTCGATCGGCGCGCAGATGATCGACCAGCCGCTCAATCGAGCCAGCCAGTCGGCTGGCGTCCATCAGAATTCTCCCAGCACGGCGCTTATCTTGGTCTTCAGCGTCTGCGCGTTGAACGGCTTGACGATGTAGCTGTTGACCCCGGCCTGTTTGGCGGCGATCACGTTCTCGGTCTTGCTTTCCGCGGTGACCATGATGAAGAGAGTCTTGTTCAGCTTCTCGTCGGCTCGCACCTCCTTCAAGAGGTCGTAGCCGGTCATCGGCTGCATGTTCCAATCGGAGATCACCAAGCCATAGGGCTTCTGCCTCATCTTGGACAGCGCCTCGGTCCCGTCCGAGGCCTCGTCGACATTGTCGAAGCCCAACTGTTTCAATAAGTTGCCGATGATGCGCAGCATCGTCTTGTAGTCATCCACGATGAGGATTGGCATCTTCTTGTCGACTGACATGGCGTCCCTCTGCCAGATCAAGAGGTGATCGGTTTGCGGTGCAGCGGCTACTGGCTCGATCGAGGCTAGGCGCCATATTCAAAAGTTCCGTTAAGGCCGGGGGTTGTGGGCGGTCCGGGCGGCGGCTATAAGGGCGCCGCCTTGTTGCAATGCAAAATGCACCAGCCTTTCTTCATGCTTCTCAAACCCGCCTGGAATTAGCGTAACCCCTCGCACGCTTGGCCCCATAAAAGGGAATTGGCATGAACGTGCCCGCCGCTCTGGCTCCCGCCCTGGCCAACACACCGGTCGATCTGCATCGCGAACTGCATGGCTACTTCATCGACGATCTGGAAGTCGGCATGTCCGCCTTCTATTCGCGCACCGTGACGGAGGCCGACATCGTGCTGTTCGCGGGCATTTCGGGCGACTTCAACCCGCTGCATCTCAATCGCGAATTCAGCGAGAAGACGCGCTTCGGGGGGTGCATCGCGCACGGCATGTTGACCGCCAGTCTGATCTCCACCGTGGTTGGCACCAAGCTGCCGGGGCCGGGCGCCATCTATCTTGGGCAGTCCTTGCGCTTCACTGCCCCGGTTCGCCCCGGCAACACGGTCACCGCGCGGGCGGTGGTGACCGAGGTCGAGCGCGAGAAGCGACGCTGCCGACTGATCACCAATTGCATGGTTGGCGGGCGGCTGGTAGTCGAGGGCGAGGCCCTGATGCTGGTGCCGGCGCGCGGCTGAAGCGCCGTCCCGCCGGCTGGACGATTGCGCCGCCGGCATTGACCCGCATAATGGCGGTCGCCCGCGCCGCTAAGGACCATGCAGCTTATCCGCGATTATCAGGGCTTGCCGCCGGCGGCCACCGGCGCCGTCGTGGCGATCGGCAATTTCGACGGCCTGCATCGCGGCCATCGGGCGTTGCTTGCACGCTGCCGAACGGTTGCGCGCGACGCCGGTCTGCCGATGGGCCTGTTGACCTTCGAACCGCACCCCCGTTCGGTGTTCAACCCGGACGGGCCGCCGTTCCGGCTGACGCCGTTCCGCAGCAAACTGCGGCTGTTGGCAACGCTGGGCGTCGAGCGCTGTTATTGCCTGCGCTTCAACGCGGCGCTGCATGGCAAGCCCGCCGAGGCCTTCATCGCCGACGTGCTGGCCGGCGGCTTGGGCGTGCGCCACGTCGTCGTCGGCTACGATTTCGTGTTCGGCCATCGCCGTGGTGGCAACGCCGAGCTGCTGCAGGAACTCGGGCCTCGGCACGGCTTCGCGGTCAGCGTGCTGCCGGCGGTGACGCATGGCGAGGACGTCTGCTCGTCGACCGTAATCCGCAAGGATCTGGAAGCCGGGCGGGTGCGCCGGGCCGCCGAATTGCTCGGTCGCTGGTGGGAGGTCGAGGGGCGGGTGCGGCACGGCCATCGGCGCGGCCGCACCATCGGCTTCCCCACGCTCAATCTGCATCTGGCGCCCGGCGCGCTGCGCCCGGCTTTGGGGGTCTATGCCGTCCGCATCGCACTCGACCGGGACGGCGCCGCCGACTGGCTGCCGGGGGTGGCCAATTTCGGCCGGCGGCCGACCGTGGACGGCACCAGCCTGGTGTTGGAGGCGCATGTCTTCGACTTTTCGGGCGACCTCTACGGCCGGCGCGTGCGCGTGGCCTTCGTCGACTACCTGCGCGGCGAGCGCAAGTTCCCCTCGCTTGCCGCCCTGCAGGCGCAGATCGCCGAGGACGGCGCGGCCGCCCGCGGCCTGTTGGCACGGCCGGATGCGGCGTTCTGAGGCGGGCCGGCCTCGACAGCCGCGGTCCGGCTTTGCTACCAAGCCCGATTGGCGAATCGGGCAGACCGCCCGCACGGATTCCGGCATGAGCAAGGACTACAAGCAGACGGTGTTTCTGCCCGCGACTTCCTTCGCGATGAAGGCCGGGTTGCCGCAGCTCGAGCCCAGGCTGCTCGAACGCTGGCGGAAGCTCGATCTCTATCGGCGCTTGCGCGAACTCTCGGCCGGGCGGCCGCGGTTCGTGCTGCATGACGGACCGCCCTACGCCAATGGCAACATCCACATCGGCACCGCGCTCAACAAGATCCTCAAGGACGTGGTCAACCGCGCGCAGCAGATGCTGGGCAAGGACGCCAACTACGTGCCCGGCTGGGACTGCCATGGGCTGCCGATCGAATGGCAGATCGAAGAGCGCTACCGGGCCGCCGGCAAGAACAAGGACGACGTGCCGATCGGCGAGTTCCGCCGCGAATGCCGGGCTTTTGCCCAGCATTGGATCGGGGTCCAGGCGGAGGAGTTCAAGCGCCTGGGCGTGCTGGGCGATTGGGCCAATCCCTACACCACCATGTCCTACGCCGCCGAGGCGCAGATCGTCGCCGAATGCCTGAAGTTTCTGATGAACGGCGGGCTTTACCGCGGCGCCAGGCCGGTCATGTGGTCGGTCGTGGAGAAGACCGCGCTGGCCGAAGCGGAGATCGAGTATCACGACCGCACCTCGACCACCGTGCATGCCCGCTTTCCGGTCGTGCGGCCGGGCCTGCCGGAGCTGGCCGGCGCCGCCATCCCGATCTGGACCACCACCGCCTGGACACTGCCCGGCAACCGCGCCATCTGTTTCGGGCCGAAGTTCGCCTATCGCCTGATCGAAGTGGAAGCGGTCGCGGAAGGCAGCGCCGCCCGCGTCGGCGAGCGGCTGGCGGTGGTCGAGGATTTGCGCGCGGCGATGTGCCACGAAGCCGGCATCGCCCGTCACCGCGTGCTGGCCGACCTGCCGGCGGCGGCGCTGGCGGCCACCGTCTGCGCGCATCCCTGGCGCGGTCGCGGCTACGATTTCGATGTGCCGCTGTTCGGCGAAGAGCACGTCACCAACGACCAAGGCACCGGCTTCGTGCACACCGCGCCGGGCCATGGCGCGGAGGACTTCGAGGTCGGCCGCAAGCACGGGCTGGAGACGCCGCGTACGGTTGAGGACGATGGCACCTTTCATCCCTCGGTGCCGCTGCTGGCGGGCGTGCATGTGTTCAAGGCCGACCGGCCGGTGATCGACGCGTTGCGTGCGGCCGGCGCGCTGCTCGCGCAAGGCAAGTTGCAGCACAGCTATCCGCATTCCTGGCGCTCCAAGGCGCCGCTCATCTTCCGCAACACGCCGCAATGGTTCATCTCGATGACTGCGAACGGCCTGCGCGAGACCGCGCTGGCCGCCATCGACCGGGTGCGCTGGGTGCCGGCGACCGGGCGCAACCGCATCCGCGCCATGATCGCCGAGCGGCCCGATTGGGTGGTATCGCGGCAACGCGCCTGGGGCGTGCCGATCGCGCTCTTCGTCGACCGGCGCAGCGGCGAACCGCTGCGCAAGGAAGCGGTCAACCAGCGTATCCTGGCGGCGGTGCGCGAGGAGGGGGCGGAAGCCTGGTTCGACAGTCCGCCCGAACGGTTCCTCGGCCCCGGCCACGCGGCCCAGGACTACGAGAAGGTCGACGACATCCTCGACGTCTGGTTCGACAGCGGCTCGACCCACAGCTACGTGCTGGAGCAGCGCCCCGACCTGCAGTGGCCTGCCTCGCTCTATCTCGAAGGTTCCGACCAGCATCGCGGCTGGTTCCATTCCTCGCTGCTGGAAAGCTGCGGCACGCGTGGCCGGGCCCCCTATGACGCGGTGCTGACGCACGGTTTCGTGCAGGATCAGCAGGGGCGGAAGATGTCGAAGTCGCTGGGCAATGTCACCGCGCCGCAGGAGGTGATGGACAAGTTCGGCGCCGACGTGCTTCGGCAGTGGGTGGTCAGCGCCGACTATTCGGAGGATCTGCGCATCGGCCCGGAGATCCTGTCGGCCCAGGTCGAGGCCTACCGGCGCTTGCGCAACACGCTGCGCTTCCTCTTGGGCAATCTCGCCGGCTTCAGCCCGGCGGAGCGCCTGGCGCTGCAAGAACTGCCGGCGCTGGAACGGTGGGTGCTGCATCGGCTCTGGCAGCTGGACAAGCAAGTGCGCCGCGCGGCCGAGGACTACGAGTTCCATCGCCTGTTCGTCGAACTCTACACCTTCTGCACCGTCGACTTGTCCGCGCTCTATTTTGACATTCGCAAGGATGCGCTCTATTGCGATGCCGCGACGCAGGCCCGCCGGCGGGCGACGCGCGCGGTGCTGGACGAAGTGTTCAACTGCCTGACCGCGTGGCTTGCCCCGATCCACTGCTTCACCGCCGAGGAGGCTTGGCTTGCCCGCTTCCCGTCCGAGACCGACAGCGTGCATTTCCGCACCTATCCGCCGGTGCCGGACACCTGGCGCGACGAGGCGCTGGCCGCCCGCTTCGAGCGCGTGCGCGACATCCGCCGGACGATCACCGGGGCGCTGGAAATCTGGCGCAAGGAGCGCCGCATCGGCGCCAGCCTGCAAGCCTGGCCGCGGGTGCATCTGCGGGCCGCGGACGAAGCGGCGCTGGCCGGCTTCGACCTGGCGGAACTCGCCATCGTGTCTGGCGTCGCGATCGCGCTTGGGCCGGCGCCGGCCGAGGCGTTCCGGCTGGAGGGTGTGGACGACGTGGCGGTCGTGGTCGAATTGGCCCCCGGCACGAAATGCGAGCGCTGCTGGCAGGTCCTGCCGGAGGTGGGCCGGCATCGCGAACATCCGGGCCTCTGCCGGCGATGCCTGACCGTGGTCGACGCCCAGGCGGCGTGAACCGGGCGCTTGTCCACCGCCTGCTGCCGGGCTCGTGCGCGGCCCTGGCCGTGCTGGTGCTCGACCAGGCGGTCAAGGCCTGGCTGCTCGACTTGCTGGTCGTGCTGGGCGGCCATGCCCGGGTCACCGGCTACTTCAACTTGGTGATGGTGTGGAATACCGGCGTCAGCTTCGGCCTGTTGCAGGCCGGCCAGGAGGCGCGCTGGCTGTTCATCCTGTTATCGCTCGGCATCGTCGTGGGGTTGATCGTCTGGCTGGCCCGAGCCGAAACGCGCGCCCTGGCGCTTGCGCTCGGTCTGGTGATCGGCGGTGCGCTTGGCAACGTGATCGACCGCCTGAGGTTCGGCGCGGTGGCGGATTTCTTCGATTTCCACTATGCTAGCTACCACTGGCCGGCCTTCAACATCGCCGACGCGGCCATCGTCCTGGGAGTCGCCGTCATCTTTCTGCAATCCTTGCTCGGCCCCCGTTCGCTGGCTAAATAATGCACATGTTGTCGCCCAGGGCGGAGTGAAGCATGCGTGGCGACTGGCGTTGCGGCCTTGCCGGCCTGCTCTTGCTGGGCTTGCCCGGCTGCGAGGGCGTGCGAGAGCAACTGGGCCTGGGCAAGCGTCCGCCCGATGAATTCGCGGTGGTGACCAAGGCGCCGTTAGCGTTGCCGCCGGAATTCACGCTGCGGCCGCCCAAGCCTGGCGCTCCCCGGCCGCAGGAACAGCCGCCGAGCGAGACCGCCCGCAGAGCGCTGACGCAAGGTCGCACGCTGCCCAACTTCGCCATCGGGCGCAGTCCCGGCGAACAGGCGCTGCTGAAACAGGCGGGCGGCGAGCGGGCCGATCCCAAGATCCGCGAGGTGGTCAACCGCGAGACCTCGCAATTCGCCGAGCGCGACGTGTCTTTCGCCGACAAGTTGATCTTCTGGCGGGCCCCCGAACCGCTCGGCAACGCGGTCGACGCGCAGAAGGAGGCACAGCGCCTGCGCGACAACGCGGCCCAGGGCAAGGCCAGCACCGAAGGCGAGACACCGGTCATCCGACGTCGCCAGCGGGGCCTGCTGGAAGGCATCTTCTAGGGCAATTTCCGTGCAAATCGAACCGGCAGGTTCGGTTTGAACGGAAGCCATTGCCCTGCAACCATGACGGCAGCGCGGTGGGCTCCGATCAGAGGGATCGCTGATCGCTGCCATTTGATCGGACACCGCGCTAGCCAGCGGACACGCGAGCGTGAGCGGGCTTGTGCTTGCGCTGGGCCGACCGGCATGGCCATAGTGCCCGGCCGATGAACGCGTCGTTTCCCAGCTTGTGCCGTCTGACCGGTCTAGTGGTGCTGGTGGCGTCGATCCTGCGGAGTGCCCCGCTCACGGCCGGCCTGTTCAACCCGGAAAGCTTCAGCCTGGCCAATGGCCTCCAGGTCGTGGTGGTGGTCGACCGCCGGGCGCCCGCGGTGACACAGATGCTGTGGTACCGGGCCGGCACCATCGACGAGCCGGTCGGCAAGTCCGGCATCGCGCATTTCCTGGAACACCTGATGTTCAAGGGCACCTCCAACGTGGCGCCCGGCGAGTTCAGCCGGCAGGTGGCCCGGCTGGGCGGCCGCGAGAACGCCTTCACCACCTCCGATTACACCGGCTATTTCCAGCAGGTGCCGGCGAGCGAGCTCGAATTGGTGATGCGACTGGAAGCCGATCGAATGGTCAACCTGCGGATCGAACCGGCCGAAGTCGAGCGAGAGCGCCAGGTCGTGCTGGAGGAGCGCCGCATGCGCACCGACAACCAGCCGGCGGCGCAGCTTTGGGAGATGGCTGGCGCGGCGCAGTATCTCGCGCATCCCTACCGCCTGCCGGTGATCGGCTGGCAGCACGAGATAGAGCGGCTGACGCCCGCGGACGCGCTCGACTTCTATCGTCGGTTCTACGCCCCCAACAATGCCATCCTGGTGATTGCCGGCGATGTCGAGCCGGCGAAAGTGCGCGCCCTGGCCGAACGCTATTATGCACCGATCCCGGCCCGACCGCTGGCGCCGGTGGCGGACCTCAGCGAGCCGCCGCAGCGCGCGGCCCGGCGGGTGCAACTCATCGATGCGCGCGTCAACCGACCCGGTTTGTGGCGCACCTACCTGGCACCGTCGCGGGTGCATGGCGAGACCCGGCACGCGGTGCCGCTGCGCCTGCTGGCCGATATCCTGGGCGGCGGCGCGAACAGCCGGCTCTACCGCCGGCTGGTGCTGGAACGCGAACTGGCCAGCGGCGCCAGCGCCTCCTATAGCGGCATCGCGCGGGGGCCCACCACCTTCAACCTGTCGGTCACGCCGCGCGAGGTCGGCAAGCTGGCCGAGGCCGAGGCGGCAATGGATGCGGTGGTGAGCGAATTGCTGGCCGAGGGCGTCAGCCAGGCGGAGCTGGAGCGGGTGCGCAATGCGGTGTTGGCCGATGCGATCTACGCGCGCGACAACGTCGGCGCGGCGCCGCGCGTGCTGGGCGCCGGCCTGATCATCGGACTGACCGTCGAGCAGATCGAGGCCTGGCCGCAGCTCGTCGAGCAGGTGACGCTCGAGGATGTGAACGCCGCCGCCCGCGCGGTGTTCAATGCCAATGCCTCGGTGACCGCGGTGCTGCTGCCGAAACCGGCGAGCTGAGCCGATGCGGCGCTGGCTGGCCCTGCTGCTTGCGCTCCTGCCCCTGGCGCCGCCGGTCGCCGCGGCGCCGCAGGCGATCGAGCGCGTGACCAGTCCGGGCGGCGTCGTGGCGTGGCTGATCCGGCAGCCGGAAGTGCCGGTCATCGGCTTGCGTTTCAGCATCGAGGGCGGGGCGCGGGCCGAGCCGGCGGACAAGCCGGGCACCGCCCGGCTGATGGCCGATCTGCTGGACGAGGGTGCCGGCCCGCTCGATGCCCAGGCGTTCCAATTGCGCCTGGAGGAACTCGCGGTCGAGTTGAACTTCTCGGCCGGCCGCGACGAGCTTTCGGGCGGCCTGCGGACGCTTGCCCGCAACCGCGAGGACGCCTTCCGCCTGCTTGGCCAGGCGCTGGCCGAGCCGCGGTTCGAGGAGGGCGCGATCGCCCGGGCCAAGCGGCAGATCCACAACGAACTGCTGCGTCAGCAGGAGGACCCGCAGTCGATCGCCCGACGCGCCTGGGCCGAGGCGGTGTTCGCGGGCGAGGCCTATGGCCGGCCGGCCGACGGCACGCCGCAATCGCTCGCCGCGCTGAGCCGTGACGACATCGTCGCCTACCATCGCCAGCGGGTGGCGCGCGACCGGCTGGCGGTCGGCGTCGCCGGCGACATCACTGCCGCGGAACTGGCGCCGTTGCTCGACCTGGCATTCGCCCGTCTGCCGGCGACTTCCGCGCCGCTCGCCGACGACGAGCAGCAACCCCGGCTGGCGGACAAGGTGCAGGTGGTCCGCCGGGCGGTACCGCAGAGCGCCATCGTGTTCGGCCTGCCGGGGGTCAAGCGGGACGATCCGGACTGGTACATCGCCTTCGTGCTGAACCACATCCTGGGCGGCGGCGGCCTGACGTCGCGGCTGGCGGAGGCGGTCAGGGAGAAGCGCGGGCTCGCCTATTCGGTGTCGAGCTACCTTGTGCCACTCGACCGCGCCGGCCTGCTGATGGGGTCCGCTGGCACGGTGAATGCCCGGGTGCCCGAGACGCTGACCACCATCCGCGCGGAATTGCGCCGGCTGGCGCAGGACGGACCAAGCGAGCAGGAACTGGCCGACGCGAAGACCTTCCTCAATGGCTCGTTCGCCCTGCAACTGGTCGGCAGCGGCCGGCTGGCCGAACTGCTGGTCACCCTGCAGCGCCGCAACCTGGGCGCCGATCATCTGTTGCGGCGGCCGCAGCTGATCGATGCGGTGAGCGCGGCCGACATCGCCCGCGTGGCCGATCGGCTGCTGCGGCTCGATCGCCTCTATGTCGTGGTGGTGGGCGATCCGCCCGGCGTCTGAGCGGCTTCCGGCGCCCCGGGGGCTCTGTTAGCGTCGGGCATGCGCTACCGCCATGTGATCGATTCGTGCCGGGCCGAGACGATCGGCGATGCCGGTCTCGACGACGTCGAACTCGAGGCCCGGCTTGCCGGTTGCGCCGCGGGCCTAACGACCTTGCGCCGCCAGCAGGTCGACGGCAGCCTGCCGCTGCTGCGGCTGCCCGCCCGGCGCGACGACCTGGGCGAACTGCAGACCATCGCCGCCGACTGGCGCCGACGCTTCGGTCGGGTGGTGCTGCTTGGCACGGGCGGCTCCAGTCTGGGCGCGCGGGCGCTGGCGGCGCTGGCGCCGCCGGGCGGCCCGGAACTGATCGTGCTCGACAATCTCGATCCCGACGGGTTCGGTGCCTTCGCCAGCGGCCAGCCGCTCGACAGGACTGGCCTGCTCATCGTCTCCAAGTCCGGCGGCACGGCGGAAACACTCAGCCAAGCGCTGGTCTGCCTGCCGGCATTGCAGGCCGCGATCGGCCAGGCGGCGCTCTCGCGCCAGGTGCTCGCCGTCGTCGAGCCCGGCAACTCGGCGCTCCGACAGTTGGCCGCGGCCTATCGGCTGCCGGTCCTGGCGCACGATCCGGGCGTCGGCGGCCGCTTCTCGGTGCTGTCGCTGGTCGGCCTGTTGCCGGCCCTGCTGCTGGGCCTGGACGCCGCCAAGGTGCGGGACGGGGCGGCGGAGGTGCTGGATCAGGCGCTGGCGGCAACGCGCCCGGCCGAGGTGCCGGCCGCGGTCGGCGCCGCCCTGGCGGTGGCGCTGGCCGAGCGGCGCGGCATCGCGGAAGCGGTGCTGCTGCCTTATGTCGGCCGGCTGGAGACCTTCGCCTTGTGGTATTGCCAGCTTTGGGCGGAGAGCCTGGGCAAGGCCGGACATGGCATCACACCGGTGCGGGCGCTGGGGCCGGTCGACCAGCACAGCCAATTGCAACTCTACCTCGACGGCCCGGCCAACAAGCTGTTCACCCTCATCACCCTGCCGATGCGGGGCAGCGGCCCGCTGGTGCCGGAAGCCGAGGCACGACGCCTGGGCCTCGACTATCTGGCCGGCCGGCGGATCGGTGACCTGGTGGCCGCCATGCAGCGCGCCACCGCCGAAACGCTGGCCAAGCGCGGCCGGCCTGTCCGACGGATCGAACTCGAGCGCCTGGACGAAGCGACGCTGGGCGCCTTGCTGATGCATTTCATGCTGGAGACCATCCTGGCCGCGCATCTGCTGAAGATCGATCCCTACGACCAGCCGGCGGTCGAAGAGGGCAAGGTATTGGCAAGGTGCTATCTCGCGCAGATGGCGGCGGTCGGCTGACGGCGATGATGATGCTCCGCCGCCTGCCGGACCGCCTGGTCGATCGCATCGCCGCCGGCGAAGTCGTGGAGCGCCCGGCCAGTGCGCTGAAGGAGCTGGTGGAGAACGCGCTCGACGCCGGCGCCACCCGGATCGAGGCGACGCTGCTCGGCGGCGGGCGCGACCTGCTTCGCGTGGTCGACGACGGCCGCGGCATGACGGCCGAGGAACTGGCGCTTTCGGTCGAGCGGCATTGCACCTCGAAGCTGCCGGACGACGAGCTGATCGACATCCGCTTTTTCGGTTTCCGTGGCGAGGCGCTGCCGTCGATCGGCGCGGTCGCGCGGCTGACGCTGGTCAGCCGGCCGCCCGGCGCCGAATGTGGCTATCGCCTGACGGTCGAGTTCGGCCAGAAGCGGCCGGCCGAACCGGTTGCCGCCGCCTTCGGCAGCACCGTCGAGGTGGCGGAGCTGTTCGCCGCCACACCCGCCCGCGCCGGGTTTCTGAAATCCGACCGGGCCGAGATCCAGGCGGCGGTCGACCAGATGAAGCGGCTGGCCATGGCGCATCCGGCGGTCGCGTTCACTCTGCTGGATGGCGCCAGGCCGCTGCTCAAGCTGGCGCCCGCCGCGGAGCTGCCCGAACTGGCCCGCCGCCGCCGCGTGGCCGACGTGCTGGGCCGCGACTTCGCCGACAACGCCATGAGCATCGCCGCTGAACGGGACAGCGTGCGCCTGGAAGGACTGGCCGGCCTGCCCACCTACCACCGGCCAACGGCGCAGCAACAATATCTCTTCGTCAACGGCCGGCCGGTGCGCGACCGTCTGCTGGCGGGCGCCCTGCGCGGCGCCTATGCCGACGTGCTGGCGCATGACCGGCATCCGGCGGTGGCGCTGTTCCTGACGCTGCCGCCGACGGCGGTGGATGTGAACGTGCATCCGACCAAGAGCGAGGTGCGCTTTCGCAACCCGATGCTGGTGCGCGGACTGTTGGTCGCCAGCTTGCGCCAAGCCATCGCCGAAGCGGGCAAGCGCGCCGCCGGTACGCTGGCGGCCGGTACGCTGGCGGCGCTCAGGCCTGGGCGCGGTGTCGCCTACGCCGCCGCGCCCAGCCGCGGCAGGCTCGCCCTGGCGGAGGCTGCCGCGGCCTTCCAAGCCCCGACGCCGGCCGCCGCGCTGCCATTGCGCACGCCGCCGCTGGCTCCCGCGGTCGCCGCCGCGCCCGATGACGGCGCGCTGGCGCACCCGTTGGGCGCGGCACGCGGGCAACTGCACGGCACCTATGTGGTGGCGGAGACGCGCGAGGGGATCGTCATCGTCGATCAGCATGCCGCGCACGAGCGCCTGGTGCTGGAGCGCCTCAAGGCAGGCCTGACGCAAGGCGGCGTTCCGCGGCAGACCCTGCTGCTGCCGGAAGTGGTCGAACTGGAGCCGACCGCCGCCGCGCGCCTGACGGCGGCGGCGGACGGTCTGGCCGAACTGGGGCTCATGGTCGAACCGTTCGGTGCGGCCGCCGTCCTGGTGCGCGAGGTGCCGGCCACCCTGCACGGCGCGCCGGCGGCGGCACTGCTACGCGACCTGGCCGAGGAACTGCTGGAATGGGAGGCGCCGCTATCCTTGAGCGAGCGTCAGGACCGGCTGTGCGCGCGCGTGGCCTGCCATGCCAGCGTGCGGGCCGGGCGAAAGCTCGGCGTGGCGGAGATGAACGCGCTCTTGCGCGAGATGGAGACGACGCCGCGCTCTGGGCAATGCAGCCACGGCCGGCCGACCTATGTCGAACTGAAGCTGGCCGACATCGAGCGGCTGTTCGGACGCAAATGATCGCTGGGGAGCAAGCGTTGGCCAAGCGGAGCTGCATGCTGTTCAGTTCGCCCGACGATCCGGTCGATGTCTGGGTGCCGGAACTGCAGCGCAACCTGCCGGAGGTGGAGTTCCGCGTGGCGCCGGAACTGGGCGCGGCGGCCGACATCGACTACGCCATCGTCTGGAAGCCGCCGGCCGGCCTGCTGGCCAGCCTGCCCAACCTCAAGGTGATCTTTTCCATCGGCGCCGGCATTGATCATATCCTGGCCGATCCCGAGCGACCGAAGGCATTGCCCATCGTGCGCATGGTGGACCCCTACTTGCGTGACATGATGTGCGAATACGCGCTTCTGGGCGTGCTGCATTTCCACCGTTTCATGCCGGAATACCAGGCCGATCAGCAGGCCCGGGTCTGGCAGCGGCGCTGGCCGCATTACACGCCCGAGATGACCGTCGGCGTGCTCGGTCTGGGCGAAATCGGCGCCAAGGTGGCCGAGAGCTTTCGCCAGTTGGGCTTCCGCGTGCGCGGCTGGTCGCGCGGGGAGAAGCGCCTGCCGGGCATCGAATGCTTCCATGGCCGGGCGGCGCTGCCGGTAATGCTGTCGGCGTGCCACTATCTCGTCTGCGTGTTGCCGCTGACCGGCGAGACGGCGGGCCTCCTGGATGCCGCCGCGTTCGCCGCCCTGCCGCGCGGCGCGGTCGTGGTCAGCATCGGTCGCGGCAAGCATGTGGTGGAGCCCGATCTCCTGTCCGCGCTCGAATCCGGCCAGGTAGGGGGCGCCTTCCTCGATGTCTATGCCAGCGAGCCGCCGCAACCGGCGCATCCGTTCTGGCGCCATCCCAGGGTGATCATGACGCCGCACATCGCGGGCGAGATCGTCCCGAAGAGCAGCGCCAAGGTGGTGGCCGCCAACGTCCGCCGGCATCTGGCGGGCGAGCCCATCGCGCATGTCGTCGATCTGGCGCGCGGCTATTGAGCTATAGCCGGCGGATCGCGCTGACGGGCTGGCCGGCCGCTTCGGCCCGGGCCAGCACATCGCCCAGCGGGTGGATCGAGACCCGCATGTCGAAGGCGTTGGCGTGCAGGAACCGCCCGTCGCCCAACGCGATGCCGGCATGGCCGGGGAAGAACACCAGATCGCCCGCATGCAGCCGCGCGCAATCCCAGGGCACCGGCAGCGCCTGGCCAAGCGTCGCGGCCTGCTGGTCGCTGTCGCGCGGCGCCGCGATACCGGCTCGCTGCAGCACAAGTTGCAGCAAGCCGGAGCAGTCGACGCCGTCGGCCGAACGGCCGCCCCAAAGATAGGGCACCCCCAGGAAGGCTTCCGCCGTGCCCACATAGCCGGGTTCGGGCCGCTCGAGGCTGGCTGCATGCTTGGCGAAAACGAACCCGCCCGCGACCAGTTCGAGGAAGCCGTCACGCTCGCCCGCGACCGCGAAGCGCGCGCCGAACCCTAGCCGGCAAAGCGGCCGAAGCTTCAGATCGGCGGCGCGGTAGAGATGGGTGGACAGCGCGCTGACGATATGGGTCGGCGGCATCGGATGCACCAGCGTCGCCGCCGGCAGATAGCCCACATAGCCGTCGAGCAGGGCCTGGCCCCAGGCCCAGCCGTCGCGTTCCTCGTAGACGGTGAAGCCTTCGCCCAGCAAGAGCTGGCTTTCTTGCCGGGCATTGGCGTCGGGGCTGAAGCTCAAGGTGACGACCGGCACGCCTACCTGTCGGGCTTCGCCCACGGCGTAGCGATCGGCGGCGATGCGGCCGCGATAGTGCTCCGCCGCCAGGTCGGGCCGGGCAGGTGTGACCCGGCGGTCGAAGGATTGCGTCATGGCCGGGACCGACCGAAACGTTGCTCGACGAGCGCGTAAAGCGCCCGCAGGGCCAGTGGCTCGCCGCCCGCCGGTCGGCCCGGCCGGTTGTCGTCGATCCACGCATAGCTGTCGATATGGGCGTAGGCCGTGGTCGCCTCGACGAAGCTCTTGAGATAGAGCGCGGCGGTGATGGCGCCGGCGAACGGGCCGTCGGACACGTTGTTGAGATCGGCGACGCGGCTTTTCAGCAGGTCGCGATAGCGTTCGTGCAGCGGCAGCCGCCAGAGCGGGTCGAGTTCCTCCCGGCCATGCGCCAGCAGCGCCTCGGCCAGCCCGTCGTCCGGCGTGAACAGGGCCGGCAGGTCGGGGCCCAGCGCCGTGCGCGCAGCGCCGGTCAGGGTGGCGACGTCGACCAGCAACGCCGGCTGTTCGGCGTCGGCTTCGGCCAGCGGATCGCACAGGATGATGCGGCCCTCGGCGTCGGTATTGCCGACTTCGACCGTCAGGCCCTTGCGGGTGCGGATCACGTCGCCTGGCCGGAAGGCGTTGCCGGCGACCGCGTTCTCGACCGCCGGCACCATCAGGCGCAAACGGACCGGCAGGCCCCGATCCATCACCATCGCCGCCAAGCCGATCAGCGTGGCGGCGCCGCCCATGTCCTTTTTCATGCGCAGCATCGCGGCCGCTGGCTTGAGGTCGAGGCCGCCGCTGTCGAAACAAACCCCCTTGCCGATCAGGGTCAGCTTGGGCTGCGCCGGATCGCCCCAGGTGAGATCGGCTAGGCAGGGCGGCCGGGCGGCGGCGCGGCCGACGGCGTGGATCGCCGGGTAGTTGGCCCGCAGCAGCTCGTCGCCCACCACCAGGCGCGTGCTGGCGCCGTGTCGCGCGCCAAGCTCGCGCACCGCCGCCGCCAGCTCGGCCGGGCCCAGATCCTCGGCGGCGGTGTTGATCAGGTCGCGGGCATGGCCGATGGCCCACGCGGCGCGGCGGACATAGCCGCGGTCGACGCCCTCCGGCTCGACCAGCGCGACGGCCTTCGCTTCGGTCTTGCGGTAGCGGCCAAACTGGTAGTGGCCCAGCAGGAAGGCCAGCGCGGCCCGGCTGGCCTGTGCCGGTGGCAGGGCACCGGCCAGGCGATAGCTGCCATCCGGCAAACCGCCCGGCAGCGCGCCGAAGGCCCAGAACTCGGCCCACTCGCCCAAGCCCAGAACCGCGCCATCCGGCCGCCCGTCGCGGCCCGGCAGCAGTGCCACCTGGTTGGCCTCGGCCTTGAAGCGCTGCGCCAGCAGCCAGGCCCGTTCATCGGCCGTGCGGCCGGCAAGGAAGCCGTCGAGCTCGGCCTTGCGCACGGCATGCAGCGGCCGGGTGTCCGGCGTCGGGCTTGGCAGCAGGTGCGGCATGTCAGTTATCGAACGGGACGCGGGGGTTGTGACGGCACGGCTGCTACAATGCCGTTGGCGGCGCGACATGCAAGGGGCGGGGCCGGTGTCGGGATATCACCTTGTGATCGGGGACAAGCGGCATTCCTCGTGGTCGCTGCGGCCCTGGCTGCTGTTGACGGAGTTCGGCCTGCCGTTCCGGGAGACCGAGGTGGCGCTGGATCGCGACACGACAGCGGCGGCGATCCGCCGGCACTCGCCCTCGGGGCGGGTGCCGGTGCTGTATGACGGCGGCTTTGCGGTCTGGGACTCGCTCGCCATCCTGGAATATCTGGCCGAACAGCATCCCGAGCATCGGGTCTGGCCGGCGCCGCCGCTGGCCCGGGCGCGGGCGCGCAGCCTGGCGGCCGAGATGCATGCGGGTTTCGCCAGCCTGCGTGCCGAATTGCCCTTCATCGCCGGCGAACGCCGACCGGGCTTGAGCTTCAGCGCCGAGGCGGCAGCCGAGGTTGCCCGCCTCAAGGCGATCGTCGCCGATAGCCGCGGCCGATTTGGCGGCGCAGGCGGCTTCCTGTTCGGCCCGTTCGGCGCCGTCGACGCCATGTTCGCCCCGGTCATGTGTCGGTTCGCCAGTTACGGCATTCCGGTCGACGGGCCGGTCGAAGCCTACATGCGCGGCGTGCTGGAGCTGCCGGGCCTGCAGGCTTGGAACCGGGCGGCAGCCGCCGGCGCGGCTACTTGAGCCGGCCTACCTCGCGATAGAAGCGTTCGGCGCCTTCATGCAGCGGGATGACCGCACCATCGAGCGCGGACTCCAGGCGGATCAAGCGGCCGTTGGGGTGGCCCCGGTCGAGCAGGGCGCGGTTGGCCGGGTGCCACAAGGCGCGGGTCAGCAGGTAGACGAATTCGGCGTCGAGGTCGGCGCTCGTCACCCAGTGCGCGCCGACGCTCAGCACCACCCGCGCCGGCAGGTTGGCATAGGTGCCGTCGGGGATGGTGGTCAGCGAGAGATAGGGGTGCTGTTCGGTCAGGCGCAGGGCAACGGCTGGCTCGATCGGCAACAGGTCGATGGCAATGCGCGTCGCCAGCCCGGCAATCGCCCCGGCCGGCGCGCCGGCGACGAAGAAGAAGGCGTCGATGTTGCCTTCGGCCAGTTGATCGGCCGAGCGGGAGGGAGACCAGTATTCCGGCTGCACGGCGGTTTCGCTGAGGCCATGGGCTTCCAGCACCAGCTGGGCCTCGATCAGCGTGCCCGATTCCGGCAGGCCCAGCGAGACGCGCTTGCCGCGCAGGCCCGCGATGCCGCGGATGCCGGTGTCGGCCCGCACCACGACATGGATGCTTTCGGGATAGAGGTTGGTGATCAGGCGCAGCTTGCCGAACGGCTCGGTGTCCTTGAAACGACCACGGCCGCGATAGGCCGCCAGCGCCACGTCGGCCTGCACGAAGGCCGATTCCACCATCCCGCGGCGCAGCAGCGACAAATTCTCCACCGCGCCTTGGCTGGTCACCGCCGCCGCGATCAGTCCCGGCACCCCGCACCGCCCGCCCTCCTCGCAGGCCCGGCCGCCGGCCGGATTGCTGATGGCGTTGGCGATCAACGCGGCGATGGGAAAGTAGGTGCCGGCGGTCGAACCGGTGGCGATGCGGTGGAAGCGCTGTTCTTGCGCCAAGGCCGGTCCGCTCCAACCACCCGGGATGCTTGTCAGCATCGCCAGGGCCGGCAGCAGAAATCCAAGCCGGCGATAGCGCATGGCAGTGGCTTATAGTCCGCCAGGGCCATCGGCGCCAAGCGCCGGTTGACGCAAACCCCGTCACGGGCAGACAGTCGGTCCTGGCATGGCTCTCGATTTCGGATTCGTGCGCGGTCTGGTGCGCGGCGGCATTCCGCATCTGCACGAGCTGGGCGTCGAACTGGAAGCGGTCGATGGCAGCGGCCTGACCATATCGCTGGGTTACCAGGAACGGCTGATCGGCAACCCCGAAACCGGTGTGCTGCATGGCGGCGTGATCACCGTGCTGCTGGATACCGCCAGCGGTCTGGCGGTGTGGAGCGCCGTCGACAAGCCGGTGCCGATCGCCACGCTCGACCTGCGCATCGACTACCTGAAGCCGGCCACGCCGGGGCAGCGGCTGTTTGCCCGCGCCGATTGTTTCAAGCTGACCCGCAACGTCGCCTTCACCCGCGCGCTCGCCTATCACAGCGCGGACGATCCGATCGCGCAAGGCATCGGCTCGTTCATGCTGTTGACGCCGGGCCAGCCGCCCGCGCCGGTGCGCTGAACCGCCGATGGCCGCGACACGCTTCCTCGACTTTCTGACCCAGGCCCGAATGAGCGGCGATTTCGAAGCCGTGCTGCAGGCCATTCCCTATGCCCGCTTTCTCGGCCTCAAGCTGCGCTCAGGCCCTGACGGCCTCTGGTCGGTCATGCCGTTCAGTCACCGCCTAGTCGGCAATCCGATGCTGCCGGCGATCCACGGCGGTGTGACCGGCGCTTTTCTGGAGAACGCCGCCATCGTCACCCTGATCGCCGAGATGGACACGCCGGCGCTGCCCAAGATCATCAACATCACCATCGAATACCTGCGGCCCGGTCGTCCGGTCGACTGCTACGCATCGGGCGTGATCACCCGCCAGGGCCGGCGGGTCGCCAACGTGCGCGTCGAAGCCTGGCAGGAGGACCGCGCGCATCCCATCGCCTTGGCCAGCGCGCATTTCCTGTTAACCATGCCGGATTAAGGGCTTGCGCCGCACGCGGCGGTCACGACGGGCTCACGATAGTTTCAATGCGATCGCGTGCTGCGATGCAGCAGGGGCGCTTCACAAACCGCCCCGACAGATTTATATCACTGCAGCGAACGGACCCTTGCCTAGGCTTTCGTTGAATCAACGGGCTTGGGAGATGGCTTCCGAAGCGTTAACATGATGAGAGTGCAAGGGGGGCGTACCGCCCCCGGCTTCCCAATCCGAGCTTGGCTGACAACGGTGCCTGTGGCCGGCGCCGGCAGCGCGCGCGGGTTGCATAGGGACCGGGTGGTGGACGAGAAGAACGATGCGGCGTGGCTGGGTGGTGGCGATCGTGATCGCCATGGTTGCGGTCAACGTGGCGGGCTGGGCTGGTTTTGGCTGGCCCATCGACGGCGAGCCGTCCTGGTATGGCCGGATCAAGGGCCTGTCGTTCAGCCCGTTCCAGCGCGATGAGAGCCCCTTCCGCGGCGACCGGCCGAGCGTCGAGGAGGTCGACGGCGACCTGGCCATCGTCGCGGAGAAAACCGATCGCATCCGTACCTATGGCGGCGACGATGCGAGCGAGGACGTGTTGCAGCGGGTCGGCCGTCATGGCATCCGCGTCAGCCTGGGCGCCTGGATCAAGGGCAAGCGCAAGGACGACGAAGCCGAGATCGCGCGCATCGTCGAACTGGCCAAGCACAATCGCAATGTGGACCGGGTAATCGTCGGCAACGAGGCGCTGCTGCGCCGCGATGTCTCGGTGATGCAGTTGATCGCCTATCTGCGCCTGATGCGGGCGCAGGTGACGCAGCCCGTCAGCACCGCCGAACCGTGGCATGTCTGGATGGAATATCCGGAACTGGCCGACGCGGTGGATTTCGTCGCCGTGCACATCCTGCCCTACTGGGAAGGCATCCACATCAACGGCGCCGTCGAATACATCATGATCCGCCAGCGGCGGTTGCAGGCGATCTTCCCCAACAAGCCGGTGGTGCTGCTGGAGGTGGGCTGGCCGACCGAGGGTCGGGTGCGGGCGGCGGCGGTGCCCAGCGTCGAGAACCAGGCGATCTTCGTGCGCCGGTTCCTGAAGGCGGCGCACGAGCGCAACCTCGACTATTACATCATGGAAGCCTTCGACCAGCCCTGGAAGGCGGCCGAGGAAGGCAGCGTCGGCGCGTACTGGGGCTTGTGGAACGCCGGGCGGCAGCCGAAATTCTCCTACGTCGCCAATATTGAGCCGCTGCCGAACTGGCCGTTCCTGGCCGCCTTGTCGAGTGCCGGGGCCGCCCTGTTCGTGCTGTGGTTCGCCAGTCGCAACCGCCTGTTGAAGCCTGCCGGTCTCGCGTTCTTCGCGGCGCTGACCCAGGGCGCCGTGTCGCTCGCGCTGTGGACCGTGTTCGTCGGCTCGCAACAATACCTCTCGCCGCTCAGCCTCGCGCTCTGGACGATCATGCTGACCGGCCAAGCAGTGCTCTATGCCCGGCTGTTCGGCGAGGGTTTCGAGCTGACCGAGCTGTTCTGGCGCCGCCGCTGGCGCCGCCAGCCCAAGCCGTCCAGCGCCCTGCCTCCCGTCGAACGCGCCTGGCCGAAGGTTTCGCTGCACCTGCCGATCTGCCGCGAGCCACCGGAGATGGTGATCCGCACTTTGCAGCGGCTGGCCCTGCTCGACTATCCCAACCTGGAAGTCCTGGTGATCGACAACAACACCAGGGACGCGGCGATCTGGCGCCCGGTCGAGGACGCTTGCCAGCGGCTTGGCGAGCGGTTCCGCTTTTTCCATCTGGAGAGCTGCCAGGGCTTCAAGGCGGGCGCGCTCAACTTCGCGCTGGCGCAGACCGTGGCCGACGCTGAGATCGTCGGCGTGATCGACAGCGACTACCTGGTCGAACGGCAGTGGCTGAAGACCATGGTGCCGCAGTTCGACAGGCCGAAAGTCGGCTTCGTGCAGTCGCCGCAGGACCACTACGACTGGTCGGGCAATGGCTTCAAGACCATGCTGAACTGGGAGTATGCCGGCTTCTTCCATGCCGGCATGGTGCAGCGCAACGAACGCAACGCCATCATCCAGCACGGTACCATGACGCTGATCCGCAAGGCGGCGCTGGCCAAGCTGGGCGGCTGGGCGGAATGGACGATCTGCGAGGACGCCGAACTCGGCATGCGCCTCATGCATGCGGGGTACGAGTCGGTCTACAGCCCGGAAGTGCTGGGCCGCGGCGTGACGCCGGACGGCTTCGCCGCCTATCGCACCCAGAGGTTCCGCTGGGCGTTTGGCGCGATGCAGATCTTGCGCCGGCATTGGCGCTGGTTCCTGACGGAGAAGGGCGGTCTCAGCGCCGGCCAGCGCTTCCACTTCATCGCCGGCTGGCTGCCCTGGCTGTCGGATGCCCTGGGTGTGTTGTTCACCGTCATGGGCTTGGTCTGGACGGTGGGGCTGATCCTGTTTCCCAAGACCATGGACTTCCCGCTGACGCTGTTCCTGCTGCCCACGCTCGGCATGTTCGCCTTCAAGACGGCCAGCGTGCTGGCGCTCTATGGCGGCGTGGTCAGGGCGGGCCTTTGGCAGACCCTCGGCGCGCTGATTGCCGGTCTGTCGCTCAACTACGCGGTCGCCAAGGCGGTAATGGTCGGCTGTTTCACGACGAAGCGACCGTTCGTGCGCACGCCCAAGCTGGAAGGCCACTCCACCATCCTGCGCGGCCTGGTCTGGGCCTGGGAGGAGACGCTCTTCCTGGTGGCGCTGCTGGCGGCCGCCTTCGCGGTCTACGAGGTGCATGGCGGCGAGCAGCGCGACGAAGCGCTGTGGATCGCGGTCCTGTTGACCCAGGCGATCCCGTTCGCCGCTTCGGTTGCCTGTTCGCTGCTGGGCGCGCTGCCGGCGCTGGGCTTCGGCCGGGTGCGCCAGCCGGCGACGTCGCGGCCGGCGCTGGGCACGTCCTGAGCCAGCGCTAGGCCGTGGGCGGCGGCTGGCGACAGCTCTGGGCCGCCGGCGCGGGCTTGCTCTGTTGGCTTGGCCTGGCCGGTGCGTGGTGGGCCTGGACCGGCGCAGCCCGGCATCTGGGCGACAGTCCGGGCATGCCGGTTGCCTGCGTTTCCTTCGCGCCCTACGGCGCCGGACAAAGCCCGTTCCAGCGGCTCGACTTGCCGCCCGAGCAGATCGACGCCGACCTCGCGGCCTTGCGCGCCGTCAGCCGCTGCGTGCGCACCTACTCCAGCCGCTCGGGCCTCGAAGCGACCGCGGCGTTGGCCGGCCGGCATGGCATCGCCGTGGCGCTGGGTGCCTGGATCGGCTCCAACGACAAGGACAACCGGCTGGAGATCGAGGCGCTGATCGCCGCCGCCAACGCGCATCCCGAAACCGTCACGCGCGTCATCGTCGGCAACGAGGTGCTGCTGCGCGTCGAATTGCGCGCCGATCAATTGGCCAATTACCTCGACGAGGTGCGCGCGCGGGTCAAGCAACCCGTCACCTACGCCGACGTCTGGGAGTTCTGGTTGCGCAATCCCCAGCTTGCCGACCATGTCGATTTCATCACCGTGCATATCCTGCCGTTCTGGGAGGACGAGCCGGTGGCGGTCGACGTCGCCATCGAGCATGTGCTGGCGACGTATCGCCAGGTGCGGGCGGCCTTTGCGGGCCGGGAGATCTTCATCGGCGAGACCGGTTGGCCGAGCGCCGGCCGCGCCCGGGAAGGCGCACGGCCCGGTCGCATCGAACAAGGTCGCTATGTGCGCGAGTTCCTGGCGGCCGCCAGCCGAGAAGGCTTCGACTACAGCCTGATCGAGGCCTTCGATCAGCGCTGGAAGCGTCAGTTGGAGGGCACGGTCGGCGGCGCCTGGGGATTGTTGGATGCCTGGCGACGGCCGAAAGGCACGCTTCTGCCCGATGTCGTCGGCAATCCGTCCTGGCGATGGCATGCCGGCCTGACCGCGGCGCTGGCGTTGCTGGCAACGCTCGTCGCCTGGCGGCGGGGCGGTCCGCCGACGGCCGGCGGCTGGTTCTGGCAGGCCGGTGCCGCCACCGCCGTGGCGCTGGCGCTGACGCTGCAGGCGCGGCATGTCGCCGAAAGCTTCCATACGCCGCTCGGTTGGCTCGCCAACTTGGCCGGGCTGGCGGCGATGGCGCTGCTGGCGGCGGCGCTGCTGGATCTCTTGCGTGCGCGGTTCCGCGGCGAAGCGCACCCCGCCGCCTCGGCGGTGCCGGTGGCCGAGACGCTCGCATGGCTGACCAGGCCGCCGCCCTGGCGGCTGTCCGCGGCACAAGGTTTCGCGGCGCTGCACGTGGCGATCGATGGGGCCGCGCTGACGACGGCGGCCGGCCTCTTGTCCGACCCGCGCTATCGCGATTTCCCGACCGCGCTGTTCCTGGTGCCGGCCTTTGGCCTGGCGTTGCGCACGCTGTTCGTGCGCGAGGCGTCGGCTGCCGGCGGCCGCGAGGAGGGGCTGCTGGCGCTGCTCTACCTGGGGCTCGCGCTTGCCATTGTGCTGAACGAGGGGCCGCTCAATCGCCAGTCCGCCGGCTTCGCGCTGGTGCTGCTGCTCATGGCGCTGCCACGGGCGCGCGCCGCCCGCGCAACATGACCAGCAGCACGACCAGCCCGGCAAGCGCGCCCAGCTCGGTCTGGTAGAGCACCACGGCAACGCCTCCCGCGCCGGCCGCGAGCCAGGGCCAGGGCCCGCGTCCGCCCGCCGCGGCGAACCAGGCGGCGCCCAGGGCCAACAGGCCGGGCACCTGATGCTGCAACAGCCAGATGGCGACCAGGCGGCCCCAGCACCAGGGCGGCAGCGCAACCGCCATGCAGGCGATGCCGACCGCGCGTTCCTCGATCACCAGGAAGCGCAAGGCGGCGGTAGCCGTCGCCGCCAGGGCATAGAGCGCGAGCACGCCCCAGTAGGCGGCCGGCGCCTGCCTCACGTGCCGACCTTGAGCGTTGCGGTCAAACCGCTCAGCGCCGCCAGCACGCTATAGGCGGTGATCCGGCCGGTGCGCGGGTTCTCGGCCGAGGGCACGTTCTCGATCTGCATCTCCAGGCGCGCGGCGGCGGCGTCCACCACGATGCGATGGGTGTTGCGGCTGACCGTCGGATCGGCCCACACCTCGACTTCGGTGCGTTCGGGGCCGATGCCGGCGAGACTGAGCGCGGCCGCCACATTCACGTTGGCGGGAAAGCCGCGCGCCGCCTCCAGCGCGTTGCCCTGGAACACGCACAATGGCGCTTGGAGACCGTCGAGGCGTATGGCGTTCCGCTCGATATGCGGCGCGCCCTTGAGGCCGGCTGGCGGCTTGCGTGTGACCATGCGCACCGAGGCGATGCCATCCAGCGCCGCCGCGCGCACCGCGTCCAAGCCCAGCAGCGCACCGGTGGGCACCAGAATGCGCGCGCCGGTTTCCCTTGCCCGCTCCACCAGGTCCATGCGCTCCAGCAATTGCCCGGCGCTGAGCACGATCAACAACCGGCCGGCCGCCACCGCCGGATCGGCGATGGCGGCAAAGGCCGCGGCCGGCACGCTCTCGACCACGATGTCGGCATGCGCGGCCAACTCGCCCAAGCCGACCACCGGCACCGGCTGACGAAACCCCGACAGTCTGGCGGCGGCCGCTGCCGAGTCGCGCGCCGAGACCGCGGCCAGCCGCAGTCCCGGCAAGCCCCGATCGAGCGCTTCGGCCACTTTGCGTCCGATCGCGCCCAGCCCGCCGATTGCCACCTTCAACACCGCCCCCTCCACTGCCCCATAGCATCACGCTATCGCCGCCATATGGGTTAGATATTGGCCCCGGGCGCAGCGGCTCGCCAAGCTGGGAAGCGAACATGCGAGGACGAAGGACGCGAGCGATGAACGCACCCAAGCGGCTTGACGCCACCAGCCGGGAACGCCGGGCGAGCGTCGAGGTCAAGCGAGTGAACCTCGCCCTGCAGGGCGGCAGCGCGCATGGCGCGTTCACCTGGGGCGTGCTCGACCGGCTGCTGGCGGACGAGCGGTTGGAGATCCAGGGCATTTCCGGCACCTCCGCCGGGGCGATGAACGCCGCCGTGCTGGCGGCCGGTGCGACGCATGCCGGCCGGGCCGGCGCGCGCCAGGCGCTGGAGGCGTTCTGGCGGCGGATCAGTCAGGCGCAGCCCTTCAACCTGCTGTCGCCGCCGCCCTGGGAGCGTGCCGTCAATGGCTGGAACGCCGACCATCTGCCGCAATTCCTGCTGCTCGACCTGATCAGCCGGGTGTTCTCGCCCTATCAGCTGAACCCGGCCAATCGCAACCCCTTGCGCAAGGTTCTCGGGCAATCGATCGATTTCGAATGCCTGCGCGAACATCCGGCGGTGAAGCTGTTCATCTCCGCCACCAACGTGCGCACCGGCAAGGTGCGCGTCTTCAAGGAGCGCGAACTCAGCATCGACGCGCTGCTGGCCTCGGCCTGCCTGCCCTTCCTGTTCCAATCGGTGATGATCGACGGCGATCCGTACTGGGATGGTGGCTACATGGGCAATCCCTCGATCTTCCCGCTGATCTACGGCGCCGAGAGCGAGGACGTGATCGTGGTGCAGGTCAACCCGCTGCAACGCGAGGAAACCCCCACCACCGCGCGCGAGATCATGGACCGGGTGAACGAGATCAGCTTCAATTCCTCGCTGATGCGCGAGATGCGCGCCATCGCCTTCGTCTCGCACCTGCTGGAGGCCGAACGGCTCGACGTCGATCGCTACAAGCGCATGCGCGTCCACTGGATCGACAGCGAGCAAGAGATGAACAAGCTGGGCTATGCCAGCAAGCTCAATGCCGACTGGGGTTTCCTCACGCATCTGAAGGAAATCGGCCGGCAGGCGGCGGAACGCTGGCTGGCCGCCAACTATGCCGGCATCGGCCAGCATTCGACCGTCGATATCAAGGCGAAGTTTCTCTAGGCGGCCTGCCTCCCCGCTGCCTGCGGCTCAACGAGCGCCAGCGCCTCGGCCAGCACTTCCAGCCCTGCCCCCGGCCGGGCCGCTGCCTCGTTGAGTTGCCGCCGCCAGCCCCGCGCACCGGGCAGGCCGTGGTAAAGCCCCGAGAGATGTCGCGTCATCAGGTGCAGGGGCACGCCCTCGGCCAGGCGCAGGGCGAGATAGGGCCGCATCGCCTCCACCACGTCGGCCCGCGCCGGTGCCGGCCGCTCGTCGCCATGCAGGCGGCGGTCGACCTCGGCCAAGAGACAGGGCGTCTCGTAGACCTGCCGGCCCAGCATCACGCCGTCGAGGCCGGCGGCCTCGACGGCGGCCTGGTCGAGCGAGCTGAGGCCGCCGTTCAGCACCACCGCCAGGTCCGGCCGGTCCGCCTTGAGCCGCCTGACCATCTCGTAGTCGAGCGGCGGGATCTCGCGGTTCTGCTTGGGCGTCAGCCCGCCCAGCACGGCCTTGCGGGCATGCACGATGAACACCCCGACGCCCGCATCCGCCACCCGGTCGACGAAATCGCGCAAGAAGGCGTAGTCGTCGCGGTCATCGATGCCGATGCGGCACTTGACGGTGACCGGCAGCCGGCAGGCGCGGCGCATTGCCGCCGCCGCCCTGGCCACGCTCTTCGGCGCCGCCATCAGGCAGGCGCCGAAGCGGCCGTGGCGCACCCGCGCGCTGGGGCAGCCGCAGTTGATGTTGATCTCGTCATAGCCCCAGTCGCCGGCCAGCCGCGCCGCCTCGGCCATCGCCGCGGGCTCGCTGCCGCCCACTTGCAGCGCCAGCGGGCGTTCGATCGGATCGAAGTCCAACAGGCGCTGGCGGTCGCCATTGAGGATCGCCCCGACCGACAGCATCTCGGTATACAGCAGGGCACGCCGGCTCAGCAGCCGCAGGAAATAGCGGCAATGCCGGTCGGTCACCTCCAGCATCGGCGCCACCGCGAAGCGGCGGTCGAGCGGTGGGGCGGGTGCCTGGTTCATGCCGGGCCATGTAGGCGAAAGCGGGCGGATCGGCAAGCGCCGGCCGGGGCGCTAGAATGGCGGCGATCGGAGGAAGCGCGATGGCCGAGCTTGCCCGCATGGCGATCAACCAGGCCACCACCCGCCCGCAATACACGCTCGAACAGGCGATTGCCGCCTACGCGAGGGCCGGCGTGCGGGCGATCGGTGTGTGGCGCGACAAACTGGCGGAGTGCGGCGCCGCGCGCGCCCGGGCGCTGCTTGCCCAGCACGGCATGACGGCCTCAAGCCTCTGCCGCGCAGGCAATTTCGCGCAGACCGATGCCGCCCGCCGGCGTCGCGCACTGGCGGAGAACCGCGCCGCCATCGCCGAGGCCCAGGCGATTGGCGCGGCCTGCCTCGTCATCGTTGCCGGCGGCCTGCCGGCCGGCAGCCGCGACCTGGCGGGGGCGCGGGCGATGGTCGCCGATGGGCTGGCCGAGCTCCTGCCGGAGGCACGCGCCGCCGGCGTGACGCTGGCGGTCGAGCCGCTGCATCCGATGTACGCCGCCGACCGCTGCTGCATCAACACCCTGCCGCAGGCGATCCAGCTTTGCGATGCGCTGGGCCCGGGCGTCGGCATCGCCGTCGATGTCTATCATCTGTGGTGGGATCCCGACCTGCTGACGCAGATCGGCCGCGCCGGCCGGCGCGTCGTCGCCTTCCACGTTTGCGATTGGCTCGCCACTACCAAGGACCTGCTGCTCGACCGCGGCATGATGGGCGATGGCGTGGCGGACATCCGAGCCATCGCGGCCGCCGTCGAGGCCGCCGGTTATCGTGGCCCCATCGAGGTCGAAATCTTCTCGCGCGACAATTGGTGGAAGCGGCCGGGCGAGGAAGTCGTCCAGGTCAGCGTCGAGCGGTTTCGCGATTGCGTCTGACTAGGGCAATTTCCGATCGAGTCGAACCGGCCCGGTTCGACTCGATCGGGAGCCATTGCCCTGCAACCGTGACCGCAGCGCGGTGGGCTCCGATCAGATGGATCGCTGATCGCAATGCCATCTGATCGGACACCGCGCTAGAGTTCGAACTGGACGAAAATCGGCTGGTGGTCCGAGCCCAGCGCCTGGTCGTCGATCCAGGCGCGCGTGACCCTGGCGGCGAGGCCGGGCGCGGCGAACACATAGTCGATGCGTTGCGGCCGGCCCGGCTCCGCGAACGTCACGCCTTCGCTCTCGCGATGGCCGGCGGCGACCCAACTGTCGACGAAGCCCTGGCGTGGCGTCAGCCGGCCGCGCCGGGGATGCCATTCGCCGACCAGCAGGGGATATTCCGGGTGGTGCGGCTCGAAATTGAAATCGCCGGCCAGGATCGCTTCCGCCGGCAGGGCCGGCGCCGGCCGCCCTTCGCCCAGCAGGAAGTCGGCGCAGTGTTCCCAGGCCAGGCCTTCGCCCGGCGCGCGTTCGACCGTTCGCAACAGCCACTCGACCTGCGGCCGTCGCTGGCCGGTGGAAATGTGCGACAGATGCAGCGAGTAGACACGCAACGCTCCGGCTGGCGTCGCCAGCACGCTCTCGACCGCGCAGCGCAGCAAGTCGAAGACGGCGGCGAGCGGTGGGCGCGGCAGCGGCAGGGTGCGGGCAGCGGCGATCGGCCAGCGGCTGGCCACCATGTTGCCGAATTCCTGGCGGCGGTTGCGCGAACGGGCATCGCCGCCGGGTGCGCCGGCATCGACGCTGAAGGGACAGCCGTGCACATAGTGGAGGCCCAGCATCTCGGCCAGTTCCGCCGCCTGGTCGGCGAAACCGTGCCGCGCGGCGTGGCGCGAGACCTCCTGGAAGCAGACGATGTCAGCTTGGCGCACGGCCTGGGCGATGCGCGCGAGATCGTAGGCACCGTCGCGGCCGATGCCGTATTGGATGTTGTAGCTGGCCAGGGTCAGCAACATGGCGGTGTTCTAGGCCGCATCGGTGACGACAGCATGGCCGCGTCAGCGCTGGGTGAGCGTGCGCCACAGCGCATCGGCGCCGCGCCCCGCCACTTCGCGGCCCAGTCGCACCGACCATTCGCTGTCGTTGCCGAACTCCGATCGCCATGACCACAGCCGGCGGGTAGTGAAGTGCAGCGCGTGCTCGTAGGTGAAGCCGATGGCGCCGTGCACTTGGTGGGCGATGGCGCAGCCGGCGCCGGCCGCCTCGCCAACGCGCGACTTGGCGACCGCGATCTCGAACCCGGGATCCCCGGTCTCCGCCGCCCGCGCGGCGACCAACGCGGCCATGCCGGCCGCCGCCGTATGGCTCGCCAGCACGGCCAGTTGTTGCTGGATCGCCTGGAACTTGCCGATCGGCCGGCCGAATTGGCTGCGCTCATTGGCGTAACGGACGCACTGGTCCAGCACCTGGTCGAGGCCGCCCGCCATCTGCAGCGAGCGGACAAGCGCGCCCCAAGGAACCAGGCCGTCTGGCCCGAGCTCGCTCGGCGCGGGTGCTGCCGCCAGTACGGCCGCGTCCGCGAAACGCAACCGGTCGCGCGGCTCGGCCGCCATGTTCCGGTCTGCCGCGACGCTTGCCGCGCCGCTGGCGACGCAGGCCAGATGCGGCCGCCCGTCGAGCGGCGCCAGCACCAACACATGGTCGGCGCGGCCGCCCCAGGGCACCCGCGCGGCGCTGCCGGACAACTTCAGCCCGCTGCCCGTGCGGGCAAGCGCCAGGCGGTCGGTCCGGCGCACCGGCGCCAAGCTGAGCGGACCTTGCGGCACCGCCAAGCCGGCACGCGTGGCCAGCCAGGCGGCCAGCACGGTCTCCGCCAGCGGCACCGGGGCGGCGTGCCGGCCGGCCGCGCGCAGCACAATGGCGGCATCGCTCCAGCTCCCGCCGGCGCCACCCTGGTCCTCCGGCACCAGCACCTGTGTCAGGCCGTTCTCCTCCAATGCCCGCCACAGCTCGGCCGGCCACAACCCCTTCTCCACCCGGTCGAGCAGGTCCTTGGTGACCACGTCGCCCAACAGCCGGGCGACCTGATCGGCGAGGATGCCAGCCAGCTCGCTCATCGCAGGCCAAGCCCGCGCGCAATGATGCCGCGCAGGATCTCCCGCGTGCCGCCGCGCAGCGTGAACGAGACCGCAATCTGCCGCAGATGCGCCAGCACCTGCTCGAAGTCCTGGGCGGAATTGGCCGATGGCTCGCAATCGATCAGCATCTGCGCCACTTCGGGCAACTCCTGCTCGAAATTGGTGCCCAGATCCTTGACCACCGAAGCTTCCAGCGCCGGGTCGATCTTCTGCTGCAGCAGTCCGGAGACGCTGATCGACATCTGCCGGATGGTGGCCAGATGGGCGACCAGCCGGCCGACCGCCAGCGCCCCGCGCTCGCTCGGGTCCTGACTGATCTCGCGGATCAGTTCCAGCAGCAACTGGAAGCTCGACAGATAGCGCTCCGGCCCGCTGCGCTCGAAGGCAAGCTCGGTCGTCACCTGCTTCCAGCCTTCGCCCTCCTTGCCCACCAGGCTGTCGGCCGGGATGAAGGCGTCCTGGAACACCACCTCGTTGAAATGTTCCTCGCCCGCCAGGTTGCGGATGGGGCGGATGCTGATGCCCTTGGTCTTGGTCGGCACCAGAAACTGCGACAACCCCTGGTGCTTGCTCTCGGCGTTGGGATCGGTGCGGAACAGCGCGATCATGTAGTCGCAATGCTGCGCGTTCGAGGTCCACACCTTGGTGCCGTTGACCAGGTAGCCGCCGTCCTGGCGAATGGCGCGGGTGCGGATCGAGGCCAGGTCGGAGCCACTGTCGGGCTCGCTCATGCCGATGCAGAAATAGAGTTCGCCCCGGGCAATGCGCGGCAGGATCGCCTGGCGCTGCGCCTCGGTGCCGAAGCGCAGCAACAGCGGCCCGCTCTGCCGGTCGGCCACCCAGTGCGCGGAAACCGGCGCCCCGGCGGCCAGCAGCTCCTCCAGCAGCACGTAGCGCTCGAAGGCGCTGCGCTCGTGTCCGCCATAGCGCTTCGGCCAGGTCAGGCCGATCCAGCCACGCTCGCCCAGCTTGCGGCTGAAGCCGGGGTCCCAACCGGACCACGAGGTGGCGCGATGGACCGCCGAGCGGTTCGGCATCGCCTCGGCCAGGAAGTCGCGCACTTCCCCGCGCAGCGCTTCGGCGTCTGGCGGCAGTCGCGTCGGCTCAAAACGGAACGCTTGCATGTGGAACCCGTCCGGGCGTGGGATGAAGAGGCGAGGTTAGCACGACCAAGTCGATCGGCCGGGGCCGGCCAATTGACGGTGGAGCGGCATGGTGGGCGCGCCTGGATTCGAACCAGGGACCTCTTGCATGTCAAGCAAGCGCTCTAACCAACTGAGCTACGCGCCCATGGCGGCAGAGCCTAATAGGAGAAAGCCGTCGGCGCCGCAAGTCCGCGGCGCGCGGGCAGCGGTGCCCGCCCTCAGGCGGCGAGCACGCGATCGACCTCGGCCACCAGGTCGCGCAGATGGAACGGCTTGGACAGCACGCGGGCGTCGGTTTCGCCGACCCGGCGGTTCTTCAGCGCCACCGCGGCGAAGCCAGTGATGAACATCACCCGGATGCGGGCATCGATGGCGACCGCGCGGCGGGCCAGTTCGATGCCGTCCATCTGCGGCATGACGATATCCGCCAGCAGCAGATCGAAGCGCCGCTCGGCCAGGACCGGCAGGGCTTCGTCGCCCTGCGCCACGGAGAAGACGCTGTGGCCGGCCCGCTCCAGCGCCCGCGCGAGGAATCCGCGCATCGAATCATCGTCTTCGGCCAACAAGATACTCGCCATGGAACACCCTGCCGGGACCTGCCCTCGCCGGCTTCCAGCCGTCGTCCGAGGATAGGCGACCCGCCCTACGAAAGCGTGAAAGCGCGGTATGCACGAGGCATGCCGCGGCCTCTTTCGACACCTCGTGCTGGCTTGTTATGATTACCGCCGCAGTTCGGCGCGCGACGTCGAGGTCTGGGAGCAATGGCGCGGCAGCAGGGCGAGGGACGGTCCACGGCGCGGCGCGAGTGCCCGCCCTTCGAGGTGCGCCAGCCGGCGACCTGGACCTCGCCGGTCGTCTACGCGGTGCCGCATAGCGGCACCTACTATCCCAGCGACCTAGTGCTGGCCAGCGCGCTCGACCGGCTCACCTTGCGCAAGTCAGAGGATGCCTTCGTCGACGAACTCTTCCTGCCGGCGATCCTGACCGGATCACCGCTCATCAAGGTGAACTATGCGCGGGTCTACCTGGACGTGAACCGCGAGCCGTATGAACTCGATCCGCAGATGTTCGAAGATCCGCTGCCGCCGGAAGCCAACACCACCAGCCTGCGCGTGGCCGGCGGGCTGGGCACCATCGCCCGGGTGGTAGCGGACGGTGCGGAGGTCTACCGCTCCAAGCTGAAATTCGAGGCGGCGGAGGAGCGGGTCGCCCGCATCTACCGGCCCTATCACGAGGCGCTGGCGGAATTGCTGCGGGCCGCGCGCGCACGCTTTGGCTTCGCCGTGCTGATCGACTGTCACTCCATGCCATCGATGGGGGCCATGCAGGGCGACGGCCGGCGCCGCGCGGACGTGGTGCTGGGCGACCGGTTTGGCACGTCCTGCGCAACTCTGTTGAGCGATCTCGCCGAGACGCTGCTCCGCGCGGAGAAGCTGGCGGTCGCCCGCAACAACCCCTATGCCGGCGGCTTCACCACCTACCACTATGGCCGGCCGGCGGAAGGTGTGCACGCCTTGCAGATCGAACTGAACCGCGCGCTCTACATGGACGAGGAGCGCATCGCCAAGCGGGCGGACTTCGCCGCGCTAGCCGCCAGCCTGCGGCGGGTCATCGCCGGTCTGTCGGGGCTGTCCGCCGAGCCGGCCGGCCGAGTTTAGCCGCCCGGCACGATGCCGGCCGGCAGGCTTTCGATGTGCCGGCAGATCTCGCCCGGCCGCGTCAGCCAGATGTCGTCGCGGTGGCGGGCGATATGGCGCAAGGCGCGCCGCAATTCGCGCAATCGGAAGGCCTGGCCGATCACGAAGGGATGCAGCGACAGGCGGAAGACCAGCGGCCGCCGACGGCTTTCCGCCAGCATCTCGTCGAACTCCGAGATGATCATGTCGGCGAACTCGGCGGCGGTCGCGTGCAGCCAGACGATGGCACGGTTGTCGTTGAGCTCGATCGGATAGGGCATCGAGAGCAGCCGACCGGCGCGGCAACGCAGCCAGAAAGGCTGGTCGTCGGCCATGCCCCAGTCCATCACGTAGCGGTAGCCGGCCTCTTGCAGCAGGTCGAGCGAGACGGGGCTGTTCGACAGCCAGGGGCTCATCCAGCCGAGCGGCTGGCGGCCTTCGTGGCGGACGATGGCGCTCGTCACCTTGTGAATGAGCTCGCGTTCGAGTTCTTCCCGCAGGATGCCCTGCTCCTCGGAATTGGTCAGGCCGTGGCCCAGGATCTCGTGCCCCCGTTGGCGCAGCGCCTGCGGGATCTCCGGCGCCATCTCATAGAGCTCGGTGTTGAGCTGCGCTTCCGCCGGCAGGGCCAGCTCGTCCAGCAGTTCGATGAGCCGCCAGAAGCCGACGCGGTTGCCATAGTCGCGCCAAGCATAGACCGAATGAGCATACGCTTGGTCGGGCGGCGCGATGGCCGAGCCCTTGCCTTGACCATAGGCGAAGACCTCGGCGTTGATGGCGACATAGGCGGCCAAGCGCCGGCCGTGCGGCCAGGAATAGTCGGGCCGCTGGGCGATGGCCGAATAGGCGTAGCGGGGTTGCGTGGGCAGCATGTGGTGGCTCCGGGTGATCAGAACAAGGGGCGATCGTCGCCATCGACCAAGCCGGCCAGTTCCGTCGGCAGCCGCCCGCTCGGGCGCGCGGGATCGGGCTTGGCGCAAGGCAGGAAACGGCCGCTGCCGGGGCTGGCCAGCAACTGTCCGCCGGCCACCACGAACCGCCCGCGCGACAGCACGGTGGTCGGCCAGCCGACCAGTTCGCGGCCTTCATAGGGCGTGTAGCCGACCTTGTCGTGCAACTCCGCCCAGCGCACCGTCACCCGCTTGTCGGTATCCCAGATCGCCAGGTCGGCATCGCTGCCGATGGCGATGGTGCCCTTGCGCGGATAGAGGCCATAGAGCCTGGCGTGGTTGGTGGCGCCGAGCGCGACGAACTGCGTCAGTTCGAGCCGGCCTTGCCGCACGCCTTCGGAAAACAGCAACGGCAGCCGCAGTTCCAGCCCGGGCAGGCCGTTTGCCATGTCCTTGAAGGTGGTGGCCTCGCCTTTCGGCAGCTTGCCGCTGGCATCGAACCGGTAGGGCGCGTGGTCGGAGGAGAACACCTGGAAGGTGCCGTTGGCCAGCCCGCGCCAGATCGCCGCTTGCGCGGCCTGGTCGCGCGGCGGCGGGCTGCAGCAGAACATGGCGCCGGCAAGCCCCTCGCGGTCCAGATCGGCCGCGGTCAGGAACAGATATTGCGGGCAGGTCTCGCCATAGATGCGCAAGCCGCGGCCTTGCGCGGCACGGATCTCCGCCGCCGCTTCCGCCGCCGACACATGCACCAGCAGCAGGGGCACATCGAGCAGTTCGGCCAGGCGGATGGCGCGGTTGGTCGCTTCCGCTTCCGTCACGCGCGCATGCGCCACCGCGTGGAACTTCGGCAGCCTGCGGCCGGTCTCCAGCAACTTCGCGGTCAGCCAGCGGATCATGTCGTGGTTCTCGGCATGCACCATGACCAGCGCCCCCTGCCGGCGCGCCAGCGCCAGGACGTCGAGCATCTGGCTGTCGTCGAGCCGCAAGCGCTCGTAGGTCATGTAGACCTTGAACGAAGTATAGCCATCGGCGATCAGCGCCGGCAGCTCCTGGCCCAGCACCTGTTCGCTCGGGTCGCTGACGATCAGGTGGAAGGCGTAGTCGACGATGGCCTTGGGCCCGGCTGCCTGGTGGTAGTCCCGCACGACCTGGCGGAGCGACTGGCCCCGGTGCTGCGCCGCGAAGGGGATGATCGTGGTGGTACCGCCGAAGGCGGCCGAGACGGTGGCACTGTGGAAGTCGTCGGCGCAGAGCACGCCGAACGAACTGAGCTGCTCCACATGGCAGTGCGAATCGATGCCGCCCGGCAGGACCAGCTTGCCGGCGACGTCCAGTTCTCGCCGGCCCGCGGGCAGGCCACGCCCCAGTGCCGCGATCACGCCGTCGCGGACGCCGATATCGGCCGCGAACACGTCCGCCGCGGTGCAGACCTTGCCGCCCCGCAGCACCAGATCGAAGGGCTCCATCGGCTCTCCCCCGCCTTGGCACGGATGATCCGCCGGCGAACCCGCCGACGCAACGGGCTTCGGCTTGCGCCGGGCGGCGCATTCTCGTGAAATGTCGCGGCCGCCGGGCGTGGCGCCGAGCCGCCCCGGCCACCGGAGGCTGGCATGGCCGCGATCGCGCCCGACAAGAAGCTGGATTTCCCGCCGACCGAACGCACGCGGGTCAAGCGCCTGCATGAACGCGGCCACTACGATCGCGAGACCGTGCACGCCATCCTGGATGCCGGCCTGATCTGCCATGTCAGCTACGTCATCGACGGGCAGCCCTATGCCACGCCCACCAGCTATTGGCGCGAGGGCGACATGCTCTATTGGCACGGCTCCTCCGCCAGCCGCATGCTGGAGAACGTGGCGACCGGCATTCCCGTCTGCGTCACCGTCACCCATCTCGATGGCCTGGTGCTGGCGCGCTCGGGCTTCCACTCCTCGATCAACTACCGCGCGGTCATGGCCTTGGGCGTTGCCCGGTTGGTCAGCGACGAGACGGCCAAGCTGAACACGCTGCGCGCCTTCGTCGAACGCTTGACGCCGGGGCGCTGGGCGGAATTGCGGCCGGTGACGGCACGGGAGCTGAAGGCGACCACGGTGGTCGGCATGCCGCTCAAGGAGGTTTCGGCCAAGGTGCGCACTGGCCCGCCCAAGGACGACGCCGAGGACTACGCGCTCGATGTCTGGGCGGGTGTGCTGCCGCTGCGGCAGGTGGCGGCGCCCGCCATCCCCGACCCCAAGCTCAAGGCCGGCGTCGCCCTGCCGCGCTATCTCCAGGACTACGCGCTCGACCGCTACGCTCGGGCGAAAGGCTGAGGCTCAGCGCTGGCCCAGGCTGACCGCGACCGGCGGGGCCTGTTTCAGCGTCTGGTAGACGACGCAGTAGCGCTCGGTCAGGCGCAACAGCGTGGCCAGCTTGTCGGCGTCGGCGTCAGTGTCGACGTCGAACGTCAGGCGAATGTCCTTGAAGCCGACGGGTGCATCCTTAGCGACCCCCAGCGTGCCGCGGAAGTCGAGCTCGCCTTCGGCCCGGACGACGCCGCCGCGGACCGGGATTTCCAGGGCGGTGGCCACGGCCTTCAACGTGACCCCGGCGCAGGCCACCAGCGCTTCCAGCAGCATGTCGCCGGAACAGGCCTGCAGGCCATTGCCGCCGGTCGCGGGATGCAGACCCGCCTCGACCAACGCGCGGCCAGTATCCACCTTGCAGGCGATGCCCTCGCCGTCTAGCCGGCCTTCGGCCTTGAGTGTCACCGTGCCGGCCTGCGGTGCCTCGCGATAGCGCTGCTTCAAGGGTGCCTGCAGCGCGCGCAACTCGTTCGCGTCCATGTCCTGTCCTAAGGGCTCGTCAGGGAATACCTGAATCGCGCCGGTCTATCGGCGGGGGATTCCGTTTGATGTGAAGGTAGCGTAGTTGATCTGAATGATCGACGACGCAGCGATCCGCGCGCGCTACGCGGGCATG